>Ga0326728_10019276_pt1 | contig 13263 bp, 11 predicted proteins | sample MB3enrmetagenome_FD_207602 | JGI IMG/M metagenome (GOLD analysis project Ga0326728, IMG submission 207602) | Lab enriched peat soil microbial communities from McLean, Ithaca, NY, United States - MB31MN | ecosystem: Environmental > Terrestrial > Soil > Wetlands > Peat | place: USA: New York...
CTACGATGACGACCTTCTTCTTCGTATCTGCAGGTCGAATGTATCCGTATTCAACTTCTCTTCCTACTGTCGGATTCACCACGCACCTAACCGGTAAGAAGCGGGAAACCCTATGAGTGCAAGTATTGCAGCGAACGCAAGGCCTGATGTCATCCGCCTCTCCGAGGAAGGCTTTGTTGATTATGTCAGGGTCTGCGAGCATAGGTCTCGCCATTGCGGCAATGTCAGCCTTCCCCTCTGCGATAAGCTTTTCAGCCGTTTCCAGATCAATGGAACCGACGGCCACCACTGGGATTCGTACGGTTTTCTTTACCTTTTCTGCGTAGTGGACATTATGACCGTGGGGGAAATAGGTCGGTTGCATTATATGGGGAACGGTCTCGGGGTCGCTCAAAAGCCCTGCTGACACATGAACAAGATCGATCCTATCCTGTATCATTTTGATAAACTCGATAGTCTCGTCTTCATTCATGCCTCCAAGAAGGTGCTCGGTGGCACTGATCCGATACTCCAAGACGAGGTTGTTACCCACCTTCTTCCTGATGGCGGCTATGACTTCGATTGCGAATCTTGCTCTATTCTCAAGGCTTCCTCCATAGTTATCCGTCCTTCTGTTTGAGTAGGGCGACAGGAACTGAGCCAACATATGACCATGGGCGCCGTGAAGCATGACCATCTTAAACCCAGCCATCGTGCATCGATGAGCGGCACTTGCATAGTTGTTCACGACCTGGTCGATCAAGTCGCAGTCCATCTCCGTAACCCGGTCTTCCTTTCTGCCTTCGAGGTAAGCGAGCACCTCTTCCCTCTTAGAAGGTATCGCCGAAGAACCCATGGGGCTTCTACGGTCCAAGAGACGGGACGCTGAAAGCCTGCCGCCGTGGTTAAGCTCTATCGAGATCTCTGCCCCGTATCTCTGGACGGCCTTTACTAACGTGCTCAACCCGGGAATCACCCTATCATCGCCGAGGTTCAACTGCGCCTCGTGGTCTTTGGCATAGCGGAAATCTATGGCAGTATCACCTATATTGACGATGCCCGCCCCTCCTCTCGCCAATGACTGAAAGAACTGGATCAACTCTCTCGTCACAAAACCTTCGGGCGAGGCCAAACAGGGAAGGGCCGGCGAGAATTCGATCCTGTTCTTAACCTCCACGTTACCAACCCTGAAGGGCGAAAACAAATGGCGATACTCATTCATCCCGTATTCTCCCCTGACTGTTGCGCGGTTGAAAGTTGTGAGGGGCCTGTCCTTCAATCTTGAGCTAGGACAAATCGTCGCAGCTAGAATGTGACATTTCACCCACGGCCTTACGCGCCTACTTGTTCAGGTCCGCCTAGTCGAACCGGGACTCTTCCGCCCCAAAGGTAGGTTTCCCGAACTTATCCCAGTAGGCTTGATACACGTCAAGCATGTTGTAACTCTTGATGGAGATGAGGTACTGGTCTTTGACCGCGATCTGTGTCTTATAGACCATCTGACCATTCTTTACGATGCCTATATGCCGTGGCCGGGAGCGCCGTCTATCGCCCGGTTCTGCTTCAGGTCTGGTCTTGCGAATAGCTGTACGTAGCCCGCCAGAGTCTTGACTGGCGGCGATCCTTTCCCCAGGTATTGCTTCAGAACGTCAGCATCGACGTTGTTGGTAGCTTTGATAGCGCCCTGCAGGACGAACCAGGGGCCCGTCCAGAAAGCACCATCCGTCTTGAATTCGCCGTACTCCTTGGTGTAGGCGTTGATGAGAGACATCATGGAGGGATCTTGAATCGTGCTCGGTATCTGGCGGGGGTCGAAGTCGAGCATTTCCATCCCTTCGACAAAGTTCCCTACCTTCTGCGCCAGGTTGGCCAGTGTGGCCGTATCAAGACCCGGTCCCGGAGCAATAAGACCTTTCCATCCGGCATCTTTGAGAGCTGCCACTATGTTGACGACCTGCTCGCCCGTACTCTGTACGAGATCTACCACGTCAACGTTGAGGCTCCTTATTTTTGTCGCAATAGGACTGAAGTCCACCGTGTTCCCAGGGAAGAATATGGAGGGTCTCGTTTCCAGGCCAACGAGCTTCGCAGTGGCAGCACACAAGCCGGCCGCATAATGGCCCTGATCGCCGTCAACGGTGCAGCCGACATAGGTCTTGGCGCCTCTCTGTTTGTAGTCGTCATAAATGTAATAGTTCATCGCGCGGCCAAAAAAACCGCCGATCGGCCTTATGTAATGCTGGAACTTCGGTGAAACTACATCATCCGTCCAGCTCACACCAGCGTAAAGAAGTCTGTTCTTATCACAGACGTCGGCAGCTACTCTGGAGGCCACGCCGAAATCATTCACGAAAATGTTTACTCCGTCCTGGAGGATGGCTCTTTGCAACGCTGTCTGAGTCTCTGCAGTATCCTGACATCCTACATCGTAGACATTCCATTTCAACTGGTAGCTCTGGTTGCCAACCTTTAGTCCACCCTGGGCGTTGGCCATCTTGGCAAAGAGGCTATCCCACTTTTTGGATCTCCAGACCCGTCTTGGTCCCCAGTGGCAACAGACTGCCAAGCACGAGGGTTTTCTGCGCTTTGGGCTGCTGGCTGTAGCCCGCAGATAGCATGAGTGCCGTTATCGACAATACTGATAGCATAACCATGACGAAGGCCCTTGGTTTACTCATTTTCTACCTCCTTTGCACCTTATGTCCTAGACAATCCTCCTCTCACCTGCAAGGCTGTGGCGCCTCCGGCGCTCCAAAGGCGTCGGCCTTGACGGCCGACATCGCTCCTGAAACATCGACTACGTGGGAGCCACCGTCGATGACGATCGTCGATCCGGTCATGAACGACGCGTCATCGCTCGCGAGGTAACTGCAGATGCCCGCGATCTCTTCCGGCCTTGCGACCCGGCCCAAGGGCAAAGGCGATGCCCTTAAGGCGAAAGCCGCCTCTACGTCCATGCCGGTCATCTCCGCGAAACGCTTCAACCCTGTTTCCGTCAAGGGAGTTCTGACAAGGCCCGGACAGACGGCATTGCACCTGATTCCGAAGGGGCCATAGTCCAATGCCGCTTGTTTCGTGAGCATGATCAGGCCAGCTTTTGACGTACAATAGGCCGAGAAGCGAGGCAAAGAACGTAGTCCTCCGAGTGACGATATGTTTATGACGGAGCCGCCGCCTCCTTCAATCATGTGCGGTATTGACGCCTTCATGAGGTAAAAAGGCCCGACGAGGTTCACCTCAATGACCTTCTTCCACGTTGCTACATCGATATCCGTAATACCCCCTCGTGGATCGATTCCTGCACTGTTCACAAGCGCGTCGAGTCTCCCACCAAGTGTGAGCGCCTTCATGACCATCTTTTCGACATCTTCGTACTTACAGACGTCGCCAGAGCACGCTACCGCCGCTTGCGGCGGTAGCGAGCCGGCCAACTCCTCGAGGACTTCGCGGCGACGCCCCGTGATGCATACTCTAGCTCCATCAGAAACGAAGCGCTTCGCGATGGCCGCTCCTATCCCTGTGCCACCACCGGTTATCAGGACCGTCTTTCCCTCGAGCCGCTTCATGACATCCTCCCCTTGAGGGCTCTCACGTATGCCATTGCATTCTCTCCCGCGAGCCGGCCGGAGTTAACGGCAAATCCCAGCGTGGAGCCAGGACAAAAGAGGTCGTAGCTGTCACCGTACATGCCGCCCGCGTCGTTGCCTGCTGCATAGAGGCCCGGGATGACGTTGTGGTCCCTGTCAAGCACCTCCATGCGGTCGTTGATCTTTATCCCCCCCATTGTTGCAAGGAAAGCGACGCTGCATCTCAGCGCATAGAACTTCGGCGTCTTGATTGGGAGGAGGTATCTCGGGTCTTTTGCGAACCGGTCATCATGCCCCTTCTTGCAGAACTCGTTGTATTCCGCTACGGTGCGCTCAAGGGCGGCCGGGTCGATTTTCATTTTTCCTGCGAGGTCACGTAGGCCGTCCGCTTCAATAGCGCGGCTGTCCCCTGCCGCGAGTGAAGCCTCTATGTATGCGTCGAGGCCCGCCAAACGGGTTGCGACAGGCACGTAGGCACCGAGGGCAGCATCGATTCCTTTCTCCAGAAGATATCGCTTGATGTCTTCGTCAAAAATGGTGAAAGAATAACCACCCTTCTGTTTGGAGATCGCGTTGCCACTGAAAACGAAATTGTGGGCAACCCCCTCGTCCGCAAAGCGTCTGCCCTGCAGGTTGACCCATAGGTAGGGTTGAAATGAGGCAGCTATTCCGTGAAGGGCGGGCTCGCCACCGGAGCCCAGGACCCCTCCTACCGCCAGCTGCAGGACCCCCATACCCTCCTCGGCCGCGCCTATGTCCCATGCCATCCGGATACCGTCCCCCGTTTTGCCCGGACTGCCCGCCGGTACAATGTTTACCCCGAGGTCGAAACCGGCGTATTTCTTGATCCATGCCTCATTATAGTCGTAACCCCCGGTCGCAAGAATCACAGCCATGGCATCGAGCTTGGTGCGCTTCCGGGTGGTGTCTTCGACAACGATGCCGACAACTTCACTGCCGGGCCGCCTGATAATGCTTTCTACGGCGGTTCCATAGTGTATCTCGACGCCCGCGTTGTTCGCGCACGAGACGAGCACCTTCACCAGCGTGGAGCCAAGACCCTTGAGCAGATGCCAGGTTCTCAACCCGTTCGGCCAGACCGCAAAAGGTTCAATAAACTCCACTCCCCTAATTTGAAGCCACTCAATAGTGTCGGCCGATTTATCGACAAAAGCCCGGACAATCGCAGGGTCGGCCCTCCAATGGCTATAGTCCATGATGCTCTTGAATGCTTCATCCCGGCTTATCCTGATTTCTTTCCTTCGCTGCAGCTCGCTCTCTGCTGCGAACATGCCCTCCGTTCGATTGGTACTGCCACCCGGGCCAGCCATCTTCTCAAAGAGAGCAACCTTTGCCCCGCCTTCTGCAAGAGTGAGCGCTGCCGCCAAACCGGCGCCCCCCGATCCGGCAACCACCACATCCTTCATGTGCTCGCTCCTTTTTTGTCCACCCGGCCGTTTCATGCGGAGTTCTTCGCTTCAGGGCTCAATGGAGCATGCCCTCGTCTCGTTCCCCTCTAGAACCTGCGATAAGGCTCCCGCGATAAGGCCCCTCCCGAAATGAAAGTTTCAAGCACGTTGCCTCTCGTCACGGGCAAGAGCAGATAGAAAGGGTGATCGCCGTCATGATAGACAGTGACCCTCGACGCCGTCTGCCTCCAAAGATGACCGGTGGCCACGGCCTTGAGAAAATCCCTCGGCTTCTCGTCGTCCGAACATTTTATTCCCGATGCGGTGACCGGGTTGGAACAGGATTCCGATTGAGGGCCTTGATGTCCACTTCCCTCTCGCAGAATTCTTTCATAAGCGTTGCCAGGCTCTTATGCTCCTCGGTCAGATAGGGCAAGTTCCAATCCATCCGTATCCCTCCTTGTCTCATGGTTCAAGCAGGCGACCTCTTCCGGCTTGCCTACCTCATTCCCGTCGTATGAGGCGATCATACTAGGATAAGAAACACGTGTCAAGAAAAATTACATGCGATTAATGGAAAAATCGCTGTTTTATTGTCACAAGTCACTGATATTGGCCGCCTTTCGTGCCATGATCATCTTGCCCTATCTACATCAACAGTCATGTAACGCTCTTTCAAAGGAACTCCGCTGCCGAAGAAACGACACGAGCGAGGAGCGGTTCAAGCGGCTTTTGGCGGGCATGCGGCAGCATCGTTGGCAACGGGGCAAGTCCACTCCCGTGCCGGCGAAAGTGGCCCAACGCCTTGAGGGGCCGTGGGGTGAAGCTCCCCGGGTCCTCCAGGCTCTTGCGCACAGCACGAGCGCTCCGGGACGAGGCCTCCTTGGAGAACCTCCTCTTCTCCTCTACCATCCCCCTGGACGCACCGAAGAGGAACATGCCTCCCTTCGACTACCTCCACAAGGAGCTCAAGGGAAAGCACATGACCCTCCAGCGCCTCTGGGAGGAATACAAGGAGGTCAATCCCGAGGGCTACCAGTACAGCCAGTTTTGCCTCAGGTATCAGACATGGGCGAAGAGTCTCGACGTCGCCCTTCGCCGGAACTACAAGGCGGGGGAGAAGCTCTTCGTCGACTACGCCGGCAGCACGATCCCGATCCACGATCCGGCGACCGGAGAGGTCACCCCCGCCTATCTCTTCGTGGCCACCCTGGGGCGAGCGACTACAGCTACGTCGAAGCCGTCCTCTCCCGCGAGTTCTCCTCGTGGATCAGGTCCCACATCCATGCCTTCGAGTACATGGGCGCGGTGCCCGAGATCGTGATACCCGACAACGTGCGGACGGGGATAACCCATCCCTGCTATTACGAGCCCGACCTCAACCCCACCTATCAGGAGGCGATGGCCCACTACGGGACGACGGTCATCCCCGCGAGGGTGAGGAAAGCACGGGACAAGGATCATACTTCATACTGCACCTCGTTCGCGGTATTCGACGCACACTTCGGACGATCCTTAAAGCGCTTGCCCGGCTGCACTTTTAGCAGCGGTCCCGTGATCGGTTTGAAGAGCAGTTCGCCCCTGTTGTTTGCCTTCCGCGCCTGAAGGATACCTTCTGCAGCGAACCGTCGTGTCGTCTGGGGATGCATGCTCAATAGTTTAGCCATTTCTGCGTTCGTGAGCCAGCATTCCTTCCGGTACGATTGCCAGAGGCCCTCGATGCCGTAGGCTCTGCGGATAAACACGACACTGCTGGACGTGAACCTTTTGCCCCTGACCGGACGGATCTTCCGCTCATTGAGAATGCGGGCAATATTCGCGCCTTGAGTACGTGGATCTCCGCTTCGCTCATCGTGCCCTTGAGACCAAGAAGGAGCCGGTCGTTGAAATGGGAGGGATCGTAGATGCCGTCCTCGTCGAGGATGAGTGTATCGGAGAGGGCGCAGATCTCGAGGAGCCGGTGCCAGTCAGTCGAGTTGCGGGCGAGCCTCGATACCTCAAGCCCCATGACAATACCCGCCCGTCCAAGCCCGACGTCCGCGACGAGGCGCTGGAACCCGTTCCTCTCCGACGTGGTTCCGGAGTGGCCGAGGTCCTCGTCGATCACGACGATCTGGTCGCCTGTCCACCCCAGGCCTATAGCCCTTCGCTTCAAGTCGTACTGCCTCGCCGTGCTCTCCCTGTTCTCCCGTACCTGATGGAGCGAGGACTGACGGATGTAGAGGTAGGCCTTTCGGGCAAGATGGTGCGTGGTCACCTTGTTCATGTACCACCTCCCTGCCCGCGAGAACCATGTCTGCGAGGATCTTCGTAAGGTCTGATGGAAGGGACCGGGGGAGATCGTGAATGCCGGTCTTTTGTTCCGGCGGCGTGAACGCCGAAAGCGCATCCATCCAGGCGATCATGCCGCGGGATAGAAACAGTGCGAGTCCGTGGCCGTGCCCCTAAGCGACGATGTAACATATTCAATGGGTGTGGAGTCTGTGGACGTTCTTGCTATAAGTAACTAGACCGCATGGAGGTCTTGCAATCACACTTTTGCTTTTCTTTCATCGATGATTCATTTTGCCGCTTGCTCTCCGTCGCAATAAGGAGGAATCAGCCGGGCAGGTCATCAGGGCTCGTCTCACTTATGCCAGGGCTCTTTACTCCAAACAGGTCAAATATCATCTCAAGATGACGCAGATGTATCTTGGCAGAATAAGCGGGGCCGAGCCCTGCGCTGGATGGATGTGCTCCCCGAAAGTAACCGAAATCACACCTGGGGACCCATCGATTTGCGTTCTAACCTTATGAGTGGTTATCCTCAGAAATTGCGCAACATGAAAAACCACCACTTGCAGGTGAAAACCGTAGCCAGGCAGATCCTTTTCCCTCGACGATTACTGAGGAAGGCGCCAACAGCTAACAATCCAAAATCGAAAAAAAGACTACGGCAAGACCTCGTTGTAGAGTGCGCGTGAACAAAGGCCTCCATCAACGAAGTCATTGTAGTAGCGGCCAACAAGAAAACGGCACGCCGTAGCTTCTTTACCTCTCCAGAGTATGATATTTCTCTCTATGCCTTTTCTGTGCCTTTGTGGTAGGATTACGGCGAGGATGCTGAAGAGAAAAGGGTTCGAATCCCTCTCTCTCCGGCAGTCTCTTGCTTAGTCCCGTGGAGCTGACCTGCATCTCCATCAGCGGTCGAAGACGCTTATCAAGATAGTCATCGGGGATAATCAATCTTCCCCGGCCTTACGCTGGAGGTCGCCCACGCATGCTTCAAGGGTTTGCCTATTCGACGCTTGTCCACGATACTCCCGAAAGCTGTGATAAGCTAAAAGAGAATGCAAGGCTCATCAGCGCACGGCATGAGTTTATCACACCGCAGAGATTACGCAAACCTGATGGGAGGTTAGTCCATGTCCATTGAGCGGATCTACGAGACGGATGTGCTGGTCATCGGCGGAGGGATTGCGGGCTCCTTCTCTGCCATAAGGGCCAGGGAACAGGGCGCCGACGTCATCATGGTCGACAAGGGCTATGTCGGCAAGGCCGGCGCAACACCGATGGCTTCCCTGGGCTATCTGGTCTACAACAAAGAGTGGGGCACCGATCTGAACGCCTGCATCGATGCCGTGACCAGGAAGGGAGAGTATGTCAATAACAGGGAGTGGACAGAGGCTGTCTTCGCGGACTCCCTATCGACGTACAAAGACCTGGTCGCATGGGGTGCCGATTTCCCCATCGAGAATCCGGACGGAGCGCCATATTTCAAGGCCTATTCGCCGTTCACCATAATACCCGTGGGCACCCCTACCACGGGGATGCCCGGAAGGCGGCAGGCGGAGAAGGTCGGCGTGAAGATCATGGACAAGATTGTCATCACGGATCTGCTCAAGGCCGATGGCCGCGTCATCGGGGCCGTTGGCTATCAGTTGTTGGGCGAAGACCTTTGCATCTTCCTTGCCGGAGCCACGGTGCTCTGCGCGGGGTTCACCTCGGTGCTCAAGGGCGATGGCGATGCAATGGCCTACCGGGCCGGAGCCGAGCTGACAACTAAGGAATACGCTTACACGTGGCCTGCTGCCGGAAAGCTCCCCGGGGGTCGAAGGGGGGTGGCGGCTCACAACGTGTTCATGAGATACAGGGATTCGCAGGGCAAGAGCATCGACGCATCCGACACGTATGAGATGGACCTTACAATGGAATTCCTCGTCCATGAGGGTAGGGCGCCTATCTTCTGGGACCTTGGCGCAGCCTCTCCCGGCGACGTAGAGCGGATGAGAAAGCGGCAGGAGAGCGCATACCCTTGGGATCCGTGGGAATTCGACCCGGCCCAGGGCGGCAAGATCGAGATGAATGGCGGAGACGGCGGTATGAACGTCTGCTCTCAGACAGGCGGCATCTGGCCCGTCAACATGAAGTGCGCATCCACCATTCCCGGGCTGTTCACGGCAGGCGAATGCTGCGGCACAAGGTATGTCGGCGGCTACCACACGGCGCCCGGTTTCGGCCTTACGGGGTCCGCCGTTACCGGGAGCCGGGCGGGAAGGGGGGCTGCGGAGTTTGCCCAAGAAAACCGAAGACCGGCAGTGGACGAAGCAGAGGTTGCGCGACTCAAGAGGATACTCGCCTCTCCGATTGAGCGGAAAGGCGGCTTCAGTCCGCGATGGGCGGCGCAAATGCTCCAGAACAGCATCACCCCGTACTACATGAAGTACATCAAACACGCTAGTCGGCTGCAGGCGGGCCTGACGATCGTGGAGTTCCTGAGAGACCACGTCGTACCCAAGCTGTACGCAAGAGACCGCCATGAGCTGTGGCTCTGCCACGAGACAAGGAACATGGTCGTGAGCGCCGAAATGGTCCTGAGAGCTTCCATGTTCAGGACGGAAAGCAGGGCGAACCACTACAGGGAGGATTATCCGCGAAGGAACGATCCCGAATGGCTCGCCTGGGTGAAACTGCAGGAGAGGGATGGAGGCATGAAGCTTTGGAAGGAACCGGTCCCGAACGAATGGTGGCCGGACCTGTCCCGACCCTATGAGGAACGGTATCCAAGAAGGTTCCCCGGGGAGTGAGGTCCTGATTGGAGAAGGATGGATATCCGACCACACGTTTTAGGAGGAGAGCATGGCCATAGAGAGAATCGATCCGGAATTGTGCGTAGGCTGTGCCGTATGCGTGGATAGCTGCTCGATGGATGTTATACGAATGGACGAGAAGAGCGGGAAGGCTGTCATTACGTACAAAGAGGATTGCGTACTCTGCGGTTTTTGCGGACGCGACTGCCCTGAGAAGGCGATATTCCTTTCACCCGTCATCTGTGCGCCTCCCACAGTAGCCTGGTAGGACTCACCAAGGTCTCGCCGCTTAGAAGACGAAAGAGACCGGGGGTTAACGGTAAAGGGGACGGGGAAGGAAGGGGAAGCGAAGCACGAAACGAACGGCTACTCGCGTGTTGGATGTGCTTCGCTCCCTCTCCTTCCCCGCTTTGGGGAGTCAAGGCCTGATGGGGATCAATCAGGCTTCAGACGATAGGGGAAACAGATTTATAGAGAGCCGGCCATGCCTTGCGCCCCACTCGGACGACCTTGCCTTCCTGGGACATGTACATGTAGCTGTCCCGCATCCGGGCTGGCACGTCGTGTTCCCCGGTTGTTTCCTTTACGTTTTCGTTCCTTTCCCTCGCAAATGCATCTGATGGTGCGCTCATGGCGGCCTTCCTCGAACATGATGATCAGACCCTTTGGTCCTGCTTAACTGCCCACTTCCTGTGCATGGACAATGCCATAGATAAAATCAAGTCATTTCAGCATGTTATGGTTCTATCAACACCACAATCCGGAGAAAGCCGGAGGAATTCTTTGATATATGATAGAAGAAGGCACGAAACTGCAGCATCTTCCGGTTGCCCGTCTGAAGGGGCAGGGGGTTCGTCCACGATCGTGCTCTCGGGGGTGCAATGGACTCTTAGGGGGAAGTAATATAATATATAAAGGCAATAAGGGGAAGATTTTAAGGGCGTATCTTTCCACGAAGGACCGATGAAGAAGAGCCTCCCTATCGATCTCACGAAGCGCGACCTCCTCGACGTGTTCAAGCGGCAGGAGCGTCCCCTCTCGCTCAACGACCTCAAAGGCATGGTCGACTCCTGGAAGAGCCGGAAGCGGGAGATCAAGAACCTTCTCAGGGAGCTGACAGGGGAAGGCTCCCTCGTCCGGCTGAAGAACAATAGATTCGGAATACCCGATGAGATGAACCTCGAAGTGGGCACCCTCTGGTGCACCAGGAGCGGCAACGGTTTTGTCGTCCCGGACAAGGGGGAGGAGAAGGATGTCTTCGTGCCATCTCGATTCATAAAGGGGGCCCTCCACGGAGACCGGGTTGTCGTGAGGGTCGAGCACAGCAGGCGAGGCAAGCGGGAAGGTCAGATCGTCAAGGTGACGGAGCGGAAGACGCGGAACGTCACGGGTTTCCTGGAGGAGCGCAAGGGACTCCTCTTCCTGGTGCCGGACGACGAGAGGATTTCCGCCCGCTTCATAGTGGAGCCCGGGAAGGCCGCATCCGAGTGGGGGCAGGGCGATCTCGCGGCGGCAAAGGTGACGAGATTCCCCGAGACGGGGGATCCGGAATGCAAGCTTCTCAAGGTATTCAAAGGTCTCGACGACGTAAAGAAGATTTCTCAGTTCATCGTCCACAAGCACGGCCTGTCGCACAGGTTCCCGAGAAACGCGGAGGCGGAAGCCAGGCAGATGGGCTTCGGCATAGCCATGGATGGGCGCTTGGATCTGAGGGGGATGGACCACGTCACCATAGACGGGGAGCTCGCCAAGGACTTCGACGATGCGGTATTTGTCGAAAAGACGAAGAATGGATTTCTTCTTTACGTATCGATAGCGGACGTCTCCCACTACGTGAAGAGGGATTCCCCCCTTGACCATGAAGCCTACGCCAGGGGAACGAGCGTCTACTTTCCCGGAACAGTCATACCCATGCTGCCGAAGCAGCTTTCGAACGTAATCTGCAGCCTCAATCCCTATGAAGAGCGGATGACCCTAACGGTGAGGCTCGGTTACAATCTGAAGGGTGAACTCCTTCAGGCCTCCTTCGACCGGTCCGTGATCAAGAGCGTGAGGCGGCTCACCTATCACGCAGTTGAGCATGCCCTCGTCGGGAAAGACCGCAAGACCAGGGAGTCTCTGAAAGGACTCATGTCGATGCTTGAGCATATGGGTCATTTGGCCCGCCTGCTCAAGAAGAGGCGCGAAGAGCGCGGCAATCTCGATTTTGACCTGCCCGAGCCGGAGCTCGTCCTCGACATGGAAGGAGGCATCAAAGACGTCCTCCGGTCGGAGCGGCTCTTCTCGCAGGGCATTATCGAAGAGTTCATGATCGCCGCGAACGAGGCCGTTGCCCGCTTCATTGCCGACCGGAAGATGCCGCTCATATACCGCGTGCACGAATCACCCGACCGGGAAAAACTCCAGGACTTCGAGAAGCTGCTCAGAGTCCTTGCGGTTCCGTATAAGGCGGACCACAAAGGGAGGCTCCCCCTGCAGAGGATACTGCAGAACGTGCGGGACAAAGAGCATGAATTCCTCATCAACCGGATCCTCCTGAAGTCCATGAAACAGGCCAGGTACTCAGCCGTCAACAAGGGCCATTTCGGCCTTGCCCTCGATTTCTACAGCCATTTTACTTCCCCAATCCGGCGGTATCCCGACCTCGTCTGCCACCGTATCTTAAAGGCCCTCATTCAGAACGAAGGGAAGGAAAGGATGCTCTACGGGGAAGAGGAGCTCGATAGGATGGCGCTCCACCTTTCGGAAAGGGAGAGGGCGGCCATGGAGGCCGAAAGGGAAACAGAGGATCGAATCAGGGTCCTCTTCATGAAGGACCGGACCGGCCAGACCTTTGACGGCATCATCTCCCATATCACCTCATACGGATTCTTCGTGGAGCTTTTCGAGGTCTTCGTCGAGGGAATAGTGCTTCTCTCGACCCTCCACGATGACTACTACGCGTTTGAGGAAGAGAAGTTTCGCCTCATCGGACGAAGAACGAGAAAGGTGTTCCGCATAGGGGATCACGTGAAGATCAAGGTGGAGACAGCCGACGTGGAGAAGAACATTCTCCATTTCTTGCTGGCGAGGGGAAGATAGGCGCTATCTTTTACATTTCAGCGAGTTATGAAGCAAAAGTTAAAGCAGTCTCCCCTGTTTGCCCTCATCGTCCGGCGGCTTCTTCTTGGAGCGCTTCGGCTTCTCCACAGCTTCCTTCAGGGGAGAGGTCTTCCTCTT
>Ga0326728_10019277_pt1 | contig 13262 bp, 12 predicted proteins | sample MB3enrmetagenome_FD_207602 | JGI IMG/M metagenome (GOLD analysis project Ga0326728, IMG submission 207602) | Lab enriched peat soil microbial communities from McLean, Ithaca, NY, United States - MB31MN | ecosystem: Environmental > Terrestrial > Soil > Wetlands > Peat | place: USA: New York...
CGTCAAGCAGGGCGTGATGGAAGCCGGGCGGAAGTCCGCCGGGGGCGCGAAACTGCCCCTGGACAAGGGAATTGCCCGCCAAAAGAAAAATGCCCGTTGTGAGCTTCAACAGATGCTTCATGCTGTGTGCCATCCCATCCGTCTTCCGTTGAAGATAACCGTTCCGCGGCGATTGGCCAGAGATAAATGCGGCCCGCACTACTGCATCAGGTTTTTGAGGAAGCTCACGTTGACGGAGCCTTCAACGACGACCGGACTGGCATTGGTTAAAAAGCCGGTAAAGATCGGGGCGGGGGTTGCATTCGTTGTAAATGTCCCGCCGGTATAGCCGGAGCCGTTGACACTCCAAGTGGAACTGGCGCCAAAGACGTCCGCGGCCACAGCGGCGTTCGTCCCCTTTCTCGCGGCGAAGGTGTCCACTTTCAAAGCCTGCTTCACGAAACCCTGCAAGCTGAGAGTCAGGTTGTTCGAGCCGGTGGGTGTCAAATAATTGATGGCCAAACCTTGGATGCTATAACCGGTTTGCGAGGCAAGATTCGTGACTGTCAAGGCATTGGTGGTGTCCAAACCGGCGCCGGTTTCCACAACAATCTCCGCCGGGGAAATCGTGCTGAAACTCAGGTAGCTGGTGACAGGGTACAAGTTGGTTGTGCCATACAGGATGTCGATCGAGCTCGACACATCTGTCAAGACCGACTCGGTTGGCGTTTCCTGCGTGACGATCAGGACGTTTGTGACGGCCTCGGAGCCGTTGGTTGACGGCGTGATCGTCGTGATGCATCCCACGTTGGTGCTGATGGTCACGCTTTCGTTTGTCGTCCCGCCTGTCACGAGGCTCACGACGTTGCCGGTAATATTGCCCCCCGGAAAGGTTATGAAGGTGTCGCCGCTGATCGTCAAGATGCCTGGGTTGCCGTAATAGACGCCGTAAAAATTAACTCCGCCGCCGCCGATATTCAGGTAGCTGTTGGTTGCGAGCGCCAGATTGGTTGAGAGAATGGTTGAAGGGACGGCGGAGGGGATGGGGATCGTCACGTCGGAGTAAACGGTGGATTGAACCAATTTGGCGCCGGGACCGAAATTGCTGCCTGTGACCGCCTCCAGGGCCGCGATCAGGCTTTTCGTGGTGTAAGAGGTGACCTGGTCGGCGACCTTTGTGCCTCCGTTGTTGGTTGCGCCCTGCTGGTAAATCGTGAGCTGAAGATTGATGTTTTGCAAAACATTGGTCTGCGTGGCGGCGGTCGCCGTGGCGGCGGCGGCCCACAAGGCCAGGGCGGCGGATATCAGCGGTTTAATCATGCCTCCATGGTGCCACGGGAATGACGAATGAGTAAATCTTAATGTTAAACGAAACGGACGAAATGGGACGAATTGGGCGGCAGGCGGCTACCGGACGAACGGCTGCTGGCTGATCGCGCCATTTTCGTCCAGAGAGAAAGGCGGAAGTTCCAGAAATTCGATCGCTTTTTGGATTTCCACTTTTTCTCGCGGGTCTTCGGCCCACGCCATTTCGTTTTTCAAGGCGGGAATGGCTTCCTTGCTGCCAAAATCCATGGCCGCGGCAAGGGCGGTCTGGCGAATATCCGGATCGGGGTTGTGCAGTTCGGTGATAATTGTGTGGAGCGCCGCCGGGTTCTGGCTCACCCCAATTTGGCATAGTTCCGCCTTGCGCGCTGTAGCGTATTCCTGATGTTCGGGAGAATTCAAATCCGCCGCTGCATCTTGTTGGGCCGGCACATCGTCACCTGATTGTGCCTGGGCCGGACCGGAAACGCTATGGAGGATGGCGGGCAGGGCTGCCGGGGCGGCGTTCGTGCCGTCGCCGCTGGCAACTGGTTCAGCCGCCGGCGCAGGCTCGCCAGCCTTGTAATGGAAATAAACCGCCGGCAGCAACACGACAAGCGCCAAAACCGAGACGGACAGAATAACTTTGGCTCTCATGCGTTTAAATGGCTGGGTTTCCGGTGGATGCTGAAATGGTCCGGGCCTTTTTGGAGTGCGGGGCGGCGGGGGAACCCCCGCCGCCCCGCAAAGAAACGATCCTGAGACGGCTTATGGAGGGCCGATCTTCACAAAGGTCTGCTTCACCGTCCCAACCAGGGTAAACGTGCTGTTTGTATAGTTGGTGACATACAAGTTCGTGTCAAAGTACGTGTCCGCGGGGACGAGTGTGTAAACGTTTGTGAAAACGTTTGTGTAAGTGTAGTTGGAATAGCTGTAGGAGTAGCCCGTCACATCTGGTGTGACATCCTGAACATAAATGGAATGCGAAACTGTAGCTGGCGGTGGTGGAGAGAAGAAATAATGGAGGGGCGGATTTGTACCACTGATGTAAGTATAACTGTTGGTAAACGCAACCGGCGGATTTGTGTTGGTTGTGTAACCAACTCCCGGCTCATAGAAGCCGGCTTCTTCATGGACAAGTCCGTTTGACACAGTGCTGTACACATAGTTGGTTGCATTGACGTTGTTCTCATCGGTCCCACCCAGCCAACCGGAGCCGGAAACGTCGTAGGTCACATTCCAACTGGTAAATGGCATCGCTGATTTGCCCTTGCCGGCAGTTGTCGTCGTGGCAATGGCATTACCGCTGCCGCTCATGCTCAGATTCGCGAGGAAGTTCGTTGTCCCGCTCTGTTGGAAGGGATAACCCATGGTGATGTAAATGGTGTCACCAAAGAGCGTTCCAGTCATGGCCATGTTTGTTTTTATGGTGCCGACAAATATTGGACCGACGCCGTAGCCATTGACATTCATGTTCAGGTTTGTCACCAAATCGGCCATGAAGAATTGCCCATTGAGGGGGGAGAACGTGTCGCCGAAATAAAAGTTTGTGCCAATTTGGAATTGGTTTGCGTCATCTATGTAGAAGGGGCTGTTGATATATATGTTTTGAAAGTTCTCGGCCTCGTCGAGGGCGCTCACACTCACAGCGGCGTTGTTGTTCGTGTACGTGAGCGGCACCCAGACATTGGCATCGGAAAAGTTGGTATCGTTGACGCCGGAGCCATTATGGATGAAGTATTGCGCGGATCCCAGCACCACAGCGTCGCCTTTTCCTTGAATGACGAAATTCGTGAAGTTGGTCACGGAATAAGGTATGGTGTAGTTGTTATTCGGCACTGTCGAGTTGTTGGTGGTCGGCGCCGACGCGACCGGGGGCGTATTCGTGAAGGAATTCGTGTAGAAAAGGCTGCTGTTGGTATTGTTCTGCCACACAATGGTCATGGGGACCTCAATATTGGTGAGAACCGTATTGCCGTTGGGAAGAACCGTGCCGGCGGGCACGACAGCGCCGATCAAATTGGTGATGACAGTTCTGTAATTGGTGCCTGGATACAAGCTGGTGACTCTCACGAGCGAGGCGCCGTTGCTCAAGGCTACGTGGAGATTCGTGGCCACCAATTGCATGAACTGTTTGGTGGTGAAACTGGTCTTCCCGGCCACGTCCGTGATTTCTCCCACATTGGGTCCCTTGGTGGCATCATTGAGTTCGGCCGCGCCCTGGTAGGTAAGCACCATATTGACGCTCAAAGATTCGTACATGGTTTCGGCTCTGCTGACAGTCACCGTTGCAGCGGTGAGCAGCATCGCCATGGCGATTATTTTCAATGTTCTCTTCATATAATTTTTTATCAATTGATCGTTTCTTGCGTTTCGGTTCTCCTCCGCAACGCCCTTGTCATCTTTTCTTCTGGAAAAGGGCAGGGACGGCGCGAAATTTTTGCGCTTAATGCGTGTTTGCCCGCTCCATGCAGGCTTCATGAGTATGCACTATCGTTTGTAAGGCCAAGTCTGTCAAGCGCCCAAAACCCGATTTTTGCCGATTTTTTGTAAGGGTTTCCACTACAGCCTTGCTGCCCAAAAATGACATTAGAATTTCGTCATTAGTCATTTTCAATTCGTCGGAGGGGTCTGGTCGCCCGATGGATGGGGTGCCGCTCCGGCGATGTTTGCCTGGAATTCCTGAAAGGTGGGAAGTTGCAGATATTTGATCGCGTTGAGGAGGTCCACCTTCTCCTGGAGGTCATCCGTCCATGCGATTTCGTTTCTTAGGGCGGGAATGGCGTCCTGGCTGCCAAATTGAATGGTCGCGGAAAGCGCGGAGCCGCGAATTCTGGAATCCTTGTTGTTCAGTTCGGAAAGAATGGTCTTGAGGTCGGACGGATCGTCGCTCATCCCCAGTTGGGCCAATTCCGCCTGGCGCTCGGCAACATACTCCTCATGGTTGGCTGCCGCCAAATCGGCCGCCGCATCGGGGGCCGGCACTCCTTCTCCTCCATTGGCCAGCCCTGGCGTCCAGCGATGACGGGGGACCGCGGGAGCCGCGCTGGTTTGAGGGGCGATGGCGGCCTGCTCCGCCGCCGGCGCAGACTGATCTTGCGGCGGGGAACCGGGTGCGAAGTGAAAGTAAATCGCCGGCGCCAAAATCAAAAGCGCCAGAACCGAGGTTGACAGGACAACTTTCGCTCTCATACGTTTATCATACTCGATCCACTGCTTCGGTCAAGCGCCGCGAGATGGGTTCTGTAAAGCAAAGCGGGACAATGGGATGATTAGCCCACTGTCCCGCGAAGAACCGATTCTGCCGCAGCTTTACGGATTCGGGATTTTCTGCTCTGTCGGGCTTCCCACGGTGATGGTGCCTCCAACGACGATAGGTGTGCCGTTGTTGGTACCGATGCCGCTGACGTCCGTCCAAGCCTCATTGGTGACGGCAACTTTACTCTTGCCCACGGCGAAGTCATCAAAAGTGCTATGAACCAAGCCTTGCACCTTAAGCGTCACGATGTCGGTTGCGTTGGTAAACACGGCAATGGTATTCAGTTCCATCTTCTTGATGGACCAGTCCGTTTCTGTTTTGCTGGTTTCGCCAACAATGTCGTTGGTGCCTATTTCTGCGACGTACAAAATGTTGGTCGGGATAGGCGTGTTGACGGTACCGTCAGCGATGACCAGTTCCGAGGATTCATTAGTGGTATAGACCGGCACGACGTTTGTGACCGTTACGGTGTTTGTCACGAGGTCGGTGGTTGTGGTGAGAACGGTGACGTTGGTCAAACCGTTGGTGGCCGCCACTGCAAACCTCGTCGTGAGTGAAGTTTGGAACGACGAATCTGTGGCAAATCCCACTGCATTTGTTGGCGAACCGCCGTAGATCACATTTGTGGTCGGAGGATTAGCATTGGTGATTTCAACAACAGCATTTGTGGGGAATGACACAATTTCATTGGTGCCAGTGCCAATTGTCACATTGGTTAAGGTAAATGTCACGGAATTTGTGCCGATCGCAAGGTTTGTAATGACCACACCATTTGTCAGGATTGCCACAACTCCCGGGTCAACTCCCTCGGCTGCTGCGCCGAGCGCCAGATTGGTCTCGATTGAAAAGGCGGCATTGGTTCCGATTGCCAGAGTCTGGTTTGCGTCGAGTGTGAGATTGGTTGCTGAATTGGTGGTGTTGACCGGGCCGTTAATGCCTGCAGTGGTAACCACGACGTTGTTTGTGCTGCCGTTGGCAGCGGTGATTGTCACATAGATGCTGCTACCGATGTTGGTGTCGCCGATTACCAGGTTGGTGACCTGCCCGTTAGTTCCCGCAATTAAGTAAACATTTGAACTGACAACCAAGGTGTTCGGAACACTCGTGACGACGTTGGTAGTCACGTTCGTTGTGCCGACTTCCGTCACGAGATTGCTCGTGAGGATGGCCAGTTCGGCCTTCTTATCGAAGGTTCCATTTGTGCCCAGCGCACTCTCCACCGCAGTGATCAGATCTTTCGTTTTGAAGGACCCTGTTGCGACTGTGGGGGTGGAAACTGGCTTCTGTTCATAAACGGTGAGCGTGACGCCCACGGTTTGCAAGACGTTGGTCGCGGAGTAAGTTGTTTTGGCTGCATTCGCGGCCGTCACCGTTGCACCGGTGGCGAGCATCGCGACGGCGAATGTTTTCAATGTTTTAATCATACAATTTATCAGTTAAACGTTTCTACAGTTTCGGTTCTCCTCCGCGCCTGCCCCCGCCACTTCACTATTGGAAAATGACAGAAACGGCGCGAAATCTTTGCATATTTTGCGTGTCTTTCTGCGATAACGCAGAATCCATCGGCGCTGTTTATCGGTTAAAACATCAAATATGTCAAGCACTCAAACCCACTTTTTTGCGAAAAATACGCTGAAAGCGGCTCAAAATCGCTGTAACCACCTTATTGTAAGATACTTGTGCAAACCATCAATTTTCAAAATAAATCGCAAATAATCAGGCAAAACGGCGCTGTCTGCATCAAATTCACAGGCAAACCGCCTCAAAATGGCCGCCATCCGGCAAAACCCACCGGCTTCAGCCGGACGCGCGATTTATCATTGCTGGCGACGAAAATGCGCTTTTGGCGTTGGATGTCAACATTTTATTTCAAATTTTTTTCGGCGGAAAGGGGCTTGCTTTAAAAGAGTCTCTGGCGCATGGTCTTGCGCATGGGTGTGCCCAAATTGCCGGCGACCGTGACTCCGGAGCAGATCAGGGAGCTTAACCAGAAGCTCTCGCACATGCGCCATGAGGTCAACAACCAGTTGGCTCTGGCGGTCGCCGCCCTCGAACTGATGCGCTACCGGCCTGAATTGCGCGAGAAGATGCTCGACACCATCGCGCAACAATCGCCCAAAATCACGGCCGAGATCGCCGAATTCTCCGCGGCGTTTGAGCAATTGTTCGGCATCACCCGCGATTGACCGGCTGGGGCGCATTCGGGCCGATCCTAATCCTAATCTTAATCTCCTTCTTCTTCGCACGGGGGTGGGCTGCGATTCATTCGGATTAAGAAGATTAAGATTAAGATTAAGATTAAGATTAAGATTAAGATTAAGATTAGGATTAAGATTAGGAAAAGCCAGAAACCCAGCCGGAAACCGCTGCCCCAAAAAGTGAAATGTTCTGCTTTGTTTTCAAAGGGGTTTTGTTGGAAACTCCAGGCAATGGAACCGACTGATGCGGAACTGATCGCCGCGGTCCTGGACGGCGACACCGCCAGTTTTGAGCCGCTGATCCGGAAGTATCAGCCGCGCGTCTTCGCCACGGCCCGCCGATATGCGCGCCGGGAAAGCGAGGTGGAAGACATTGTCCAGGAAGTGTTCATCAAGGCCTTCCAGAAACTGAAGGGCTTTCGCGGCGAAGCGCCCTTTGAACATTGGTTGATGCGCCTGGCCGTGCGAACGTGCTACGACTTCCTGCGCGCCCATCAACGCAACCGGGAAACGGCTTTTTCCGAATTGACCGAACCGGAGACCGACTGGCTGGAGCGGTTTGTCGTCCAGCCCGACGCGGCGGGGGAAAACGCCGGCGCGGCGCGGCAGTTGGTGGACAAGATTTTATCGCGGCTACCGCCGGCGGCGCGAATGGTGATTACGCTGTTGGAAATCGAAGGGCGGCCCGTCAGGGAAATTGCCGCGCTGACCGGCTGGTCCGTGCCGCTGGTCAAGGTGCGCGCCTTTCGCGCGCGCGGGAAAATGCGTAAGATTTTAAGGAGCATCAGCCAGGAAAAGTACTTGTAACCGCCCGGCGGGCGGGGCCGTCTGAAAGATTGTCTTATGAACTTGAACCAGTTGCATGAGAGATTGATTGCCGTGGCGAGGGAAAATCCTCCCGGCGGCCATGTTCCGCATGCCTTTGAGAAGCGGATCATGAGCCAGCTGGCCGCCGTCGCGCCGCCGAATCCCTGGGCATTGTGGGGCGGCCCGCTGTGGCGCGCCGCTGTTTCATGTGTTGCTATCACTGTCCTGTGCGGCCTTTGGTCCCTGGCTGCGAACCGGCAGGCCGATTCGGCGGAGAGTTTTTCCCAGGCTTTTGAAGCGGCCGTTGTCGCGCCGCCCAGCCAGCACGCCGAGGATGCCTGGTGAGTGCGTGGAAAGTCATACTGGCCACGATGGTGATTTTTGGGTGTGGCGTGGTCACGGGCGCGCTGCTCATGAAAACGGAACTCCCGTCCGCGGTCGCGCCGGCGGAGCCGGCTCAACATCCGCCGGCTTCCACCAATCAGCCGCCGCCGCTGGCCCAAATCCAGAGACCGGAATTTCTTCGCCGCATGCAAAAGCAATTGGAACTGACCGCCAGCCAGCGGGACGAGATCGCAAAAATCATGAAGGCGAGCCAGGAGCGGAACCGGCCGTTGTGGGACCGGATTGCCCCGCAAATGCGCGAGGAAGTGAAAAGAGTGCGTGAAGAAATCCGCCAGGTCCTGACCCCCGACCAGCAACAGAAGTTTGACCAGATGCTCAAATCCCGCCCGCGCAAAACAGAGGGCGCAGGCGCCGCGGCCACCCGTCCCGAACGCCCCCCCATAGAATCAGCGGCGCAGACCAACGCGCCTTGATTTCGGACCAGAAGGTTACAGGTTCAAGTCCTGGCGGATGGGCCATTTGGAACCACCGGACTTATGCGAGCACGGCTTCACGCATAGGACGCGTGCCGGGAGCGGGCAACTCTTTGCCATCCTGCCGCAGATGCTCAACCTCTTCACGAACGAGCACACACAATTGGTGGTAAGTAGTCTCTTCATTGTCCCCATGACAGACGCCGCCCCAGGGAAAAAGATCCGGGCAGTAGCCCACATACAGGTTGTCCTCTTCATTCCACCTGACGAATTTCAAATACTGATCTTCCGTTTTCATTTGGCTGCCTCACGAATTGCGTTTAGCACCTGCTTTTCCTGGTAATTGGCTCCCTGAAAAATTCTGATTCATTTCCGCCCCACCCGCCAGCCGAGCCGGAGGGCGTTGCCAATCACCACCAAATCCGACATGCCCATGGCCGCCGCGCACAAAATCGGGCTGAGAAAACCCAACGCCGCCAGCGGAATCGCCGCCGCGTTGTAAAAAAACGCCCAAAACAAATTCTGCTTGATCGTGCGCAACGCGGCCTGCGCCAATGCGATTGCTTCGGGGATGGCCTGTATGTTTGACTGGAGCAGAATGATGTCCGCCGCTTCGTTGGCCACGTCACTGGCTTCACTGACGGCGATGCCCAGATCGGCCTGCTCGAGAGCCGGCGCATCGTTGATGCCGTCGCCCACGAATGCGACCCGCCCGCCTTTCTCCTGCAATTGCCGGACCAGGTCCGCTTTTTGCCCGGGCCGGACTTCGGCGAAGACGTTCTCCGCGGCAATGCCGGCCAGCGCGGCGACCGCCCGGGCGGTGCGCTGATTGTCACCCGTGACAAGAAAGATTTTCAGCCCCATCCGCCTCAGTTCCCGCATCGCCTCGCCGATCCCCGGCTTGGGCGCGTCGCGCAAGGCGATCATCGCGGCCAGTTGCCCATCGAGGGAAAGGCCCAGGATGGTCGCGCCGTCGGCCATCCACTTTTCGGCAAAGGCCGCGCCGGGCGAAACATCAACGCCGCCGCTTTCCAACCAGTGAACCGAACCCAGTCGCGCCGTCGCCGGGCCGTCCGCGCCGCGCTCCACTTTGGCTTCCACTCCCGCGCCTTGGATTTCCCGCCAGCCGGACAGGCTGATTTTTTCCGGCGATAATTTTGCGGCGGCGACGCTGAGGGGATGATTGGAGCCGCGGGCCAGAGCGGCCGCCAGCTTGAGGGCGTCGTCCGGGTGAGAAAATATAATTGACGCAGCGACGGCCGGCCTGCCCAGGGTCAGCGTGCCGGTTTTATCGGCCAGCACGGCGGTGAGGCGCCCGGCTTTCTCCAGGGCAATGCCATCACGGATCAGGATGCCCCTTTTGGCCGCCGCGTTGGTTCCCGCCATGATCGCCGCCGGCGTGGCCAGGCCCATGGCGCAGGGACAAGCCACAATGAGCACCGCAACAGCGGCCAGGATCCCCGCCGCCAGAGGGCTTTCCGGCAGATGCGCCGCCCAGAGGAAATGCCCGAGAAACTCGTTCCACCGCCGCGCCTGGCCAAAAGCCAGCCCCCACCACAGCCCGGCGCCAATGGCAATGAGCACGACAATGGGCACAAATATGTTGCTGATCCGGTCCGCCAACCGCTGGATTTGCGCCCGGCTGTTTTGCGCCCGTTGCACTGCCGCAATGATATGCGCCACCGCCGTCGCCTCGCCCACGCCCGTGACCTGCATGAGGATCTGGCCGTCCAAATTCACCGTGCCCGCGTAGAGATTGGCGCCGCACTCCTTTTCGACCGGGAGCGATTCGCCCGTCAGCATGGCTTCATTGACACTGCACTGGCCCCGGGTCACTTTGCCGTCGGTTGGCACGCGCTCGCCGGGGCGCAGCACGACGATGTCATCGGGCCGGAGCCGCGCCATGGGAACTTCCGTTTCGGTTCCATCGGCGTTTTGCCGCCGCGCCGTTGCCGGGGCGAGGCGAAAGAGCGCGCGCAACGAGGATTCCGCGCGGCGGCCGGCCAGTTCCTCCATCCAATGGCCGATGCTGATGAGCGTGATGATGGCCGCCGCCTCCATGAAATAAAGATGCCCGCCTGCGCCCGACAGCAGCGCCCACGCGCTATAGCCAAAGGCCGCCGTCGAACCCAGCGCGACCAGCGTGTCCATGTTCGACGCGCCCGACCGCAATTGTCTCCATGCGCCGCGATAAAAGCGCGCGCCGCACAAAACCTGCACCGCCAGCGCCAGCGCGAAAGAGAGCCATTGAAACCACGCCTGCGCGCCCCAATGAAAAAGCCATTCCCCGGCCAGAATCGGCCCGGCACCCGCCACGCCGATGGCGACGTTGAAGCGCCAGCCCGCCAGGGCCGCCGGCCTTTTTCCTTCGGTTTCGGCCGGGGCCGGCTTTGCCTGGTAACCCGCGGCGGCGACTGCATCCAACAAAGGGGCCACCTTCCCCTCGGAGCCGGGCTGCCATCGGACCCGCGCCCGCCCCTGCTGCAAGGACACATCCGCGCCCGCCACGCCGGGCACGCCTTGCAGGGCGTCGGTGACATGCCGGGCGCAATTGGCGCAATTCATGCCTGTGACCAGCAGCTCGGTCACGAGCGGCGCAGCCTCCAAGACCTCTGGACTTGATGATGCCATAACCCGTACACTATGCGCTCTCTTGGCGATTTGGGAATAGAGACAAATCGGTTTGACCTGCTTTGACTGGCTTTGACCGGGTCTGGCAGGATTTAAGCTGTAAGATATTCATTATGAAGTATTTGCATACGATTTGGCCTGGTAAAGCGAGACTCCGTCGAACCCTGCACTGGTTTGACTGACTTTGACCTGCCTTTGCCCGGAAGTACGGCGAGACGCCCCGCACAGCGACCGAGACAGTCGCACTCCCCCCAAAAAATAATCCGAAATTTTTTCGGAAAAGGGCTGTTTATCCGAAATATTTCCGAAAATTTTCGGATTATCCGAAATTTTGCGACCTTCTTTAACCCACTTCAGGAAGGCAGAAAAGTTGGGCAGAACCCCGAAAGCTTTCGGGGCTGATGTTTCTGCCCCTGCATATTTCTGCCATCTCGTCCCAGCGCGACAGAGCGTGCTCATTTGACGATTTTAGCACAAAAGGCGGAAATTGTACAGGTCATGGTGACCACTTTTTTCAAAACACGAAACCCCTGCAAACATTGGCCGAAACGCGTGCCGGTGGCCTGTTTGTCAAGTATGTATTCTTGACAAGCGCCCAAAAAGGCGGGCTTTTCCGCCATTGCCGGGATTCGCCCAAGCCTGAAACGAAGGTTCGTTCCCCTTCACCTGATCTGGCAACCAGGTTTTTGCGCTGGCAGCCAACCACACAGCCTGATATGGACAAGTCTGTGAAAACAAACTGATGCGATGGCTTATTGACAAGGGCCGCCCATGACCAGACAAGATGCATTGAATGCCCCCAAGCGGAAAATCGCAGAGGCGGCGCGGACCCGGTCCGCAGCGCGGCATCGTTGGACGAAACGGCAGGACGGTTTGCTGGGCACAATGCCCGATGAACGTTTGGCCCGAAAATTGCGCCGCTCCGTGGAAGCGGTCCGCGGGCGCCGACATCTGAAACGCATTTCCATCCGCCGACAATGGCAACCGGAAGAGGATAAAATTTTAGGCACGCGATCGGACGAGGACATCGCCACTCTTCTTGGGCGGGAGGTTAGCACAGTCACCCTGCACCGGCGGAGGTTGGGAGTGGCACCCTTTCGAGACAAGGACGTGGACGGCATGGACAGGAAATTGGCCGCCATGACAGACCGGCAGATTGCGCGTTTGCTGCGGAAATCATACTGCCTCCGCAAACCGGCCGCCTCGAGGCCCAAGCACGCCCCAAAGTGGTCGGCGAGGGAAGACGAGTTGCTGGGCAAGTGGCCTGATGATCGATTGGCGCGGTTCCTGGGGCGCACAAAAAAGGCGGTGGAGGGCCGGCGACAAAAGTTGCGCATCCTTTACAGCACTCCATCGCGCCGCTGGACAAAAGAAGAGGTCCGGCAGCTTGACCGTGCGCTGGTCCGAGGCCCAATCAAAACATGGACGGCTCAGTTGGCCCGCCGTCTTGGCCGCACGGTAACAGCCCTGAAAGCGAAGAGGCGGCTTGCATACGGCGCCACCGTCCTGATGCGCCGGTGGACCAAGCCAGAACTCCGCCTGCTGGGAACAATGACGGACAGGGAAGTGGCAGCGGTTGTGGGCCGCAGCTCCGTCAACGTCCAAGTCAAACGGTGCGCTTTGGGCATCCGGTCGTTTCGAGAGCGAAACAAGCCGCGGTGGACTCCCTCCAGGGACCGTTTGCTTGGCACGCGCTCGGATGCGGCGTTGGGCAAACGCTTCGGCATGCCCCGCCACGCCGTGGAAGCGCGACGGCATGAACTGGGCATTTCCTCGTTGGTTTACCGCAATTGGACTCGCAAAGAAGAACTTTTGGTTGGAACAATGCGGGACAAGGAAGTGGCGCGCCGCATCGGTCGTTCCCGGAAGGCTGTGGAGCACCGCCGTCGCGCCTTAAACCTGCCATCACCGCGATCTCAAGCAGAGGAATAAAAAGGCATGCTTCGAGACGAGGGTCCGATTCCCCCTGTCCCGCCATCCAGTGCGCTGTAGTTTTGACGAAGGCGGAAGGGCGAAGCGCGACGGCGGATTGACCCGTTCCATTGATTATCAGCGACTTGCAAATAAATGTAGAAGAAAAGCGGGATAGCAGGAGTGGCTGGAATGATTTGCATTGCCAGCGTCCCTTTACTCGTTGCCGGGGTGCGCATCTCAGTTTTTAGATGGGTCGAGTTGGCGATTGTGAGGGAAAAGGAGATGCCAGCGTCCGTTGCGCCAGAAAGTTTCCAGGCACAAGAGAGATTCGTCTCCGTGCTGGCTCCAATA
>Ga0326728_10019278_pt1 | contig 13262 bp, 9 predicted proteins | sample MB3enrmetagenome_FD_207602 | JGI IMG/M metagenome (GOLD analysis project Ga0326728, IMG submission 207602) | Lab enriched peat soil microbial communities from McLean, Ithaca, NY, United States - MB31MN | ecosystem: Environmental > Terrestrial > Soil > Wetlands > Peat | place: USA: New York...
GTAGACTTATCCCGTGAGACGATCAAGAACGGGCCCGAGTACCATCCGGAAGCTCTCGACCGGACGTACGAAGAGGTGCTTTACGATCACTACAAACGGCCGAAGTACTGGGAACGTTGAGTTGACGACTAACCTGGAACTCGGTGTTTATCAGCAATCGTCAACTAGTAGGATGAAAACGAACCCTGCCTTCTTGAGGAATGGGATACCCAGGAAAACTTTATGAGCCACCTGAAGTCAGGGCGTTTTAGGATAATCCGAGGGGCGATGAATTTTCTGAAAGAGCCCTGTGAAACGATGTTCCACCGCGCGTTTTACCTGACAGAAAAGAGAGGATTTAATGGACAAACCGGCGGGGTAAACTTTTTTGTGATCGCCTGGGTAAGACACGTTGACGTGCTGCGAAGAACTGCGGACACGAGAATCGCGGCCAGCAAGAGACTCCCGAAAGCCCGGAGAGGGATTTTAGACCGTGTTTCTGCTGTCATTGCTTCCTTCAGTCCCTCGAATGGTGAGGCTTTGAATTGAGTCGGCAGAATGAACGGGTCGGCAGAATCGAGATTCAGGATATATAATCCGAGATGAGGTCAGATAAGGAAACTGGTGCTTGAAGTGGCAACAGCGGAGTCATTCAAGTTCTGCTCGTCATCGCCATCACGGTGATAATCGTCCGCTTTGTGCAGGGGCGAAGAGTGCTACAGCGATCTTGACCCTTGGAAAGGAGGTGGTCTGCGGGAAGATTATGCGGGTGTCGCAATACCTTCAAGGAGACAAAATCTTGTAATCAACCATTTTCACCATCAAATTTACAAAGGAGGAGTAAACGTTATGAAAAAAAGGAATGTAATTATCGGCTATCTGATCCTTCTTATGCTCGTCGCCACCTTTGCAGGCTGCGCATCGACACGCACACATGAAAGCACCGGCGAATACGTGGACGATTCGGTTATCACGACCAAAGTAAAATCCTTACTTGCTGAAGATGATTTTCTCAAGTCATTCCAGATCGGCGTCGAGACGGACAAAGGCAGGGTCCAACTGAGCGGCTTCGTCAATTCTCAACAGGCCGTCAATAAAGCGGGTGAAATCGCAAGGAGCGTCAAAGGGGTGAGGTCCGTAAGGAACAACCTGATCGTGAAGTAGGCGACAACACAGCCGGAAGCGGGGGTACTATCCAAGCGGCGGGCGACCATGCTGCCGCCCCGCTTCAGTCCCCTGGACTCATGTGCTTCACCATAAAGGGCCTGTGTGCAGTCGTCCTGCCGGAACATGCATGCAGAACAAGACCCAAAAAGGAGGTACAAACCATGCTTCATAAAACATTGTTGCTCGCCACCCTTATGTTTTTTCTTGCCGTGGCCTCTGTTGTTTCTCCGGCCTCAAGTGCCCAAGCCGCACGAGAACCATCCGTAAAAGCCGCTGAGCCCGGATCCCACTTCCAAAAAGCGGATGAACTCTTCTTGAAGAAAGACTTCAAAAGAGCTGCCTCCGAGATTCGAAAAGGGGCAGGCTTTCTCAAGCAGAAAGCAAAGAGTGCCACAAAGGACAGCAAGGAAAGCCTCAATGCATCCGCTCAAGAATTAGAGAAATTGGCCAAAGATGTCGAAAGAGGGGGCGTGACTTCCGAGAAGCAGCTCAAGGATACCTTCGCGAGGTCATACTATGCCTTATCCAATCACGAATACCGGAGGGCTTCCGAGTCCTGGGCCAAGAAAAAGACGAGAGAGACCGGTCAAGCCCTCACGGGTGCAGCGCAAGACATGGAGCAAGCAGCAAAGTGGTCCGGCCGCGAGTTGGAAACAGGCACCGCGGATACCATAGATTACGCGCGTGTGGTCGGCGGTAAACTCGTAAAGGGGGCAGGCTGGAGTGAAGATGAGGTGGAGAAAGGCATGAAAGGAATAGGCAGTGCACTTTCAAAGTTTGAAGAAAACATGAAATCCAAAGATTAAGCAGCGAGCACTGTTATGCCGGGTTTTGTTATTCACCGGGCACTTGCAGCCAAGACAACAGGAAGTCGAAAATGCCAATAAAAAGCAAGCAATAAGAGATGAGAGCGCTTCTTGTATATCCCAAGTACCCTGATACTTTTTGGAGTTTCAGACACGCCCTGAAATTCATCTCAAAAAAGGCCGTAAATCCGCCATTGGGTCTGCTCACTGTTGCTTCAATGCTTCCAAACGAATGGCAAAAAAGGCTTGTCGATATGAATACTTCTCGTTTGACCAATAGGGACCTTCAATGGGCGGACTACGTCTTTATCGGTGCCATGGCTATCCAAAAGGAATCGGTGCGGGAGGTTGTTGACAGGTGCAAAAAGGCGAAGGTGAAGGTCGTGGCGGGAGGGCCTCTCTTCACGGCGGCGCCTGAAGATTATCCGGATGTTGATCACCTGGTCCTCAATGAGGCCGAGATCACCCTTCCCCAGTTCCTGCAGGACCTTGCATTGGGCAAAGCATCCCGGCTTTACACGTCCAAAACCTTTCCAGATTTGAAAAAGACACCGCCCCCTCTCTGGGGCCTTATTAAGATGAGGCGATATTACTCCATGAATATTCAATATTCCAGGGGTTGTCCGTTTAGTTGTGAGTTTTGTGATATTACCACTCTCTACGGACACAGGACGCGAAGCAAAACCACCGAGCAGATAATAAAGGAGCTGGAATCGCTATTCAAGGCAGGATGGAGGGGGAGTGTCTTTCTTGTTGACGATAATTTCATAGGCAACACAACGAAGCTCAAGAACAGCGTCTTGCCAGCCATGATCGACTGGATGAAGAAAAGAAGATACCCTTTTGATCTGTCAACCGAGGCGTCCATCAATCTCGCCGACGATGAGGACCTGATCAGACAGATGATACGGGCAGGGTTTGAGGGCGTCTTTGTGGGGATTGAAACGCCGGACCACAAGTCTCTGAAGGAATGTAATAAATTCCAGAACACAAACCGCGATCTCCTCGCCAGTGTGAAACGGATACAACAGCTCGGGTTGTGTGTCCGGGGCGGTTTTATCGTAGGGTTCGACAATGATTCTCCCGAAACATTTGAAAGACAGATCCGATTTATTCAAGAAAGCAGAATAGTGACCGCCATGGTAGGTATGCTCAATGCACCAAGCGGTAGCCGGCTTTATGAACGGCTCTCTAGGGAAGGCCGGTTAGTGAGGGATCTTTCCGGCGACAACACAGACTTCTCCACGAATATTCTTCCCAGGATGGGCTATGAAAGGCTTGCCGAGGGTTACAAAGAAATACTCGCCGGTATCTATTCGCCGAAAATATACTACGAGCGCGTGAAGGCATTTCTCAAAGAATATAAGCCCCTGGAAAAGAGAAGACGGCACTTCCGTCTCCGGTCCATCCGGTATAATCTCCACTACCTTGACGCGCCTTTCAAAACGTTGGTCATCCTGGGGATAAGAGACAGAGCGCGACTCTATTACTGGAAGCTCGTTGTCTGGTCTTTGTTCAGACGCCCCCTGCTCTTGCCCACGGCAATAATGTACATGGTCTACGGGTTCCATTTCAGGAAAGTCTTTGGCAAACACTTCGAAGTTACAAAATGATGAGGAGCTTTCAAAACAAGTCCAGATAGAGAGCCTTCCTGCGTTCATCATCCATCGGGAGTTCGGATCTCTGGAAAGGTAACATTGATCTATGAGTACGAGCCGAATATCCGGGGACCGGCGGAAACCGGCCGGAATAATTGCATGCGACGGCGGCCGGCACAACCCCAAGAAGGCGACCTAATGACATCACCTCAGAAGGTTGTGTTCCTGTTTGACGTGGACAACACCCTGCTCGACAACGACCGCGTGCAGGATGACCTCAGGAACCATCTTGAGCACGAGTTCGGAGCTGAGACTCGGGACCACTATTTCGCTATCCTGGAAGATTTGTACGCTGAGCTTGGCTATGCGGACTATCTGGGCGCTTTGCAACGCTACCGGCTCGAGAACCAGTGCGATACCCGGCTGCTGCTGATGTCTTCATTCCTCGTGGATTACCCTTTTGCTGACCGGCTCTACCCGGGCGCACTCCATGCCCTTGAACACGCGCGCACCTTTGGGAAAACGGTCATCCTGTCCGACGGTGACGTGGTCTTCCAGCCTCGCAAAGTGGAACGGTCGGGCCTATGGGATGCGGTCGAAGGCCGCGTCCTAATCTATGTGCACAAGGAGCGGATGCTGGCTGACGTGGAGCGCCACTACCCGGCCCGTTATTATATTATTGTAGACGACAAGCTGCGCATTCTGACGGCGATGAAAAGGATCTGGGGCGACCGGCTGACGACCGTCTTCCCGCGTCAGGGACATTATGCGCTCGACCCCAATAACACCGCCGCGTACCCGCCGGCTGACCTCACTATCGAGAGCATCGGCGAGCTTGTCAACTATGACTTACCCGCCTTGCTCGGCGCCGCAAAAGCCGACAACGCGCAGCAGGAGGTATCGTGAAAGCGACACAACGGTTGCATGATCTCGGCCAGAGCCTTTGGCTCGACAACATTACCCGTGGGCTCCTGACAAAGGGGACTCTCCGCCATTATATCACCGAGCTTTCGGTGACGGGCCTCACCTCGAACCCCACGATCTTTGACCACGCCATCAAGAATACCGACTTTTATGACGACCCCATCCTCAAGAAGGTGCGGGAGGGGAAGTCGGGGGAAGAGTTGTTTTTCGAGCTTGCCCTGGAGGATCTGACCCAGGCCGCCGATCTCTTTCGGCCGATCCACGATGCGACGGACGGGGTTGACGGCTGGGTCTCCTTAGAGGTTTCACCGCTCCTCGCATATGATACTGCCAGGAGTATCAAAGAGGCTACTGAACTGCACGACAGAGCGAAACGGCCCAACCTTTTCATCAAGATTCCGGGCACGCGCGAGGGACTCCCGGCGATCGAGGAGACGGTCTTCGCAGGCGTGCCGGTTAATGTCACACTTTTGTTCTCGCGGGAGCAGTACATAGCGGCAGCCGTTGCGTACATGCGAGGGATCGAGCGGCGGATCGCAGCCGGCCTCGGTCCGAAAGTCGGCTCCGTGGCATCGCTCTTTATCAGCCGCTGGGACAAGGCGGTTATGGGAAAGGTCCCGGAGGAGCTTCGGAACCGTCTCGGTATTGCCATCGCCAAAAGGACCTACAAGGCCTATCGGGCTTTGCTTGCCTCGCCCCGGTGGCAAAAACTTGCCGGAGCCGGGGCGCAGCCGCAGCGCCTCCTGCTGGCCAGCACCGGAACGAAAGACCCCACGGCTTCGGACGTCCTTTACATCGAGGCCCTCGCCGCCCCGGACACCGTCAACACCATGCCCGAGGAGACGTTACTCGCTTTCGCCGATCACGGCAAGGTGAATGACGTGTTGCCGGTTGACGGCGGGGATGCCGAAGAGATACTCGCCAGATTCGCACATGTTGGTGTGGACAATGCGGCGCTCGGCGCAGAGCTGCAGACGGAAGGGGCACAATCTTTCGACAAGTCCTGGAAGGAGCTAATGGATTCGATCGCGTCAAAGAGCAACGCGCTCGGAAAGGCGACTCAACCAGGAGGAAAAAGATGACGACCACGAATGCAACATCCAAGACGCTGCAACTGACGGAAAAGCCGGCGTGGAAGGCCCTGGAGGAGCACTACCGGAAGATCCGCAACGTGCATCTGCGGTCGCTCTTCGCCGATGACCCACTTCGCGGCGAGCGCTTGGCCGCCGAAGGCGCCGGCCTTTACCTGGACTACTCGAAGAATCGCATTACCGACGAGACGATCCGTCTCCTCGTCAATCTTGCTGAGGAATGCGGCCTCCGTGAACGCATCGAGGCCATGTTCCGGGGGGAGAAGATCAACATCACGGAGAATCGGGCCGTTCTTCATATCGCCTTGCGCGCCCCTATGAGTGAGCAGATTCTCGTCGACGGCGTCGATGTCGTGCCCGAGGTACACGCAGTTCTCGACAAGATGGCTGCCTTCTCAGAGCAGGTTCGCAGCGGCCAGTGGCGGGGATACACGGGAAAGCGCATCCGCAACGTCGTGAACATCGGCATCGGCGGCTCCGATCTCGGCCCAGTCATGGCTTACGAGGCGCTAAAGCACTACAGCAAGCGCGACATGACGTTCCGTTTCGTCTCGAACGCGGACGGCACCGACGTCGAAGAGGCCGTACGCGATCTTGACCCCGAAGAAACGCTTTTTATCATCTCTTCGAAGACCTTCACGACCCTCGAAACGATGACCAATGCCCACACCGCTCGTACGTGGGCGCTGAAAGCGCTGCACCATGAAGAGGCTGTTGCCAGGCACTTTGTTGCCGTCTCGACCAACGGTGACGAGGTGGCGAAGTTCGGCATCGACAAAGCGAATATGTTCGGGTTCTGGGACTGGGTCGGGGGCCGCTACTCGATGGATTCGGCGATTGGTCTCTCCACCATGGTCGCCATCGGTCCGGAAAACTTTCGCTCCATGCTCGCCGGCTTCAACTCGATGGACGAGCATTTCCGCACCGCTCCATTCGACAAGAACCTGCCGGTGATCCTGGGGTTGCTCTCGATCTGGAATAACAACTTCCTCGGCGCACAGACAGTTGCAGTCCTGCCGTACGACCAGTATCTCAAGCGTTTTCCGGCCTACCTTCAGCAGTTGACCATGGAGAGCAACGGCAAGCACGTGACCATGGATGGCGCGGTCGTTAATTATCAGACTGGACCCATCTACTGGGGCGAGCCGGGCACCAACGGCCAGCACTCCTTCTACCAGCTCATCCACCAGGGAACCAGACTGGTTCCCTGCGATTTCATCGGCTTCTGCCGGACCTTGAACCCTCTCGGTTCTCATCACGACCTGCTGATGGCGAACCTCTTTGCGCAGACTGAAGCGCTGGCCTTCGGTAAGACAGAGGATCAAGTCAGGGCCGAAGGAACTCCGGACTGGCTGGTGCCGCACCGCGTGTTTGAAGGCAATCGTCCGACGAACACGATTCTCGCAGAGAGGCTGACGCCGGAGTCCCTCGGCGAGCTCGTCGCGCTTTACGAGCACTCGGTTTTCACCCAAGGGGCGATCTGGCACATCGATTCATTCGACCAGTGGGGCGTCGAGCTCGGCAAGGTCCTGGCGAACCGCATTGTTCCAGAACTGGAAGACGTCGGGGAGCCGAAACTTCAGCATGACAGCTCGACAAATGCACTCATCCGGCGCTACCGTTCGTTCAAAGGAGCGTGATCATGACAATAAGCCCTTTCGCGGGAAAACCCGCCGAGCCGTCGATGCTCGTCAACGTGCCCAAACTCGTCACGGCTTATTATACAGAGGTGCCTGACCCTTCCGTGCCGGAGCAGCGGGTTTCCTTCGGCACGTCAGGACATCGGGGCTCCGCTTTCGAGAAAGTTTTCAACGAATGGCACATTCTCGCCATCAGCCAGGCCATTTGCCTGTACCGCGGGCAGGAGAAGATCGATGGCCCGTTGTTCCTCGGCATGGACACACACGCGCTTTCCGTGCCGGCTTTTGCCGGCGCCCTGGAGGTGCTGGCGGCCAACGGGGTAGAGGTCATGATCGCGAAGATGGATGATTATACGCCGACGCCTGTCATATCTCATGCCATTCTCACTTACAACGGGGGACGTAAAACAGGACTCGCCGACGGCATCGTAATCACGCCCTCGCACAATCCGCCCCATGATGGCGGCTTCAAGTACAATCCCCCAAACGGCGGGCCGGCGGAGCGCGCCGTCACCGATTGGATCGAAAGGAAGGCAAACGAGTTTCTCGAGAACGGCCTTCAGGGTGTCAAAAGGATGCCTGTCGAGAAGGCCCTCCGCGCCTCCACGACACACCGGCACGACTACCTTAACGCCTACGTTGCCGATCTCGCCAATGTGATCGACATGGACGCCATCCGCAGCGCGAAGATCAGTCTGGGGGTGGATCCCCTCGGCGGCGCCGGGGTCCATTACTGGGCGCCGATTGCCGAGCGTTACGGGTTGAACCTCACCGTCGTCAACGATGCCGTGGATCCGACCTTCCGGTTCATGACGGTCGACTGGGACGGCCAGATCCGCATGGACCCATCCTCGCCTTATGCCATGCAGAGGTTGATCGGCCTGAAGGACCGCTTCGAGATCGCCTTCGCCTGCGACACCGACCACGACCGGCACGGGATCGTCACCCGGAGCGCGGGGCTGATGCCGCCCAATCACTACCTTGCGGTCGTCATTTCCTACCTTTTCCAACACCGGCCGGAGTGGCGCGCGGAAGCGGCGGTCGGCAAGACGGTGGTGAGCAGCCGGATGATCGATCGCGTCGCCGCGAAACTTGGGCGGAAGCTCTACGAGGTGCCGGTTGGCTTCAAATGGTTCGTGGACGGCCTGTTAGACGGCTCGCTCGGCTTCGGCGGGGAGGAGAGCGCCGGCGCCTCTTTCCTGCGCCTCGACGGCACGGTATGGACGACCGATAAGGACGGGATTGTCCCGGCTTTGCTCGCTGCGGAGATCACGGCACGGATGGGCCGGGACCCGGGCGAGATCTACCGCGAGTTGACGCGCGAATTCGGAGAGCCTGTCTATGACCGGGTTGAGGCGCCTGCAACCCCGGAACAAAAGGCAATGCTGGAGAAGCTCTCGCCGCAGCAGGTCCAAATCAAAGACCTCGCCGGCGAAAAAATCCAGACCATTCTCACCCACGCGCCGGGTAACGGCGCGTCCATCGGCGGGTTGAAGGTAGTAGCGGAAAACGGATGGTTCGCGGCGCGTCCGTCAGGTACGGAAGACATCTACAAGATCTACGCGGAGAGCTTCCGGGGAGCGGATCATCTGCGCCGTATCCTGGAGGAGGCGCAGACAATAGTCAATAATGCTTTGGCTGCGGCGCCTTAAGCGGCAGGAGTTGCCGTTCAAAACAGGCTTGAAGGATAGACCATGAGCAGCAGGGAAGTAACCGTTGACGCTGAGATGAATAAACTTCAGCACGAATCGTTCAGCTACTTTCTGCATGAGACGAATCCAGTCAACGGACTGGTGATCGACAAGACCGCCGCGGATTGGCCTGCCAGTATTGCCGCCACCGGTCTCGCGCTGGCGGCTTACCCGGTGGCTGTCGAGCGCGGATTCATGTCCCGTGCCGCGGCAATAGAACGAACGCTGACCACGTTGCGTTTTTTTTGGAACAGCCCGCAAGGCCCCGAACCCGACGCCACCGGCTACCAGGGCTTTTATTATCATTTTCTCGACATGCAGACCGGCCGGCGCGCATGGCAATGCGAACTGTCAACGATAGACAGCGCTTTTCTGCTTGCGGGTGCGTTGACGACGGGAATCTATTTTGACGCGGACACGGCCGACGAGCATGAAATCCGCACCCTCGCCGACACGCTCTATCGGCGCGTCGATTGGCAATGGGCGCAAAACGGTGGCGAAACGGTTACGCACGGCTGGAAGCCCGAAAGCGGATTTCTCAAATACCGCTGGGAGGGCTACGATGAGGCGATGCTGCTGTATATCCTGGCGCTGGGCTCGCCCACTCATCCGCTGCCCGAGAGCAGCTACGCCGCGTGGACCTCGACTTACCGCTGGGACCGCTTTTACGGATATGAATATCTTTACGCCGGGCCGTTGTTCACACACCAGCTTTCGCATGTCTGGATCGACTTTCGCGGCATTCAGGACGCGTTCATGCGCCTCAAGGGCATCGACTATTTCGAGAACAGCCGTCGGGCGGCTTATGTCCAACAAAAGTACGCGATGGACAACCCTCTCAAGTTCACGGGTTATGGCCCGCGTTGCTGGGGAATTACCGCGAGCGATGGCCCCGGCCCCGACACCATCAAAGTGAGTGGCATCGAGCGCCAATTCTTCGATTATCTGGGGCGCGGCGTGCCGTACGGGCCCGACGACGGCACCATCGCGCCGTGGGCAGTGGTGACGTCGCTGCCGTTCGCGCCCGAGATCGTGCTGCCCGCGATCGACTATTTTATTCACCAGGTCAAATTAACAGAGTCCAACGCCTACGGCTTCAAGGCGAGTTTTAACCCGACCTACCCGGTAAAATCCGGCAATCCCTTCGGCTGGGTATCGCCGTGGCATTACGGGCTTAATCAAGGGCCGATTATTTTGATGATCGAAAACTATCGTACCGGCTTATTATGGCGATTGATGCGAAACTGCCCATACATCGCCAGCGGTTTGCAACGAGCGGGTTTTAGCGGAGGTTGGTTATGAACCTGCACTTTTAACCAAAGGAAAAGGACCATGCATGACGATCCTCACTGTGACAAATTTTCCGGCTCGCATATGAATGACAGCCCCATAGAAGCACCGGAGCGCGTTTTCAGCGGCGCCGCCACGCCGGTACCGGCGGTGCAGTTGCTGTCGAACGGCCGGTACCACGCGATGATCACGAACGCGGGAGGCGGCTACAGTCGCTGGAAGGACATCGCGGTCACACGCTGGCGCGAGGATAGTACGCGCGACAATTGGGGCACTTTCTGCTATCTCCGCGATGTGCCGAAAGGTGCGTTCTGGTCAACCGCCTATCAACCGACACTCAATCCATCGGCGGCCTATCAAGCAAATTTTTCGGAGGCGTGCGCGGCTTTTCGGTGTTATGAACAGGGCATAGATGCGCACACGGAGATTGCCGTTTCGCCGGAGGATGACATCGAGGTGCGGCGAATTAACATCACGAACCGTTCGGGGGCACGCAAAGTAATCGACCTGACGAGTTATGCGGAAGTGGTTCTCGCTTTGGCCGCCGCCGACGCTGCGCATCCCGCTTTCAGCAATCTTTTCGTCCAGACGGAGATCGTCCGCGAGCAGCAGGCGATCCTGTGCAATCGCCGGTCTGGCGCTTTCGGCCAGGCGGCACTATGGATGTTTCACCGGATTATCCCCGATGAGTCGGTTTTGGGCGACATGTCGTATGAAACTGACCGGATGCGTTTCATCGGCCGCGGAAATACGCCCGTTAATCCGCTGGCGCTGCGTGATGTCGCGGCGCTGTCAGGCAGCGAGGGTTCGGTGCTTGATCCGATTGTCGCTATCCAATGCCGGATGACACTGGATCCGGAACAATCGGCAACGGTCGCTCTCATCTCAGGCGTCGGTGAGACCCGCGACGCGTGTCTGACGCTCATCGAGAAATATCAGGACCGGCATTTGACCAATCGCGTCTTCGAACTGGCACGTGCGCACAGCCAGTCGGTCCTGCGGCAGCTCGATGCGACCCAGGCCGACGCGCAACTCTACGGTCGCCTCGCCGACTCTATTATTTACGCCAATGCTTCGCTACGCGCCGATCCCGGTATCCTCACAAAGAACCGCCGCGGGCAATCCGGTTTATGGGGCAATTCAATTTCCGGGGATTTACCGATCGTGCTGTTGCAGATCGGGGAACCGGCCAACATCGATTTGGTGCGCCGGCTATTAAAGGCCCACGCCTACTGGCGTTTAAAGGGACTGGCAGTCGATCTGGTGATATGCAGCTCAGAGGGTGCAGGCAGCCGGCAGGCGCTCCACGATCAGATCGTGACGCTCATCGCCGCGGGCGCCGAAGCCGATCTGAGCGATCAGCCTGGTGGAATATTCGTGAGACTTGAGGCGCCTTTGCCAAGCGAGGACCGTATTCTGCTTCAGTCGGTCGCTCGCGTGGTCCTCGATGACAGGCGTGGCGCGCTGGCGGAACAGATCAACCGGCACAGCCTTGCCGAAGCCGTTGTTCCGGTTTTTACACCAACTCGAACGTTGCACGCAGAGCCGGCGGCGGTTGAGTCTTCTCGCGGCAATCTGATATTTTTCAACGGGCTTGGCGGATTCACCCCCGATGGACGCGAGTACGTCGTGACGATCGCACCGGGCCAGGTGACGCCGGCGCCGTGGGTGAACGTACTCGCAAACCCATCATTCGGCACCATCGTCTCGGAAAACGGCTGCGCCAACACATGGAGCGAGAACGCGCAAGAGTTTCTCCTCACGCCATGGTCGAACGACCCCGTGAGCGATTCCGGCGGTGAAGCCTTTTACCTCCGGGACGAAGAAAGTGGGCATTTCTGGTCGCCCACGCCGTGGCCCAGCCGCGGACAAGGATATTACGCCTGCCGGCACGGATTCGGCTACAGCGTGTTCACCCATACGGAGGATGGTATCGACTCCGAACTGTGGGTTTATGCGGCGCTGGATGCACCCATCAAGTTCGCGGTGTTGAAGGTGCGCAACAAGTCGGGCAGATTGCGCCGCCTCTCCGTTACCGGATACATCGAATGGGTGCTGGGAGAACTGCGGCCGAAATCGATGATGCATGTGATCACGGAGACGGAACCCGACACCGGCGCGCTGTTGGCGGGTAATGCGTACAACGAGGAGTTCGGCGAACGGATTGCCTTTTTCGATGTGGACGAGGTGACGCGAAGTTTCACTGGCGACAGGACTGAATTCATCGGTCGCAACGGAACGCTGTCAAATCCGGCCGCTATGTCGTTGCCGCGGCTTTCCTGCAGGGTAGGCGCGGCACTCGATCCCTGTGCCGCGATCCGGGTGCCATTCGAGCTGGCCTATGGGCAAGAGCGCGAGATCATTTTCAGGCTTGGGGCGGCTCGAAACGGCGACGACGCGCGCCATGTGGTGGAGAGTTTTCGAGGGTCTGCTGCCGCGCGCAACGCGCTCGAAGTCGTCACGAACTACTGGAAGCACACCCTCGGCGCGGTACGCGTGGAAACGCCCGATCCATCCATCGATGTGCTGGCCAATGGCTGGCTGGTCTATCAAACCATGGCGTGCCGCCTGTGGGGACGGACGGCGTTTTACCAGTCATCGGGCGCTTTCGGTTTTCGCGATCAGCTGCAGGACGTGATGGCACTCGTTCACACCGAGCCAGGCCTTGTGCGCGCGCATTTGCTCCTCTGTGCATCCCGTCAGTTCAAGGAAGGCGATGTCCAGCATTGGTGGCATCCCCCGCTGGGCCGGGGTGTTCGCACCCATTGCTCGGATGATTTTCTTTGGCTGCCGTTCGCGACGTGTCGCTATGTTTCGAGTACCGGTGACACCGGCGTGCTGGATGAGTCCATCCATTTTTTGGAAGGCCGGCAGCTCAAGCCGGAGGAAGAATCATATTACGAGCTGCCCAGCCGGTCTGACGAAACTGCGACGCTATACGAGCATTGTGTGCGGGCGATACAGAGGGGCCTCCGCTTTGGCGGACACGGCCTGCCGCTCATGGGTACCGGCGACTGGAACGACGGCATGAACAAAGTGGGCGCGCAGGGCAAAGGTGAAAGCATTTGGCTGGGGT
>Ga0326728_10019279_pt1 | contig 13262 bp, 10 predicted proteins | sample MB3enrmetagenome_FD_207602 | JGI IMG/M metagenome (GOLD analysis project Ga0326728, IMG submission 207602) | Lab enriched peat soil microbial communities from McLean, Ithaca, NY, United States - MB31MN | ecosystem: Environmental > Terrestrial > Soil > Wetlands > Peat | place: USA: New York...
CTGCCAAAAGATTGTTGGAAAGCCGGAACATTTTCTTGGTGCTCTGCGAACGCGATTCGAATCCTGGAACGTGGATCGACTCGCTGGAGTATCTCCAATCGCTTCCGAATCCTCCCTTCCTGATCGTGACATCCAGGCTCGCAGATGAGCGGCTCTGGGCGGAGGTCTTGAATTTGGGCGCGTGGGATCTCTTGGCGAAGCCCTTTGACGATGGTGAAGTGTTGCGAGCGGTCCAATCGACCATGGTACGGTGCCGATCCTCTGCTCAAGTGATCGCGAAGCCGTATAGCCTGACTGCTGCTGACTGACTCTTCACCTCCCCTGGAATCCCACCCAATCCATTACCCCCGTGTGTCCGTAGGCTCGGTTCAGACACTCGTCAGATGTGTCGGCATGTGCCGTCCCAGAATGCGCATCGTGGGTTTCGGCGAGGCCGATGCAGGTTCGGTGCGATCACGTGGAATTCGATGTTTCCGGCTAACGTGATCTCCCGAGGTTCGGAACTTCACTCGCTGTCGCCGCCTGGCCGACATCAGGCAGCGCACACCCGCCGCGGGAAGGTGGTGGTTTTGGTGGAACACGGAAACATCGGGCAGCCCCGCGGCACTACAGCGGCGGAGGGGCGTAATGCTTCCTGCCGAAAAGGCGGGCGTCAATGGACCACGCGCCGGGTCCGATCAGCGCCAGGGTCACGGCGAACCCCGCCAATATGGCGCAAGTCCAGACATTGGCACGCAACGAGAAGGCGATCCACGCTTCGGCGCACCCGGCAACAACTCCGGCGACGGGCGTCCACAAACCGGCAATGAGCAGGACGCCGGCCAGCGCTCCGATCACTTCCGGGACCACAGCCGTCCCACCGGGCGTCGCGATCGCGCTGTACACCAGAGCACCGCCGACCAGCAATCGCTGGATCAAAAGCCCGGCGCCTGGCGGACCCGCCGCGAACGTGGAGAACAGTCGTTGCACATGTATCCCGTTTTCAGCTTACGGGAGTCGAAACGATTTCGAAACATTAGAAAGTGGGGACGCCCTACTCCACTTTTGGGGGATCTACAGCTCGATGATTCCGCGCTTGAGCGCGATGGTGACGGCGTGGGTACGATCGTTCGCGTCCAGCTTCTCAAGAATGTTGCCGACGTGGCTCTTTACCGTATCCTCTCGAATCGAAAGCTGGGCGGCGATCTCCTTATTCGCGTTCCCCTGGGCGATCAGCTTGAGGATCTCCAGTTCGCGCTCGGTCAACTGGTCCTCGGTGGTGTGCATCGCCAGCTCAGCCGCGACCTCCGGCGGGATGCGTTTGCGTCCGGCGTGCACATCGCGGATTGTCTGCAGCAGATCCGTGTGTACATTTCCCTTCAGCAGGTAGGCGCGCGCGCCCGCTTTGAGCGCGCGCATCACCTGGACGTCGCCGACGTACGTAGTAAACACGATGATCCGGGCATTCGGGAATTCCCCGCGGATGGCGATGATCGCCTCCATGCCGCTCATATCCGGCATCTGCAGATCCATGAGGGTGATGTCCGGCTGGTGGCGCCGGAACTGCTCGATGGCCTCGCGTCCGGTGGCGGCCTGCGCCACCAACTCCATGTCCGGTTCGATATCGATCAACGACGCGATGCCCTGGCGCAGAAGCGCGTGGTCGTCGGCGGCGAGGATTCGGATCGTCTTGGTTTCAGCGCTCATGGATCCACAGCTTTCTCCGGAGGAACGCAAAACGGCCGCCATTGGAGCCGCCGTAAGCCACCGCGCCCGGCACGGTCAGCACCGCTTCGGTGCCCGCCCCGGCTTCGCTCCAGAAGTCCAGTTTGCCGCCAAATCGATTGGCGCGCTCCCGCATCCCCGGGAGCCCATAATGTCCGGCACGCCCGCCGGCCTTGAGGACTTCGGAGTCGATCCCTTTTCCGTCGTCGCGGACGTGCAACCGGAACTGGCGGCTGTCGTAACGGATCTCCACCTCGATCCGGCCTGCCTGCGCGTGTCGAAACGCGTTCCGCAGCAGTTCTCGGGCGATCCGGTAGACCTCGTCCTGGATCAGCGGCGCCACATCCCGCCGCGCACCTTCCACGGTCACCCCGAACATGGGCGGATTCCCCGACGCCTCGTCGGAGCGCGCCAGCTCCTGGCCGTCCGTTGTGATTAGTTCCGCGAGATCGCCCCCGCCGGCCGGATGGAGACGCAGATCCTGAATCGCGCTTCGCCCCTCCGCGATCGCCCCGGCGGCCGTGTTGATGGCTTTGTCGAGGCTTTCCTCGGTTTTTTCGGGGCGGCGGGCAAAGATGTTGCGTGCGGCCTGCATCTGGATCAGCGCAGCCTGAAAAGTTTGCAGCATGGTATCGTGCAACTCCCGTGCGACGCGCAGCCGCTCGTCCACGCGCCCGTCCAACTGCGCATTGAACTCCCGGCGAATCTGATAGAGCCGGAGCCGGTACAGCCCCCAAAGCATGGCCAGAAAGGCGGCCACGCACGACGCGTAGAACCAAGAGGTCTGATTCCAGGCCGGGGCGATGGAGAACTCCAGGGTGTCGCCGGTTTCGTTCCAGACACCGCTGTTGTTGCAGGCGATGACGCTGAAGCGATAATTGCGCGGACCGAGATTTGTATACGTCACCTGACGCTCGTTGATCACTTCGTGCCAGTTCTTGTTCTGTCCCTCCAGCTTGTACTTGAAATGAATCTTTTCCGGCGCGACCAGGCTCAGGGCGGTGTATTCGATTCGGAGGGTGTGGACGTTGGGGGGCAGGCGCATCCCGGGCTTGAGGGGGTATGGTTTGTCGTCAGCGATGATGGACTCGATGTGGACGGGCGGCGGGACCTTGTTGAAGACCAAGTGGCCCGGATCGATGACACCGGCACCATCCGTGCTCACGAACCAGATTCTCCCGTCGATGGATTTGCTCACCCGGGGGCTATAATTCCCCGGCGTGGCATGCGTCATCACGCCGTCCGACGGACCAAATACGGTGATCTGCACCCGGCGCTCCGGGTCGCCGGACCAAGCCTCTAACTCGCCTGGCGCAATGCGGACCAAGCCGCACGACGTGTAGAGCCAGTTCGAATGATCATTGGCTTCCATCCTCCAGTAAACCGTATCGCAGGGCAAGCCATTCCTGCCGCTCAGCGTGACAACGTGACCATCTTTGATGGCGCTCAATCCTCCGTCGGTTGCGGCCCAGAGCGTGTCTGCCCGATCGAGTTGGAGACTCGACACTCTACCCCTGCCCAGCCCCTGCGCATCTGTATACGAAGCCCGAATCTGACCGCCCTTTAGGCAAATAACACCGCCGCTCCAGAATCCACCCCATATTCCGCCCAGCTCGCGATCCGCAACCAAATCGTGAGCATTCTCCGTCCGGCCGAGTGCGGACCAAGAGAATTGCTCGGCCAGCCGCCCACCCGCTAGGTGCAACAGGCCCTGCGCGGCGGATAACCACAGCCCGGACGCCTCGTCCTCCACAACGGAGTACACCTGTCCGGCTGGCATCCTGGTTACGGGAACGAATCCGCGACCTTCAAAATAGGCAGGCCCCTCAACCGAGAACGCCCAGATACGTCCGTCGCTATCTTGGAACAGCGATGTCGTGCTGTCGCCGGCCAGTCCGTCTTTTTTTCGGAAGGTCGTGACCTGTCCGTTTCTCCACCGGTCCAGGCCTCTGCGGCCGGCAAGCCAGATGCTTCCATCTTTCGCCGCCAAAACTGACCATGGGGCATCACTCGAGAGACCTTGCTTTGTAGACACGGTGAATACCGGGAGTTCCCGGAAACGGTTGATGCCTCCATAGGTAGCCACCCAAATGCTGCCCTCGCGGTCCTCGAAGAGGCCAAGGACCTCCTGGGCTGAAAGTCCGTCAACTCGCGAAAACGTATCCGTATGCCCCTGATGGCTGTGTAGGAGCCCGCGGTTCGTCGTCCCGATCCATAACCCGCCGTCCCGGTCCCGAAGCACCCGATACGGGATGAAGGGCTCTCCAGAGCCGGCAATAGGATACGGCTCGGCTTTCCCGTCTACGATCCGCATGATCCCAGCATTTGTAGCGATCAGGAGCCGTCCGTCATCGGTTCGATTCAGATCCGTGATCGTGGTAACTCGGGAGGAACGCGGTAGGGCATATCGCTGCGGAGGTCCGGGTTTCCAGCGCCAAAGTCCGCTCGTCGCACCCGCCCAGAGATTGCCCGCAGCGTCCTCCGACAGAGCCGACACACTTGGACCGAAGGTGCCGTCCTGACCGTAGCACTGAGTTGCGCCGCCTCGGATCGCGCAAAGCCTGCCGGCCGGTGCCCCGAAAGTGCCCACCCATATCGTCCCCTCACGATCCTCTAGAAGGGACCTTATGGGATGTTCGTCCATTTCCGGGAACCGCGTCAGCCTGGTCCCGTTCCAACTGGCAAGCCCGGCATAGGCGCCAATCCAAAGCGTCCCATCGCGCCCCACCAACAGATAGTCAATCCTGGACTTGAGAAAGCTCTCAGCGCCCGGGAGTGTCCATTCGACGGCTCGGACGCCATCGAAGCGAACCAATCCGAACTCAGTCCCGAGCCATAGATAACCATCCCGGGTCTGAGCGATCGAGGCGATGATGCCCCGAAAATAGCCCTCGCGAATGGTCCAAGCGTTGTGCCCATATTGACTCACGTCTAGAGAGGGATTCAGGGCCAGCGACGGGCGACAGCACGCGAGGGCAATACCCAACGCGATACGCCACATTCGGTTCCGGCAGATCCTCGATGCGCAATTCGTGTGCGCTTGTTTCACCTAGCGCAATTATCGCGTATCGTATCGGCGTCGGTGCGGGTGGAGCGCCGCAGTTTGACGGCGCTCCCATACCGCTCATCCACGCTGATGCCGCGAGTGACTAGTCCTGCTCGAATTCGAAATCCAGCGCACCGAGCTCGGTGCCACCGTCATCGCCGCTGCCAAATGAACCCAGCACGACCTCTTCTGCCGTGCCAATCAAGGTCAATTCGGGCACGTCGTACGTTTTCTGCATCGCCATTCACCTCCTTCCCGGTCTGGTCTTAGAACCCCGCTTCTTATGCTGCCTGGGCGCCCACACTGGAACTGTGGGACCCCCGATTGCGTAGCCAAAATTCCAACAAGACTATCCGCTGCAACTGGGACTCGTTACAGTCCAATCCGGCCGTCAAGCGCTCCAGCCGGGAGAGAACACTGGCGCGGTCCACAAATCCGTGCTCTACTACCTCCAACCGGCCCGACCGCAAAAGATCGCGGGCCAATGGCAGGAGTGCGTCGTGACACGGAGCGCTGAAAAATCCTTTCGATCTACGCTTCCGCAACTTCGCAGGCCACAGACTCGATAAGGCGCGCCGCATTAACCTCCTCGGCTCACCGGGACCGCAGAGCACATCCGCTGGGACGGTCATGAGGAATTCGAGCAGCGGCCGATGAGCAAACGGGTGGGTGTAGCTGAGGTGCTGTAACATCTCGGGGACTTGCAAAGAGCGCGAATCCAGCGTCATCGACAAGGACCGAAAGTACCTCCTCCGCTCCGGTCGAGCTTGCATCCAGGCCATCGAGAAATGGCAGCATGGCTGCGAAATGCTTGTGCGCTCACCGAAGGCATGATCCAGCGAAGTTTCTTTGCTCCTGGGGGTGTGCGAACCGTCTTCTTTCGCATAAATTGCCGCCGGCGATAGTGTTGGTGGCAAAGCAGCGAGGAAGCCCCGCCAAAGAGTCGAATACACCGGAACGCCGAGAATCTTACTCCAGGCGAGCGCCTCCCTGCCCGCCCGGCCGAGCCGGCAGCCGCGCAGGTGTGCCGCCACTTGGAGACTGTCATCGAACCAGTTCCCCGTGACAAGGTCGCCGCTCATCCCAGTCAGAAACACTTTCGCCTGGAACCCCGCCGCGATCCGTGCCACGGCCGACCGCAAAGGTGCAAACCACTCAGGCGCCGCATGCACTGCATGTGCCGCACTAATGACCGGAGTCACGTGCGTCGAGATGTGAACCCCTTCCGTTCCGCAAAACCATTCGACTTCTCGAATAAACGTCTCGTCGAGGGAGCCTCGCCACAAGTAGCTCACCGTAGCAAGCCGTGGGGCCGAGACCGAGCCGTCGCGGATCAACTGGCTGGCCATCGAGACTACCGAGGAGGAATCCAGCCCGCCGCTAAGCTCGGCCAGCACTGGCGAGTCGGTTTGGAGCCGGACCGCGACCGCTTCCCGAAACAGCGCCCGAAGCTGATCTGCGTATCGGTCCTCGTTCTGGTATCGGATCACGTCGCCGATTGGCATGGTCCAAAATCGGCGGACAGTCGTTTCTTTTTGCGATACGCACACGGCGTGGCCTGGCGGAACGGAATAGATCCCTTTATAAGGCGTATGATTCGGGCATCCGCCGAGTGTTAGGAACCCTGCGACGTAAAGTTCATCAAGGTCGGAGATCCCTGTCTCGTCTACCAGCGACTGTAGGCGGCTCGACCAAAGCACCTGGCCGCCGCGCACGCAGTAATAGAGTGGCCGCACGCCGGCGAAATCGCTGGCTAGAATCAACGCGCCGCTCATCCGGTCGCGAATCACCGCGCTCCAATCACCGATCAGGTGGACCAAGCCCTCGGTCCCCCATCGCTCATAGGCGGCCAGCGCCAGCGCGGCGTCGCTGCTGTTCTCGTTCAGCGACTCTCGCAACCTCAGGCGCAGATCGTCGCGATTATCGAGCCGGCCGTCCCAGTGGAGGATATCAGCTCTCTCGTGCCCATTAGGGGGCTGGTTCAGGCAGATCGTCTGAGTTCGTGTCTTCATCATCCGCATACGCCTATACCGTGCAGAGCACCTGCATCCGCTTCTGATAACCAGCCGAACTATTCACCACTCGGCCATTCACCTCGACCCATGCGTGCGAAAAGAATGGGGCAGGACGGTAGCCGATCACGAGTGTCGCGGCGATCCCATACCGCCGGAGAAGGCGAACTGCGCAGACGTAACGTTGGAGACAAAGCACCGGCTTCCAGTAGAAACAGGTAGCCAGCAGGACAGCGTCGCAAATCGCCGCCTGAAGCTCCGGAGGCACCGCTCTCACCGCGGGACGTTGCCGCTTCAAGCGACGCTGAATAAAGCCGAACCCGCGCAGCGCAATTGTCGCCTCGTACCGAGCAAGTTCCCAGAGCGCCCGGAACACCAGCCAGCTATACTGCAGTCGTTGGCTCATGCCGCCCTCCGCTCGATCAGGCCGTTCCCGTGAAGTTGCTCCATGAATCTCGCCGTATGATCGCGGGCTGTCGTCAGGTCGACCTGAAAATCAGCATGGAGCCTTTCGGCAATTGCGTCTAGCGAGAGTCGCCGCTCGATGCATTGCCAGATGTATGCGCCCGCGGGGCCGGAGCTGTACAGGCGCCCTTTGCTGTTGTCGAGAATTACTACACCGCCGTCATGAACTGAAGCTACGGCTCTGGGATTGATCTTTATGTCAGATTTTTGGATGCTGTTTTCCATAACAAGAATTGCCGTTCGCAAATTTCAAATCACTGTTCCAGGATCGCCGAACTTGCACGTATTCGAAACACTAGTATCGGGGAAACAGAAATGGCAAAATACGGGTGCAGCGAATGTCCCGGTTCGTCATGTCGGCTCTTGACGCGATCTGCATGCTGGGCAATCCCTAGCAATCCCTCGAAAGCGGTAGACACATTGCGGCTCCCGGCATATAATTTCGTATGCACAGAGTTCGTGATTGCAGGAAAGGTGTTTCCATGCCCGGCCACGAACCGGTGTCGTTCACGACCCGGGGCGCCCCGGCAGTGATCGCGAAGTCGCTCGTAATTGCGCTCCTAGCCACTGCACCTGTCGCGGCGCAAAATGCAGAAATCTCGGGCTTCGTCAGCGACCCGTCGGGCTTGGCAGTGCCCGGCGCGCGAGTGGTCGTGCAGAGCGGGAAGACAGGCGTGCGACGGAGTGTTCCCTCAAACCAGTCTGGCGAGTATGCCGTGCCGGCGCTACTGCCAGGCGTTTATGACATCAGCGTCGAAGCGAAGGGCTTCAAGGCCTTGCAACAGAACGGCGTGAGTCTTGAAGTGGATCAACGCGCCCGGCTCGACTTCAGCCTCACGATCGGCACCAGCGCGGAAACGGTCACGGTCGAAGGAGGCGCACCGCTACTCAACCAATCCGACGCATCGGTGAGCACGGTAATCGGCAACCGCTTCGTCGAGAACATGCCCCTGAACGGCCGCAGCTTCAGTTCACTCATCGAATTGTCGCCAGGCGTTGTCTTGACGCCGGCGAATATCTATGAACAGGGTCAATTCAGTGCCAATGGGCAGCGCCCCGACGCCAACTATTTTATGGTGGACGGAGTCAGCGCAAACATCGGAAACGCGGGGAGCGGCGGCTTGCTTTACCAGGGTGGTGCAGGCCAGATTCCCTCGACGAACGCCTTTGGCGGGATGAGCAATCTCGTCTCGCTCGATGCCCTGGAAGAATTCCGCATTCAGACTTCCACGTTCGCTCCGGAATACGGGCGTACTCCGGGTGCTCAGGTATCCGTTGTAACAAAGTCCGGCACAAATGATTTCCATGGCACAGCCTTCGAATACTTCCGAAATGACAAACTGGATGCCAACGATTGGTTTGCCAATGCCAAAAGTCTCGCTAGACCCGAACTCCGACAGAATGATTTCGGCGGCGTGCTGGGCGGCCCGATCCAAAAGGATAAGCTATTCTTCTTCGCCTCCTATGAAGGCTTACGAGTCCGCCAGCCGCATGTCGCAAACACGTACGTGCCGAGTCTTGCCTCGCGACAAAAGGCGCCAGCAGCGGTTCAGGCCCTATTGAACGCCTTCCCCTTGCCGAACGGTCTCGATCTGGGCAATGGAACGGCGGGATTTGTGGCGGGCTACTCCGATCCTTCAACCCTCGACTCAGGCGGCATCCGTATCGACTACCTGCCAGCGCAGCGGGTGACCCTTTTCGGGAGATACAGCAATGCCCCATCTAGCACCGCCGTTCGAGGCACGGCGTCGGGGTACGGGTATAGCAACGTTCAACACACGGATTACGGAATGCAAGTTTTGACCGCCGGCAGCAATCAGGCGCTCACTCCGCGCCTGACAAACGAGGTACGGTTTAATTATAGTCGCGTCACCTCGCATGGTTCTTACACGCTCGATAACTTCGGCGGCGCCACTCCTCCGCCAAGTTCTGTCTTGTATCCTTCATTCGCGGACCCCCAGAATGCTGCCTTTTTGTTCTATGCGGACGCGACTCCCAATGGAATCAAGTTCGCCGCCGGCAAGTTGGGAGACAACTGGCAACGCCAGATCAACGTGACGGACAATGTCTCGCAAATCATCGGGGCGCACCAAACCAAGTTCGGGGTGGATTATCGCCGGATCAACTCGAAAACAGGACTTTATGCCTATCAGTCACAGGCTGTCTTTCTCAGTTTGTCGAACGTTCTAGCGAACACGATGCCGCTGGCGTATGTCATTTCTAGAAACGACGACGTGCAACTCACGTTCACCAATGTCAGCCTTTTCGCGCAGGACACGTGGAAGGCGACGCGAACGTTGACGATAACATACGGACTACGCTGGGAGTATAATGCGGCGCCGTCATCGCCTAATGGCACGCTTCCATTCACTGTCAGCCAAGTGAATAATTTCGCAACAATGAGCCTCGCTCCGCAGGGCACGCCGCTCTGGCGTCCGCAAAAGGACGACTTCGCGCCGCGGGTCGGTACCGCCTGGCAGGCAGGTCCTAATCTGGTCTTCCGAGCCGGAGCCGGAATTTTTTACGACCTTGGGTACTCCAATGTGGCGGTCGGTGCCAGCGCGTTTCCGTTCACTCAGCAAAAGATCATCTCGAATACGCCGTTCCCGCTGAGTGCCGCCGCGGCCGCTCCACCCCCGTTTTCGACTGTGCCTCCGGTTTCATTCCTTGCGGTCGTAGACCCAAACCACGTGCTGCCTAGAACGTATGAGTGGAATGCTGCCGTGGAGAGAACGCTGGGCAAGGCCGATGTGGTGACATTTACCTACATCGGGTCGGGAGCCCGCAAGTTGATGCGGCAGGACTACTACAACGCGCCAAACCCGAACTTTACAGGCCAGTTCAACGTGATGCGGAACGGCGCGAGCGCGAACTACAACTCATTGCAAGGTGAGTACCGCCATCGCTTCACGCACGGCCTGCAGACGGTGCTCTCCTATACGTGGTCGCATTCCATCGACAACGTCTCCTCGGACGCGTATTATGCGAACGTTCCGCCAGGCGCTTCCTCGGATCGCGGTTCCTCGACCTACGACATCCGGCAAACCTTCTCTGGCGCGGTCTCGTACGATATTCCCGCTTCGGGCGCCGGGATGTGGAAGACCATTTTCGGAAACTGGTCCACCGATTCGATCATTTACGCCCGGACGGCGCCGCCCGTAAATGTCGTCACCGGGCAAAATACATTCGGCTCCTTCCTCTCCGCCGCCGCGAGCGTACAGCGCCCGAATCTACTTCCTGGCGTCCCGCTCTGGATCTCCGACCCCAACGTCGCCGACGGTAGACGGATCAACAAAGCCGCATTCACGGTCCCCACTGGCGTAGTTCAAGGCAACCTCGGACGCAACGCCCTCAACGGCTTCGGCGCGACGGAGGTCGATCTCACCCTCCGCCGCCAGTTCCATCTCCGCGAGCGCCTCTCGCTCCAGGCCCGCGCCGATTTCTTCAACCTCTTCAACCATCCCAACTTCGGGCCGCCGACCAACTACATGACCTCGCCCCTCTTCGGCCAGGCGACCCAGATGCTTGGAGCCTCGCTCGGCGCGGGCGGCCAGACCGGTGGCCTCAATCCGCTGTACCAGATCGGCGGCCCGCGCTCGGCGCAACTCGCCATGAAGCTCGTATTCTGAAGCCAAAGACCGTCGCAACCCATTGCCGCCAGGCGGAAGCCATCATCGATGCACCCGACAATCAGAAGGATATGACGGTCGGCCGCAAACGGTGACCGGTTCGGCAACTCCTCTGCCGGTTGAGTTCCCGCCACCTCGCACGACTGCGACCTGTCATTCCGCGCAGTGAGCGCCGATCTGCCGAACTCGTCGCATCGGTTTACCCTGCGCGGCTTCCTTTGCCAATCGGACTTGTGCCCAGCGCTTCTTCCGTTCAGCGACGATGCGAACGTCTGCTGCTTCCTTCAGCGCCTTGGGGCTAGGGATCTGAATGTGGGATGCAACATCTCTGCGGAGGAAAGATGCATGACGCGTTCCTTTTTCTGGTAGCGGGACCGACAGAAGCGGGGTGCCACCCTCACGCAAGTAGCGGAAAAACGCAATTGTGTTGAGACGATGTCGCTTGGCGAGCGCTGATATTGCTACGTAGTTTTCGGCAAAACGTCGCACATCTGCGACCGGCAACAGTTTCGAGAGGCCGAACTGATATTCGACGGCATCGTGGAGAATGCCACCTGCAACGAGCCCGCGTATTTCACGGAGCTCGACGCCCAGAAGGGCCGCCGCTTCACCGTAATTCATAAGCTCGTCTGCGGTCGCGCCGACATGTGACGGCGGGCGGTACCGGCGCAGATCGTGAGCCGCGAACAGGTATCCAGTGATCCCCCGAAACCGCTTGGCACGTCCGACGGGAACCAGTCTGCCATCGAGAACCGCGGGGATGACTGCGGCAAGGGCCGAACCATGGCCGGGGTAATTCTTCATTGCGTGACGTAGTGCTATGAGTTTCCCCGGTCTCGAGTAAGCCAGCATCGGCACGCGATGGTTCCCAAAGGCGGCCTTTATGTTCATGACGTCCTCGCGGAGGAAGAAGAAGCAGCGCGCGGGAAAATTCCGCTCGGGGCCCTTCACGTAGCGGATAACGCCAGTGGCTGCGACGCTAACAATCGTACGATGCGTCAGGCCCAACGCGGCCATCGCCTCCGGCCGCGGCATGTACGGAGCGAGTTCTGCATCGCGCACCGCCACCCACTGGTTCAGCGACTCTCGCTTAATCCAGCATTCGGTGCGGCTCCCTCCTCGCCGGACCTTCAGGAATACGGCATCGAGTTGACCATTACGGGCGAGGTCCATGATCCGCGCGCCGGTAACGCGTGCTATCCTCTCCGCCTCGTTAGCTGTCACCCAGTGAGAGTTCCGTCGCACGGCGGCGGAGGAATATCGGTGTTGGCCGCGGATGAAGCCCTTCCAATCTTCGATTACGAATTTCTCGAATGCATCGTGAAGGAATCCAAACTCCCGGCGCGGAAGGACGCGAAACAAATGCCGATAGAAGTTTGGAAAGACATCGCTAAAGTTGAGCGTGCCAGGGCTGGCAGATTTCGGGACCATCTGGCGCAGGGTGTCGCGCAACGGCCGGGGCCAGTCTCGCAGCAACGCGGCTGCACCACGGCAGATCGCGATGGCGCCCGCGAGATCCGTGGCACGGAATGGCCGCTGCCTGCGTCGGAGAATGCTCCCGTCATTGACGGAACCGATGAAGACGATGAACCTCAACAACGCCCCGAGTTTCAATTCGAGCAGCTCCGGAAAGCTAAAATCAGCGATATTGGGCGGCGGCGGGAAGAGTAGAACCGGCCGAACGGTAAATTATCGCGGTGACCGCAAGCATGTCGGGATCGGCAGGCTCCGGACTGACCTCTCGAAGGTCGAAACCGCACCTGCACTTGTATACGGCGGGTCGCTCGCAGCCGGTTTTCCGCTGGCAGGCGGGGCACCGCTTGAGTAACACGCAGCCATGTCTGGGGCATGCAGCTACGAGCCCGAGATCCCGGACAGCCCACCAGATCGGCGACTGCCGAAGGCAGGCCGGGCAAAGCCGCGGCCACCGGTAGTTTAGATCATAAGCGCTGATTGCTTCGCCATAGAATGACCGTTGCTTGAATCGGTTTCGTCCTTTTACGTGCAGATAGCACATCGATCTCCATTCCGCCAGCTCCAAGCGTAATGTGTGCGCAAGGGGGAGCCGCGGATGGCGATGGTCGCCTCCATGCCGCTCATATCCGGCATCTGCAGATCCACGGGTGATGTCCGGCTGGTGCCGCCGGAACTGCTCGATCGCCTCGCGTCCTGTCGCGGCCTGCACCACCAACTCCATGTCCGGTTCGATATCGATCAGTGACGCGATGCCTTGGCGCAGAAGCGCGTGGTCGTCGGCGCCGCGAATGCGGATCGCCTTGGTTTCGGTGTTCATGAGATTTCAGTTTCGCGCCGAGTTCTTCAACCTGCTCAATAACGTGAACTTCACGGTGCAGGGCCTGGGTTCGGCCAGTCCGAATGAGTCCGCCGCGGGAAATGTCGTGGGCA
>Ga0326728_10019280_pt1 | contig 13261 bp, 14 predicted proteins | sample MB3enrmetagenome_FD_207602 | JGI IMG/M metagenome (GOLD analysis project Ga0326728, IMG submission 207602) | Lab enriched peat soil microbial communities from McLean, Ithaca, NY, United States - MB31MN | ecosystem: Environmental > Terrestrial > Soil > Wetlands > Peat | place: USA: New York...
TTACGCTTTTTGCATGCGGAAGATCCTATTTACCGCTCTTGCTTGGATGCTGTCCTTCACGGCCGTGATGTACGCTGCCGCCAAACCGCATGTAGTCTTTTTCGGTAAACCGATCGCCGCGAAATTATTCCTTGGAAATGATGATACCCGATCCGTGACCGTCAAGGCGCGCCCCTTATATGTGGACGGCAAACTGAAGGAGTTCACGGCCGGCGAAGCGCACGACATCACCGAACGGCAGTTTGCGGTGCAACGGGTGTATCGGGTGAACGATTCCCTGCCCGGGGATGAACGCAAGCTCCCGAAGTGGCGCTGGCAGCGCGGCGGATGGTTGCTGGTGGACCGCTCCACCGGCCGCGTGGCGCCGCTGCGCCTGCCGGATTTTGACGCTTTCTATTCGGAAGTGGCCTGGTATCGCGATTATGCGGCCTACTGCGGCATCTCCGATACGGGAGACAAACTCTTCGCTCTGGTAGCCCAGCTCGGAGCGCACAAGCCGGTGCTGCACAGTCCATTGCAGGCGATCAGTGGCGCCGAGTCTGAATCACCGTGCGGGCCGCCGGAATGGCAGCGTGGACCGGTGCGAGTGACCTTCCCCCTCCAGGATGGCCGTAAGCTGACCTTTGAAATTCATAGCCACGCCTCCGACATAGCGCCGGCCGAGGAAGAGGAAAATTGAAATCCCTGGACGAGTATCTCGCCGATGCCGCGCACGCTCACGGGCACCTGTGTGCCGGACAGGTGTTGGGCGTGCGTCTGGCCATGCTCGGCCTGCACAAGCTGGGGATTGAAGACCCGCACGGCCAGGACCGCAAGCGCCTCGTGACCTTCGTGGAGATCGACCGCTGCGCCACTGATGCGGTGGCTCTGGTGACCGGCTGCCGCCTGGGCAAGCGGGCGCTGAAATTCCGCGACTGGGGCAAGGTGGCCGCAACCTTTGTGGATCAAAGCAGTGGCCGTGCCGTGCGCGTCGCTGCCCGGGAATCCTCGAAACAACGGGCGCGCCGTATGCATCCGGAAATCGCGGACAAGAATCAGCAGCAGATGCTCGCCTACCGCGAGATGTCCGATGAGGATTTGTTCGATGTGCAGTGGGTGCGGGTGAAACTGGCGCCCGAGGACATGCCCGGCTATAAGGGCGAACGGATCGTGTGCGCCCAGTGCGGAGAAGGTATCAATTTTCACCGCGAGGTGCGGCGCGGAGATCGGGTGTTGTGCCGGGGATGCGCGGGAGAAAGATATTACGAAGAACAGTAGCTGGTAGTTAGTAGTTAGCAGTTAGGACAACCAAACCCCGGAGCCACAGATTGACCCTGATAATCACAGATACAGATTAAGGACATCTTGTCCTGGTTTTGATCTGTGTCTATCTGCGTTAATCCGCGGCTAAGCGGCCTTTCCTGTCTGCTCATACGCATGGGCCAGGCGCAGGATCGTCGATTCGTCAAAATGGCGGCCCTGAATCTGCAAGCCGACCGGCAAACCACCGCGGGTATTGCCGCAGGGTACGGAGATTCCGGGAATGCCGACCAGGTTTGCCGTCACCGTATAAATGTCGGCCAGATACATGGAGACCGGGTCGTCGACTTTCTCGCCCAGCCGGAAGGCCGGCGTGGGTGCGGCCGGGGTCACGATGGCATCGACCTTCGTAAACGCCTCGTCAAAATCGCGCGCCAGCAGGGTGCGGACTTTCTGCGCCTTCAAATAGTAAGCGTCGTAATAACCGGCGCTGAGGGCATACGTGCCCAGCATGATGCGGCGTTTGACCTCGGCTCCGAAGCCTTCATCACGGCTGCGCCGGTACATTTCTGAAAGCGTACGCACATCCTTTGCGCGATGGCCGTAACGGACGCCATCGAAGCGGGCAAGATTGGAGGAAGCTTCAGCGGTGGCAATGATGTAGTAGCACGGCACGGCATAAGAAGTATGCGGCAGCGAAACCGGCGTCACTTCGCAGCCCAACGCGGCCAGCTTCTGAATCGCCGCCTCGATGGCGGCGCGAACTTCGGCATCGAGTCCTTCGCCGAAATATTCCTTGGGAACGCCAACCCGCAGGCCTTTCACCGGCTTGCCCAGCTCCTGTACGTAATCGGGGACGGGCGTTTCGGCGGAGGTGGAATCCATGGGATCGCGGCCGGCGATGCAACGCAGAACGAGCGCGGCGTCCTTCACCGACTTGGCCAGCGGACCGATGTTGTCCAGGGACGACGCGTAGGCGATCAGCCCATAGCGCGAAACGCGGCCATAAGTTGGCTTCAAGCCCACCACGCCGCAAAAGGACGCCGGCTGCCGGATGGAGCCCCCAGTATCGGAACCCAGCGTGGCCACCGCCGTGCCCGCGGCCACCGCGGCCGCCGAACCGCCGGAAGATCCGCCGGGCACACGCGCTAGATCACGCGGATTATGGACCGGCTGGTACGCGGAATTCTCGTTGGACGAGCCCATGGCGAACTCGTCGCAGTTCATCTTGCCCACCACCACGGCGCCGGCCTGCTCCAGGCGCGCCACCGCGGTGCAATCGAACGGGGCAATGAAGTTCTCCAGAATTTTCGATCCGGCGGTGGTGCGCAATCCCTTGGTTAGCAGCACATCCTTGACGCCGACGGGCACGCCCGCCAGCGGCGGCAGCGGATCGCCACGCCCGGCGAGGGCATCCACCGCGGCCGCCTTGGCCAGCGCGCGCTCCCGGCAGGTAGAAAGATAAGCGCCGATCTTCGGGTCCTCGTCCTCGATCTTCTTCAGGAACGCTTCGGCCAGGGCCGTCGCGGTGATCTGCCGTTCCTGGATGGCGGTACGCGCGGAATCAATGGTCAGTCCATTCAGATCCATATCAGCAGACAAAGCCGCCTTTCAGGTCGGCGGAAGGGGTATTCATCTCGGCGTTGAAGTGCTGGCGAAGTTTCGCCAGCGTTTCCTCCGCGGGGACTCCCTGGGTTTTCTGCACCACTTCAGCCACGTGGCGCGCGACATCGGAGAGCAAAATCCCGAAAATGATCGCGGCATCCTCGTCGGCGGGCCCGATGTTCAACTGGCAATGCAGATTGCCGTCAATCACCCAGGCGCGCAGAAGTTCGACCGCGTTTTCGGGAAGCAGGCCTTCAATCGGTTCGTTGAGATTTATGGGCATCCATCACCGCTCAATCACTTTGGGCACCTGAAAAAACGTGCCGTCGGTCTGGGGGGCGTTCCGCAGCGCCTGTTCGCGCGGCAGGGACGGGCGCAAGCCTTCGACCACATCCTCGCGCATGGCATGGGCAAACCGCGCCCCGGCGCTCTTCGCCGGATCGACGCCGTAACGGTCGGCGGTCTGGGCCATCGGTTCGACCTGAGAGGTATCCAGCTCGTTCAGCAGATCGATGTATTCCAGAATGGAGTTCAAGTCCTTAAGCATACGGCGACGCTCGGACTCGGTCAGCTCCAGATTGGCCAGATCGGCCACATAGGCGACATCGTGCTCGGTAACCTTCATCGCGGGTTCTCTCTTACTACAAACTCGATCCGTTTTACCTGGTTGGCGCCCAGGAGTTGCGCATATTCGCCGCGGTAGCGGCCTTCCAGTTCGGCCAGTTGCGTGCGCCAGCCGGTATCGGAGACTTCCACGTGCAGCACGCCGCGCGCAAACAGCACGGCCCGGGTACGTGCGGCCACTGCCGGACCGCACACCACCGGCCAGGCAAATACCGGCGCATCCTGCGGCGCTGCTCCGCGCAATAGTTCCGCCATGATCTGCGTCAAACCGGCGCCGGCCTGTTCCATGTGCATGCTCAAGATGCTTGATTCTAACCTAAAAATTGCCGCGCAACCGGAATTGCCGCGCGAACTCCAGCGCCTCCGGCTTGGAGCCGATTTGTCCTTCCAGTTGCGCATCTTCGGCCGCCGCCAGAATCTGGCTGAATCCCGGTCCGGGCTTCATACCCAGGGCAATCAGATCGTGTCCGGTAAGCAGCGGAACGGGCCGCATCTGCTCCGGCGGAGTCTGCTCGTAACGCTGGCGCACATAATCGTAGAGGGTCAGATCGCCATGACTGGCCCGGCAATCGATGCGATGCAAGGCCAGGTGTTCGTCGAAGTGCGGCAGGCGCATAAAACGCTTGAGCGTGGCCTGCTTCATTTTCGAAGCGTCGGCGAAGCGCATGTGATGGACCACCAGCGCGACAATCTGGTCCGTATCGTCGTTGGACATGCGGAATCCCCGGCAGATCTCCCGGGCCATGGCTTTCCCCACTTCCACGTGCCCGTCAAAGCGGATGCGGTCCGGAGCCACGCGATACGTCGGCGGCTTGCCCACATCGTGCAACAAGGCGCCCCAGGCCAGCGTGCGCGAGCAGGGATGCGGCAGCATCTCCAGCAGCAGCAGGGTGTGCGTCCACACGTCCCCTTCGGGATGGAATTGCGGCGGTTGCGCCACACCCTTCATCTTCGCCACTGCCGGCAGGACCTGGGGCAACAGACCGATGAGATCGAGCAACTCAAAGGCGCGGCGCGCATGGCCCTCGGTCAACATCTTCGTCAGTTCGTCGCGCACCCGCTCCCGGCTTACCGCCTGGATTTGCGGGCCCAGTTCGCGGATGGCATCCAGCGTCCGGGATTCGATGGTGTAGCCAAAGCGCGCGGCGAAGCGCACAGCGCGCAGGAGGCGCAACTTGTCTTCGGCAAAGCGCAACCGCGGATCGCCAATGGTGCGGATGATCCTGCCCTGGAGGTCCTGGCGTCCCTCGACAAAGTCCAGCACCTGGCCACTCAGCGGGTCCAGCAGCAGACCGTTGATGGTGAAATCGCGGCGGCGCACGTCTTCTTCCGGAAGCCTGGTGTACCGCACCTCGTCGGGATGGCGGCTATCCGTGTAGAGGCCGTCGCTGCGGAAGGTGGCTACTTCGATGGCCCTCTGCTGCTTGTTTGGCGTTTCCTCGTCCGCGGGTTCGGGGCCGGCGACCGGCACCAACACGACGCCAAACTGCGCACCGACCGCCCAGGTGCGCGGAAAAATGCGCATTACTTCTTCGGGCGTGGCGTCGGTGGCAACGTCGTAATCCGCCGGCTCCCGCTCCAGCAGCAGATCGCGCACACAGCCGCCCACCAGGTACGCCTGATACCCGCCCGCGCGCAGGGTACGCACGATGTCGACGGCTTGTTCGCGAAGGTTCATCGTAACGGCAGCGATGCTTCCGCCGACAGTTCCAGGCCGGCAAATTCGCCGGCCAGAAATTTCGGATAGGCCGCGGCGGCGATCATGGCGGCATTGTCGGTGGAAAGCGGCCGTGAGGGGAAATAAACCGCCAGTCCCTCCTCGGCGCCACGGCGCTCACAGGTCAGCCGCAATTCGCTGTTCGCGGCGACTCCACCGCTGACCAGCAAGGTGTTGATGCCGTACTCGCGCGCCGCGGCCAGAGTCTTGCCCACCAGATCGTCCACCATCGCGCGCTGAAAGCTGGCCACCAAATCCAAAGTGCCCCGGTCACAAAGCGCCAGCACGTCATCCACTCGGGGATGAGGCAGCTCCGCCAGCGCCGCCCGGCGCCGTTCAATGGCCGGCTGCAGGTCGTGGGTTTCAACATACCGCAACACGGCGGTCTTGATGCCGCTGTAGGAAAAATCAAAATGCGGCCGCTCGGGCTCGGGAGATTTGTCTCCCCGTTGACGGTGCTTGATCTGCGAGGGCGGAAATTTGATGGCATCGGCGCGGCCGTGTTTGGCCAGGCCGTCGATAATGGGGCCTCCCGGGTAGCCGAGTGCCAGCAGCTTCGCCACCTTGTCGAAGGCTTCGCCGGCGGCATCGTCGCGGGTGTGCCCGACGTTCTGATACGTCCATCCGGAATCCTTCAGCTCCGCCAGGTAGAGATGGGTGTGGCCGCCGGAAACCACCAGCGTCAGCAGTGGAAATTGGAGATCGTAATTGCCTTTTTGCCGTTCCTCGAGCAGCACGGCGTGAATATGACCTTCGAGGTGATTGACCGCAATCAGCGGCTTGTCCAGCGCGTACGCCAACGATTTGGCAAAGCTGATTCCCACCAGCAGCGCGCCGGCCAGTCCCGGCCCCCTGGTGACCGCCAAGGCATCGATGGAATGGTAGTCCCGTCCGGCATCCGCCAGCGCACGCCGCACCACCGGCACGATGGCGCGAAGATGCTCGCGCGAAGCCAGTTCCGGCACCACCCCGCCATAAGGCTGGTGGGTGGCAATCTGCGAAAAAACGGCGTTGGAAATAATCTGCTCGCCCGATCGCACGATCGCCGCCGCCGTCTCGTCGCAGGAACTCTCGATCCCGAGGATGTAGGTGTCGCTCATTGGTTTCTATTTTAGCCGGGTCGCCTCCCCTTGGCTCGAAAGTGGCATGAGCCTCAAAGAAAAGCTTGAACGCGGAGAACACCAAGGACGCAGAGGAACCCGCTATAACCACGGAAAACACGGAAGACACGGAAAAGGAAGGGCAGAAACAAAAGGCCTTGGGATCCTATGTATCGCAAGTCCTTTTATGTTGTTCGTGTATCCCGTGTTTGGAATCGGCTCTACGTTCCACTTCTTGTTTGCCAGGGGGCCGGGAAACAGGAGACCTGTCAAAGATGCTGCTACAGGGCGCTGATGGCCTTATCCAGCTGCTCCTCGATATCGATGTCCTTATAGATAATAAACTGCGCCCGGGTTTCGGGTTGAGCGTCGCTGGTGCTGCGGCGGGCGGCGAGCACCAGGATGGGAATGGCCGCCATGTCGGGGCGCGCTTTGAGCTCGGTAATCAACTCACTGCCGGTCATCAATGGCATTTGCAGATCGGTAATGATGATGGAGGGGGACATACGCTTCAGAATCTCCAATGCTTCCCGGCCATTCGTGGCCGACTCCACGAGAAAACCCCGTTCCTCCAGAAAACGGCGGATGGTGTGCCGTATCAGCATCGAGTCATCGACCACCAGCGCCATACGAGGCATGAATATTCTCTCCACTCGCACGCCAGAACCACGCGTGCCGGAAATTCCCAGACTGAATCGAACACCTACCGGGAACAGGTTACGCTATCAAATCCTCCGCTGCACGGCAATCCAAGCCATCAAGCAGGTATTGTTTGAGTTACTGGCTTTTCCTCGGAGTACAACTATGGCTGGCAGCCGGAAACACAATTTCCGCCACCAAAACAGACCTCTCCTCTTTCCGCCCCAATTGGCCACCGTGGTGCTTGGGGACTCCTGAAGCTTACGCTGTCCTCAGACTTCTTCCAAGGGAGTACGCTCTTCTATGGCCATATCCTTGAACTCACTGGATTCGAAGACCTCGCCGCATTCGACGCATTCCACAAATTCAGAATCTTCGTCTCGCGACACGATCTGCACACGAGGATGCTTGCATTTAGACATGCTGGTTCTCTGGGATGGGTTGGCTGGTGTTTCTGGCGGTAAATTCGGAGTCATACAAAACGCAAGCCGTCGCTCCTAGCCGGCGGCAAATACCCGTTTGTGCGGTAATTGTAACTTTACCTTGGGCCGTGTCAACTGAAAATCTTTTCCCGGGCACAATTGCAGGCAACGAATAACACACCACGATTTCAGGTGGGTAGTGTATAAGCAATTCACCATCAACCATTTGCGAAGTTTTACAGTCTTCCGGAAAGGATACGCGATCATCCCAGAGACCGGTAAGACAAGCCATCCTGAGACAACACCGAAATGGCGAACAACCAGCCATCCCTTGCGGGATGCCCCGAACCTGGACACCAAAGAGGAACTGTCAATCCGCCAGAATCTGCCCGTATGGCGATCACCCATGATGGCGGCCTCCGCCTGAACTCAGCACAACGGCTCTCTGAGAATGCCCTCACCACGCATCCCCCCAGCGCGCATGGCGGGCGGCGCGGTAGCGGTCTTTTTGCGATTTGCCGATGGTTTCCTGGCGCAGGCCGCCGGCGGCGCAGAGGGTCATCTTCACGTGGCCGGGATGGAAAAGCGGATGGCGCACGATGCGGGCTGCGGGCCACTCCATAGGCTGCCGGCTGGCGACCAGGTAGGAGAATTTCTCGTCTTCGTAACTCAGCGTGCCCTCTTTCAGGCGGCGATGATCGGCGCTGCGCTGCACGCGGACGGCAAAATGACACCAGTCATCACCGGCCATTGGGCAGGCCTGGTGGTGCGGACACGGTGCGGCGATGTGAGCACCGGCGGCAATCAGCATCTGACGGGCAGCCAACACGGCCTGGAAGTTCCTGGGCGTGCCCGGTTCGATGATCGCCAGCAGGGTTTTTGTGGACGTCCAAGCTTTCTCCACCAGGTTTCTTAAGTTGGCCGGCGCCAGCTCACCTAAAACATACGAGATCACCACAGCATCGTGGGGAGCGAGCACAGAGCCGGTCACATCCTGTTGCATCCATTTGGTTTGCACCAACTGCGCACGTGGATTATGGTCCGCCAGCCGCCGTCCCAGCGCGGCCATGCCGACATCCTGTTCAACGAGGGTTGCCGCACGGAGCTCCGGGAAACAACTGAGCACCGCCCAGAACGCGGTTCCCGGTCCTGCGCCCAAGTCCGCCAGGGATTTCAGTTCGAGTGCGGGGAATCTATTCCGGACCGCTTCGAGGACATGGACAACAGCCGCATAAGTCGCGGGCAGGCGCGCCTGCAGATAGGCGATGCGGTGCTCGGGGCCGCTGATCGCCGGTCCGTGGAAGTCGCCGCAGTCGTACCGTGCGTGTAATTCCCGGGCCGCATTCAGAAGCCGGCGGCGATCGAAGGGCCCGGCTTCGCGGTCGATCGCAGATTGCAGGTCGGCAGGCAACGGCATGCGAATAATCTAACAGTTGATGGTTTACAGTTGTCAGCTTACAGCCAGGCAAACGAAAAGCATGTGACCGGAACGGCTGTTGTGTCAGAGAAAAAGGGGATTCACTCCTGCCGCCCGCTTTGCGACGCCGATTTGGCCGCAAACTGTCAGCTATAAACTGTGAACCGCTCGGTTTTGCACAACAAAAAACCCGGAGCCAATGCTCCGGGTTTTTCTCGATTTTAGGTCTAGAAATTACAGAATCTGAACATCCTCCGCCTGCAGGCCTTTCGGGCCCTTGGTCACGTTGAACTGCACCGCCTGACCTTCCTGGAGGCTACGGAAGCCCTTCGACTGGATGGCCGAGAAATGCACGAAGACGTCTTCGCCATTCTGGCGGGTGATAAAACCAAAACCCTTAGCATCGTTAAACCACTTCACTGTTCCTTGTTCCACTGTGTTGTACCTTTTCCTTAATGTTCGGAGGGAAGATTCTGCTGAGACTGAGAGGTGGGTAACGCAGAGTAAATCAGCGAACCACTTCAAAATCGCGCGTCAGACTTCGCGACCTACAGAATTCATACTATATGAAATTGCCAAATTAACCAAGAAGTAATCGATTACCAAGGTTTTCCGGCAGGCGCTAACTGAGCCGGCGGGCGCCGTTGCCATCGGAAGGGGGAGGAATGGGCGCGCCCTCCAGGATGTCCGGCATCGGCTCGGGCACCACGGGGGCAGGCTGCCGCGCGGGGATTTGGCCGGTGCATTCATAAATCATCTGCAGGAGTTCCGGCTTATGCACGGGCTTGGCAATATATCCGTCCATGCCGGCCTCTATGCAAATGTCGCGGTCGCCTTTCATGGCGTGGGCCGTAAGTGCAATGATGGGAATGTGTTCTCCGTTTTCCCGTTCCCGGCGGCGAATCACGCGGGTGGCTTCCAGGCCATCCATGTTTGGCATTTGCACGTCCATCAGAATGACGTCGAATCGGGTCTCTCCGCTCATGGTCACGGCAACCAATCCGTCGTCGGCCACAGACACCGAGTGACCTTCTTTTTGCAGCATTCCAACCAGAAGCTGTTGATTGATGCGATTATCCTCCACCGCCAGAACGTGAAGCCTGGGTGACTGGCCTTCGCGGGCCGGTTGTTCGGCATTCTCGGGATAGGCAAACAGGTTCTTGTCCTGGAGCACGCGCACAATCACGCTGAGCAATTCGGAACGGCGAATGGGTTTGATCAGATAGGCGGAGATACCCAATTCCCGGCAGCGTTCGACATCTCCTGGATGTCCGCCGGCATTCAACATCAATACGGTGGCGCCGGCCAGGCGGGGATTCTTCTTGATATTTTCCGCCAGACGAAATCCGTCCATCTCGGGCAGGCTTCCGTCAATCAAGACGAGCTTATAGGGATCGTCGCAGCTCGCAGCCGCTTCCAGGGCGGAAAGAGCCCGCAATGCGCCCTCGGCGGAATCCGCTTTCATGCCCCACTGCGTCAGCATGGCTCCCAGAATCCGGCGGTTGGTCAGGTTATCATCCACGACCAACGCACTGATTCCCTTCAGCACGACCGGCACCTCCAACTGGCAGGGAGGTCCGGCGGCAAACGGCACGACCACATGGAATTCGCTGCCGCGGCCGGGTTCGCTGTCCACCCAAATCTCGCCCCCCATCAACCGCACCAGGCGCGCGGATATGGCCAGCCCCAGTCCCGTGCCTCCGTGTTTCCGGGTGTGGGAAGAGTCCACTTGCGAGAACGCCTCGAAGATGACCGCCTGTTTTTCGCGCGGAACCCCGATTCCGGTATCGCGGACCAGCAGATGAATCATATCCGGGCCGCGCTGTGGCTCGGCGTCCAGGGTAACGACCACTTCCCCCTGCTGCGTAAACTTGATGGCGTTTGCCACCAGGTTCATCAGCACTTGCCGCAACCGGTGCGCGTCGCCCACCAGAATATCCGGCACCGTAGGCCGGATGTCATAAGCCAGTTCGAGGTCCTTCTGGTGAGCCCAGAGCGCCATTCCTTTCAGCGTGTCTCCAACCACATCGTGGACCTTGAATTCGAACCGCTCCAGATCAAGCCTTCCGGCCTCGACTTTGGAGAAGTCCAGAATGTCATTGATGATGGACAACAACGATTCCGCGGAGAGCCTGGCGGTAGCCAGATACTCGCGCTGTTCCGCAGTCAGGTCGGTTTCCAGAGCGAGCTCGGTCATTCCGATCACGCCATTCATCGGCGTGCGGATTTCATGGCTCATGTTGGCCAGGAACTGGCTCTTGGCGCGATTGGCGGCTTCCGCATCGTCTTTCGCCTTGGCCAGCTCCAGGTTCATTTCGTTCCGGCGAGCCAGTTCTTCCTCGAGTTCCTTGTGGTTCTGCTGCAGTTCGGCATCGCGCCGCTGGATTTCGGCCAGCATGGTGTTAAAGCCGGTGCCCAGTTCGGCGATTTCGTCGTCGCCGGAAACCGCCACCCGGGCCGCGAAATTTTTCTCCATGGTGACATGGTGCATGACCTGGGCCAGTTCCAAAACCGGTCCGGAGAGCTTGCGCTGCATGAACAAACCGCAAAGTCCCCCCACCACAACGGCAAACACCAGCAGCAGGCCCGCCAGCAGCAGCAGTTGCTGCCGTCTCTTGTTCAGGTCCTGAAGATCGGAAGTCAGGAAGAGCGTGCCCACGGTTTCGCCGTGGCGCAGCACCGGCCGGAGCAGGCTGGCGTGGTTGCCATCGAACTCGGAAACTTCCGCAAGCGTCGGCGGACACGGTGTGGCCCGGTGATCCCGCTGATAACCGGCAAAGAGAGCTCCCGCCATGTCATAGAGGCAGGCGGACTCCACGGGCCCGTCGGCGTGCAGCGCATCCAGCACTTCCATCGCGGCGGGAGGATCGTTGAAGTTCAGCGCCGCCGTCGAGTTCTGTCCCACGACATCCGCCAGGGTGGCCAGATGCTGCTGGAGCGCAGCGCGCGAGCTCATGCTATCGAAGAGCAGAAACGCCGCCGTCAGCGTAACCAGCGCCACGCTGCTGGCGAGAAGCACCAGCATGGTCAGCCTGCGGGCGAAGCTGTTACGCAGTTTCCACATATCAGTCCCTCGCCTCCGGAGCAGCCCGTACGACGCTGGCAAGGCTCAACAGACGCGAACTGACCTTGAGCTTGGAGGCTTGGGCAGCCTCCAGATTCACCTCGATCTGCACATGCTCATGGGCGGTCACCAGACCGATCATGCCGCCGGCGCGCGCAAAGACCTCGGCATCCCCCACGGTGAGAATGCTGGCTTTGCGCGTTTTTTCCAGAACGGCGCGAATCTTCTTCGGTGACGCATATCCGATATACAGCAGGTCGCAACGGGCCAGGGCCTCGTCCGATGGAGACAACACCACCCGGATGGGCCGGTTTTCGCTGATTTTTCCGTTGAGCATCCGGCTCAACAACTGGCCCATGGCGGGATCGTCCCCCAGGAAGCCAACCACCAGTTCGCCGCCCGGATGCGGCCACTCCACGTACTTAGTCAGATTGAAAACGAACGCCACCTTCACTTCCCGATCGCTGCGCGACTGTGCAGGCACAGCCGGAGACAGCAGCGAACCCACGAGCAGCCACAAGAGTGCCGCGGTTCGCATCAGCCACTTCAAACGAGCCGATGCCGGAGCGTCCATGTCTTTGTCTATCGGACCAACCGAAGAAGTCTTGAGCCTCCTGCTTAGCGTGGAATAGCGCAATGAGCAACAGGAAATCTCCTAAGCCGTAGCAAACAAGCAAGTTATACAGGTTTTGCAGAGGCTGGACGAAACTTCCTCAAGCAATACGAAGAGGTAACCAGAACCCAAACCGCAGACCGGCTCAAATAAGCGCGGGTGATCACACCGGCTCGCAACTCGCAACTCGTGACTCGCGACTCGCGACTCGCCGGTGCTGTTCTCTTGAATCGATAATTTTGCGCAGATAGACTGATCTTTCGCTCCTCCATATGATCGTGGAAGCAGGCGTTCCCTGAGGACAAGGCGACAACGACCCGGCAGGCATTGATGATCAACAACGAAACCTGGCAAATAGCGATCGATGCGCTACGGAGCAATCGCTTCCGCACGTTTCTCACCATGCTGGGCATTGTGATCGGCAGCGGTTGTCTGGTGCTGGTGGTGACCATCGGACTTACCGGCAATCGTTACATCATGCGGCAGATCGAAGGGATCGGCTCCAACATCGTATATGCCTACCATGTGGCGCCCGGTCCAGCCAGCGCCCGGCCGGTGGCCGACGAAATCAGCCTGCAGGACATGAAAGCGCTGCAACAGATCCTGGGCGTGGTACGGGTGGCCGGCACCTATGACATCCAGATGTCCACCGTCATCCGCGGCGCCGAACATCCGGTTGCAGTGGTCGGCATTACCGAAGAGTTTCAGACCATACGCAATCTGGACGTGGTCAGCGGCCGATTCCTGGACGCGCTGGACATGCAGTCGCGGGCCAAAGCGTGCGTAATTTCGGAAGAGTTGGCCCGCCACTGGGGAAAAGA
>Ga0326728_10019281_pt1 | contig 13260 bp, 12 predicted proteins | sample MB3enrmetagenome_FD_207602 | JGI IMG/M metagenome (GOLD analysis project Ga0326728, IMG submission 207602) | Lab enriched peat soil microbial communities from McLean, Ithaca, NY, United States - MB31MN | ecosystem: Environmental > Terrestrial > Soil > Wetlands > Peat | place: USA: New York...
GCGGCCTCGCGGAAGCCCGCGTCAAAATCGTTGCTGTTGTAAAAGAAAACGCCGCCCGTGCCATGGCTCAGGCTCGCAAGTACGTCACGGGAGGCCACGAAACCGGTGTTTACCAGCAGGTCCTTGCGCGCCATAATGTCGGGACGCCCGGCCATTGCCGTCTGAACAGGGATATGCACCTCGAGCCCGACAGCGTCGATCGCGCTGATCACTACGTCCTGTTGCAAAGCACGGTTAATGAGCGCATCTATTTTATCGTTCTGGGTCTCGGTCAGGAAGCCCGGGGAGACCAGAACCAGGCTGCGCTGGCCCGGCATGGCGGCCAGGCGGCGAACAGATCCTTCTATCGCGTCCAACGATTGCTGCGACAGCATCTCCGCTTCGTTCCAAACCCGCTCGGCCTCGAATTCCGCTCTCCGCATTGCCATCCCTTCGCAGCCACTGCCGCCAACCGCCAGCCCGATGGCGGGACGCTCCGTCGTGGCGTCAGTAAATGGCTGAGCGATTCCGCATTCACACTGGATGGCTTCCGTATGCAAAACGGCAAGGGCATCCGGGGCGTGCATTTTAAAGACCAGGTAAGCTTCGTAGTCGTCAATCTCGGGACAAGCATTCGAGGAATGCGCCCGCGGCAGCAAGCTGAGCAAGGCTTCGTGGATTTTCCCCCGGTCGTCTGTGAAGTCGAGCTGGTCCTTGCCCGTTGCAGTGAGGATGGCCACGCGGTCTTGGGGGCGAACGGAGGTCGTCACGTAGCGCCAGGCGGCCTGCCGCGTGCGCCCAATTCCCTCCACGTCCGCGTGCTGATCGTCGAAGAATAGAGCAACGAAACGCTGGGGCGCCGCGGTGGCAGGAGGCGGCGGGGCGACCACCTGAGTCCTCGTTGGCCCGGCCGGCGCAGGTCGAGCGGGCGCGGCTTCCGCCTTGGGTTTGGAAACCTCGACGGCGAAGCTCGTAATCTCCTGCGGCTCGCCGTCGTCGAGCAGCCGGAAGTCTTCTTTATTCAGATTGCCGACCGTCTGCCCTTTGGTATCGCGCACCACCACTCGCACTAACACCAAGTTGCGCTCGGCACGTATCTTGAACTGCGGTGTGGTCTCGTGTGCCTGCACCTCAGGCGGGTTAGCAGTTTGCTGGGCGGCCCCGGGCCCGATGGCCAACGCCAAGAGCGTCAGCGCCGCAGCCAGAAGCGCAGACCTGCTCTTCAGGCCTGCGGCTCTTGAAAGAAAGCCTCGGCCCAAGCTGCGCATCCGGATACTAAGGGCATTCCGACCCATTAGTCATCCTCTGTATTAACACTCATTTTCTTTTCTGCCCGCCAAAAATGGTCCTGTCATGGCGAAGCAAAAGATTCACCACAGAGCGCACGGAGGTCACGGAGGAAAAGTTCTTCTCTGCGACCTCTGTGGCCTCTAGGGTTGGGCTTTCCGGGCTGGGCCGCCGGTCGCGGCGTTTCAAGGGCTCTTCGGCTTATCCTCGGTGCGGACGACGAAAAGCCGGTAGTCCGAGTAGCTGTGGCGGTTGTGGAACTTGTACCTGTTCAGTTCCCCAACCACGATCACTTCACGCGGCACCCACAGCTTCTTGCCGCCCTCCTTGAAAGCCATCTCGGAGTATTCAACTTCGGTAGTTTCCCTCTGCAAGCCGACGTTCAGTTCCGGTTGCTGGATGTCAGTGCGCAGGCGGATTATCCTGAAGTTTACCGGATCGATCCACGCCACCCCTTGCTCGAAAACAAATCCCGCCTTGTCGTCGAACGTGACCCGCCCCGCCTGCCGGGCTACTCCCGGCCGCTGGGCAAATGCGACAACTAAACTGCTCTGGCCCTTCCACTGTTCGCGTCCCAAATACTGAAAGCGAGAGTCCCGTTGGTAATCGGGATGAAAAAGCGCGGGCATAGCGACGAATCCGAGAGTGACGACGGCGCCTCGAATCTGGACCGGCTCGCCTTTGGAATCCGTCCGATACTCACGGAGGCGAGTTTTGTCGGCCCCTGCCTCGGCCAAAGCCACATAATTGAACTTAAGATCATAATGGTGCGCCATCGATGCCATTGGGGTGTCCACAGCGGAGGTGACGTGTTCCGTGCAAGTGGCTGTGGAGAAGTTGTTGAAAAAGTCAGCGACGGTGGCTCCTACTTGCTGCAAGATCAGCGGCAGCATGTCCTGGTTCTTCGCGGATTTTAGTTGCTTGAGTTCGGGGACAGCCCTGGCGAGCTCGGCAGGCGTCATATCCAGAAATGTCTTGGGAACACCCGGAGACTCGGCGCCACTTCGGACTGCGGGCTGCTGAGGTGCCCGAGGCGCCAGATGGAACACGTCAACGCGGGGTATGGAATGGTCGTCAGTGATACCGCTGCGGTCTTTGCCGACGGCGGTGCGGCCCTCCAGCTCGAGCCCTGTCGCCAGGCGCTGAAAAGCGACGCTTGGGCCGCTTGCCAGCATCAAGGCCGCCATCACCACAAACCGAAGGAAGCCTCGGCCCAAGCCGCGCATTCGGATACTAAGGGCATTTCGACCCATTAGTCATCCTCTAAAGACTGTTGGGTAGACTATACACCCAAAACTGGGAGGCACAATCCTGTTTTTACGTCTTGCCCCTCACCTTCCGGCCCCTCCAGTGGAGTCTTATCTCCCACCATGGTAGTCTAGTAGAGAGCATTTCGAACAGGGTGCGAACAATGATCGTAGCGCCGAACGCGAGACGAGGCCTGAATATGGTCTCCGTGGCGGCGTCCGCGGCAAATCCTACAAGCAGTCCATGGAGGGAAGCAAGCCAGTGACCTCACAATCTGGAAGTCTCGATGTCACCATCGTGGGCGGCGGAATGATCACCAATGATTTACTCCTTCCGTCTTTATACCATCTCGAAAGGACCGGCATCGTCCGCAGGATCGACATCTGCGCCTTGGACAGTCCCCCCTTGAAGGCCTTGGCGGAGAGTCGTGAGTTCCAGGAAGCGTTTCCGGGGCAGGGTTTCACGCCGCACCCATCTCTGCTGGAGGCGCCGGAGAAGAAGTTTCCTGAGTTGTACAAAGAGATCATCGCGGCGATGGCTCCGGGCAACATGGTCGTGGTGGCCATGCCCGATCATCTTCACAACGAAGTGGTCAGGCATGCCTTGCACTGCGACCAGAACGTGCTGTGCGTAAAGCCGTTGGTCCTCAAGCACGAGCAGGCGGTTGAAATCGAAAAGCTGGCCGCTGAGAAAGGCCGCTTGGTAGGTATCGAGTACCACAAGCGCTTTGACCGCCGGTCCCTGGTCGCGAGGCGGGGCTATGCTCTGGGGCAGTTCGGGGCGTTCGTCCTCGGCGAGGCGAAGCTCATCGAGCCGTACTATTATCGCTTCTCCAATTTTCAGAACTGGTTTACCTGCGATCACACGGACCCCTTTACCTATATTGGCTGCCATTACGTGGACCTGGTTTACTTCATTACCGGGCTGAAGCCGGTGGAAGTCTCTGTATACGGGGTTAAAGGAAAATTCCCCAACGGGAACGAGGCTTACCTGTGGTCGCACGGTCGTGTGACCTGGGAAAACGGCGCCCTGCTTTCAGTGGTCAATGGCTTGGGCTATCCTGATGCCGCGGCCGGCAGCAACGATCAGGGCCTGATTATGTATTGTGAGGGAAAAGGCCAGACGGGACTGATCTTCCACGACGACCACAATCGGGGTGTGGCCTACTCGTATTTAGAAGGTATTGGTCCTGGAGGGTCGAAATACAACTACGTCAGCCCCGATTTCTTTCGCCTTGTTCCCTGGGAAGGGCCAGGCTACAAGCCGATCGGTTATGGGTACGAATCCGTGGCCGGCATTACCGAGACCATCCATCGCCTCGGCAACGAGACGGCGGGGTTGGCCCCGGAGTCAGCGTTGGCGCGACGCCGGCAACTCCTGCGCGAGGTGGACGCTCGAGGACTCATTGCCACGCCCGCCAACAGCTCCATCAACGAGTTGGTGGTCGAGGCCGCGCGCAAGTCCATCCTTCGGAGCGCCGCGCCGGTCCGCATCGTTTATGGGGAGCATCCGCGTGTGGAGTAAAGGAGATGTATGGCTGTCTACGATCTAACACCTGTCGAAGTGCCTACGGTGGAAACAAAATACCGCCGCATCAAAACCAAATTGCCCGTACCCGAGTCCCTACCCATTTTCGAATCGTTGGGGCAATCGGAGCCGCGCTCCATGATGGGGCAGCCGCCCATTGTGTGGGACAAGGCGGAGGACTTCATGGTAAGCGACCCCTGGGGCAACCGTTGGATTGACTGGTCGTCCGGGGTGCTTATCACCAACGCCGGACACGGGCGCAAAGAAATCCGCTCGGCGCTGAGGGAGGCGATCGACCAGGGGCTGTTGGCTTCCTATGTGTTTGTGCACGAGCGGCGAGTGCGGCTGGCGCGGATGCTCCGCGAGATCTCTCCTGATCCGCAGAAATACCGGGTCTTTCTGATGAGCACGGGCAGTGAGGCGACTGAGAACTGCATCAAGTTGTCGAAGACCTACGCCTTGGAAAAACATGGTCCGAACAAAAAGTATTTCGTGTCGTTTTACAATGCCTTCCACGGGCGCACGATGGGCGCCCAACTTGCTGGGGGATGGGAGAAGCAGAAAAGGTGGATGGTTGATCGCGACCCCACATTCGTGCAGGTCCCATTCCCCGATGGCTACAAGAATGAGGACGTCTCTTTCGACCTTTTCCTGAAGACGCTCCGGGAAAAAGGTGTGCCGCCCCAGCATATCGCAGGGGTGATGACGGAGACTTATCAGGGCGGCGGGCCGGATTTCTTGCCGGTTGAATACGCCCGGAAGCTCGAAGCCCTCTGTCGCGAGCACGACATCGTGATGTGCTATGACGAAGTGCAGGCGGGCTTCGGACGTACCGGGAAGATGTTTGGCTACCAACATTATGGCGTGCGGCCTGACCTGATCGCCTGCGGTAAAGGCATCTCGTCCTCATTGCCCATTTCGGCTGTGATCGGACGCGAAGACATCATGGGACTTTATCCCCCCGGCTCGATGACTTCGACGCATTCCGGGTCTCCCCTGCCCGTGGCCGCCGCGATTGCCAGCCTCGAGATCATTCACAAGGAAGGGCTCGTGGAGCGCGCGGCGCGCATGGGTGAGATCCTCATGCCCGAGTTGCGTCGCATTCAGCAGAAGCATCCGCTGATTCTGGGGTGCGTGCAAGGCAAGGGTCTGGTGGCAGGGATCCAGGTAGTCAGGCTGGGCACGAAAACTCCTAACCCTGAGATGGCATTGAAAATTAACATCGCCTGCCTGCACAAAGGACTGCTCATGTTTGCGCCCGTGGGCTCGGAGGGAGAGTGCCTCAAAATCGCTCCCCCGTTGATCATCCCTGAGGACGCCCTGCGAGAGTCCATTCAGGTTCTGGAAGAAGCTGTGGACGAGGTTTTGGGCCGGGGTTAACAACTGTAGGGGTAGGGCTTGCCCTTCGCTTTCAGCCCCAAGGGGGCGACCTAGCACAGCCCAGGCCAAACGGCCTGGGTTATCGGGTTACGCCGCTTGGTCCGGTAGCCCTGAAGGGGCGTAATAAGACCACGCACTCGACCGAGGAGGTCATACAGGGGATTTCGCTGAGGCTCTTTCGCCCTTTCAGCGCTCGCCGCCCGAAAAGGGGTGGCGTCTCGGACCCAGGCCGTTGGCCTGGGCTGTGCTAGGTCGCCCCTTCGGGGCTCATTTTGACACCGGCGGGATCACGCACCCCGGCGTCAAGCGGAGGATGTCGGACATGCTCAGCCCATCGGGAGAGGGCTCTATATCGCGCGACTACACTTTGGAGTGCGCGACCCGCACGGCGGGCATGCCATCGGGTTCCGCGACGACTTCAACGTCACGAAAGATGTTGGGGCTTTCCTGTTTGAGAAGGCGGCAAACCTCGACGGCCAGCAGGCGGATTTCACTATCGGCGTGGGGGCTGCCGCGAAGTTCCAAAAAGTGGCGCCAAGCGCGGCTGTTGCCGGTGACGAAGATTTTGGTTTCACAAGCGTTGGGAAGGATAGAACGTGCGGCCTGGCGAGCCCACTTGCGCCGGTCGCGTGGGGCCATCTCCGGGTGCTTGCGCTGAACGTATTGGGCGGTAGCTTCTCCCAACTCGACGTAGGCCTTGCGGATCGTCTCGATCGTCTGCTGCCATTTCTGGCGCAACTCTTCGCTTTCCTGATAAAGAGGGGGAACCACATAGCCGGCGTGGCTCTCGTCCACGTATCGCTGTGAGAGTTGGGAGTAGCTGAAACCTGCCCGGTGGCGGACCAGTTCATGGGTGAGTGCGCGGCTCACGCCGGTAATCAGCAGGCACCAAACCGCATGCTCGAGCACGCTGCCGTGTTTCGAACCTAAGATGTTCTCAACGTATTCCTGGTTGGATTTCCGCCCTTTACCGAAAGACATGTAGCAAGTGCGCCCGGCAATTTCCGCAAGCACCTCGGCAGGGGCCGGCGCGTCGGTAGTGAACACCAAGCCCTCATCCTGGAGGAAACGCGCCACCTCTTCCGGCACAACCGTCTGGCGCCCCACGATGTAGACCTTTGGCTTGGTGATATAGGGATCAGGCATCGGGTGACCGGCTTCAGGCCCTCTGACAGGATGGTGAAAAGCCCACGAGTCATTTCATCCTGATCCCGCCGTCGCGGGATCAGCTTGGCAAGCTTTGCTACTTGCTCGTGGCCGCCGCTTTCGCCTCGGCGGTGGCGGCAGCGGTCTTTTTGAAGTCCGCATACTTACGCTGGAAGCGTTCCACGCGGCCCGCACTGTCCATTATTTTCTGCTTCCCGGTGAAGAACGGATGGCAATGGGAACATATTTCCAGGTGCAACACGTCGCTCTTGAAGGTGGAGCGCGTTTTGAAGGTATATCCGCACGCGCAGACCACGGTCACGGGGTGATAGTTGGGGTGAATAGCGTTTTTCATGGAACTCCTCGAGTGCAAGCGCACAAATATTCATTTTAGCTGCCGCAGCCCGAACTTTCAATCCGAAATCGGCGATCATCCGAGCACAGGCACCACCACGGAGCGCACGGGGCGAGCGTTGTCGCTGAGGAGAAAGTGGATGACTCGCGCCACCTCATCCGTCTTCACCCATTTTGAGAAGTCCGCCTTGGGCATGGCGAGGCGATTGGCCTCCGTATCCATTGTCCCCGGCAGGATGCAGTGCACGTGGATATCGTAGGCCTTCAGTTCATCTGCCAGGATTTCGCTGAGCTGGCGAACTGCCCCCTTAGAAACCGCATAGGCGGCGATGCCGGCCCCGCCGCCGCGCAGGATCGACCCGCTCGAGACCGTCACGACTCTGCCGAAGTTTTGGCGAATCATGACCGGGACGATGGACCGCAAGCAGAGTATGAGAGAGCGGAGGTTCAGATTGAGCATTTGATCCCAGGTTTGGTCATCGGTCTCGAAGCTCTTACCGGCCGCGAAGCCACCCGCCACTGCAACGAGGTAATCGATGCGCTGCCATTTCGCCAGAACACCTGCCACCCAACGCTCGACCTCAGCGGCTTGTGTCAGATCCACTGGCGTGGCAGCGAGATTCCCTCGGCGCTCGCCTGCCCGGGCTTCGAGGGTCGCCCATTCTTTTTCGGACCGGTACGTGACCATAACCTGGGCGCCAGACTGTAACAGGTCCAAAACCACGGAACTGCCCAACGCTCCTGTGCCACCCGTCACAATTGCCACGCGATGCTCAAATTCCATGACGCCTCCCTGTCCGTATTAGATGCCCCGGTGAAAAACATGATACCAGATTGGGAGTTCGCGGAGGGATCAGGGGGCTTTCGAAGCGGCGACGTCCGCCCTACCCTGCGTGGGCCGGGTCGGCGCTACTTCCTGTGAAGTTTGCGCTTAATATCGGGCCAGAATTCTTTCACTTCATAAGAGATTGCATCTCCCCACAACTGCGTCACCCAGATGTTGGCGCTGTTTAGGGCATTCCGGTCTTGGGGTGGATGGTAGGTGTTGGATAGTGCTGCTGCAACTGCGCTGCCTGCCCACTCGGAGTAGTTGAATTGTGTTTTCCCGGAGTCGGTGCGAGTGATAAAGATCCGCAAAGCAGCGTAACCAGCACGGTGCCAAAATCCCCCTTTGCCCGACTGGAAGTAGCGAGGATCTTCGTGGATCAATGACGGAAATACGGCGCCCGTCATGAAGTTCTCGATGGTGGTGTCGGCGAAGGCGGCCCCGTAGCGTTTTGCGTAACCTTTGAATCCCTGTCTGTAGCTGGGATCAGTATTTTCGGCCTGATCGATGCCGGCGAGAACGCCTACGTACGGGTACTCGATGGGGTCGAACGTTCCCAGGGCCACCAGCTTGAATTTCTGCCCGGTGGTGAGGGGCGGAATCTTCTTGGCATTCTCCACGGTCAGATAGTTGGGCAGGAGGAAGAAGAGCCGGTCATTTTCCGGCTTCTTTTCTTCTGGCTTCGGGTTGGGCTGGACCTGGATCACAGGGTCATTCTTATCATTGCTCTTCTCGTCCGGCTTGGGCTGGGCTTGGGAAGTCGTATCCGCGGGGGCTGGACTGTTCTGCTGTGGCAGCAAAGGAAAGGGCAAGATAACCCAACTGATTACAATCGCAGGTAGAACAAAGGCCGGGGCCCACTCATTTCGTTTGATCATCGCTGCTTCTTATATCCCAGCTCGGGGTCCCGTGCCAGGAAGATACGTAGTGACTTTCTGCGTTTTCTCCTCTCTTATTTTGATGCTCAAATGATAAATCGAGTTACCCGTCGACCACGAAGAGTCTTTACAGTCGCCGCCTGGGAACGGCAGGCCCTCCCCTACCGCTTGTAGAGGAGGGTTGGACCTACCCCCAAGGAAAACTCTGGGGATGCTTCCGGCACAAAAAAGATAACTCAGGATGACAGAGGGGTCAATTGCTCTCGTTCTTACCAACTGATATCCGTACCAATTTGATTACCGTCTTACCTCCCGCCCCTTCTATCTCTACTACCTTTTCCAGGTCCTTGTTCTTGATTTCGAAGGCGCTCTTTCCGCCTGAACCACCATCGGTGAATTTGGTGACGGTACTACCCAATTGCTCCTTGTAAAACGACTTGACAGCTTCCATAGTATCCGAGGTTTCGTATCTGGCTGCCAGAATGCGCAGGCCCGCCTCTCCGCCAAAACCCATGTCCACGGTGGCTGAGTCCTTGTCTTTCACTCGCACTGCGCCCGGGTAGATGGGCAAATCGAGATTGTCCACACTTACGTCTTTATGAACCTCGAGCGAGCCGACGGGCGTTTGGATGGAAACTCCCTTCTGGCTGCCTCCTTTCTCCTCAACCTGCACATGGAGGTTGTGGGAGAGGAAATTCAGGCCGACCCATACTGCGATTCCACTGACTAACACAATGAGTGCCAGAACCAAAAGGGCAATCGCAACGATATTGCTCCCTGACCGCGGTGGCTGGGGCGCCAGCGGGGGAGGCGGAGCCTGTGGTGGATCAGGAGGGCGCGGGGGTTGTGGGCTTGTACTCATAGGACACTCCTCCACTTGTTTCTAATGAGGCATACGCATTCGCGCTCCGGGAAGTTCCTGGCCTGCCGCGGCAGCGCTGACAATGCGAGGCGGGAACGGCCCTGGGGCAGGGCCTCGAGCGAACTGGCGCCGAAAACCGGCCGCCAGCCGCCGCACTCCAAACCTCCAAAGCTGAACGCTTGAGCAAAATCCACTCACAATGATACTTTAATTTGAGCCGCTTGGACTGAAATTGCGATGCCGGACCAAAGGCGAGGCAAGCCCGCCCTTACTTAGAGCGGCTAAGGACCGAAAAGCTGACTGAAGCCGCCGTTACATCAAGGAGAATATCGGGATGCGTCATCGAAAACTGGGTCACAGTTCCCTCACCGTTTCTGCCATCGGTCTTGGATGCATGGGGATGTCGGAATTCTACGGGCCGCGAAACGAAGAGGAGTCTGTAGCCACCATTCATCGGGCCATCGACCTGGGAGTGAATTTCCTGGACACCGCCGACATGTACGGCATGGGTCACAACGAGGAACTGGTCGGGAAAGCCATCCAGGGTCGGCGGAATGAAATTGTTCTTGCCACCAAGTTCGGCAACGTGCGCGGACCAGAAGGCAGCTTCCTGGGGATCAACGGCCGTCCTGAGTACGTGCGCAGGGCCTGCGAAGCCAGCTTGAGTCGCCTGAACGTTGAGACCATTGACCTGTATTATCAGCACCGCGTTGATGCTAATGTCCCCATCGAGGAAACGGTGGGCGCCATGGAGCGGCTGATCGACGAAGGCAAGGTAAGGTACTTGGGGCTTTCTGAGGCCGCCCCTCGAACCCTTCGTCGCGCGCACCTCACCCACCCCATCACGGCCTTGCAAACGGAGTATTCACTCTGGAGCCGCGATCCCGAGGACGAGATTCTACCTACCTGCCGGGATCTTGGAATTACCTTTGTGGCTTACAGCCCGCTTGGGCGTGGGTTTTTGACCGGCCGGTTCAAGAGCGCAGAAGACCTGACGCCCGAAGATTTTCGCAGCAACCATCCGCGCTTCCAAGGAGAGAATCTCACCCGCAATCTGGAAATTGTCCGCGGGGTCGAACAACTGGCCTCCCAAAAAGGTTGCAGGGCATCACAATTAGCTTTGGCCTGGGTGCTCGCCCAAGGCGAGGAGATCTTGCCGATCCCCGGCACGACGCGGCGAGCGCATTTGGAGGAGAACCTCGAGGCACTCGAGCTCACGCTCTCACCCGCAGACCTCGCGCGCCTCAACGAAGCCGCCCCCAAAGGAGCAACAGCCGGAGAACGCTACGCGGAGCGGGCCATGAGGGTTGTTAACCTGTAATTCAGAAGCTAAGGCGTTTCAGCTCACTGACCCCGATTCGCAGAGAGCCCACACAGTGGCCAGGTGGCGCGTTTCTTAGCCGAGTCCAATGACGGAGGGTCTGCGCCGCCGGGGGAATCAGGTTGTTCCAATTATACCTTCCCGTTTTGTAGTCTCTGTCTTCATTCACTTGCTGCCCAATTAGACAGAGAACCCATGTCTCGACATTGCGCTTCGGAACCAAGCGGGCTATTTGCTCAGCCCTACCGACCCTCTGCCCACCACTCTGCTGCAGCGCCTGATCGAGTTGAGTCAATCGATCCTGAACCGTATGGGTATCGGCATCGATTAGTACGATCAAAGCCGTCTTTGCCCGCCGAGATTGACGGTCGCGGCACGCCCTTACTTCAATAACGAACTCTCTCCTCACCCAACTCTCAGCACTCCCCCGGCCCGACGGGGATCGCCTGACAAACATCTCATTGGTTTTGATCCGGCACTTCCGGAGGTATCTGCGGATAAGCATCTCGTGATGCTCATCCTCCGCAAGGACGATCACGCGGGACGGTTTACTCATCTTCCCATCCTCGCGCGATCAACTCTGCTGGCGGTAAGTTGCCACCCGGATCCGGTTTGAATTTTCCGGTTCGAACCTGACCGTTTTTCTCACGGAAGAAGTGCAACCCATACGTCTGGGCCCATTGGTTCAGAATCTCCGGGTGATGGGAAACGAGGATGAGTTGCCCCTTATGGTCCTCGAGCGCTTCTTCTGCTGCGAGGAGCCATGGCTGTATTTCACGCAACGAGAGGTAATTATCCGGCTCGTCGATAAAGACAGTGTCTCCGCGGGCTATCAAAAAGTGAAGGATCATGTACAACGCGAGCAGGCACCACTGACCATCTGAAAGCTCGGAGATTGCATAATTCACCGCCGCCTTGCGAGGACCTACGAAGTCAGCTCGAATCTTGCGTATGCCGCCCTCGTCTGAAGAAAACCTCAAGGCCCGAAATCCCGCGATGGCCTCTTTCATTGAGGCTAAGAACCTGACATTCAGGTCTGGGTGAGCTTGCACCGAACGGCGATACCAACCCGCGAGATTGTGCAGCGCGTAATCAGGCTCTGGCTCCTCCCGATCCGCACTTTCTTCCCTGTAAGTTGAAAACGTATCGATCCGAAAACAATGAACGGATTCTTTCATCCATTTAACGAAACGGTGGACGTGTGAGTTGCTCAATAGCGACAGGTGCAAGGCGGAAGTTGTGGTTTCCAGCGGTACGGTGGCTGCCTGGCTGCTGTTATTTGGGAAAAAATGAATCTCTCCCTTCGCCAGTTCAAATACGGTCGCGCCGGAAACCGTCAGCCGTTCTTGGCTAACAGACAGTTGCTTGGTCCCAGAGTCCAACCTAATCTCGACTCGGTATTCGTATTTTTGCTTGTCCAAGAGAGCTTCAATCTCAAATACCTGGACAGGTCTGTCCTGCCAGCGCGTGCGCGTGGACTGCGTGAATTCGTGCTCCTCGCCCCTAAGAAACTGCTTGAGGTAAACAACGACGTCGAGCAGCGATGACTTGCCGCTTCCATTCGCTCCCAGCAAAAGTTGCTTCCTTTCAGGTCTGTATTCGAAATTGACGAAGCAGCGGAAGTTATCGATGTAGATACGCGTCAGCATAGTTGCATATTATAATACACGATGCTCACCCCCGGCAGTACTGGGAAAGGCGCGGAGCGTGATAGCTCACTGCGAGCTGGGGCGTTTCCAGGCGCTGATGATCCCTGAGGCGCGAGGTCAGGCAGGCTTCCAGAACCCCGCTCACCAGCAGCGTGCGCTCCACCGGATAAGGCGCCGACCCCGTTTCAAACATTTCCTCAATCTTGCTCACCAGGCAGGCGGAATACGTTACATTGGGAATGGGGGAGAGGAAAAACTGCGTGGAGACGATACCCTGCATGCCTCGCACCCGTGCGGCGAAATTGAAATCCCTGAGCGCGCCTTCAAGCATCAGCATGGTGGTGCGCAGTCCGTCGCGGTATTCGATGAAATAAGCAGCCGGGTTCTTGACCAGTTTCATCAACTCGCCGCTGCCCACCAAGTCCTGCGTACGCCCATCGACAAGAGTCAACCCTAGCGGTGTGTCGCTGCGCGAGAGCGCGGCGGTCAGCATCTCCTTCGACCAGCGCCCTTCCTCTCCGGCCTTCCAGACCGCCTCGCCCTCGACCATCTGGACTGCCTTCACGCCGGTCTCGCCGCCCTTGCGCCTCTCGATCATGCACTGCATGGCTTCGAGGCCGTGGAAGTCCATCGCGTCCGATCCCCCCTCCCCCACCATCAGCGCGCTTACGACCTCACATTCGAGAGGCAGTTCGAGCTCCGGCAGCCGCCAGGTGACCGGGAGTGAAGAGCCTGCCAGCGTGGGGAACTTCAGGCGCCTCGAGGCTTCGACCATCTACTTCGCCTTCTCGAAACTATATGAA
>Ga0326728_10019284_pt1 | contig 13258 bp, 12 predicted proteins | sample MB3enrmetagenome_FD_207602 | JGI IMG/M metagenome (GOLD analysis project Ga0326728, IMG submission 207602) | Lab enriched peat soil microbial communities from McLean, Ithaca, NY, United States - MB31MN | ecosystem: Environmental > Terrestrial > Soil > Wetlands > Peat | place: USA: New York...
GCGAGGTCGTCCACTATATCAAGGGGAACGGCAAGCGGAACCTTGTCCGGCACCGGGTGAGGACACCGACGTTCACGAACATCCCGCCGCTCGTCACCCTGCTCAAGGGATGCGAACTGGCGGACGTGCCGGTGATCGTGCTCTCGATCGATCCCTGTGTCGGCTGTGCGGAGAGGTGATGAGGGCATGACGTACTTCGAGATGACAAAAACCGTCATAAAAAGCCTGTTCTCTCGCCCGGCAACCCTGATGTACCCGGCAAAGCCTGCGAAGAAGACCGCCCTCTCCCGGGGGCATGTGACCATCAACCCGGACGGCTGCATCACCTGCCGGTCCTGCCAGCGCAAGTGCCCGACGCAGGCCATCTGCGTGGAGGTCAAGGAGAAGACCTGGCAGATCGACCGGCTGCGCTGCATTGTCTGCGCATGCTGTGTCGAGGTCTGCCCCACGAAGTGCCTCGCGATGGACACCCAGTATTCGGCGGCGATGACCGCTCACCACGGGTTGTATAAGGTGCCGGTGGCCGGGCCAAAGAAGAAGGAACCGGCTGCGGGGGCTGCGGCAGTTGAGAAGAAAGAGGAGTAATTTTTTTTAATAATACACTGTTGATTGTACAAACCCTATTTTTAATTTTCAGGAAGTTCAATACTTCTAGGGAATGCCTGGTCAATAAATTTTACCCCATCGCGTGTTAATTTTCCACTACTACTCAATAGACCGTATTTTCTCATATCACGAATAAAACTAGGATGCAAATTTCTCATCTGATACTCAAAAGTCTTTCGTACCTCTTCGATAGACATTGATTCCGATATTTTATTACCAATCTTTCCTATCAAATACTCCTTCATTCCTTCAATAACGGCAGGATCATGATGCTGTTCGATCTGCTCTAGACGTTCCAGTTGTCTGAGTCGACCGAGTTCTTTATTCATATGTTCAATCGATTTATCCTTTTCATATAATTGGCGCTTGATTGTTTCTTTATCATGTTCTTGCAATGCAGTTTGATTAATTAAGTCAGCAATCATTTTTTGTCTTTCTTCATTCTCTTTGTGCAATTTTTTATTCTCTTCCATAATTTCGTCTTTTGTTGATACTGGGGTAAAGTAAGGTGGAAGTTTATCCACTCTTCCAATAAGATCACTTTGGCCCTTATCGATTTGTTTTAATCTTTCTTCAAATCCTGCTTCAATCCGACCTAATAATTCAGAAGTATGATTCGTAAATTCATAGGTATTATTGTAGAAGACATTGCTAGTTTCAGTTGCTTTAAGATAAAATGCAATAGCAAGAAAAATTGCAAAAATTGCCATTATTAAAGATAGTAAATCTGTAAATCTTAAATCTGTAAAATCAAATTTAATATTTCCAATCAACATATTGTAAATAAAAACGATTGATAATACTATTGCACATAAACTAATTAAACTCCAAAGAAATAGTTTAAACAAATTCTCTCTGTTTCGAATTTTCTCCTCTAAGGTTATTTCTGGTTCAATCCAATTTGTATATACAATTTTATCGCCTAAATTTTCAGATTTAGACAGTTTATTATTTGAATCATTCATACTTTTCATACCTTATAAATTATATTACATCTCATCAAAATAAAATTATGCCTTAACGAACTCCCCCCGCAACAAAGAACAACCTGCTGGTGGCGGTAGTTCGACTTGCGGAAGGGGCGTGTTCTCTATCGTAAATGATAAGGAGATTGTTCTGATTGCAATGGATGTGAATGACTACGATGCGGAAGGATTAAATTTGCCGCTAAATAAAAGGGGGTATTATGAAACCACAATTCGGGATTGTTGCTATGTTAGATGCTTTGGGGGTTTCAAATTATTCGATTCAAGCAGCAATCGATTTTAATAAGCAAAAAAATGAGCTGATAAAAAATGTGTTAGAAGAAGAGGTCCCTAATACAGAATTATTGTTTAATGTTTCAATGACAAATGAAATAGTTAAACAAATACTTTCAAATCCTGGCTCTCCTCCCAAAAAAATCATTTATCCTAAAATAGAAAAAGCCTTATTCGGCGATACAATAGTCCTTTGTTGGCCAATATCATCAGAACCAGAAACCTCTCCAGAAATAAAAATTTGGAAAATATTTCCTTCCATAGCGATTTTGCTTCGTCGAATTATTTTTTTAGGATTGGAACGTGGGATATTATTACGAGGATCTATCTCTATTGGAGAATATGCACATGAAGAAAATACCTTTCTTGGACCTGCAATTACGGATGCCTATGTGTGGTCTCAGGAAGCTGATTGGTTTGGGATGATCTTGACTCCACATTGTCAAATCTACTTAACCTATCTATTAGAGAATGAGGCAGAAAGAGAGGCAATTTCAAAAGTAGATTATTTATTGAAATTCGAAAACGGATTATGGGTAAAGTATCCTGTTCCCCTCCGTCAAGGATCGAAAGAACTTTTTGTATTACCTTGGCCGATTTATTTTTTGACCCAAGGGAAACAATCCGGCAAATCTGGATTGGTATTATTGGCGAATCATTTTCTTAACAAGCCAATCCCAAAAGGAACGGAATCTAAATATGAAAATTCTATTAACTTTTTTAAATGGTACGAAAAAGAAATATGGCCAAAGCTCCAAATTGAGTTTGAAAAAGAGAGAACAAGTTCATTAAAAAAAATGGAAGAGATCCGCGAAGAGGTCCGCAAAAAAGAATCCTCTACTTCGGAATCATAAAGCATACCCTTTTGCCGTCTCTCATCCGGAAGTTCGACTTGTGGGGGGGGCCATTTCCCCCAAGCCTCGTGGCGAGAAACACGCAAAATGGTGGATATAATCGTTTTAATTTGATTCGTGCATTCGTCAGGAGATTACGGTGCCAAGAACTCTGGTTCTATACCAGACACCGAGTCCGCTTGCGACGGCAAAAAGAATGACGATAACAATAGTGAGGGCGGGCTGCTCGGTAGGATGTGCCACCATATTGAGGTATATGGCCAGTCCCTCCAAAAGGGCAAGGAGTACTACCACCATTGGTAAGTTAAACTTCTTTAGAGTCATGCTCTCTCCAGATTACACTCTATACTCTGATAAAAGGTAAGGATCTCCCCCTCCCTAAGCATTTTTGGCCAGTGATTTTTTGGCCAGGTGTTTCTTCCGAAAAACAAGGGGACCCCTGCCCCCCCACCCGCTCAGATCCCTGGGAGGGGGGGTACCCCCCACTTGAAAAAATGAAGGGGAGGGGGGTGGGGGATCACCCCCCTCCACCGGATCCGGGACGCTCACTGTTTCTGCACGGGAAATGCAGGGTTGTTCGCGTGGAGTTGCCGACGGAGGGTTTCCGATCGCGGTGGTTTTCGGTTCGAGGCTGTGGGCCGGACCGGGCCAAAGGGGGGGAGGGGGTACCCCCCTGTTGCCCGGACACAAGGGTGGGGGGGGTGACCCCCACATGAGCGGAAAAGACGGGGAGGGGGGTGATCCCCCCTCCCCCCCACCATATTTTTTCAGCGGTGCCGGGTCGAAACGTTCATTGTTTTAAATAAATATGGGGCCATAATAATATCTGATGATCCCGAATCGACTTCTTGTTATAGGGATTCTTCTTGCGCTTGTTTTAATCATACCAGTTGTGGCAGAATCGCCTTACGGCTGCTATGTGTCATCGTTGAATGAAACATCCTGGATTAAGATTGATCCGACGGGTAACTACAACTATGTGGGTGATAACGTTACGATCACCGGTATAACAAACCTCGAAGATGGCAAGGAGGTTCTTGTTGAGGTGTATGGAGTGAGCTATTGTATGATGAAGGATTACTGCGCATGCCCCGCATTAGGTGGCGCAAAAGGAACGGTTACCGTTGAGGGGGGTAATTGTGGCCTGAATCAAACACTGTTTTCATTAAACACCACCTCCTTTACACCGGGTGAGTACCTCGTTACTGAACAGGCAGGCAGTCAAACAACGAATGATTCCGCGTTATTAATTCTTCTTGCGCCGGCCACGTACAACGCATCTGTGGCTTATGATGAATGTGTTGCCGCCAGATCTCAAACTTCAGAAATATCGTCGACAAAATCATCTGATAACGGTACTTCCAGCCCCAGCCCGGAAGCTACACCTAGGGAATTATCCCCCCCTGTCACAGTCATAACGACAACCCAGACACCCCGGCTCGGGCTCGATGCAATACCGGTCCTTGGAGCGTTTGCCTTGTGTGGTGCTATCTTCCTGTTCCGCAAGAAAGGGAATTAATTTTTTTAGGATGCCACACTTGAAAAAAGAAGTAACCGGAGCGATGGGGGGTACCCCTCTCTTGAAAAATGAAGGAGGTAGTCCCCCCACTATTTTTTTTAAAAGCGGGCAATATGGAGCAGGAGCTGGTCGGGTCTCTGCATTACGAATATTCATAATAACAGAAGGAAAATATTCCAAACATAATACCATGGATTAATGTCCGGCGGGGTAACACCGGGCGGAGTTTAAGACCATGTGGACCCCCGATATAAAAACCCTTTTTCTGCTCCTTTTTCTCGTTAACGTATTTCTCACGCTCCTGCTCTTTTCCTTCTGGAAGACCCAGAAGACCTATGACGGGTTCAAGACATGGATACTCAGCCTGCTGGTCGCATCCTGCGGGTATTTCCTGTACATGCTCAGTGGATCCGTGCCCGTTCTGTTCTCCTCACCGGTGGGAAATCTTCTGATCGCGCTCGCGGTCATGATGCGGCTTGACAGTACCGGGAAATATTTCCGGTCACGGGCGCTCCCCGGAATCATTTACTGCATCCTGATACCGGCCGCGCTCCTGTTGTTCTGGTTTACGTTCCGTGTCGATTCGGTGGTCATCCGTGGCGTGATCATAGGGCTGCTCATTGTTCCCTGCTTTATTGCGACCTCCCTCATCGCGATACAGTTCAGAGAACCGGAAACCCGGTCGCTCAGGTACGGCTTTGCCGCGGCCCTCCTGGTCACGGCGCTCCTCTGGACCGTAATAGTCGTCGTAGCGATTATCACACCCGGGGATCACTCGCTTTCAAACCCGGATCCCGTAAATTCAATCTTCTTTATCGTCACTATCCTCATGGATATCGTTGCCACGGTTTTCTTCCTGTTACTCAATATGGCCCGGTCCCAGACAGAGCTCCGGCGAAGCGAGGATGCACTCTCGCGGGCAAATAAAAAACTCACCATTCTCTCATCAATAACCCGGCACGATATCAAGAACCAGCTCATCGCCCTTTCAGGATATCTTGAACTCTCAAAAGAAAAACGGGATAATCTCCCGGCCATGTCGGAATACCTCGAAAAAGAGATGAGTATTTTTAACACAATCCGGAGCCAGATCGACTTTACGAAGGCCTACGAGGATATGGGAACAACGGCACCCGTCTGGCAGAATATCAGTCAAAGTGTCCAACGGGCGGTTGCGGCCCTGCCCCTGCGGGATGTGCGGGTGGATGTTGACCGGTCTGACCTCGCAATTTTTGCAGATCCCTTGTTCGAGAAGGTCTTCTATAACCTGATCGACAATGCCCTGAAGTATGGGGGAGATACCCTGACGAAGATCCACATCTCCTGCCATGAGACTGAGACGGGGCTCGTCCTTATCTGTGAGGATAATGGTGTCGGGATTACCCGGGAGGACAAAAAACATCTGTTTGAGCGGGGCTACGGGAAACATACCGGTCTGGGTCTCTTCCTCACCCGTGAGATCCTTTCGATAACCGGCATCACCATTACGGAGAACGGGGAACCGGGCAACGGAGCACGGTTCGAGATGAACGTGCCGAAAGGGACGTACCGGTTCGGGCAGCCATGATACTGAGAGAATGGTTCTCCGGTTACTTTCCGGGTTGTCCCGGGGATTCCTGTCCCTGTGCGATATCAGTCGGATATACTGAAGCCTGACGGTGAGGATCCGGCCCGGTCGTGTGAGCTGAACGGAGGGGAGTATGTCTGGCATAATGCATCGGCCGACAACCTTACATAACTTTTATATTGTAAATGTCAATACATTTACATATGTTCTTACCCACGAACGAAAAACAGTTCAGGTTCTGGAAGATGCGGCGCAGCGGGATGTCCAACGTCTCCATCGCAAACCATATCGGGATTACCCGGCAGGGGGTATCCCAGGCACTCCTTGCGATGGACGATAAGATCGATGCCTCGCTCCGGGAGATGGCCCGCGCAAACCGGATCCAGATTGAAAAGATCGATGTGGAACGGGGGGTCCTGTCCGGGCGGTCCATCCCGTTCCAGACGAATGCCTATATCTTCGTCTCGGAGAAGCATGGCATGCAGGTCTGGTACGAGCATGAAGGTGACTGTAATGCCTGCGATGAATTCACCAAGTGCATCGAGTTCATCTGGGACTTCGCGTCCGAACTGGGGATAACGATAGAGAAGACCGCCGATCCGACAAAGATGGCAGAGGAACTGCTTGCAAAGATCCGGGGCGATCAGGGATGACCCGCGTATCGGAAATTGCTGAACACTGGCTCGGCCTGTGCCGGAAACCCCCGGTGGTCCATGCCTCGCAGGCAGATAGTGTTCACCTGCCTGAACCCGCCCATGAGGGCAGCCCGGAGGGTGGGGGCGGAGGATCGGGAACGATCCGGTGGGGAATCGGAGCAGCCCTGTCAGGTACGAAGACGCTGGTGCGGAACCGGCAGCTCCTCTGGTTTACGCTCCTTGCCGGGCTTGTGCTGGCGGGAAACATCATCGGCCAAGCGGCACTCCTGTACATCGGCTGGGCCATGCAACCTGATATCATCATGAGTTATATCCTGGACTTTTCACTCGAGCTCGCAACAGTGTTCTTTCTCGTGTTCTTACTGGCGGGCCTTGTCATGAGCATCTCGTCAAAAAAAGAAGGTTCTGCCTCGTTTTTTGTGAAGCTTGCAGGGGCAAAAAAATACCTGAAAGCAATCTTCCTGTGGTCTGTTGTTCTGGCACTCGCAGGCATACTGCTCTTCAGGCTTTACAGTAATTTTACCCTTGTCTGGTTCCCGCATGAACTTGGTTTCCTCTATACCTTCGGGCCTTTTTCTTTCCTTACCAGCATTCTCGGCCAGTTCCCCTTCAACCTGACTATGGATCCGTACGTCTTTACCGGGGTTCCGGGTTATGGAGGACGATCGCTGCTGTTATGGATATATCCCCTGGGATTCATGTGGGCCCTGATCTATTCGGCGATTAACCTGATCCTGTTCATCATGACCCCGTTTGTCGTGCCCTTTATCGTTCTCGAACAGAAGACCCTCAGGGACGCAGTCGTGGGATCGTTTGCCATGATAAAAAAGATCTGGGCTGCGGTAGCTGCCTGCGCCGTTTTCCTTGGAGTTGTCGTATCCGGTGTGTTCCTTACGTACCTGCTCGTCCAGGCAGCACACGGCTATAATGATCCATGGATGGCTTGGCCACCCGGGATGGTCACCTCGCATCCCACCGACATGTGGATTGCTCTTGGCCTCCTCTATTATCTTGTAGTGTTTATCGTTGCGTTTGTCGTGGCAACCGTCGGCGGGATTGCAGCGCTGGATCTTTACACCTCTGCAAAGACCGGGCAGATGCCCGGATCCGCTGAAACGGAACTTCCCGCATAATTTTTATAAAAATCCCCACTTGAAAAAATGAAGGGAGGGGGGCCTCCTCCCTCCCACCGGTTTTTTTTGAGCAGTAATTACCGGTTCGGGCAGCTATGATACCGGCAGAACGACCGTAAACCCCTCTTCTCTATCAGTAAGCATTTATCGATCTGCCGGTGACGTTAGTCATGGATCTGCAGGAACACATCCATATCATAAGTGCAGGAGAAAAGATCCACGAGACATATCCTGCGGCAATCCGGGATCTGCGGACGATCACCCATACCTTTGTCTTTGCCGAAAAAGAGGTCTATACCAACTCGGCCCGGGATGATACCAAAAAAAGAATGTGGAAGTGCGCCATCCGCGACGCGATTGATGCGGTAAACGCCATCTCCCTCTCCCGGAATATATCCTGTGCCCTGGTCTGTATCGATGCGGCAACGTTTGACGCGATCCGTGATCCGGTACTCGGGATATTCAGCGATCATCCGGATGCACGGTATTCGTTTGATATTTCTTCCGGGTCAAAACGCCTCTCACTTGGCCTGTTCTCAATGTCGCTCTGGATAGAGGGCGAGTCCTATTATGCATTCGGCGATTCCCCTCTCCGGCGGGTTCCCGTACCGGCATTCCCCGCAAAAAACCTCTCTGAAAACCCGTATTACCTTGTGATCCTTACCATCCTCTTCCGGGGACTGGAAACCGGGAAACAGACAAGAACACTGGTCCCGGAAGAGACCCTGTTCAACGAGACAAAGACCTGGCAGGTCCCTGCTTACGATTATCGTGAGGGCACGAACAGGCCAGAGCTTTCCCGGATCGCATTTTCCCGGTTAGTATCAACACTGGCCGGCTGGAACCTTATTGATGAGGCTTCCGATCCGGGGAATGACTCGGAGAAACTCTATTGCCTCACCCCGGATGGCGAACTGGCAATATACGTGTATCTGGCACGTCTGAAAAAGCGGGGTCCCGGGAGTGCACCGGGTCTTACGTGATCCACCCTTGCGACAAAAAACGAATCCTTATTCCTCGTTTAAGGTCCGTTCGTCGTCTTCGATCCATTTCTTGAAATTCTTTATGCCCTCTTTGATATCGTTTATCCGTCGCTCCGTTTCCGCCAGCTGAGCAGTTGCCCGTGCACTCTTCTCCGGGTCATCGCAGGTTGCAAGAAACCTGCGTATATGATCTGCACTTATCTGGAAATTCTCAAGGGCCGTGGCCGCTTTCCGGTACCGTTCATAATTGACCTCGAGATTCTTCCGGACACGGGATACATTCTCTGCCTTCGGACGCGGTTTTCCTGCATTGAGCGTATCCCAGAGAGCATCGTGAACGGTGCGTATCTTCTGGATGCGATCAAAACAGGTTTTTTTGTGTTTTGCCAGCATCTCGTGCTTGTACTTCCCCAGGAGATCACCGGCGGCTTTAAGCGCCTGCCCGCGTTCCACCAGAGCATGGATATCCCGGGGTGGGGCATCGACCGGGAAACTGGCCAGTTCTACCTGTTTCATAATCTCGTTGAAATGACCGCGGGAAACAGATTCCAGCTTCCCGTACTCCGATTTCTGGTTCTCCTTTACGTCCCGGCACAGGGTATTGAACTGCTTCCAGAGCAGATCCCGGTCATCATGGGCAAGCGGTTTTAAATCTTTGAATAACCCGGTAATCTCTTTTGCCTTGTTCCAGAAATCCTGGTATTTGGTGATGATCGGGAGGTTTGACCGGATCGGACTGGTCAATGACGCCAGTTTTTCGATCTCCCCTGCCAGGTGTTCTGCATTTTTATGGGCATTTTTCAGCCAGGGGTCATCTTCAGGTTTCATGGAGCTTCTCTATGTTCACCTGTTATAGATCGACTTATTTATTTCTGCCCGGGTTTCGATACACCTCATGCGGGGTGGATACCCACGGGTGTCAGGCAACCTCCAGAAAATACACAAAAGAATGACAAAGAGAATACCGGGCTCGCACAATGAAAGAGAGGGACGCGGGCGGTGATACCCGGTCAAAGACCGTATACGGCAGTACCTACAGTACCTGAAAAGTCTCCTTGAATTTTTATGGACTCCACTCAACGATCAGGCCCCGTACCGCAGTGCAGGGCCTGACCTTACCTTATCAGCGGCGCAGGTTATTTGCGGCGACCGGATCCCGTGGAGTCGCGAGGGTTCTTGTCCCCGCGACGGACTTCCATTTTCATGGTGCCGTCGGTCTGCATGATCCGCACCATTTCGGGCTCTGCCGGAACCTCCGGCTGGGATGCGCTCTTTGGACGGATTACGGTGTGGTTCTCCTGCGGGGCTGCAACGGACGGGGATGCAGCCGGACTTTCTGACATCTGGGGTGCGGTGCTGATCACAACCGGCCCCCGTGCAGGTTCCTGCTGGCGTTGTTCCCCGGCCTTACGGGCCATCGTCTGGGCGATTGCCTTGAAGTCGAGCATCTCGTCGACCAGTCCCTTGACCAGCGCTTCCATTTCCGCGGTCTTTTTTTCCAGTGCTGCAATCCGGTCTTCCGGCATACCGGTTTCTGAAATTTCCATAAGGGTAATCAGTCTCTCCTGATAATAGGCTTTGTTCCCCGGGGATTCGATCTGTGCCCGGCTTCGCATACAAAACACTACTGATATCCCTGACATGTTAAAGGGAGGAGTGGGTCCCGGGCTCGGAATTTTCCCGGGACGGGCGTCCCCCCAAAAAAAGCCCGGAACCGGTTTAACGGCAGAAAAGCCGGAAAGCCAACGCCGTGGTACAGGTCAGAGAAAAGGTATGGTCCGGTGCAGATGTATATATGCTCGCGAGGTAAAGAATAATGCGCAGATATCATCCTGCATGAGTTAATTCAATGGAAAGAAGAGGATTTGGCGGCCCGAGAAATTTCGGACCCAGAGAAATGACAAAAGTTGTCTGTTCAGACTGTGGAAAAGAGTGCGAAGTGCCGTTTAAGCCCACCGAGGGTAGGCCGGTTTATTGCAGGGACTGCCTGCCCAAACACCAGAAGCCCCGCTTCTGATTATCCACAACGATTTTTTCTTTTTTTTGCAATAATTCCCCGTTCCGGGATAGTATCAGCGCTCTTCCGTGAGCCAGTGCCGCGTTGGTTTTCGAAAAATTCGTTTCAAAAACTGGTTCGAAAGCCAATGTATATCCGACAACAACCGGAGACACTGGTATGGGCACTGCACACTATATCCGCTGGTTTGCGGAGATCAGGAATGAGGATGTCGCCAGTGTCGGAGGCAAGAACGCCTCACTTGGCGAAATGTACCAGGACCTGACAAAGGTGGGGGTGAAGATCCCCAACGGGTTTGCCATCACCGCCGACGCGTACTGGCGGGTCGTGAAAACGGGGGGTGTCATTGACCAGCTTAAAGATACGCTGGCCGATCTCGATAAGACCAACGTCACCAATCTTGAAGGCAGGGGGAAAAAAGCACGGGACCTGATCCTCGGCGCTGGCATCCCTGACGATATCTGGGACGAGGTCAGCGCGGCATACGATAAACTCTGTGAGGAATACGGGCCCGATACCGATGTTGCAGTCAGGAGCTCTGCCACGGCAGAAGACCTCCCCACCGCCTCATTCGCCGGCCAGCAGGAGACCTACCTTAACATCCGGGGATATCCTGCGCTCAGGGAGGCCTGCAGCAAATGTTTTGCCTCCCTCTTTACCGACCGGGCAATATCCTACCGGATCGACCAGAACTTCGACCATTTCAAGGTCGCCCTCTCGATCGGTGTCATGAAGATGGTCCGCTCCGACCTGGCGTCGAGCGGCGTGATCTTCACCCTCGATACCGAGACCGGGTTCCGGGATGTTGTCTTCATCACTGGTTCGTACGGCCTTGGTGAGAACATCGTGCAGGGCGCCGTCAACCCGGACGAATTCTACGTCTTCAAACCAACGGCGCGGACCGGGCACCGGGCCATTATCAGGAAAAACCTTGGCGACAAGAAGATCAAGATGATCTACGGGCAGGGCACCTCCAAGGTCCTGACCCGGAACGTAGACGTCCCCGAATCGGACGGACGGCGTTTCTGTATCACGAATGACGAGATCCTTGAACTGGCACAGTACGCGATAAAGATTGAGGACCACTACTCAGGGAAGGCACACCAGACCGTCCCGATGGATATCGAATGGGCAAAGGATGGTATCACCGGGGAACTCTTCATCGTCCAGGCACGCCCAGAGACAGTCCATTCGCAGGAAGCGATGGACGTCCTGGTGACCTACCACCTCGAGAAGCGGGGGCCGGTGCTTGCGAAGGGAAAGGGAGTGGGTGAAAAGATCGCAACCGGCACAGCACGGGTGATTGCCGATATAAGCCATCTTGGCGAGTTCCGGCCCGGGGAGATCCTCGTCGCTGACACGACAAACCCCGACTGGGAACCGGTCATGAAGACCGCAGCAGCGATCGTTACCAATCGCGGCGGGCGGACCTGCCACGCCGCGATCGTCAGCCGTGAACTCGGCGTTGCAGCGGTTGTCGGGACAAACGATGCTACGGAAAAGATCAAAACCGGCCAGGAGGTGACCGTCAACTGTTCGGAAGGGGACGAGGGAGTCGTATATGGCGGGATCCTCCCGTTCCATGCCGAAAAAGTATCCCTCAGGGACCTCAGGCGGCCCAAAACGATGATTATGATGAACCTCGGGGAGCCGGACCAGGCCTTTGCCCTCTCGATGATCCCCAACGATGGCATCGGGCTTGCCCGGATGGAGTTTGTCATCAACAATTATATCAAAATCCACCCAATGGCGCTTGTCCACCCGGAAAAAGTCACCGATGAGACCGTGAAGGCAAAGATAGCTGACCTTACCTACGGGTACGGGAACCCGGAAGACTATTTTGTCGGGAAACTGTCGCAGGGCATCGGGACGATCGCCGCAGCCTTTTACCCCAAGCCGGTGGTTGTCCGGATGAGCGACTTCAAAACCAACGAGTACGCCGATCTCCTCGGGGGAAGATATTTCGAGCCCGAAGAGTCAAATCCGATGCTCGGCTTCCGCGGGGCCTCCCGGTACTACGATGAGAGGTACCGCGAAGGTTTTGCCCTTGAATGCCGTGCGATGAAGCGGGTACTGGAGGAGATGGGCCTCACAAACCTGATCATCATGATCCCGTTCTGCCGGACGGTCACCGAGGGTGAAAAAGTGCTGGCCGAGATGGCAAAGAATGGTCTCGTGCGGGGAGAGAACGGGCTTTTGGTCTATGTCATGTGCGAGATCCCCAATAACATCCTCCTTGTCGACGAGTTCAGCCGGCTGTTCGATGGGTTCTCGATCGGGTCAAACGACCTGACCCAGCTGACTCTCGGGGTTGACCGTGACTCCGTGGTGGTTGCCCACGATTTCGACGAGCGGGACCCCGGTGTGATGAAATTCGTATCCATGGCGATACAGGGTGCCCGGCGGAACGGGCGCCATTCCGGCCTGTGCGGGCAGGCGCCCAGCGACTACCCGGAGTTCGCCGAGTTCCTGGTCAGGGAAGGCATCGAATCCATATCGCTCAACCCGGACTCAGTGATGAAGATCACCCAGAAAGTGGTTGCAGTGGAGGATCATCTGGCCAGCCAGAAAACAAAATAAAAGAATCCCTCTCGTTCCAAGGACCGGTCCTGATACATCCGGGTCTGGCGACGGTTTTCCCTCTCAACCCCTGCCCGTTGTCAG
>Ga0326728_10019285_pt1 | contig 13258 bp, 13 predicted proteins | sample MB3enrmetagenome_FD_207602 | JGI IMG/M metagenome (GOLD analysis project Ga0326728, IMG submission 207602) | Lab enriched peat soil microbial communities from McLean, Ithaca, NY, United States - MB31MN | ecosystem: Environmental > Terrestrial > Soil > Wetlands > Peat | place: USA: New York...
TCCGTTCGCCATCACGCAGTGGTTGCCCTCGACGGCCTGCATCGGCTTGATCTCGTCCACCTGAAGCTTAGCGGGAGGTTTGCCGTTGGCGTGTCGCCAGGCCTGGAAGAGATCGGGGAAAGATTTCGCCATGTCCCCGCGGAAGGGATAAACGATGGTGCCCTGCATCACCGGCATGCGGCTTCGCCGGAGCTGCATTTGCTGCGGATTTGTTGGGTCGATCCCGGTCTTGGTCATGTTGAGCCCGACCTGTTCCCCGTGCGGGCCGGTGACGAGCATCATTCCGCCGGCGCTGTGCTGGTCGAACGTCCATCCCTCTGGAATGCCGATGGTGGCCGAGTTGTCGGAAGCGGACACGGGATGCAGGATGGGAACCGGTCCTGAGCTCTTGGGTGCGGGCGCGGCGGAGGCGGGTGCAGCGGAACCCTTCGCCGTAGACGAACTCGCGGCCGTTGCGGTTGCCGCCGGATGCCACTCGCCGAAAAGTTCTTTCAGCATCGGATTCACCGTCTTGCCGAATCGCGTAGCATTATCGGATACCAGCGCCGCTTCCACCCGCTGCGACGAGTTCATGGCTGCCAGTGCAAGCCCCGCCACCTTGGCATTGCCCGCCGGATGATTCACGACCGTGAAAAAAACTCCCACCGTATCCGTACCGCGGAATCGGAACACGCGGCTGATTTGCGGGCGCTCGCCGCAACTGCTATGCACGGCCTTTAACACCGAGGCCAAGCCACCGGCCTGGCTCGTGACCCCGTCGACCACGCCGTACGTGATTTTTCCTCCCTCCGGCGACTTGACCGATTTCAGGGAGGTTTGTGCCGCCGCCAGGCCGGCGCTTAGCATCAGCAAGCTCAACAACAGTCCTGCGAATGCGAAACCCGCGAGTGGGAAAGAGTGTTTTTGGATTTTCATCGGTAGCGACTCCTCTGCTGTTTTATGGCTCGCCGGCACGAGCAATGGCGAGACGCGCGAAGAACCTTGTCAAACACCCGGATGTGGTTTAGGGGAGGTCTTTCGAGATTCGCCACAAGCGGTGTATGCGTTACGTGTTGTCGATCATTTCTTGGAGGGCCGACAAGACTGGCGTAACAAAACGTGCGCAGAAAATCTGTGATGCAGGTCACGACCTTTGGCGCACATGGCTAGGCGATAACGAGCTCGATGCCCCCGGGGCAACGGCCAGTGTGACGGTTTAGCAATTCTCTCCTTCGATGTGCCGCTATGTAAACCCATTGATTCCGATGATTCCGATTGTCTTGAGATGGTCTCGATTCATCACAATTCCGGCGTGATCGCGCGCACATCCAAGCGGCCTGCATGGGTGTAACGTGGAAGGCGAGATATTCAGGAACAGTTTACCGAGAGAGGAAAGCGAACTCCGATGTCAGCGCTACCCAAATACGTGAACATCAGCTGCTCGGAATGTTGGATAGATCTCGAGGACGAACTGGCCTTGGCGCGGCACGTGAAAATTGAGCACCCGTCCGCGTACGTATTGCCTCCATACCGAAAAACGGAGGAAATCGGTCGCCGCGAAGTGACTCCCTTGCCAACGAAGAAGAGTGTCTGACGCGATCTCGCGGTTCTTCGAGGAGTTTCTAGGAACTGAACGTGATCGGTGGCAAGCCGAAATGCCTGAAAACGATGGAGGCCCCGGGCAGAGTCGAACTGCCGACCTACGGTTTAGGAAACCGCTGCTCTATCCATCTGAGCTACGGGGCCAGCCTTGCGGAAACGCCTGTACATACTCTACCGCACGCGGCTCTTCCTGGGTGTTGAGCAATTCGTACGCGCTCCAGCAAAGCAGCAGATCCTTCGCTATCTAAACCGGACATATCATGTGCTAACAACGGCCCCGCTCTCCCGCCTTGACAGATTAGTCAGTTTCTGGGAATAGAGAAGAGAGAGGAACCAAGGGCGCTGAATTCGTTCGGGCCCTTTTTAGTACAGCTTTTCGCTTAGTCTGGTCTCTTTCTGCGGTCTCCGCGAAATCCTCAGCGTTCTCCGCGGTAACAGGTTTTTCCGCGCGAAACTAAAGCATCAGGCAACGCGGAAGGTACTCGAGGACGCGTGAACCTTGCCGTATAATAAAAAGCACTGTGCTCAAGTATTCGATCGTAGTCCCTCTCCACAACGAACAGGAGAACGTCACCGGCCTGTACGCACGCCTCAAATCCGTCATGGAAGCCAGCGGCGAGTCGTTTGAAATGGTGCTCGTCGACGATGGCTCCATCGACGGCACGTTCCAGCTCTTGCGCGAGATCGCGGCCGTCGACAGCCGCGTCACTGTCGTCAAGCTCCGCCGCAATTTTGGCCAGACCGCTGGCCTGGCCGCCGGCTTCGACCACGCTCGTGGCGAATACATCATCGCTATGGATGGCGACCTGCAGCACGATCCCGCCGATATTCCGCTTTTTATCGAGAAAATCGCCGAGGGCTACGACATCGTCAGCGGCTGGCGCAAGAACCGCGTCGATAACTTCTGGCTGCGCCGCATCCCTTCGCGCTGCGCCAACTGGCTGATGGCGAAATTAAGCGGCGTCGATATTCACGATTTCGGTACCACCTTCAAAGCTTACCGCCGCGAAATCCTCGAGCAGGTTCCGCTCTACGGCGAACTGCACCGCTTCATTCCCGCCCTGGCTTCCTGGCATGGCGCCTCGATCATTGAAGTGCCCATCAAGAACGTCAACCGCGAGCGCGGCGCCTCGCACTACGGCATCTCGCGCACCTTCCGCGTCTTCTTCGACTTGATCACCATCCGCTTCCTGCTCAAGTATCTTTCGCGCCCGCTACATTTCTTTGGCACGCTCGGCATGCTCGCCATCATGGCCGGCTGCTCCATCTCCGGATGGCTGATCTTCGACAAAGCCGTCTACCACACCGACGTTATGACCCAGCACGGCCCGCTGATGATGTTCTCGGCCGTCCTGCTGCTCGCCGGATTCAACATGCTGGCCATCGGCCTGCTCGGAGAAATGCAGGTTCGTCACTACCACGAGCCCGCTCATCGCGCCCCCTATTCCGTCGATCGCCTCCTCCGCGCCCAAAGCGAAGAGAGTACCATCTCGGAATAGCGCGAAGTTGAACGTGCCAAAGCTGCGTCAAACGGGCTACCGGCATTGGTGGTAGTCTGGCGGGCGGATTTACCAACTTCGTCTTCTGCATGATCCTGCACAAACCATATCCCGACGCACTGAGTCGTTCTAGTCGCGGTACTTACTACCGCCGGGTTTTATCCCGGCGAACGGGTCGTCATTCGGGAGATCGTCTCGCATGAAGGAAGCGTTAATTTGTGACGCAGTTCGCACGCCGTTTGGAAGATACGGTGGGGCGTTGTCGTCGGTTCGGACAGATGACCTCGCTGCCCTGCCCATCAAGGCACTGATGGTGCGGAATTCGCACGTTGCTTGGGAATCGCTGGAAGACGTCATCTACGGATGCGTAAACCAGGCCGGAGAAGACAACCGAAACGTGGCCAGAATGGCCCTGTTGCTCTCGGGACTGCCCGTGGGGGTACCGGGTACGACGGTGAACCGTCTCTGCGGATCGAGTATGGATGCGGTGGCGATCGCGTCGCGGGCGATTAAGAGCGGCGAGCTGGATCTGGTGATTGCCGGAGGTGTGGAAAGCATGTCGCGAGCGCCATACGTGCTTCCGAAAGCGGATTCCGCGTTCGCGCGTGCGCAGAAACTTGAAGACACGACCATCGGCTGGCGATTCGTGAATCCGCTAATGAAAGCAAAGTATGGCGTCGACAGCATGCCTGAGACGGCTGAGAATGTGGCCGAGCAGTTCAACATTTCGCGAGAAGACCAGGACCTGTTCGCATTCCGCACCCAGCTGCGAACTGCGAAAGCCATGAAGGACGGCATCCTGGCGGAAGAGATCATCCCGGTTGCAATCCCACGCGGAAAGGGAGAAGTAAATCAGGTCCAAGACGACGAGCATCCTCGTCCGGAGACTACGCTGGAGGCGCTGCAGAAGCTCAAGCCAATCGTAAGACCAACCGGCACCGTGACGGCCGGTAATTCGTCCGGAATCAATGACGGTGCTTGCGCGATGATCATTGCCTCGCAAGAGGCTGCTGCAAAGAACGGTCTGGTGCCGCGGGCGCGAGTGGTTGCTGCTGCCACGGCGGGCGTGGAGCCTCGCATCATGGGCTTCGCTCCAGCGCCAGCCATCCGGCGTGTGCTGGCGAAGGCCAACCTGTCGCTCGATCAAATGGATGTGATCGAGTTGAACGAAGCGTTCGCCGCGCAAGCATTGGCTGTGACGCGAGATCTCGGGTTGAAGGACGATGATCCGCGCGTGAATCCCAACGGCGGAGCCATCGCGCTGGGCCATCCTCTTGGCGCCAGCGGCGCTCGCCTGATCACCACGGCCACCTACGAGCTAACCCGAAAGCAATCGAAGTATGCTCTCTGCTCCATGTGCATAGGAGTCGGCCAGGGAATCGCCGTTATACTCGAGCGCGTGTAAGCAGTCGTGACGTCAGAGCCTTCCCCGCAGTTCTTACGTCTTTACAGGGCCAAACAGATGCTGCCTGAGAAACGCTTCGATCGTTTTGAATCCCAACGGATGTGCCCGCGTTTCGGTCGTCACCTTCCCGCGCAGGGTTCGTCGAACTTCCACGTTTTTTTGCGGCCGCTCACTAAAGTTGTTGTGATTGAGAAATCCGTGGCCGAGACCCTCGGCCAGATACAGCGTCGCCTCGCTCCCTTTCTTCGCCAGTGCTTCGAACAATAACTCGCTCTGATGGGCTGGAACAGCAGCGTCATGTGCGCCATGCAGAATAAGAAACGGCGGTTCCTTTCCGCTGGCATAGGTGATCGGATTCGCCCGCGCGACAAGTTCTGGGACGCTGTTAATCGGGGCACCGAGGAGCTGCGACTCGTATGAATCCGCGTCTGTAGCTCGCAGTGCCTTCCGACTCGTTGTGATCTCGGTGTTCGGCAAGCGCTCGGCGAGCACTCGAGGCTCAACTAGCACTCGATCCGCGTCCAGTTGGAGGAAGTCGATTGGGCCGTAGCCATCTACAACTGCCTGCACTGCGCTCGAGTGTTCGCTGAAGTCGCTGCCCGGTCCCTCGAAGACGCCCACGCCCGACGTCGCGGCCAATGCCGCCAGGTGGCCACCCGATGACGAGCCCCAAAGTGCGATGCGTGACGCATTCATTCCATATTGCGCAGCCACGGAACGAACCCATCGAATCGCCGTCTTCACATCCTCGATCTGCGCTGGAAACAGCGCCTCGGTGCTGAGCCGGTATTCGATGCTTACCATCGCATATCCCAGCACCGCGAAGTAGCGCGTTAGATCTGGTCCTAGCCGCCGATCGCCAAATCGCCACCCGCCCCCATGCAACCAGATAATGACCGGTGGCAGTTGTTGCGTCTCTTGCGGAAGGTACAAGTCTGCCAATAGCGCCTTGCCCTTCGCATGCATGTAGGCGACATCGTTGATGCGAACGACCTTGTGCACCCTTCTGTCGATCTCGTTGTTTTCGACTGCTCTCATCCGTGCCTTTCGTCAGGACTTCGCGACAATGTGGAGGTTCGCCGCCCGTCCAACTTAGGCTGCCCTATTCGAGCGGTAACCCGACATAGTTCTCCGCCAACATTGTGGCAGCGGCACGCGAGGACATCACATAGTCTAGTTCGGCCACCTGCCGCTTGTGATCGAATGCGCTCGCATCTTCAAAGCGATGCAGCAGCGAGGTCATCCACCAGGAAAAGCGCTGCGCTTTCCAGATTCTGCGCAGGCAGGTTGACGAGTAGCGCTCCAGTTGTTGATCGTCGTTGTTGCGATAACAGGCCCGCAGCGCCTCCGCAAGATAATGTACGTCGGCGAGCGCCAGGTTCATGCCTTTCGCCCCGGTAGGTGGAACAATATGCGCTGCGTCACCCGCCAGAAAAAGCCGCCCGTATTGAAGAGGTTCGACGACGAAACTGCGCATACCCGTCACACCTTTTTGCAGGATCTTTCCTTCCTTCGGCAGCCATCCATCCGAACATCCGAGTCGAGTTCGAAGTTCTTCCCAGATGCGCTCGTCAGTCCAGGGTTCCAGGTCTTCGTCGGGCTTGCACTGCAGATAGAGCCTGGTGATTTGCGGCGACCGCATGCTGTAAAGGGCAAAACCTCGCTCATGGTGCATGTAGAGAAGTTCTTCTCGCGATGGCGCGGCTTCCGCAAGAATACCCAGCCATGCAAAAGGGTAGACGCGCTCGTAAACGGTAAGAACATTCGGCGGAATCGAAGGTCGTGAAACTCCGTGGAATCCATCGCATCCCGCGATATAGTCGCATCCGATCTCATCCTCGGTGTCGTTTCCCTGAACATGTATCAGCGGCCGGGCACTGTCGACGTTATGCAAGGAGACTTCGCCGCATTCGAAGCGGAGGTCACCGCGATCGGCGATCCGTTGCGCGATCAGGTCTTTCACCACTTCCTGCTGCCCGTAAACCCACACCGCTTTCCCGGTGAGTTCCACAAAAGGGATGCGATGACGCCGGCCATGCAGGCCCAACTCGATGCCTTCATGGCGCAACGCTTCCTTGTCAAGGCGTCCAGCCACTCCGGCGGTTCGCAGCATTTCCACGCTGATGTGTTCGAGCACGCCAGCGCGAATGCGAGTTTCGCAGTAGTCGCGCGATTTTGCTTCCAGTACAATCGATGCGATCCCCTGAAGATGAAGCAAATGAGAAAGCATCAGGCCCGCCGGCCCTGCGCCTATAATCCCGACTTGTGTTTGGTAGCGCGCCATCTTGGTGATCCGCTGATTTAGCGTTCGCTCAGGACTTCCTTCGCGGCGTGAAATGCCGCGTTGGCGGCCGGAACTCCGCAGTAGATCGCGCAATGCAACAGAACTTCGCGAATCTCATCTGGCGTTACGCCATTGTTGGCCGCGGCGCGCAGGTGCAATCTCAGTTCATCCCCGCGATTGAGAGCCACCATAAGACCAATGGTCAGCAGGCTGCGTGTGGACTTCGGCAGACCCGGCCGCGTCCAAATCTCGCCCCATGCGTACCGCGTGATGAGATCCTGAAATTCCGAGTCGAGGGTATTGCTTGCGGCCGTGGCGCGATTTACATGTTCGTCGCCGAGCACGCTCCTTCGGACCCGCATCCCTGCTTCACGCCGCTCCTGTTCATCCATGTTTCCGCTCCTCCTCGGCAACAAAATGCAGCACCGCGTTCTGAAACTCGTTGGGCCGTTCCCACGCGGACAGATGCGATGCATCCAACTCGACGTATTCGGAATTGGCCAGAGCCGCATGCAGGGCGCGCGCGTCGTCGGGCGTCGTCGCCGGATCGTGCGTCCCGGCAATGACCAGGCACCGTGCTCGTATCCCCGCGATTTCCTTCCTGAAATCTGCGTCGGCCAGCGCGTAACAGTGACCGACATACCCTTCCACCGGCGTCTTCTCCAACATCGATCGGATCGCATCCATCTCCGATGGGTGGTCGTTTTGAAAGCGCGGCGTAAACCAGCGGCCCAGTGTGGCTTTCGCAATCGGGACCATGCCCTGTTGCCGAACAGCGTTAATTCGGTCCGTCCAACCTTCGCGGGTCCCAATGCGCGCCGCGGTGTTCGCAAGGATTAAACATTGGATGCGCCGGGGTTCATGCAACCCCATCCACATCCCAACCATTCCGCCCACGGAAAGACCGCACAAATGCACTTGGTCGAGCTTGAGATGGTCGAGCAATCCGAGCAAATCGCCTGCGAGTTCGGCAATCGTGTACGGTGCCGGAGGAACGCTGCTCAACCCGTGACCTCGCGCATCGTAGCGCAGAACCGTGTAACGCTCGGCCAAAGCCGGACAGAGCTTCTCCCACATGTGCAAGTTCGAGCCGATAGAGTTCACCAAAACGATGACTGGCCTTGATGCATCGCCAGTCAGTTCGTAGTTGAGGGAAACGCCCCCTAGATCAGCGACTGGCATCGGAGTCCCCCAACACTCGTTCGATGAACCGCCGTGCACTGCCAAGATATTCCGCGGGATCCATCAGCCGCTGAATTTCGTTCTCGCTCAGGTGCTCCACGACCTCTGGAATCGTTCGGAGAATTGTTCCTAGGGGTTGATTCGTTCTGACAGCCTCGGATGACGCTTTGCGAACGATCGCGTGGGCAGCCGTGCGGCCGATTTTCGGTGCAAGAGCCAGGCTGACTGCTTCCGAGAGCGGCAGACCCAGCATGGCATCGAGATTGGCTCGCATCCGCGCCCGATGCACTTCAAGGCCATCGGCAATCTCAATCGACCGGCTTAGCGCCGCGGCTGTGAGCCGAAAGATTTCGGGCAACGTTTCCCATTCCGCCTGCCAAAGGCCGAGGCCGCGTTCATGTTCCTGAGGCATCGCTACGAGCAACGTTGCGACCAGGCCCGGTACGCGCGCCGCCGCCGCCAGCACAACGGCGCTGCCCACGGGGTTGTGCTTATGCGGCATGGTCGACGAACCACCGCGGCCCTCTTTCGTGGGTTCCGACACTTCTCCAATTTCTCCCTGCATCAGCAGAGCGATGTCCTTTGCAAACTTACCCAGACTGCCGACCAGAAGCGCCAACACCTGTCCCATCTCCGCAATGTTGTCGCGCTGGCTATGCCATGGGAGATCCGGCTCCCGCAGTTGCAATATGCGAGCCAACCCTGCCGATACGGATGCCCCTTTCGGACCCAGCGCTGCCAGAGTTCCGACCGCGCCGCCAAACTGAAGCACCAGCACGCGCTCGGCAGCGGCCGCAATGCGAGTGCGATGCCTTCGCAGAGCGGCAACGGTGCCGGCCAGTTTTAGACCTAAAGTCGTCGGAGGCCCCGGCTGTAGCCACGTTCGCCCGGCGAGCACCGTTTCGGCATGCTCTCGCACTCGCGCCGTCAGCGCTCGATCCAAGACGTCGACTGCCGCGCTGATTTCTTGGAGAGCATCGCGAATCTGCAACACGAGCGCCGTATCCAGAACATCCTGACTGGTGGCGCCGAAATGCACTGTGTGCGACGCTCCGGCGTTGCGGCCTTTCACAGCAGCCGTGAGCTGGCGAACAAAGGGGATGGCAATATTACCAGCTTGCGTAGCATCCGCCATCATTCTGGGGACATCGACAAATGCGGCATCGAGCAATGGTTCCAATGCGGTCGCTGTCCCTTTCTCCGCGATGCCTTGTTCTTCTAATGCGCAGCTCAAAGCCCACTCGAATCGCGCCATCGCGCGAAGCTGCCGTTGAATTGAGAAAGTCTCCGTCATCGCTGCTGTCGAGAACAGAGATTCGGTGACGTCGGCGCTCATGTTCACTGCCTCTCCTACCACGCGAAGAATGCGGTTTCGTCCTTACCCTGCAGAATGATATTCCAATGAAACAGTGCTTTGCCCTGGCCGTCTCCATTTGCGATGAGTGTCCGGCGCCGGTCTTCTGGCACCTGACCAAGGACCAAATCCGTCGCATTGCCGGGCTCGTCTGAAAAGTAAACTCGCGTGATGAGATTTCGGAGCAAGCCTCGCGCGAAAACAAGCACGACCAGGTGCGGAGCTTGAAAGCCTCCCCCGCTAAGCGGCACGGGGCCCGGCTTCACAGTGGTGACAGAAAATGTTCCTGAATCGTCCGTCGCAACGCGATGGAAACCGGCCGGAGATCCCGATGGCTGCGAACTGGAACATGAATAAGTTCCGAAGGAATCCGCGCCCCAAAACTCCAGCATCGCATCCGGCACCGGGAGGCCTTCGCCATCCAATACTTGCCCTCGAATTTCAACCGAGCCGGCGGCTGTTGCTTGAGCCTCCGTCGCTGGCTCAATCAGGTGTTCGAGCCCGATGCGGAAGTACGGCCCCACGGTTTGCGAGCTGGTTGGAACCAGTTGTGCCGGCTTCGTCATCGCCGAGTCTCCTCGAACGGAGTATCACCTCGACCGCGCAATACGATGTCAAAGGAATAGGCGAGCGCATAGTGCGGCTGCGAGCGCGTCATATCCAAGGATGAAATCAGCCGGTTCCGGGCTGCTTCGTCGGGGATGCTGTTGAAGATCGGGTCCAGTGGCTGCAACGGGTCTCCGGGAAAGTACATCTGAGTTACCAACCGCGAAAGAATATCAGCGCCAAAAAGCGAAAAATGAATATGCGCCGGACGCCACGCGTTGTGGTGGTTGCTCCAGGGATAGGGTCCCGGCTTGATCGTCTTGAACCAATACCGTCCTTCATCGTCGGTGAGCATGCGACCCGCGCCGGAGAAATTCGGATCGAGTGGCGCATCGTGGCCATCGATTTTGTGCCGGTATCTGCCGGCTGCATTTGCCTGCCACACTTCGACCAGTGCGCCGCGCACCGGTCGTCCGTCTTCGTCCAGCACGCTGCCGTGAACGATGATGCGCTCGCCTAGCGGCTGATTCTCGTGTTGCGCGGTCAAATCGTTATCGTGGGCGCGGATGATTTCGTGGCCAAAGACCGGCCCAGTCCTTTCGGAGAACGTCTCAGGAAGCAGCACCAGCGGCATGCGTGGGGACCGGGCAATCGATGACACATAGGGCGGAAAATGAAATTCCGGCTGGGTGCCCGGGATTGAAGTTTGTACCGTTGCCATGTGAGTCCTTAAGTAGCTAATTCTACCGATGGAACACGTTCCGTGGTCGACCGGGGCCCCGCCGCGATGGGTCACCGCGGAGAGCGCCCGTGAGTCGGCCTTCGTGGCTGCGCCATTCCGCTGCGTAGTAATATAACGTGGCAACTTGGGCGAAATTCTCTTCGCCAAACTTCATATATCCGAGGACTTATCCTTGACCGCCAAGAAAGTGATCGCCAAAAAAGGAGCATCTGGGCAATACGCTTCAAAACACGTTTCGCCGAAACAGGGTTTTGCCACTCGCGCCATTCACGCCGGACAAGAACCTGACCCGTCCACCGGCGCGGTCAACGTCCCCATTTACGCCTCCTCCACCTATGTCCAGGAAGAGATCGGCAAGCACAAAGGCTACGAGTATTCGCGCGTCTCCAATCCCACGCGCGACCGCCTCGAAACCAACCTCGCCGCGCTCGAAGGCGGAGTCGCCGCCAAAGTCTTCGCCAGCGGCATGGCCGCCATCAACGCTGTTGCCGGCATGCTCAAAGCCGGAGACCACATCCTCGCCGGCCACAATCTCTACGGCGGCACTCCGCGCCTGTTCAATCAGGTGCTCGCCAATTTCGGCCTCACTTTCACTTATGTCGATACCTCCAATTTGAAGGCAGTCGAAAAAGCGTTTCAGAAAAACACGCGCCTTGTGTTCCTCGAAACGCCCACCAATCCGCTGATGGAACTCTGCGACCTACGCGCCGTCGCCGACCTGAGCCACAAACACAATACGGAAGTTGTCGTCGACAACACCTTTATGTCCCCATATTTCCAGAGCCCTATCGCTCTCGGCGCCGACATGGTCGTCCACTCGACCACCAAGTTCCTCAACGGCCACAGCGACGGCCTCGGCGGAGTCGTCGTTTGCACCAAGCCCGAACAGGCCGAAAAACTCGCTTTCCTGCAGAAGGCCGCGGGCGCGATTATGTCTCCCTTTGAATGCTGGCTGATTCTGCGCGGCGTAAAAACACTCGCCGTGCGCATGCTGCAGCATGACAGCAATGGCCGCAAGGTGGCCAACTATTTGTCGAAGCATAAGAAGGTTCAGAAGGTTTTCTATCCCGGATTGCCCACACATCCCCAACACGAACTGGCGAAGCGCCAGATGTCCGGCTTCGGCGCGTTGATTGCCTTTGAAACCGGCTCGCTGGCCAATGCGAACAAGATGCTCCGCAGAGTCCGAGTCTGCTCGCTCGGCGAATCGCTGGGCGGAGTCGAAACGTTGATCTCCCATCCCGCGACCATGACGCACGCCGCGCTCGGCGAAGAAGGCCGTCGCAAAATCGGGATCACCGACGGCTTAGTCCGCATCTCCGTCGGCATCGAAGACGTCGAAGACATCCTCGCCGACCTCGATCAAGCGCTAGCCGCGATCTAGCAAACGAACACGAACTTTAGTGTCTTCCTGAGCGGAGCATGATGATCGCGAAGCGATGATCATGCGGAGTCGAAGGACCCCTACCCCCAAGAGTGACCAAGGAGGATAAGAAGGACCTCTCACTTCACCGTCTCCCCAATCCAGTCCAGATAAGCCGCGGTTCCGTCTGTGATCGTGAACTCGATGCACTCCGGTACTTCAAACGAGTGCAACTCAACCAGCGCCGCGCGCAGCCGGTCGAAAGCGTCGGCCGTAGTCTTGATGATCAGCATCACCTCAGTCACCGTCTCCACCTCGCCTTTCCAGCGATATGTCGATTCCACCTGTGGAACAAGGTTGACGCAAGCCGCCAGCCGGCGCTCGACCAGCGCGTGCGCAATATGCCGCGCCTCGTCAATCGAACCGCACGTTGTCATAACAACTCGTTTGTCGGTCATATAGAATCAGGCGTTGGACTTCAAACTTCCGACGCCGATGTTGCCTTCAGACTTTACTCCTGAACCACCGCCGCGCGAAAGCCCAAAGGCGAGAGCCGAGAGCCCACTTCATGCAAGGCCCACTTATGACTACTGACATCAAGTTTGGCACTTCCGGATGGCGCGCGGTAATCGCCGAGGAATTCACCTTCGCGAATGTCCATCGCGCCGTGCATGGCATCGCGCGCTATGTATCGTCGCAGAAAGCTAGCGGAGCCAAAGTCATTGTCGGCCGCGACCCGCGCTTCCTCGGCGAGACCTTCTGCACCACGGCCGCCGAGATCCTATCCAGCTACGGCATTGCGCCCTTGGTGATCGCCGAACCCGCTCCAACACCGGCGATCTCCTATGCGGTAATCCAGTCCAAAGCCGATGGCGCAATCAACTTCACCGCTTCGCACAATCCTCCCGAATACAACGGCATCAAGTTCTCCACTTCCGACGGCGCTCCCGCTTTGCCCGAGGCGACCAAGGCCATCGAAGCCGCGACCTCAGCCTACGATCAGAATCCGCAATCGCCGCCTGCAAACAAAGCCAAGACCGAGGCTCAATCCATCGACCCTCGCCGCATGTATCTCTCTCGCCTGCGCGAAATCGTCGATCTCGGCGTCATCAAAAAGTCCGGCATCAAAGTCACCTTCGATCCCATGTGGGGCTCCGCTCGTGGCTATTCCGACGCTCTCCTCTCTGAGGCCGGCGTCCCTGTCGCCACCGTTCACGATTACCGCGACGTTCTCTTCGGTGGCCACGCCCCCGAGCCCGACGATCACCTCCTCGAAGACCTGCGTCTCAAGATGAAGGAGAT
>Ga0326728_10019287_pt1 | contig 13258 bp, 11 predicted proteins | sample MB3enrmetagenome_FD_207602 | JGI IMG/M metagenome (GOLD analysis project Ga0326728, IMG submission 207602) | Lab enriched peat soil microbial communities from McLean, Ithaca, NY, United States - MB31MN | ecosystem: Environmental > Terrestrial > Soil > Wetlands > Peat | place: USA: New York...
GTCCGTGTATTCCAAAACCCTGCAGGCTGTCAAAACTGCGTCCCGTGCCCTGGCCGCTGTGGCGTCACCGCGCCGCGATTCGGCCAGGACGAGGCCGGAGATGAAAAGCTGGTAACGTTGCCGCCGTCCATGCCACCAGTCGCGGGTGGCCTGTTGCTGGCCGGCAATCAACACATCACGACTCGTCCGCGCCGTGAGCAGGCTGGGAATCGTTGTTTCAAGATAGACAGTCGGTTTCAATCAGCTTTGTCTCCGTCAGATTTCTCGGCCTATCATTATTGTTCCCCCACCGCCTTCACAACCTTTCGCGCGGCGTCGGCCATGGAATTGCCGTTGATGATGGGCAGGCCGGAGTCCTGGAGAATTTTTCTGCCGGGCTGGACGTTGTTGCCCTCCAGGCGGACGACCAGCGGCAGGCGCAACCGGGTCTCTTTGACCGCCTCCACTATCCCCGTGGCGATAATGTCGCATTGCATGATGCCGCCAAAAATGTTGACCAGTATTCCCTTCACGTTGCGGTCGGTCAGGATGATGCGGAAGGCGGCGGTGACTTGTTCCTTGCTGGCACCGCCGCCGACGTCCAGGAAATTGGCCGGACGCCCGCCAAAATGCTGGATGATGTCCATCGTGGCCATGGCCAGCCCGGCGCCGTTGACCAGGCAGGCGATGCTGCCATCGAGTTGGATGTAATTGAGATTGTATTTGCTGGCTTCAATTTCCAGCGGCGCTTCCTCGGCCAGATCGCGCATGGCCTGGATGTCGGGATGGCGGTAGAGCGCATTGTCATCCAGGCTGATCTTGGCATCGACGGCCATGAGTGCCTCCTTGCCGTCGCGTCCGGCAATGAGGCAGAGCGGGTTGATCTCGACCAGGCTGGCGTCGCATTCCCACCAGGTCTTGAATACTCCTGCAAAGAATTTCGCGCCGGCGGCGATCAAATCACCCTTCAAGCCGAGAGCGACGGCCAGTTTGCGGCCCTGAAAGGGCAACAAACCGAGGGCTGGATCAACGGATTCTTTGATGATCTTTTCCGGGTGTTCGACCGCGACTTGTTCGATGTCCATCCCGCCTTCGGTGCTGGCCATGACGATGGGGCGCGACAGGGCGCGGTCCAGGAGGACGGCGCAGTACAATTCCTTTTTGATCCGGGGCGCGGCGGCGACGAGGACTCTGCCGACCTGGCGGCCTTCCGGGCCGGTTTGTCGGGTGACAAGAACATTGCCCAGCATGGCCCTGGCGCTGTCAAAAACTTCGCCGGCGGTTTTACAAACTATGACGCCGCCCTTGAAACCGTTCTTAAACGTTCCCTTGCCGCGCCCGCCGGCATGGATTTGGGCCTTGACCACGGCCAATGGTTCGCCTTTGGCGAAAAGTTGGGCCGCAAATTGCCGGGCGGCCCCGGCGTCGGCGAAAACTTCCGCCTCCGGCAGGGAAACTCCGTATGGGGCGAGAAGTTGCCTGGCTTGGTATTCGTGGATGTTCACCGGCTGGCTTTTCTACATTTCCTTGTCGAAGACCAGGACGTATCCGTCCTTGGGCAGAAGCAATGTGTCGCCCTCCTCAATTTCGATTTCCGTGTTTTCCGGTTTCGAGCCGGGAATGGTGACCTGATAGTTCTCGTCCTTTTTCCATGTGCCGACGGCGACAGTGGTGGATTTGTCTCTGCTCGGCGTCTGCTTTTTCAAGATCACTTGGTTGTCCGTCGTGGCGGTCAGGCTCAGATCGGCAATGATGGGGTACATGTCCTCCCGCAGCTTGGCCAACTGACGCGGGGTCAGGCCGTGTCGTTTGCGTTCCCGGGCCAGAGTGGCTTGGGGATCAATCGTCCAAACACCCAGAATGGTTTCATCGTCGAATTTCGGGGACTTGCCGGTGGTGAGGTACTCTTGCAAATCATTGAGGTCCTTGCCGAGTATGCCGTAGATCTCGCCGGTCAGGGCGGCGTTGGTGACAATGGCTTCAACGGCGGGATATTTGAGAATCTCGCTGATCTTTGCCTGCCGGTCGATCATTTCCAAGAGCGGCTCGTCGTTGGCCAGGGCTTGGAATTGAGGACGCTGGCCCAGGGTGAGAAAGGGCGGATAGTGCGAGATGCGGCTTTTCAGCAATGGATTGTGCATCACAAGGTCGGCAATGTCGCTGGCCTGGTAAACCTGGGCCGGCGTTGGATCATAAGCCGCCAGGACCCGGTCCAATTTCAGCTCATGCAATTCGCCGCGCGTTTTGGTGAGGAATTGCGCGGCCGGCGGATTGTTCCCTTCCGATGCGGCTTCGGCCGTGAAATAGCCGCCAATATAAATCGGAATCATGAGGAGGAAAAAATAAACAGCGCCGTTGAGCAGGCCGACGCAAAAGCCAAGCCGGCAATAAAGGCGTTCCCAGCTAATGAGTTTTTTTTCATCCACCTTGTACTTGAAATGCAAGCTCAGTTTGCGATGCGCCACGCCGCCCGCAATTATGAAAATGATGAGAACAATCAGGAAGGCCAGCGCTTGGGGAACGAATAGTTGCCAGAGCGGATTCACCAGTCCCAGAAGCGGCAGAAGGTGTTTGGTCAGGGGCGACAGCGGCCTGGCCAGCACCACCCCAAAAAACAGCCCGACCAATGAAAAACCCGCGCGGATGGGTCCCGAATACCAGCCCGTCACTCCGACCAGGCCAAGACAAGCAAATGCGATCAACCAAACCATGCCCGCCATGCTGGGAGATTTGGTCAAAAAAAGCACGTTTTAAATACGGCAATTCCGGTTGCCTTTTCGAGCCGCTCCCTTATTGTGTTCGCCGCCTAAGGTGACAGGCGCGGCGGCGTTGCAGATGAACATCCCTTTATTACAAAAGATCGACCGTTGGGCGGGAGTGCCGCTTTGCTTCCTGATGACGCTGGGCCGGAAGGTTTTTGGCCGGTCGCGGCCGCCGGGGCCGGCGGCGGCGCGGAGCATTCTGTTCATCAAGCTGGCCGAGCAGGGATCCACCGTGCTGGCCGGCGCCGCCATCGCCAGGGCCGTCAAAATGGCGGGGCGTCAAAACGTCTTCTTCATCACCTTCGAAGAGAACCGGTTCATTTTGGATTTGCTGGAATTGATCCCGGAAGAGAACGTCATCACGATTTGCCGGAACAGCGCGCCACGGCTCGCCTCCAGCACCTGGCAGGCGATGCGGCGCATGCGGCGCTTGAAGCTGGATGCGGCCGTTGACATGGAATTTTTCTCGCGCGGCTCGGCCATCGTGGCCTGCTTAAGCGGGGCGCGTGTGCGGGTGGGATTTCATGCTTTTTTCGGGGCCGGCCCGTACCGGGGCGATCTGATGACCCACCGGCTTTTGTACAATCCGCATCTGCATGCGTCGGCCATGTTTCAGGTGCTGGTCGAAGCGTTGACTTGTGATCCGGCCAGGCTTCCCACCCTTCATTTCGCGCCGCCTGCCGCGGGGCATGTGTTGCACCCCTTTGCGCCGCGCCCGGAGGAAACGGAAGCCGTGCGGGCCATGCTGCCGGGAGGCCCGCTCATTCTGCTCAACCCCAATGCGAGCGACCTTCTGCCATTGCGGCGATGGCCCGGCGGGCGCTATGTCGAATTGGCCCGGCGGTTGTTGACGCAATTCCCGGAAGCGCAGGTCGGCTTCATCGGCGCGCCGGAGGAAGCGGACGAAACCGGACGCCTGGTGCGGGAGGTCAATTCGGAGCGGTGCATTTGTCTGGGGGGCAAGACGACGCTGCGGCAATTAATGGTTCTTTACACCCTGGCGGAAATTTTGGTGACAAACGACAGCGGGCCGGCCCATTTTGCCGCCTTGACCCCGATTCACGTCATCACGCTGTTCGGGCCGGAAACGCCGGCGCTCTTTGCGGCGCGCACGCCGCGGCATGAGGCGATTTGGGCGGGTCTGGCCTGCAGCCCCTGCGTCAACGCCTATAACAACCGGCAATCCCCCTGCCGGGACAATGTTTGCATGCAGCAAATCACGGTGGAGCAGGTTTTTCAGGAGGTGTGCCGGGTGTATGCCTTGCGCAAGAGCGCCAAATAACGCATCCCGTCTGACCCGTCCGACCCGTCATTTAGCCGGCGGCTCACCCGCGCTGAAAAGCAGGGTCTTTTCCTCGCGGGTGGCGAGATTTTTCAGTTTGACAACCAGTTCCCCATCGGGCAGCCGGTCGAGCTTGAAGGTGTAACGAGCCTGCGATTCGACCGCGCGTTTGAACTGCTTGTCGGATTTGGCCGGAACCAGGGCGTAATCCACGGCATACCCGGCGTCGCGCAGATGTTGCACCAATGCCAAGGAGGGATCGCGCAGGGTTTCATCTTCAATCAGGCACCAGCCCTCGATGGTGGCCTTAAATTTTGGCAACAGGCCGCGCGCCTTGAGCAATTCCAAAAGCACCACGTCACCCATGCCAAAACCCAGCGCGGGAAGATCCACCTTTCCGCCGCTGATGAGGTGTAGCAATTGATCGTAGCGCCCCCCGCCGGCTATGGCGCGAAAATCGCCCTTTATGTCGAACGCCTCAAAAACCACGCCGCTGTAATAAGCCAGCCCGCGGATGACGTGATAATCAATCTTGACAAAGCCGCCCATGCCGCGCGCCTGCAAATTCCTGACGATCTCCTCCAGTTGCGGCGTCGGCCGGCCGGCGGCGATGAACTCATTGACTTCATCGAGGGAAAGATGGAGCGCGGCCAGTTTCTTGCGGCTTTCCCCGGGCGATTCGCGCTCCAGCTTGTCGATGATTTGATAAAAGGCATGTTCATTCTCCGCCGTGGAGGAGCGCTGCCGGAAAAAGTCCTGCCAGGCGTTGCGGCTGCTCAGGCGGACCACAAAATCATCGGCGGTCAGGCCGAAGGCGCGCAAGGTGTCAATGAGCAGGGCCAGAAGTTCGGCGTCGGCCGCGGGACCCGGCTCGCCGATGAGGTCGGCGTTGAATTGAAAGTGTTCGCGCAGGCGGCCTTTTTGCTGGCGTTCATAACGGAAAAGCTGCGGGATGGCGAACCACTTGACCGGCTTCTTGTAATGGCGTTCGTGGGCGGCGGCCATGCGGGCCAGAGTGGGCGTCATTTCCGGGCGGAGCGCGACCGCGCGTTCGCCCTTGTCAACAAAGCTATAAAGCTGGCCGACGATTTCCGGGCCGCTTTTCAGGGTGAACAATTCAAGCGGTTCGAGGGGCGGGCCGTCGTATTCGCGGAAGGCATAGCGCCGCGCCATTGCCCGCCAACTGTCGAATATATAACGGCGGGCATCGGCGCTCCAGACATCGGCATGGGGGAGCGGCTCAGGATAAAAATCGCGAAATCCAGGCAAACGTTCCATAAAAGGCTGTGAACAAGAAGGCACAAAAAGCCGCGAATGAAAACCAAATTATCCATTATTTCTTCAAATAATGCCAGAGGAGAAAAAAGAGCAGGACTTGAATGGCCACCGGCAGCAGGCCCCATAAAGCGATGGTGCGGGCCTTGCGCAAACCGCGCTTGAAGGGCGTTGACGGTTCCAATCGGTCGCAACGGCCGGTTAATTCCACCTTGACGGGTTCGTCCAGGGCCGCTTTGAGCGCGGCGGCTGTCGGATACCGTTTGTCCGGATCGCGTTCCATGGCCTGCAAGACAATTTCCTCGGCATGGGGCGATATATTTGGATTCAACCGGCGGAGAGATTCCGGATCGCCCGTCACCCGCGCATTCATGATGGCCGTGATGTCCTCATTGTTGAAAGGGATCACGCCGGTCAGCATCTCGTAGAGGATGGCGCCGAGGCTGTAGAGGTCCGTGCGCGCGTCGCCGCGCCTGCCGTTGACCCGTTCCGGCGCCATGTAATGCGGGGTGCCGGGCGCAAAACCGATGAAGGTCATGCGCCGCGCATGGGCCAGGCGGGCGATGCCGAAGTCCATCAACCGCATCGTGCCGTCCTGGCAGAGCATGATGTTTTCCGGCTTGAGATCGCGATGGAGAATGCCGCGATCATGCAAGTATTGCAGAGGTTCGCAGAGGCGGCTGGCCAGGGCCAGAGCCTCCCCTTCCGGCAGCACGCGGCGCTCCCTCAACAATTGGAAGAGCGTCCTGCCCTCCAGAAACTCCATGACCAGATACATCCGGCTTTTAGGCTTGACAGGATAAAACTTCAAAATGGACGGATGATCCAGTTCGCCGCCGATTTTTTCCTCGGTTTGGAAACGGGAAAAAAGAGCGGGGTCCGCCTCAGCGTTTCGATGCGGGATTTTTATGGCGACCACCCTGCCGTCGTTATGCAAATCGTTGGCCTTGTAAATGGCGGCCATGCCGCCGTTGCAAATCATTTCAGTGATGGCAAAGCGGTCATCGAGCAGGCTGCCTGGGGCAAACTCGCCCGCGCGCGAGAATTGCCCATTGGCGGGGATGGCATCTGGCACGATGGACTGCAATCCGAGCTTCATGGGAAGAACATGCCGGGAGAAAGGCCGCGTGGATAATCAAAACGGAGGGGATCGAGGTTAAAATTTCGTTAAAACGGCTGGCACGGCGGGGTGAGACTCACCCTGCCGGTTGTCGCTTCGGGCGCTTCGTCCTTCGTGATGCAGTGAATCCCCGACCGCCGCTTCCGGGCAGGGGTATTTTTGGCGGGACGCCAAAAACGACCGGCGGGACGCCGGTTCCACCAGGGATTTGCGCCCAGCCTGAAATTGCCGAAAGATTTGCCTCGATTTTTGCGGACGGGCTGTTACGCTGCTTCCAGAAACAGCACGAAAGCGATCTATTTATGGACATCACCTTCAAGTGTCCCAATTGCGAGCAGGAGCTGGCTGTCGATGCCAGCGGCGCCGGGTCGGATATCGAATGTCCCGCCTGTTCCCAAACGATAACGGTCCCTGTTCCTGAACCGGCAATGGCGCTCGCCGCGGGCGGGCCGGTTCCGGCGGCTCCGGCGGCTCCGCCAGTCCCGCCCAAGGATGACAAGCACTATTCGGTGCCCGTCCACGAGCACGTAACGGAGACGCTCATCAAAAAGCCCAGCGTCCGCCCGTTGGACGTCATCGCCAATGAGGGCGACAAAACGCTGCGGATAAGAACCATCAGACGAACCGATTGCCAGGAAGTGAACAAGGATCGTTTTGATGAAATCGTTTCGGCTTTTTTGGAAAAGGTCGGGCAGGCGAACGTTGTCAGTATCAATACGATCAATTACAGCTACATGGAATTGAGCACGCGCCATCTCCTGCAGGATTATGGCGTGATGATTGTCTTCAAGGGTTAAGAAGTCAAAACAGGCGCCGCAGGATGGGGCCTTCCGCCTTGCAAGCGCCTGAAAGATCAGCCACGTTCTTCGCATGTGCCGCCTGGCGTGGATCTTGGGCGTTATCGGATTGCCGCTCGCGCATTACTGGCTGGCGGCAAGAATTGAGCCTTTCTACTCCGCCATCTATTGTTTTCTCTGGTGGTCTTATATTTTTGCGGCGGATTTTGCGGTTTTCCTGCTCCGGGGCAAGTCGCTCTTGCGCGATCGCCCAAAAGAATTCCTGGTTCTCTGCATCTGGTCGGTTCCCCTGTGGCTGCTGTTCGAGATGGTGAACCTTCGCATCGAGAATTGGTATTACGTCATGGCGCCCTGCACTTTGTCGGTGGGTCTGATCTATCTGGTTCTTGGGTTCGGATCGGTGCTGCCCGGAATCTTTGAGACGGCCGAGCTGGTCATTGGGGTGATCGAGAAGTGGGCGCCTGGGGGCAAAATCACAGGTCGGCCATTTGCGGTGCCCGGCTGGAATGTGGCCATCCAAATGCTCATCGGGGCCGCCATGCTGGTTTTGCTGCTGGTCTGCCCAAAATCTTGCGGCTGCATGGCGTGGGGTTTCGCCTTTTTTCTGGTCGATCCAATTTGTTACTGGCTGGCAAGAACAGAACGGAACCACGTGGGACGCAGTTTGCTGGGCCAATTGGCCTCGGGCGACAACACCCGGTTCGTGGCGCTCCTGGCGGCTGGATTTGTGTGCGGGGGGCTTTGGGAGGGCTGGAACCTCGGGGCGCGCACGAAGTGGATTTATTCGGTCCCCTTCTTTGACGAATTGAAAATCGGCGAGATGCCGGTTCTGGGTTTTCTGGGCTTCCCGCCCTTTGCTTTGGAATGTTACGCGATGGTCAATCTGCTCAGTTTCTTTCGCGGCGGCCGCAATTGGGAATTGAGCGCCGCAGAGAACCGGGAACGCCGCGGCATGCCGGCCTGGGGCGTCGCCGCCTGTGCGCTGCTGATGCCCGTGGGCATCTTCTTCGGCGGCCTGGCCACCATGTCAACCGCGGCTTCCTTCTCCGTGCCGTTGGACTGGTATTTTCACTCCGCCCTTGGAACTCAAGGCGTCGAGGCCTTGCGGGAGCGCGGCGCCTTGCAGGGACATCAATTTCTGAAGCTCAAAGACCGGCCGCCCGAAATTGACGCTGCGCTCTGGGCGCGCCTGCGGCAAATCGCGCGAATGGGGGAACTGAAAGGGATGGGACTGGGCAACGCACTGGCGCTGGAGAAATTGAAGATCACCCGCTTCGAAGATCTGGCCAGGCAGAATCCGGCGGATCTTGCGTCGAAGATCAACGGGCTTGGCGGGACCGTTCGCGCCGAGCAAGCAAAAGTTTGGATTCGGGCCGCCGGAAAGCAGGTTTCGGACACTCGCTAATCTGTGATTGACATGACGGCCAACAGAGTGATTGTGTCTGGCATGTCGGTTTCTTTTCAAAACATCCGGGAGGCGTTGCTGTGAAAACCGTCGTTATCGCCATCGGCGGCAATTCGCTCATTAAAGACGCGCAACACATGAGCGTGCCCGACCAATATGTCGCGGTGATGGCGACCGCGCGCCACATTGCCGGCCTGGTCGAGCGGGGTTATCGCCTCGTCATCACTCACGGCAACGGGCCGCAGGTGGGGTTCATCTTGTTGCGCAGCGAACACTCGCGCGGCCTGCTGCACCAGGTGCCGCTCGATTCCATCGTGGCTGACACTCAAGGCGCGCTCGGCTATCAGATTCAACAGGCGCTGGAAAACGAATTCCGCCGTCGCGGCCTGAAAAACTCCGTGACCACGGTCATCACGCAAACTTTGGTGGACCGCCATGATCCGGCCTTCGTCAATCCGGGCAAACCCATCGGTGAATTTTACACCCGCGAGCAGGCGGAAGACCGGATGCGTGTGGAGAAATGGGCCATGGTTGAGGACGCGGGTCGTGGCTGGCGGCGGGTGGTGGCCTCGCCACAACCAGTGCGCATCATCGAAGCCGGAGTCATCCAACATCTGGTCAAGGCTGGCTATGTTGTCATTGCGGCGGGAGGCGGCGGAATTCCGGTTGTGGCCGACGATCAAGGCATGCTGACGGGCGTGGCCGCCGTGATTGACAAAGACCTTGCTTCGGCGGTGCTGGCTGCGGAAATCGGCGCCGGCCGGCTCGTGATTTCAACTGCCGTCGAGAGGGTTTGTCTCCACTTCGGCAAGCCCAACCAGCGTTCTCTTGATTCCATGACCCTGGCAGAGGCCAGGCAGTATATCCTGGAAGGCCATTTCGCGCCCGGCTCAATGCTGCCCAAGGTCCAGGCCTGTATTCGGTTCATCGAGCAGGGCGGACGTGAAGCGCTCATCACCTGTCCGGAAGCGCTGTCGGTGGCTCTGGAAGGCCGCAGCGGCACGCGAGTGGTGGCTTGATCACGAGCACAACGCTCCAACAGCCGGCGTTGCCAACCATCATGGACTCTGTTGCCGCGAAGGATAAAGGGCCAGGGCCTTCTCATAGTCCGCAGGCGTGTCTATGTCCTGATCCAGACCCGGATCGTCCACATCACAACCCACGACGCTTTCCGGCAGTGTCTCCAAAAAGTCTTTGAGCGTCGCCGCCCGGGTGGTTCCGAGTTGCAGGAAAACCGTTTTCGGCACGAGCACGGGGTGGCGAAAATGACCGTGGCGGCGGGGTTGGCAGACCTTGCCCGGTTGTGCTGCGGCACACGCCAGCAACGCCCGCAGAGTCTCCAGGCGCAGATGAGGCTGGTCTCCCAGCGTTATCGCCCAATGCGTCAGCCCCGTTGTCCAGCCGGCCCATCGCGCGGCGCAGCGAATCGAACTGAACATCCCGTTTTGAGGAGCGTGATTCAGAATCCGGTTCTCTGCCGGGGATTTTATCCGGTCCAACTCCGCCTGCATCGCCTTGTCACCGGCGGCGCAAACGATGGCGATTTGCTTCGCGCCCAATCCATCCCAAACGCGGATTTGATGTCCGGCGATGGACGTGCCGCCCCACGGCAAAAGCAGTTTGGGCCGCTTCATCCGGCGGGAACTGCCCGCGGCGAGAAGGACAACGCCCAGGCATCGCGCCAGGCTGTTGGCATCGGCTTCCATAGCGGCAGTGTGCCCGGAAAATTCCCGCGTATGCAACCTCTTGGTCCAAAACTGGCGCTCATTCCGCCCCAACATCGGCCAAATGCAAAAGGTCTGGTCCGCAAGGGCGCATCTCACTTTTTGGGTGGCGGTTTCCGGCTCCTAATCCTAATCTTAATCTTAATCCGAATGGCACGAAGAAGATTAGGATTAGGATTAAGATTAGGAGCGGCTGCCAAAAACCGGGATGCACCCGGTCCGCAAAGTGTTTGCCTTTTGGCGGTGCGCGGCCCATCTTTCCCCCTGATGAATGCCGGCACCCGCCAAAACATATTACTGACAATGTGCGCTCTTCTTTCATCGGGAATCTTTTCGGCCCGCTCGCAGGACGCCTCGCTGGGCGAGTTTGAATCGCATGGCGATGTTGGCTCGCCGAAGCTGGCCGGCTCGGCCAGCTACAACCCCGCCAGCCAGGAATACACCCTGAGCGGCGCGGGGACGAACATGTGGTTCACCACCGACCAGTTCCATTTTCTGTGGAGGAAGATGCAGGGGGATTTCATTCTTCGCACACGGATTGAATTCGTCGGCAAAGGCGCCATCGCCCACAGAAAAGCCGGCTGGATGGTGCGCCCGAGCCTGGAGACGGGCGCGCCCTACGCGGATTGCGCGGAGCACGGCGACGGCCTGACCTCCCTGCAGTTCCGCCGCGCGGCGGGAAGCAATACCGAACAAATCGCGCTGAGCATCAGCAACGCGAACGTGCTGCAATTCGAGCGCAGGGGAAACACTTATATTTTTTCGGCGGCGCGTTACGGGGAGCCGTTTGCCAGCGCGCAACTGACCAACTTTGATTTGGGCGACGAAGTGTGCGCCGGGCTTTTCATTTGCTCGCACACGGCGGACGTGGTGGAGAAGGCCGTTTTCCGCGACGTGCGAATCATCCGCCCCGCGCCGGAAGGGTTTGTGCCCTACTCGTACTTCATCGGAAGCGTGATGGAAATCCTCAATGTTCAGACCGGCAAACTGGAGCAGATATACAGATCGGAGGAGCCGTTCGAGGCGCCAAACTGGACGCGCGACGGCCGGGCGCTGATCTATAACATCAGCGGACGGGCGGCGGGCTGGGGACGATTGTGCCGCTTCGATCTGGCCACCAAGACACCGTCGTTTCTGAACACCGGGCCTTGCGTTCGGAACAACAACGATCATGTGTTGTCGTTCGACGGGACCATGCTGGGCATCAGCGACCAGAGCGAGGATCACGGCGGGAAGTCGCGCATCTTCACGGTGCCTGCCGCAGGCGGAACACCCAAAGCGATCACGCCGTTGACACCGTCCTACCTTCACGGCTGGTCGCCCGACGGAAAATTTCTCGTCTATACAGGCGGACGGAACGAAAAGTTCGACATTTACAAAATGCCGTCCGACGGCGGGGAAACGGAAACACGGCTGACGGAGGCGCCGGGATTGAACGACGGCCCCGAATACGCGCCGGACGGGAAGCATATCTATTTCAACTCCACCCGCAGCGGGACCATGCAACTGTGGCGAATGAAGCCGGACGGGCAGGACCAGGAACAGGTGACGAACGACGAGTTCAACAATTGGTTTCCACATGTTTCTCCCGATGGAAAATGGATCGCATTTGTTTCCTTCAGCAAGGATGTGGATCCAAAGGACCATCCCTATTACAAACAAATCTACCTTCGCTTGCTGCCGATCAAAGGCGGCAAGCCGAAGGTGATAGCCTATGTCTATGGCGGACAGGGAACGATGAATGTCCCTTCGTGGTCGCCGGACAGCACGCAGATCGCGTTTGTGAGCAACACGCGATAATGTCATTCACAGTGGCAGCGACGATCCCCGCCAGCCGCGAAATTAATCGGGAACTGAACCGTCCGCCGGTTTCGCCTCCAAGACCTCCACTTGTTGCAACGCCTCGTCGTGGCCCAGGATCAGGGCGGCGGCGATTTGTTTCGGCTCAACGGAGAAGGAACCCACCGGCAGTGGCCGCAACGGACGAAACACCTGGATCCGGACCCCTGCCGGCGGTTGTTTCATCAAGTCGAGGGCGGCGTTGTAATTCACATTTTGCCGCGCCGTCCAGACTTGGGCCACCTTGGGAAAATCCGGGTAGGCCAGCCGGCCCATCCAGTGAGGGATCGGCTTGAGGCGGAAGGCGGGATTGTGGGTCAGCACCACGGTGATGTCCGTCGCGCCATCCTGTATCGCCCGTTGGAGGGGAATGGGGTCCGCCACCCCGCCGTCAGCGAAGGGCTGGCCGTCCACGTAATCAAACCCGCGCGTCGCCAAAGGCATGGAAGAGGTGGCGCGGAGGGCCGCAAAGACCCGGTCATCGCGGGCCTGGAAGTAAACCGGTTCACCGGTGTGACAGTCGGTCAGCACGATGAAAAAGCGGGTGGGCATCTTTTGCAGCAGCTCGACGGAAAGCGGAACGCGCTTGCGGATGACATAATCCACCAGGTAAGCCAGGTCAATGATCGGTTTGCGCCGCAGGAAATTGCTTTTGCGAACCACGTTGCAGGCCAGTTCACGCCAGATGGCCAGACCCGGCTCCCACATGTCGGCGACGAAATAGGCCGCCGAACAGGCGCCGGAAGAGGCCGCATAAACCAGATCGTATTGCCGCTTCCCGCACTCCTGAAGATAGGCCAGCACCCCTGCCGCCCACGCTCCGCGCATCGCTCCGCCTTCCACAATCAGTGCTGTTTTGTGGCGGGCGACCGACCCTGCATTTCCAACCATTGGTGACAACATCCCATTTCTTTCATCGGCAATCCGGCTGCGGGACCTGAGTCCCCTGATGGGAACCCTTTTCCGGGTCTGTAGCAGAATTTGTGGGTGATTTTTGGGAGTTTCCGTGTTGTTCCATGCCTTTGTCTTAACAGGGTGAGGATTCTTTTCCGACGTCGCGGGCGCGCCTATGGGC
>Ga0326728_10019291_pt1 | contig 13255 bp, 12 predicted proteins | sample MB3enrmetagenome_FD_207602 | JGI IMG/M metagenome (GOLD analysis project Ga0326728, IMG submission 207602) | Lab enriched peat soil microbial communities from McLean, Ithaca, NY, United States - MB31MN | ecosystem: Environmental > Terrestrial > Soil > Wetlands > Peat | place: USA: New York...
ATGCCTTGAAACATTTCTCCCGCGTCTATCCGCCCGCCGCGGCGCGGCGGGGGTTACGCGGCATCGCGCCCTCTGGTGTTCGGACTTTCCTCCCCCGTCCCGCTTGCACGGGACGGAAGCGATTCTCCGCCCTTCCAAAATCATCTTCAATATAACGGGGGAAATGCTGGATGACAAGCGCGCAATATTGGCGCAGTGACAATTCTATTCTTAATCCTAATCTTAATCTTAATCTCCTCGTCTTAATCCTTAAGATTAGGATTAAGATTAGGACAACCTCACGCTCAATCAATCACGGCGAGGTCCATGTCGCTGGTGTAGTAGAGGATGCGTCCGCAATTGGGGCAGGTGACCAATTCGCGGTCCGCCTGGCAGGTGACGACCAGTTGCACGGGAAACTTCATGTGGCAGCCGCCGCACACGCCGTGCTGGATGCCCACCACCACGCTCCCGCCCTTCAATTTCAGAAGGCGCTCGTACCGTTGCAAAGCGGGGCCTTCCACCGCCCTTTTGAGTTGGTCGCGATTGCTTTCCAATGCGGCCAGTTCGGCGGTCAGCGCTTGCTCGCGGGCGTCCAAAACCTGGATCTGGCCGTCCGCCAGGTTTTTCAACTCCTCGGACTGACGGCGGGCGGCCAGGATCTCGCGCTGGGTGGTTTCGGCCTGTTCCATCAATTCCAACTGGGCGTCTTCGAGTTTGAAGATGTCGGCGTTGCAGGTTTCGATTTCGTGGGCCAGGGCGCGGTATTCCTCGTTCTTCTTGGTTTGAAATTGTTGCAGGGAATACCTGGCGACCTGCTGCTTCCTGGCTTCCACCTCCAGTTCCCGCTGTTTGCGGTCGCTTTCGATTTGTTTGGCGCGCGCTTTGGCGGCTTCGAGCGCGGCCAGGGCGGCGCTGGTTTGGGCGCGCAGCGTCTCCCGCTCCGGCCCGAGGCGCGCCAATTGCTCCCGGACCTGCATTATTCTTTGATCCCGCTCTTGCAAAATGAGCAGTTTTCCTATAATGTCATACATGGCGTATCCGTTCGTCTGGACAGAAAACGTTATCTGCTGCAGCAACGCAAGTCAATGGAAACACGGGTAGTGCCTTAATTGGGTGCATTTGATGTAGCGTCGGCGCTGCGCGCCGATTTCGAGCCACAGGCTCGACACTACAAATTAAGGCACTGCCGAAACACGGGTTTTTGGGACGTTTTTGCCCTGGTGGAACCAGTGGAAACGGGTCGCTGCCATGATTATGAACCGATCCAAAGCTGCGATTTTTTTGGCCCTGGTGGCCGCCTTCATCGCGGGGTGCATCATGCCGAACCGCAAGGCCGACCCGCCCGCCCCGGCCCGGCAGGCGGCCTTGCCCGGTCTGGATGTGGCCCGCCAGCTCAACGAAGCCTTCGTGTCCGTCGCCGATAAAGTGTCGCCCTCGGTGGTGGTGGTGGAGGTGACGGAAAAGCGGGTGCTGGGCCGGGGTGGCCGCTCCCAGGGGCCGTCCATGGGCGAGGGGTCGGGCATCATCGTTACCAAGGACGGCTATATTTTGACCAACAATCACATCGTGGATAATGCCGACCGCATCCAAGTGTATCTGCAAGATGGACGGCATTTCGTCGCGGAACTCAGGGGGACGGACCCCAAAACCGATATCGCGGTGGTGAAAATCAATACGAACGGCAAAGATCTGCCGGTGGCCACCCTGGGCGATTCGGACAAACTGCGGGTGGGAGAATTTGTCGTGGCCATTGGACATCCGCTGGAGTTGACCTACAGCGTGACGGTGGGCCATGTCAGCGCCATCGCCCGCCAACTTCCCATGGATCCCTATTCCGCTAATACAACCGACGATCAGGAATACGTTCAAACCGACGCCGGCATCAATCCGGGCAACAGCGGCGGGCCGTTGATCAACCTGGACGGCGAGGTCATCGCCATCAACGCCATGATGGAAGCCTCCTTTAGCCCGGTCAGCCGCATCACCCAGAACCGCGGCATCGGCCTGGCCATCCCCATCAACGAGGCCAAAGTGGTCAAGGACCGTTTGATTGCCGACGGCAAGTTCACCCGGTCCAGAATTGGGATGGTCGTGGGCCAGCAATTCAGGGATGCGCTCAATATGATAGGCGCCAATGACGTGAGCGTGGCGGAGGTGACGCACAACAGCCCTGCCGACAAGGCCGGTTTGAGGACCAACGACGTCATTCTGGCAGTGGACGGGATGCCGGTGAAAACCGCCCGGGAAGTGCGCAATCATGTGGCGCTCACAAAGCCGGGCCAAACCATCACGATCAGCGTGCTGCGCGACAAGAGCGGCAAACCGCTTCCCATCAAGGTTATTACCGAGGCAGAGCCTGCGCCGGATGCAGAAGCCCTGGTGTCCATCTCCTCCGGCCGGTCCAACACGCCGGCGCACACTTCGGAATCCGACTATGGCTTTACCGCGATGGCTCTGACCAAGGACCTGGCGGCGCGATATGGGGTGGAAACCACTTCGGGCGTCATCATCACTAAAGTGGTGCGGGACAGCCCGGCCTTTCTGGATGACATTCAACCGGGCGACATCATTACCAAGATGGGTAACAAACCCGTCACCAGCATGGCCGAGTTTCAGAAGGCGATCGAAAGTGTCGCCCCGGGCAAGCAATTGACCATGGAATTGAAGCGCCAGGGTGCCTCCTCTAAGGATGACTCGCTGTTTAGAGTGTTGAGCGCCCCCCAGCCGTGAGCAATTCCACGGCCGTCCCAACACCTTCCCCTCCCGGCGCGGGGAGCCTCGGCGACATCCGCTCGCAAACGCTGGAGGATTTGCAGGGGCAGTTCGCCTTGTGGAAGGAGCCGGCCTACCGGGTGGCGCAACTGCTGGAATGGCTCTACACCCACCGCGCCACCGGTTGGGACGCGATGACCAACCTGCCCAAGGCGCTCCGCCAGCGCCTGCAACGGGCCTACTCGTTCTCTGCGGTGGAGATGGCGCGGCATCAGGGCGCGCCCGACGACACGCAAAAGTTTTTGTGGCGGCTGTCCGACGGGGCCTTCATCGAAACGGTCCTGATCCCGGCCAATCCGGCTCTTTACGGAGAGGCGAGCGACCGCCACACGCTCTGTCTGTCCACCCAGGTGGGTTGCGCTTACGGCTGCCGTTTTTGCGCCAGCGGCCTGGAGGGTTGGAAACGCAACCTGCATCCCAATGAAATTGTCGAGCAAGTGCTGGCCGTGGAACGCTGGCATGACGCCCTGGCGGCTTCTCCTCCCGGCTCGCGGCCGGCCGCCCCCGGCGGGCGGCTTGTCAACAATTTGGTCATCATGGGCATGGGCGAACCGCTGGCCAACTACGACCACCTGCTGCGGGCCTTGCGCATCCTCAACGCGCCGTGGGGCGGGGGCATCGGCGCGCGCCGCATCACCATCTCCACCAGCGGCCTGGTCCCGCAAATCCGGCGGCTGGCAGAGGAGCCGCTGCAATTTCGCCTGGCCATTTCCCTGCATGGCGCGACCGACGAGACCCGGGGACGCCTCATGCCTGTCAACACTAAATATCCCCTGGCCCAGCTCGCCGCCGCCGCCCGGTATTACCAGGAAAAAAAGGGCGGCCTCCTGACCCTGGAATACATTCTTATCGCCGGGGTGAACGACGGCCTGGATCAAATCAAACCGCTGGCTGCGCTGGCCCGCCGTCTTGGCGCCAAGGTCAATCTCATTCCCTACAACCCGGTGGACGGGCTGCCCTGGGCGCGCCCGGAAGAGGCCGCGCAGGACAGGTTCCTGGCCGCCTTGGAGCGCGAAAAAGTCACCGCCACCCTCCGCCGCGAGAAAGGGCGCGACATTGACGCGGCCTGCGGCCAGCTCCGCTTGAAAACCGAGCGGACATTGCCGGGCGCCGCCTCATGACGGCGTTTCCGCGGGATAAATGGCAATTCCTTCGCGCTCGATTTTTTCTTTCAGCCGTTTGCTGATACCTTGTTCCGGCCGCACGAGATCAAGCTCATAAATGAGCGGCGCGTTTTCGAGCGCGTCGCAGAGATCGGCCCATTGCACGGGCGTTGCATCCGGCGCAAAGATGGCGAGGTCAAGATCGGATGCGCGGCGGGCGTGGCCGGTGGCGCGCGAGCCAAAGACGCGCACTTCGCGCACCGCCGGGAAACGGCGGAAGGCCGCGCGCAAGGCGGCCAAGTCTTTGTCCCGGAGCGACAGAGTTTGCATGGTCATTCCCAGGAAAGCGCCTGAATTCTTTCGGACATTTGCCCCAAAAGCGTGGCGTAATCCTGAACTACATGGTGGTAAATGCGAGCCGCTAGAGCCTCATCGTAAGCGTGGTTTGTCAGATTTCGGTCTTCCAGCATCTGGAGCCAAACATCCGCCTCCTCTTTCGAATTGATGAGCCCTTCGCTGAAAGCTCTTTTGAGGGTTGAACGCGGGCCGCCGCATTCCAGCCCCTGCCGCTCCAGATACAGTTTGAGACTTTTCCAGCCCAGCTCGAATGTGAACTCAAAACGCTGAATGACGGCATCACGCACCAGATCCGTTTCCGGTTGCGCCACCGCTTCGCGCAGGCGGGCGGCGGCATTTTTCAATGCCGCCTTTCGTTCGGCGAATCGCTCTTGGCTCATAGGCTCTTGTTTAACATTACAAGGCATTGCGGGAAACCTTTATCTGGCGGACGTTGTCCCTGGTTGGGCGTAGCGGCGCAGGTACTTTATGGCCACGGCAAGGTCTTTCGGCCAGGGGGCGGTGATTTTGATTTCCATGCCGCTGGCGGGATGGGTGATGATGAGTTGCTCGCAGTGCAGGGCGGCGTCGGAAATCAACGGCCGCTCCGTTTGGCCGGGTTTGAGACGGTAGCCGGGCTTCAGACTGGAGAGGAGCAGCGGAGGGCCGCCATAAATGGCGTCGCCAATGATGGGAAGGCGCAAGTGCTTGAGATGGACCCGGATTTGATGGGTGCGACCGGAAAAGGGACGGCATTCCAACAACAGGCAGCCGGCGGCGGCGAATCTTTCCCGCATGGTGAACTCGGTGCGCGCAGGTTTGCCGGTTTTCATGTCCACCCGCATCACTCCGGTTTGCAGGGGATGGGGGGCGAGGCTGGCGTCGGTGGCGAAGGTATCTTCCGTTTTGGAACCGCGCACCAGCGCGAGGCAAGTTGTGTGCGGTTTGGCCGCGCCAAATTGATCGGCCAGGGCCGCCAGCGCGGGCTTGGTCCTGGCCAGCAGAAGGACGCCGGTGGCGGCGCCATCGAGGCGGTGCGCGTTCATCAACCAGCCCAAGCCGCGGCTTTTGGCCCACGGCGCGCCCCGCTCGATGCCGCGGTGCAGCAGCTTCATCAGGCTGGGCCGGTCCGCATCGTCGCGGCCCGGGGAAACGAGCAGGCCGGCCGGCTTGTTCAAGGCCAGGAGAACATCGTCTTCCCACAGGACGGGAATCTCCCAGAATTGCCCTGTTTCCGGCGAGGAAAGTTTGATGGCCTGGCCCACGCTAACCCGAGGATGGCGCGGCTTCTCCGGCAGCGGGCTTGGTGGCGGGCATTTTAACATGCGTTTGAATTTCCCGGCCGATCCATATCTGGAAGGCGGCGAATTGCCGTTGTTCCCGCTGTTTGGCCAGGAAGTCCGGCAAATCTCGTTGCACGACGGACTCCTCCACGGGGGTTCGCGCCTTGAGACTCATGACGAAACCGCCGGTCGAGGTCTGTCTAAAGGGCGTGATCTGGCCCACCGCCATCTCATAGGCCTCGCGCTTGATGAGGTAATCGAATTCACTCTGGTCTTCGACCTCGGGGATGGATTTTGTGTCAAAACTAAAAGGTGACAGGGTTTGCGGTTTGATCTTCTGCTCCGCGCAAATCTCCTCGAAACTCTGCCCCTTGGCCTGGCCGGCCTGGGCGGCGGCTTCAAAGGCGGCCCCGGCCTGGCCCGCCAGATCCATGGCCCGGCTGGTGCGATAATCTTCCGTCACCTTGGCGCGCACGACTTCCAGCGGCTGGTTTTCACTGGGCAAGACGCGCTCCAGGCCGAGGAAGAAAAAGCCGTTGGTCGCCTGGAGCAGCTTGTATTGGTCTTCGGGATCGCTGGCTGGGTTCCTCGATAATTCCGCTGGATAAGCATCTTCCAGCAGCATGCGGTTGAGGCGGGCCAGGGCCAGCCCGGTCGGTTCGCGCTTCATCAGGTCCGCCGTTTCAGGCCGCAACGCGACTTCTTTGAATCGCTCGCGTTCGTAAATGCAGGGTTCTCCAATGATCTTATTCAGGGCTTGAACCACCACCTCTTGAGCTTTCTCTGAACTGGCCGCCGCCATTTGATTTGAACTCGTGGCCGCCACTTGGTTTGAACTGGGCGCCGGCGGCTGGTAGTTGGTCAGCACCACTTGCTCCGCGTTTGGCAGACTCTGCCACAGAAACGCCGAGACCGGATCGGATTGGCCTCTCAGCTTGTTGGCCAATTTCGGCAAATCCCTGATTTCATCCGCTGAAAACGCCGGGGAACCGCCGGCTTTCAATTGGAAAATCATCTCCAGATACATGGGGGGGACTTGCAGCTCTTTCGGCGGGTTCTCCTCGTCGAAGGGCGGGGTGGTAACGGCGGTCAACCCATTGCTGGCGGCGAATCTCTCCAGTTCCGTTTTGGTGATGAATTGATTGGTGATGGCCTGGCCTTTCTTGTGCTCTTCAAAAAACAGTTGAGTCAGTTGCTCGGCGTTGGTTTGGGCGGCGTTCCTGGCCAGCCGCAAGCGGAAAATCTCCTTCATCTTGGCTTTAGCCGCCTCGGCGCTGAGTTGATGGCCGGCTTCGTCCATGTAATTTGTCGGGCTTTGGCTCGCGTAGTTCTGGTCAATTTGCGCGTCCAGATTGGACATTCCCGCCATCACTTGGTCGGCCACGGGCGTGTAATTGGTCGGATTAAAGAAAATATAGTTGAGCTGTTCGCGTTCCGGCAGCCGGTAGTTGGCCTGCCGGTTGGTGTAGAAGTCCCCGATGTCCTGCGCGGTCGGCACGATTTGGCTGATATAATTGCTCAGGGAAAAGCGGGCCAGCTCGACGGTCATCTGCTCATGGTCGCGGCGGAAGAAAAACTCCGCTTCCTTGGAGGTGATCAGGTCGCCGTTCATGCCGTAGAGCTTGATCAAAAGCTCCACCCCCACTTGATCGCGCACCCAGTGATAAAAATCATCCTCGCCCACTTTGCCTGTTTCATTAAGCTCCTTTTTCACAAAATCCTCAAATTTGTCCTTGGGAAAGGCCTGGCCCGGCGGGATGTTGAACAGTCTCCGCGTAAAAGCGGCGGTGGCGTCCATCGTCACGTCCAGGTTCAATTCCTTGACCTTCGCGGCGATGTAGAGTTGCTGGAAGGCGATGGTGGGCAAAGCTTGCGAGGTTGGCTGCGAGGTCGGCCAGTGGTGCTCCCTCATGAATATGGCCACCTTGGCCTCCCGCCACGCCACCTCGTATTGCGACTGGCTGACCGGCTCCCCATCAATGTAACCGGCCGGAGCGGCACGGAAGGAACCGCCGCCGCCGCCGGTATTCCTGGCGGTGGGCGTCAGGTAATAAACAAAGGAAAGGATGGTCCCGACGATGATGATCCACATGATCGTCTTGTGATGCCGCCGAAATGTATTGGTCATACGATGCTCTTAAATGCTTTCAATCTTCGCCAGCCACCAAAGTAGCTGGCCCGCCGCCGCCTGGTCAAACGCAAAACGTCAATTCCGGCAATGCGGCAGCGCCGGGTGGTAGGGCGAGACTCGAGCCGTAACTCGATTTCTTGGCGTAATGCCACGCCTCGACAGAGTCTCGCCCTGCCTTCCCCCGCCGTCACCGACGCTTTGTCAATTCCGCCGCCCGGCCAGGGTCAGATCGGCCTGCTCCGGCCGCGCTGGCGCGGTGGATGGCCAGGCCACCGACCGATCCACCACCCGCCGCATCTGGCTGAACCACCATTGCGCCCGTTGCACTCGGTGTTGCCGGACCCATCCCCGGCTCCGCCTCCCGGCAAAACCCAGTTCCAATTGACTGAGTTCATTCTCTTCGATCTCACTGCGGTTGCGCATAAGTATTTTTCCTTTCGTTATGCGCCACTTTACGCGGGGCGGTTGGACAAAGGCTGTCCAACCAAAAATAATTCTCATTTTCTTTTCTTTTTCTCCTTTGGCCGGTTTTCGGTTAAATGAACTCTGCTTTCATGCTCATCGCCTTCCACAAACCGTTTGGCGTCTTGTCCCGCTTCACCGGGGACGGCTCGCCCCACCGGACGCTCTCGGAATTCGGCTTTCCCGGCGGGGTTTATCCAATCGGCCGCCTGGATGCCGATTCAGAAGGGCTGCTCCTGTTGACCGATGAACGGGACCTCAACGCCACGCTGCTGCAACCTTCCCGCGCCCATCCGCGCCTTTATTGGGCGCAGGTGGAAGGCCTCCCTTCGGAGGAGGCATTGAAAAAACTTTCGCGGGGCGTCCGGCTGCGGGGCCGGATGACGCTGCCTTGCCGGGCCTGGCTGCTGGACCCGCCGCCAGATCTGCCCCCGCGCGTTCCGCCCATCCGCTTCCGCAAAACCGTCCCCGACCGCTGGATTGCCCTGGAATTGGTGGAAGGAAAAAACCGCCAGGTCCGGCGCATGACCGCCGCGGCGGGCCATCCGACCCTTCGTTTGTTTCGGGCGCAAATCGGGGGACTTCAAGCCCTCGGCCTGGCTCCGGGCCAATGGCGCTTGCTCAACCAACAAGAGCGCGCCGTGGCCCTGGGCCGTCCCTGACCGGCCAGCAGGGTCCTTCTAAGAAACACATTTTACAACCTGTTATGTATCTTCATTTTGCGCGCGGCTATTTTGGTCCTTTTTGTCCCTGTAGTCCTTGCTTCTTACATCAACAGCCTCCTTCCGCGAGGGCGTGTGCGCTCCCAAATGTGGACACCGCCGACCGGCCCGGCAAATCAGATCATTTCGGGCCTGGCGCACCACTCTCGGGATAGTCCCTTTCGGCGCGCCGATCGAAAAGCCGCTCAATCAATCGGCTGGTCTTTCGCGAACTGATGCGGATGCGCAGGACTCTTCTCGCAAAACCTCCCCTGGCATCATTGGCCTCCACGTAGGCCGCCAGCTCATTCATCGCGTCCCGCCGCCCTGGCGTCTCTGCCAAATAGCGGATCAACTCGAAATCCGTGTCGAAATAGCCCGGCCAAATTTGGCGGATAAGAGGAGCCAGGAGGCGCGCGCGCCAATAGAGGCAGGCGCGGAAAGCCCGCTCCTCAAATTCCGCCGGCGCGCAGTGGTGCTCCTCGCAAAAGAGCGACATGAAATTCCGCGGGGCCGGCCTGCCCTCGGTTGCGCCTGTTGGAGGTGGAGGGGATGTGTCCATGAGATCAAGGAGGGTTTTCGCCATGCCAGGGTTTGCCGGCGCGGTAGAGTGTCAACAATCGCCGGTTGAGGTCCGCAAAGCCCGTCTCTCCGGCGGCGGTTTCTTCCCGCACCGCCTTTTCCGCGGCGGCCATGGCCTCGGGGAAACGGCCCGCTTCCGCATACGCCGCCGCCAGCGTCCCCGCCACGCACATCCCTTTGACCGGCGGCAGGCGCAGGGCGCGTTCCGCCAGCCGGACCGCTTCCGCTCCGTCCCGCAGCTTGTCGTCCGGGGCGGTGGCCAGGATCAGGGCCAGATTGTTCAGCGCTTCCGCACAATCCGGCTCGAGGCCAAGCGCCCGGCGGTATTGCGCGGCGGCTTCCACCAACTCGCCCTCCCGGCAAAACAGCCCGGCCAGTTCCAGCCGCGTTGCCTGGTCCGGCTTGAGCGACAAGGCGGCCTGCCATTGGCGGACGGCCTCCCGCTGTTTTTTTTCTTGACTCAAAACGGCGGCGAAGTTGCGATGCGTCTGCGCGTCCCGGGGATTGAGCCTCAAGGCCGCCTGGAATTCCACTTCGGCTGGCGCGAATTTACCCTGCAACGCCAGGACTTGCCCCAGATTGGCATGGGCGTCCGCATAGTCCGGGTTGGATTGAAGCGCGGCGCGGAATTCCTCAATGGCCCCCGGATAATTCGTCCGCGCCGCCAGGATGACGCCCAGATCGTTGCGGGCGGCCCAAGCGTCCGGATTCTTCGCCAGTGTGTCCTGGTATAATCTCTCCGGCGTGGCGAAAGCTTCGGCCCGTTGGTAGGCCAGGACCGTCAAGACCAAAATCAGGACGGCGGCGGCGCCCCGAAAAACTCTGGCGGGAAGCGCCGCCGCCAGAGCCGCGGCCGCCACCGCCACCGGGGCGATCAGGGGCAGGTATTGGAGATGGTCGGACACCTGCCAGCGGACGAGAAATTGCGAATCAAAGAAGCCGAGCACCGGAAACAATGTCACGGCAAAGACTCCCAGCCCCAGCAGGGCCGTCCGCCCCCAACTGTGGCGGAATCGCCAGCCAAGAAGAAAAGCCGCGCCGATCAGCAGCACCGGCAGGAACGACACCACGCTGGAGGCGTCCGCCTTCCACCGGGGATAGACTAGGTTCAACCGGACCGGCAGCAGCGCCTTGCCAAGATAGAACCAGAAGGCCCGGCCGGCGAGGGCGAGCCGCTCCCCAAAACTTTCCGGCGCCAGCGTCTGGCCGGCCAGCGCCACATGCTTTTGAAACCAGACCGACATCAATCCAAAGGCCAGCGCCAGGCCAAAGAACGGGCCGGTGCAAATCAAATCCCGGCCCGTGATCCGCCCGCGCCGGAAAGCCGCTCCGCCCAGGAGCAGCAGCGGCAGCATCACCGTCGAAGTCTTGCTCAGGAGCGCCAGCACGAACGCCCCCAGCGCCAGCCCGTACCACACCGCCGCCAGGCCGCCTGGTTGTTCCGCCTCGATCCCCGGCGGTTTCTGTGGGAGCGCGACCGTCCCGGTCGCCTCCGCCGGCGTCTCGCCGGCGGAATCCGTATGCCTCAGATTTTCACCATTTGGGGAACAAGACCTCGAGCCGTCAAAACTCCTTTCCTTCCGCGGCAGCGAAGCGTCTTCATAGCGGACATAAAACAAGGCGCCCAGCAGGAAGAAAGGCAGCGAGAGCGTGTTCTTCAACTCCGCGATTCGCGCCACCGAGGCAACTGCCACCGGATGCACCGCAAAAATCGCCCCGGCCAGCCACGCGCCGGGAATCTTCAGCCGCGCCAACAAACGCCACAACAACACCGCGCTCAGGGCGTGCAGACCCATGTTCACGGCGTGATACCAGCCCGGTCTTGCGCCCCAGGCCAGCCATTGCGCCCAAAACGCAAACGTGGACAGCGCGAAATCCGTTTGAAACCAAACCGAGGCGGGACCGAGTTCTCCTGTCACCATCGGGTTCTCCCCTTCGATCAACCGCCGGTCGTCCATTAGAAAACTCCCCGGCAGGATGGGGTGGTAGGCGGCGAGAACCAGGGCGAAAATCAGGAGCGCGCCCACAACCAGCCCAGGACGGCTGTCCCCAGCCTCCAGGACGCGCCATATCCCCGCCGCGCCAGGACGCGAAGAACCGGTCTCCGGTCCCGCCGAGGGGATACAGGAGAGCCTTCCGACTTGATTCGACAATGCTTGAATAATCTTTGTATGGATTAGAGCATCCATCCCGATTTTCGCTCAATCTGTTGCGCGCCAAAATCGGAAAACGCAGGCCGCCCAACCGGCGCGCCGCCCCCCGCCCCAATTCTCCCGCCAAACTTTTCCCGCCGCGATTCTCTCGTGCGACTTCCTTGCTGCGGGGCGGGGAGCATGATAGAGCACGCCAGCCCAAATGTCTATCAGGCAACCCTGCGTTTTTTTGTAGGCAAAACCCTCACAACCCTAAGGGAAAGGCCCGCCAAAGATATTTGAAATTTTCGGGCAGCGCCGTCGAAAAACTTCAGAGATAATCTGACCCGATTTTGCAAGTAAGAACCTAAATGCAAAAACCTAAATGAAGGCCGGGACTGTAGCGGCGGTCTGTGACCGCCGCCAGAAAACCGCTTTGCGCCGGCGCCCTTCCGCGCTTCTTCCCCCTTTCCCCTCCACAGATTTGGCTTCCTCGACGTTTTCAGTGGATTGCGCCGTCTTCGCTCGCTCGGGGACATGTGCCCTGATTACACAAAAGGAGCGGTGCGGAAAAACCGAATATCCGTGAAATCCGTGAAATCCGTGGTCCACTTCATCTTTATGAAACATGAGGAACTTAAAGCAACACCGGCCTGGAGGTGGCGTTGCTTCTCAACTTCAAGGAATCAAAACTGGCATGGAAGCGGGTGGTGCGCGGCCAAGCGGAGTGAGGGCCAGGAGAAGGACCACGGATTTCACGGATTGCACGGATGGAGACGGAAAGAAACGAGGACTGGTTTTGGCGGCGGCATTCCACTGGTAATGTCGAGGAACGAATTTGTGGAGGAGAGCCGGGAAGAGGAGGGTTAAGCCTCGCCCGCTCTGCTCGCCGAGGCTGCCATTTTTGATTTTGACGCAAGAACGGACTACAGCCATGATTTCTAATAATCAGCGAGTAATAATGCACTCAATAATTCATTCTTCTTTTCCGCCGAAGGCTCAAAATCGCGCTCCGAGCCGCCATCAGCCATTTCCCACCATTGCGATATGAAAACAACCTGGACCGTCCTTTTGATTTTGCTGCTCCTGGCCGCCCCGGCAGACGTGCAAGCCCAATTCATCTACACGACCAACAACGGCGCGATCACCCTCGCGAGCTACAACGGTAGCTGGGACGCGGTCGTCATCTCCAACTTCGTCACCAGCATCGGAACCATGGCGTTCTATGGCTGGGCCGACTTGACCAGCGTCGCGATTCCCGCCGGCGTCACCAGCATCGGGGATGCTGCGTTCTTTGACTGAACTATATAAATGCGCATAAATAAAGGGACATAATCAGTAAAGAAAGGGGTGTAGGTACCCAGCGATCTGTTCGGGATCAGCCTCAATGTCCATCAATGCCCCGCCAAGCGTACTGACAAACTCTTCCTTGGTCGGGAAGTAACGGTTGTGTGTCGCGTTGACGCGCCCATGGTGCCAGATGCGTTCCACCGCGTTCAAATCTGGGCTGTACTTTGGCAGCGGGACTAGATGAAAGCGGTATCCATAGCGTGCCAGCCACCCTTGGACTTCGGGACCAGAGTGATAAGGCGCGTTGTCCTGAACCAAGAAGACTTCCTGGTGAGGGTAGCGGCGGACTAAACTGCTGAGAAACCTGGTGTAAGTCTGGCCATGGAACATCTCCTCACTCGCAGCGAAGTAAGCGCGCGGACGGCGAATATCCACCGCGCCAAAAACCTTCTGAGTGTTGCGCTGGCCGGTCGTAGGAATG
>Ga0326728_10019295_pt1 | contig 13253 bp, 12 predicted proteins | sample MB3enrmetagenome_FD_207602 | JGI IMG/M metagenome (GOLD analysis project Ga0326728, IMG submission 207602) | Lab enriched peat soil microbial communities from McLean, Ithaca, NY, United States - MB31MN | ecosystem: Environmental > Terrestrial > Soil > Wetlands > Peat | place: USA: New York...
CGCCGTCCGCTGGGGCAACGACGGCGTCGGCCTGCGGTTTGTGTTCCATGACGACGAGGAGCAGCGCCGGGGCCAGTTTCATGTGGTTGACGGCATCAGCAAGAAGCAACTCGAGCAATTCCTGCGGCCGTTCAGGGATGGCAAAGCCTAGCAGATTCCAGGATTGGTGTACCCAGCCCTTTGCTTTCTCGTCCTTTTCGCAAAGAGCGCGGAATGGATGGGGCACGGAAGTGATGGGTACAGCCATTCTGGAATTGCTATAAAGCGTTTTCCCTCTGCTGAAGTCCGAAACGATGACTGTCAAGTGGTTTCTTCCTTGACAAATGCCGCTCTTCCCGATGCCGGAAAGACCACTCAATTTGGAAAACGATGCGGACCCGCGCGCCCCAGGCGTCGCCTGTGAAGCCAGAGCATTCTTGGGGGTGCTGTAGTCCGAGAATCTATTGGCTTCCCACCCATTCCGCAAAACACGCGGAATGGATGGGGCACGGAAGTCTACAGTAAGACCGAAAATGCTCTAGCTTGCGAGCCTGGCCCATGCGGTCCTAGTCACGCCCCTGAACCCTGATACTCGCCATCCGCCGCGGCGGAAGCCTTCGGCCTGACCCCTGCCCTCCCCATGAGCAAAACAGACGGATGAGGCGGTTTGTAAGCAAAATCAGCAAGTTAGCCATTCGCCGCGGCGAGTCAAGCTGCTCTCAATGAACCCGAATGTCGCCCGAGCCGGTTTCGATGCGCACCGTGGGGCCGCCGCCGTTCAGCTTGCCGGTAATGTGATGGTGGTCCTGCGAGCCCTGCGTCAGCATCTCCCGGTCGGTATGAATGCTTCCCGATCCGGAGGAGGCGTCCAGTGTGAGCGGGGCGTCGCCGGCCCAGAATTCCACATTGCCGGAGCCCGTCTCCAGGTGCCAGGAGTTGGCCGGCAGACCGCCTACTTTGATGTTGCCCGAGCCGGTGCTGGCGCGCAGGCCGCCGCGCAGGTTGCGCAATTCGATGTTGCCCGATCCGGTCTCGGCCTTCACGTCGCCCTGGCCCGTCTGCTCGGCATAGATGTTGCCCGAGCCGGTGCTCGCCGTGAAGCCTCCATTCAGCCCGGTGGCATGGATGTTGCCCGAGCCGGTGCCCAGCTTGGCGTTTTCTCCGACGCCGTCGTCGTTGATGTCGCCGGAGCCCGAGCCGGCATCCAGGTAGGCGTTGGCCGGCGCCTCGATCTCATAGTCGATGCTGATGTTGTGCAGGTTCTCGTGGCGCGCACCGATGCGGATGATGTTGCCCGTCTGCTCGATGGGCGGATTGGCCGCGATCTCCCGCACCCGCTCCTCGCTCCCGCCCCAGCTCGACTTCACCCGGCCGAAGATGTGCACCCGGCCGCCGGAGCCGCGGGTCAGGTGGATGTTGCCCGAACCGGTGGCTACCGAAAGCTCCACTCTGCCGTTGACCGTCAGGTTGCGCTCGAAGGTGGCCTCGGATGCCAGCGCCGGCATCGCCGCCAGCGCCAACGCCGCCGTTGCTACTGCAATAAGATGCTTCATCGTGCTCTCCTCGCTTCGCAGGGACCCTCGATCCCTGATCCCTACTCCCTATTCCCTGCCCCCTGCCTACTCCTGCAACACCACCTGGTCGCCTTCCTTGAGTCCGCTCACAACTTCGGTCACCGAGCCGTTGGAAAGCCCCACCTTGATCCCTACCTTGCGCTTGCCTTCCTTCTGGCTCTTGTCCGGAACCTCCACCGACGCGTTCTTCTCCTTGTCGTACATGACCGCGCTCTCCGGCACCGTCAGCACGCCCTTGTGCTCGTCGAGCAGAATCTCGGCGTTGGCCGTCATGTTGGCCTTCAGCTCGCCGCCCGGATTGTCGATCGAGACGCGCACTTCAAATGTAGTGACATTGTCCTTTTCCACGCCCAGCGGCGCAATCTTGGTCACCTTGCCGTTGAAGACCCGGTCGCGAAAGCTCTCCACTTTGATGCGCGCCGGCTGGCCCAGGTACACGTGGGCAATATCCGCCTCGTCCACCTTGCCCTGCACGTAAACCTCGTTGATGTCTCCCTCGGTCATCACCAGGGTGGCCGTCGAACCCAGCACCAAAATCGAGCTGACCGCGTCGCCAATCTCCACGTCCCGCGACAGGATCACCCCATCCATGGGCGCCACGATGGTGGTGTATCCCAACTGCTCCTCAAGCTGTTTCAGGCCGGCTTGCGCCTGCATCACCTGCGCCCGCGCCTGCTTCAGCCGCGCTGCATCCACGCCGATCTGCGCCTGCGACGAATCCCGCCTGGTGAGCGCCGCCAGATAGTCCTTGTTGGCATCGTCCAGCGCCTGGCGGCTCACGATGCCCTGCTTCTGCATCTCCAGGTTGCGGTCCAGCGTGGCCTTGTACATGGGCAGGTCGGGCGCCGCCGCGTTCACTTTGTCCTGCTCGATATTGGCCTCGTAGGTGGCCACGTTGGCCTCGGCCGCCGCCAGTTGCGCCCGCTGCGCCTCCACCTCAGCCGCAATCTCCACCTGATCCAGTTGCGCCAGCTCCTGCCCCTTGTGGACCTGGTTGTTGATGTCCACGTAGAGCTTCTCCACAATCCCCGAAGCCTTGCTTTTCACCTCGACCTGGGTGATCGGCTGAATCTTTCCCGTGGCCACCACCGACCGCGCCACATCGCCGCGCGCCACCTTGGCCAGCTTGTTGGGATCGATCGACGCACCCTTGGCCAGCCGCGCCAGCCCAAACCCCAGCACAGCCAGAATCACGAACCCGCCGATGCCCAGCCAGATCCAGAATTTCTTGCTCTTGCGCGAAGCAGCCACTCAGTATCCTCCCAGGCGCGAAGAAAGCCGCGGCTCTCCCCTGCGGAAACAAACCGATGCTCTAATCCTATGATCTCAGACGGCGCCCGCCCTCCGCCGTCACCCGCAACCGCGCGCTGGCGCCGCTGAGTTGCTTCCCTTTCATACGCAACCCGCCTCGCCGCGGTTCCAGCGTCGCTCGCCGCTAATCCCTAACCCCTGACCCCTAATCCCAAATCTGCATTTCTCACGGCCAGATCGACGCTCTGTAGCGCCGACCTCCCGGTCGGCTGTACTGGCGGCGTCCTCGCCGCCAGAGCAAAACCTCGTTCATTTATGGGGTTTCCACACACCGTGACGGAGCAAACGGTGTCCGGTGTGGGTCGGGAGACCCACGGTCGCCGCGGCGACCCGGCCAGAAGGCCGGCTGTACATTTCCAAATGAAACATTCTCATACGGCCGAAGAACTAGAGCGCTTTCGGCCTGACTGTTTACGGTTCAAATCGAGAATTGCGCTCTCCCACCCTTGAATCAAAAGGCGATTCAAGGATGGGGCACCCAGCGCTTTGTTAACACTTGACAAGAAAATGCTCTAACTCGGAGGATGCTTCGGTCCCATCATCATCCTGTTCGCCTGAAGAGCTAAGACTGGATCGTATCTCCCGATGTGTTGTGTGTGCGTTCGACGGCCCGGTCGAGTTTGTCATTCCTGAGATCGTTCTGCGGCTCGATCCAGATGAGTAGCACCAGGGCTGGCACTGCCGCCACGGTGGTCAGCAAGAAGAACGGCACCCAGCCGATCTTCTCCGACAACAACCCACCTGAGGAGGCAACCACCGTGCGGCCAAGCAAAGCCAGCGAGGAAAGCAGCGCGTACTGAGTCGCCGTAAAAGCGGGCGAACATAGACTGGAAAGATAGGTCACCAACGCGGTCCCGGCCATCCCCCCCGTGATGTTTTCGGCAGTCACACACAATGCAAGGTAGCCAATCCGATGCCCACCTAAAGCCTGCAGAACATAAAACAGGTTCCCGGCCGATTGCAAAATGCCGCAAAGGATCAGCGAGCGCCGGATTCCGAACCTGGTCGTCACTACGCCGCCCAAGAGGGCTCCTGCCACAATCGAGAAAAACCCGAAGACTTTCGAAGCGGCGGCGATCTCAGGGAGCGAAAATCCCAGCGATATATAGAGTGGCGTTGACATTACTGCCGCCATTGCCTCGCCCAGCTTATAACCGAAAATGAAGATCAGGATGACCAGCCAAAGCGGACGGCGCATGAAGTCGATGAAGGGGCCCGTTACCGCGGTGGCCAGCGCCTGGCGAACTCCCTCCCATCCGGCCGCTCTGGAATGTGCGCTTTCCGTCGCCACTTTCGGCTCGGGGCCAAACAGGAACACCAACATTCCCACGCCGAGCAGCGCCGCCATCGTGGCATAGGCCGCAAACCATCCGGCGCGCGCCGCGATCAGCAGGGAGCCCGCTCCGGAAACCAGCATGGCAAGCCGGTAGCCGGTTTGGATCATCGCTGCACCGGGCCCCTGCAGGTTCAGTTTCAGGATCTCCACGCGCCAAGCATCGATGACGATATCCTGGCTCGCGGATAGAAACGCGACGAGCAGCGCCAGGGCGCCCATCAGAGCCAGGTTGCGCTGTGGATTGAGCGATCCCAGGGCGATGATTGCACCGATCAAGAGAATCTGGATGGTGATTCCCCAACCGCGCCGCCGCCCCAGCGGCAACGGCGGCGGGAGGCGATCGATCAGCGGCGACCACAGGAACTTGAACGCGTAAGGCGCGCCGACCAGGGCGAAGGCGCCGATCGCCGCGCGCCGCACACCGGCTGTCGCAAGCCACGCCGACAGGGTCGAGTAAGTGAGCAGGAGCGGCAAGCCGCTGGCGAACCCGAGCGCCATTACCTGCAGCACGCGCCTGTCAGTGTAGGCCGCGACCGAGCGACGCCAGTTGGTTGCGGCGCGCTCGTCGGCAATGCCGGGCAATTCCTTCATCGTAATATTTGGGCACCCTGCTTCAGCTTCTTGAATGAAAGCCCGTTGTGTGCGGTTACGTTGTCGACCAGGCCACGGCCGGGAATGTCAGCCTGCCCGCATTTTATGTCTTTGAGCCGGTAGAAGCCCAGCCGCTTTGTGAGCTCCGAGCATATGCCGCCATCAGGAAGTTACTCCCGGCTAAGCTGGGGTGAGTGGGATGATCTTCGCCGCAAGCTCCCCATGCTTTCCCATCGTCAGCAGCCCCACCGTTACCGGCAGCTCGAAGCGCCGCGGCCCGCAGGAGCCGGGATTGAAGTACAGCACGCCCTTGCGCCGGTAGAAGTTGGGCACATGCGTATGCCCGAAGAGCACGGCGGCGAACTTGCCCGCTGTTGCTCCCACGGTGGGAGCGTGGTATATTGAATTGCGTGAGAGTGATCGCGCGTGGCACCCTGAATGGCTTTGTCAGGAACAGGGTTGATAGAAAGCTCCAAAAGATGGTGAAGGATCATCTGGATGGCTGGTACGCCGAAGCGGCGAAGGCCGCATGGAAGAATTCGGCGGAGCTGAAAGCGCAATATCGCTCAGCGAGCATCGTCTCTTCTGAGCGGGTTGTCTTCAACATCAAGGGTAACGAGTACAGATTGATCGTTGCTATCAACTATCACTATCAAGTGTTGCTCATCCTTTGGGTTGGCACACACAAAGAGTATGACCAGATCGATGTCGGGAAGGTGGAATATGACAAGCGCCGGTATGCAGATCCATCCGATTCGGACTGAAGCAGACCATGAAGCAGCGGTAAGGCGGATTGCGACGCTCATCGGCGCAGCCCCCGGCAGTGTGGAGGGGGACGAGTTGGAAGTGCTTGCGATTCTGGTGGATGCGTACGAAGCGAAACACCATGCGATGGACGCTCCGGACCCCGTCGCTGCGATTCAGTTTCGTATGGAGCAACAGGGGTTGTCTCGCAAGGATTTGGCGCCTCTGATTGGCAGCAGGGCGCGAGTTTCTGAGATTCTCACGGGCAAGCGCAGCCTCACGCTAGGCATGGTTCGCCGCATCAAGTCTGGGCTCGGGATATCTGCGGATTTGCTGATACAAGCATCGCCGAACAGAACGGGGTCCGCCTATCGATCGCATATCGCACGGAAAGCGCAACCAGCCAACTCGAAGATCGTGAATAGGAAGGCTGTATTACACGTCCGCGAACAGATGAGCAAGGCGTAGTAGGCCTGCCTGGTCCATCCGGAAGTTGCTTTCTTCCTAACCTGGGGTGAGCGGAATGATTTCTGCTTCTAACTCCCCATCTTCCCCCACCGTCAACAGGCCCACCGTTACCGGCAACTCGAAGCGCCGCGGCCCGCACGAGCCGGGATTGAAGTACAGCACTCCCTTGCGCCGGTAGAAGTTGGGCACATGCGTATGCCCGAAGAGGACGGCGGCAAACTTGCCAGCCGCCGGGTCCAGGTGCAGCGTCTTGAGGTCGTGAAGCATGTAGACGTAGCGGTCCGCGATGAGCACCACCTCGGTCTCCGGCAGCTCGCTGCATGGGCCTTCGCGGTCCACGTTGCCCCGAATCGCCGTGACCGGTGCGATCCGCTCCAAACCTTGAAGGACCGATGGTCCGCCCACGTCGCCCAGGTGCAGGATGCGCTCCACGCCCCTGAGCGCGGGCGCAACCTCGGGCCGCAGCAGGCCGTGCGTATCGCTGATGACTCCGATCTTCATGAAAAGCTCCGGGATTCAGCTTCGGGCCGGGCATCGCCGCGGAGAATATCGAGACAGCGGCGCACAATGAGAATAATCGTCGAAGCGAGGCTCTCTCGACCACTGATTCGCCACGGCGAACCTTCGGCCACTGATCACTGTTCAATCTGTCGGGGATGTGCCCGGTTTGTACCGTTTCGGCCCGGAGACTGTGCCCAACTCAAGCCGTTTTGTTACTGTTGACCCATGCCCGAATCCGCCGTTCAACCCGACTCGACCAATCTCGACCTGGAAACTTTGGCCGCCGATGTGGTGGCGCTGGCCATGAAGGCAGGGGCCAGCGACGCCGAGGCGGTGGCGCGCGAAGGCGACGAGTTCAGCGTGAACGTGCGCCTGGGCCAGGTGGAGACGCTCAAGGAATCGGGCTCACGGGGCCTGGGGCTGCGCGTCTTTCTGGGCACGCGATCGGCTTCCGCCTCGACCAGCGACCTGACCGCGGAGGGCATTCGCCAGCTTGTGGACGGCGCGCTGGCGCTGGCGAAAATCACCGAAGAAGACCCCTGCGCCGGCCTGCCGGAGACGGCCGAGTTTGGCTCCGTCCCCGGCGATCTGCACCTCTACTACGACGATGTGTACTCGCTCTCCGGCCCGGAGCGGATCGAGTTGGCGCGGCGGGCCGAGGCCGCGGCGCTGGCCGCCGATCCGCGCATCACCAACTCCGATGGCGGCAGCTTCGACGCGGCCACCGGACGAAAGGCGCTGGCCAACTCGCGGGGCTTTGCGGGCGGCTACCGCACCAGTTACGCCGGGGTCTCGGTGGCTCCGCTGGCCATGGATGCGAGCGGCGCCATGCAGCGCGACGGCTGGTGGTCCAGCGCCCGGTGCTTCGCGCACCTCGAAGCTCCCGAGGCTGTGGGCCGGGAGGCAGCGCGGCGCACGCTCCGCCGGCTGGGCGCGCGGCGAGTGCCCACGCAGCGCGTTCCCATCGTCTTTGCGCCGGAGGTGGCGCGGTCGCTGCTCGGCTCGGTCTTCGAGGCCGCCTCGGGCGATGCCATCTGGCGCAGCGCGTCGTTTTTGGCCGGACGGCTGGGCGAGCGGATCGCCGCGCCCGGCGTGACCGTCGTCGACGATAACGCCATGCTGCTGCCCACCGGCGCGGGCGGCTTCGGCAGCTCGCCGTTCGACGGCGAGGGGCTGCCCTCCGGGCGCACGGTGGTGGTGGAAGCGGGCGTGCTGCGCAGCTACCTTTTGAATACCTACTGCGCGCGCAAGCTGGGCATGAAGTCCACTCACAACGCCTCGCGAGGTTTAGCCGGCACGCCGGGCATCGGCTGCGGCAACCTCTATCTTGAGCCGGGAACGCAGACGCCGGAGGAGATTCTGGCCGCGATTCCGGCGGGACTTTACGTGACCGGGCTGATGGGCTTCGGCGTGAACGTGGTTACGGGCGACTATTCGCGCGGCGCAACCGGGCTGTGGATCGAGAACGGCGAGCTGACCCACGCTGTCGAAGAGGTGACCATCGCCGGCAATCTGGCCGAAATGCTCAGGAATGTGACCGCCATCGGCAGCGATCTGGAGTTCCGCGGCGCGGTGGCCTCGCCCACCCTGCGCATCGACGGGATGACGATTGCGGGGAGTTAGCGTTTGGCGGAGTTGGCGGAGTTAGCGGAGTTGGCGGAGCTGGCGGGGTTTTGTGCCGGATAGAGGAACAGGATCGAACCGGAATGGCTCTTTCGAGGCGCGATTTTGAGGTTGAGATGCAACAGATCGCCTTTGAGCCGGGCGACGCCGGGGCCGCGCTCCAGCAACTGCCTGCCACTTCGGCGGTCTTTGCCCTTTATGGCGCGGAGGCTCATGCCGAGCCCTACATCGGCCGCACGCCCAACCTGCGCGCGCGGCTCGCCCGGCTGCTCCAGCCCTCGCCGCGCCATCCGCGCCGGTTGCAGTTGGCGGGGCGGGTGCGGCGCATTGGGTGGCGGCTGACCGGCTCGGAGTTCGAGTCGTTGCTCACGCAATTTTCTCTTTTGGAGGAGATTTACGGAGCCAAGTCCCTGGAGCGGATGCACCTGCGGGCGCCGGCTTTTGTGCGCTTCCTGGGCGGCAATCCGTATCCGCGCATCGTGGTGACTCACCGGCCCAGCCAGCGCGAGGCCGACTGGGCGTACGGGCCGTTCCAGTCGCGGGCGGCGGCCGAGCGCTTTGCCGAGGAGGCGCTCAAGCTGTTTCTGCTGCGCCGCTGCACGGACGACCTGGACCCCAACCCCAACCACCCCGGCTGCGTGTACTCCGAGATGAAGATGTGCCTCGCACCCTGCTACCGGGGCTGCACCGATGAGCGCTACGCCGAAGAGGCCGCAGCGGTGGAGCAGTTTCTTTCCACACGCGGCGACAGCCGCCTGGTTACGCTGCGCAGTGAGCGCGAGCAGGCCTCCGCCAACCTCGAATTCGAATCCGCCGCGGCGATTCACGCCCAGGTGCAGCGGGTGGAAGCGGTGCGCTCGCTGGCTCCCGAGCTGGTCCGCCCGCTCAGCCGTCTTCGCGCGGTGATCCTGCAAGCTTCGGCAAATCCAGACGAGGTCGCCGTCTTTCTCTTCGAGAATGGCCGGCTGCGCGGGCCGGCTGGGTTCTCGACGGCGGGCATGAGAATCAAGAGTGAGCAGCCGGGGCCGGGATCGCTCGTGGCTCACCAGGCGGCAGCCGAGGCCGTCTCCGAAGCTTCTCCTTCTGAATCTCCGCCTTCCGATGCCGCCCTGCCGGACGCCGCGCCCGAAGCCGGAATCGCAGCGCCGGCGAAGCTTCCTCGCGGCCTGCTCGAAAGCCGCATGGAGGCTGCGCTGGCGGCGCTGGCGGAGCCGAGCCAGGCTTCATCGGCGACCATCCGCCAGGGCCACCTTGCGCTGCTCAAGCGCTGGTACTACCGCCCCGAAGCCCGGCGCACGGGCGAGATCTTCTTTCCCGACGCCGAAGGCCACTGGCCCATCAAGGCCCTGCTGCGCGGCGCGGGCCGGGTGGCCGGGAAGATGGCGGCAGCGGGCAGCCACACAGGGTAAGCTCATCGGTGAGTCGAACCACGCACGCTCCCGAGTCCCTCCGCTCAATGCCGGCCGAGAGAGGCAACCGTCTGAGCGCCGGCCGGGCCGGACTGAGCAGATAGAGCATTTTCGGGAATTGTGTAGACCAGAAGCATATTGGCATCCCACCCTTTTCGCAGGAAAAAGCGGAGAGGATGGGGCACGGAAACCTACAGTAAAAGCGAAAATGCTCTGGCCTTCGATTGCACCTCATCGGTCCAAGCGCTCAAGCAGGCAAACGAAGAAGCCGTCGGTGGGCAAAGCGCCAGGGAGCAGACGGAGCGCCCCATCGGGCGTGGGTGCGGCTTTGAGGCGCTCCGCACCGGAAGAAGTGAGAATGCCTTGGCAAAGCAGGGCATCGATGCTGGATTCCAGCGAAACCTGGCGAGCGTTGGGAGCTTCCGCGAGCACCGCGGCGACAACCTGCTCGTTTTCCTCCGGTTCAAGCGAGCAGGTGGAGTAGACGACGCGGCCGCCGGGGCGGATGGCGCGAAGGGCGGCCAGAAGAATGGCGCGCTGGCGCTCGGCCTGGCGGGCGAGATCTTCAAGCCGCAGCCGCTGGCGAATTTCCGGGTTGCGGCCCAGCGTGCCTGTACCGCCGCACGGCGCGTCGACCAGGGCGAGGTCGAAGCTGGAGTCTTCGCCGAGGGTGGTCGCGTCGATGAGGCGGCATTCGACCCGGTCTCCGAGCGGGGCAAGGCGCTGGCGCAACAGCTCGAAGCGCTGCGGGCTGGACTCGCAGGCGAGGATGCGGGCCGTGGGGTTGCGCTCGGCCAGGATGAGAGTCTTGTTGCCGGGAGCGGCGCAGGCGTCGAGGAGGCTTTTCCCTCTTTGGTTTGGATTCGAGCCTGCAACGCAGGCCAGTTCGGCGATCAGTTGCGAGCCTTCATCCTGGAGGCGCAGGCGACCCTCACGAAAGGCCGCGCTGGCGGTCAGGTCCCCGGAGACGACGGTGCGGGCCGCGGTGAGCAGTTCGCCGGGCTGGAGACGGATGCCAGCGGCGGCGAGTTCGTCTTCTACTGCGGGGTTCTGAATGCGGAGGGTGAGCGAGGGCTGGCTCTGGCCGTGACCGCAGAGGGCGCGGGCGGCTTCGAGGCCATAAAAACTGACCCAGCGCTCGACCATCCAGGCGGGGTGAGCGTAAGCCAGCGCCAGTGCCACAGGGGATTGATCTGGAAGACCTTCCGCAGGGGCTAAGGCCCGCGTTGATTCTACCGCACTTGCGGCACGACTGAAGTCGTGCCCTGATACAAAACCATGTTTTTCCGCAGCCTGTAAAGCCCACGTCGATCCTGCGTCGTTGATGCACGGGCTGAAGCCCGTACCCTTCAAGCCTTCAAGCTTTCCAGCAGTCTGCAAGGCCCCGGCCAGTTTGCGCAGAATGGCGTTGACCATGCCGGAGGCGAAGCGGTGGCCGGCCTGCTTGGCCAGTTCCACGCTCTCGTCGATGGCGGAGCGGGCGGGAATGCGGTCCATGTGCAGAATCTGGAAGGCTCCGAGCCGCAGGGCTATGCGGATCTGCGGGTCGAGCCTGGCGTTGGGCCGCTTGAGCAGCGCCTGCAACTGGTGGTCGAGGCGAATCTGCCAGCGCAGCACGCCGAGGACGAGGGCGGTGGCCAGATTGCGGTCGGCCGGCGAAAGCGCATTGACCGCCTTGCCGCGCAGCAGATCGTCGGAATGCGATTGGCCGCGCTCAACGGCCATGAGAACGTTGAAGGCCGCCTTGCGTGCCGAAGATATGCCGGCCGGCCGGTTCTTCGGCGCGGTCCTTGCGGCGCCGGATTGCCGCGCAGCTCTCACTGGACCGGCGCCCCGAGCCGCGCGTCGGGAGCGAGCGGGTTTCCGCGCAGGAATTCGGCTGCCGGGAGGCGCTTCTTGCCTTCAAGTTGCACTTCGAGGAGTTCGAGCCAGGTGTTTTCAGCGCAGCGGACGAAGAGGCGATAGTCCTCGATGCGAGTCAGGCCGGGCTCGGCTGGGCCTCCTTCGGCGGGAGTTGCTTCCGCGGAAACGGGCGCGGCAGAGGACGGAGCGGGCGCGACCTCCAGGCGGTGAACGATGAGCTTCCTGCCGTCGAGGGTGGCGAAGGCGCCCGGCCAGGGTTGAAAGCCGCGCCAGCGATTCTTCAGTTCATGGGCGGTACGGGAAGCAAAGTCCATGCGGCCGTCTTCGCGGTCGAGCAGCGGTGCGAAAGTAGCGAAACTGTGATTCTGCGGCTGCGGGTGAATGGTTCCGGCGGCCAGACCGGCTAGGGTTTCCACCACCAGCGGCGCGCCCGCCTTGGCGAGCACGTCAAACAGGTCCACGGCGGTCTGGTTGGGAGCGATTTCGACCGTCTGCTGGAGGAGAATGGGACCGGTGTCGAGGCCTTCTTCAAGCAGCATCGTTGTATTGCCGGTGAATGCGTCCCCGTTGGCCACGGCCCACTGGATGGGCGCGGCGCCGCGGTACCTGGGCAGCAGCGACCCGTGCAGATTGATGCAGCCCAGCCGAGGCAGCGCCAGCATCCAGGAGGGGAGGATGTGGCCGTAGGCGACGACGACGATGGCGTCGGGGGCAATGGCTTCGAGCTGGGCGCGAAACTCAGCGTTGTTACGAATCTTCTCGGGCTGCGCGACAGTCAGCCCGGCGGCCAGGGCGGCCAGCTTGACCGGCGGAGCGGTGAGCTGCTGACCGCGGCCCACGGGGCGGTCGGGCTGCGAGACCACCAGCGCGACCTCATGGCCCGCCGCAAGCAGGGCTTCGAGGGTTGGAACGGCGAAGCTGGGCGTGCCGCAGAAGGCGAGCTTCATCGGATCCCCCTTACGGACGCCGGTCGCAGCTCATGATCTCCCACCCTTTCCGCGGAACAAAGCGGAAAGGATGGGGCACCCAGGTTTTGGGGGGAGGAGAAGGAGGACGAATCCGGCTGCGCGGCCATCGGTTCTACCACTTGCCTTCACGCTGCAACTTGCGGATCTTGCGCAGGTTCAGGTCGCGCTTGAGGGCGCTCATGCGGAAGATGAACAACATGCCGTCGACGTGGTCGATCTCATGCTGCATGCAGCGCGAGAGCAGGTCGTCGCCGTCCATCTCGAACCACTTGCCGTTTTCATCCTGGGCGCGGATGCGCACCTTGGCGGCGCGGACGACCTTCTCGCGGATGTCGGGAAAGCTGAGGCAGCCTTCCTCCTCGTAGGCCTTGCCATCGCGGAAGATGATCTCGGGATTGGCCAGGACCAGCTTCTGCTTGGGGTCCTGGCCCAGGCTGAGGTCGATCACGGTCAGGCGCTTCGACACGCCCACCTGCGGCGCGGCCAGGCCGATGCCCTTCGAGGCGTAAGTGGTCTCGAACATGTCGGCCACCAGCTTGCGCAGCTCGTCGTCGAATTCGCTGACCGGTTCGCCGGGCTGCGAGAGCACCGGCTCGGGATATTTGACAATGTTGAGAATCATCTCTGTGCTTCAGTAGCTCCGTATCTGTTCGATGTACCCATCAAAGTTTCGTTTCATTTCCAGCGCCGAGTCACCGCCGAACTTTCGCTGCGCGAGATCCGCGACGGTGAGGGCGACCATGGCCTCGGCGGCCACGCCGGCGGCCGGCACCACGCAAATGTCGCTGCGCTCGTAGCTGGCTGTGGTTGCATCGCGGGTATCGAAGCGCACCGATTCCAGCGGGCGGCGCAGCGTGGAGATGGGCTTCAGGTAGCCGCGGACCAC
>Ga0326728_10019296_pt1 | contig 13252 bp, 10 predicted proteins | sample MB3enrmetagenome_FD_207602 | JGI IMG/M metagenome (GOLD analysis project Ga0326728, IMG submission 207602) | Lab enriched peat soil microbial communities from McLean, Ithaca, NY, United States - MB31MN | ecosystem: Environmental > Terrestrial > Soil > Wetlands > Peat | place: USA: New York...
TGGTGGAAAAATTCTTGGATGCATTAACGCCATTAATCTCAAATCTGAATCCTGCCGAAGGACCCACTGCACCGCCTCAGGCTGTTGCACCTGTGACTCCGGTACCGCCAATAGTTTTTCCATAAGAAGGTTGAGTTTCGCTGCGGCCCTTCCAACAAGCATTCGACACAAGCCCAAGGGATGGCCCGCCCGCCGCGCCAGCGCCCAGCTCTGGCTCCGGTTCACCAGCGCCGGGGAATTTGCCGGCCCGGGCGGCGGGCTGAAGAGCCGGCGGAGGGTCCGTTGGAGAGCAGGATTACGCGCCGGAGCGCTTGCGCAGGCTTGAAGCCCGCACCACGATATGCGGGCTGATCAACTGTGACCTGGGCGCCGGACGGGACTTGCTTGCGGCCAGCTTCAGCGCGAGCGTTGCGGCAAGTTTCCCGATGTTCTCGCTTCCCTGGTCCACTGAGGTGAGGGGAACCCGTAACATATCGTCATAAGGCAGGTTCCCGCATCCAACCACCGCAATGTCGGCGGGAATGCGAAGCCCGGCCTCTTCAATCGCGCGTATCGCGCCCAATGCCGACGGATCGTTGAAGCAGAAGATCGCATCCGGCCGGGGATTCTGCTCGAGCAGTTTCATGGCGGCCGTGTATCCGCCCTTTTCACCGCGGTGATCGCCTGAAGTGCCCAGCGAAACCACCTGCTCCGGCAGCGGACCCGCTTTGAACTCGGCGAGCGCCTGGCGATAACCCTCCAACCGGCCCCGTGCAGTGCTCACCTCCGGTCCCCGAACATGCGCAATGCGCCTGCACCCCTGCTCGATCAGGTGCCGGGTCGCGATCAGGCCGACCTCGACATCGTTCACCCCGATAAAATTCGCATTCAGGCCATCGATACGGCGGTCCAGGAGAATGTAGGGCGCCTCCTGGCTTTCGAGAAACTTGAAGTTCGCCGGCGACGAGCGCGCCGAAGCGATCAGCAGTACATCCACGCGCCGGGCAACAAGCTGCCTGATCTCCTGTTCCTCAACCTGCGGATCCTCGTCGGAGGAAGAGATCAGCAGGCAATAGTTGCGGTTCCGGATCTCGGCAGAAATCGCCTTGGCGATCTGCGCGAAAAATGGGTGCAGCAGATCCGGCACCACCAGGCCAATCGACCAGCTTTGTCCCGTAATCAGCGATCGCGCGGCGAGGTTGGGTTGATAGTCCAACTCCTTCATTCGCTTGAGAACGCGTTTGCGGGTCTCTTCGCTGATATCCGGGTGGTTCCTAAGCACCTTTGAGACCGTGACGACCGATAGACCAAGTTCGGTTGCTATGTCTTTCATTCGCACGGCCATGGCCTTTACCCCCTTGCTGCCGAAGCAGATAACAGGAACTGGATACCTATTTTCTCTCGGATGCTCCCTTCAGTCTAGGGCGCCAGACGGCTGCCGGGCGCGGAGCTAACGTTCTTTGCACCTGCGGCGCGCCGCCTTGTGCACCTCGCCCTCCCGACGCGATTTTCTCCACAACTTGTCGACTTTCGGCCCGGGTGATATGGTTTCAGTTAACGATAACGGAGACGAAATTCCATGCTATCTCCAACAGACACTGCTGACCAGCAAATTCTGGGCGTGAACCCCGCGACTGTCCCATTCCGGACTCTGAGCTCGGGCGCGAAAATGCCCGCTATCGGCCTGGGAACCTTTGGCTCGGACCATGTTTCGCACGATGCTGTCGCCGAGGCGGTTCTGTACGCCGCCTCCGTCGGCTACCGGCACTTCGATTGCGCGAGAGTCTACGGCAACGAGGACAAGATCGGCGAATCGTTCAGGAGACTCCTCGATCAGGGGCTTCGCCGCGAAGAGCTTTGGATCACCTCAAAGCTGTGGAACGACATGCACGGCGAAGACGACGTCATCGCTTCGTGCGAGAGGTCCCTGGCCGATCTCCAGTCCGGTTATCTCGATCTCTTTCTGGTCCACTGGCCGTTTCCCAACCATCATCCTCCCGGATGCGACGTGAGCGCGCGCAACCCTCATGCCGTGCCCTACATTCACGAGAACTACATGCGCACCTGGCGCAAGATGGAGGAGCTGGTCGATCGGGGACTGGTCCGCCACATCGGCACCTCGAACATGACTATCCCCAAGATGGAGCTTGTGCTGCGCGACGCGCGCATCAAGCCGGTGGCTAATGAGATGGAGTTGCATCCCCACTTCCAGCAGCCGGAGTTCTTCCGCTACCTGGTGGGGAAGGGAATTCAGCCCATCGGTTATTCGCCCATCGGCTCGCCGGGCCGGCCGGAACGCGACCGCACGCCTGAGGACACTTCGCCGACTGAAGATCCGGTAATCGTCGAAATTGCGCGACGGCTTGGCCTCCACCCGGCGGTGGTGTGCATCAAGTGGGCAGTCGAGCGCGGGCAGGTCCCCATCCCGTTCTCAGCCAACCCACGCAATATATTGGCAAACCTGCTCGGCGTCGTGGGTGAGCCGTTGACCGCCGAAGACATGAGCGCCATTGAAAAACTCGACCGCAACTGCCGCCTGATCAAGGGGCAGGTCTTCCTGTGGAAAGACAATCAGACATGGGAAGACCTGTGGGATATCAACGGAGTGATTACACCTCCATAAACATCGCAATCCTGAGTAGTGCAGTGTCAGGTGAATGACGAATAGTTGATGCCGGCCTGAAAATGAAAACGCTGTCACTCCGGCAGGTAATTCAAACGCAGACAGCGAGGAGCAAGTTGAAATGCACAAGACCATGAAAGCGGCATTTCTTCCGGGAAACAGCACCGTAGAGATGAAGGAAGTTCCGGTGCCTGTGCCGGGCCACGGCGAGGTGCTGATCGAAGTCAAAGCATCCACCATCTGCGGTTCCGATATTCGCGCCATCTACCACGAGCATCTGGGCAAAGGCCCCGAGGGTTACCAGGGCGTGATCGCGGGCCATGAGCCTGCCGGCCTGATCGTCGAGACCGGGCCGAGCTGCCGCCGCTTCAAGGCCGGCGACCGCGTAATTGTCTATCACATCTCGGGTTGCGGCGTGTGCAACGACTGCCGGCGGGGTTACATGATCTCCTGCACCAGCCCTGAATATCGCCGGGCCTATGGCTGGCAGCGGGATGGCGGCATGGCTCCGTATCTGCTTGCCGAGGAGAAAGACCTGATCCTTCTTCCCGATTCACTCACCTACCTGGACGGCGCGCAGGTGGCGTGTGGCTTCGGCACGGTGTACGAAGCACTTGAAAAAATTGGAATCAACGGCAACCACGCGGTGCTGATCACCGGCCTCGGTCCCGTGGGCCTTGCCGCCGGAGCACTGTGCCGCAAGCTGGGCGCTGAGAAGATCATCGGCATCGATATCTCGCCTGTACGCCGCGATATTGCCGTGCGCCTCGATCTTTGCGATACGGTTCTGAGCGCCGGCCCTGACAACGTGAGCGAGGTTCGCGAACTCACCGGCGGCTACGGGGTGGAGCGCGCGGTGGATTGCTCGGCCAACGCCGAAGCCCGCGCTACCGCCATTCGCGCCACCCGTAAATGGGGAAAGATGGTGATGGTCGGCGAGGGCGGCACCGTCACGTTCAATCCCTCGCCCGACATCATTCACGAACAGAAAACCATCTACGGTTCCTGGGTTACCTCAACCTGGCTTATGGAGGAGCTGGTGGAGCGGCTGGTTCGCTGGAATCTGCACCCTGAAGACATCGTTACGCACCGCTTCTTTCTCGACCAGGCAGACGAGGCTTACAGCTTGATGGCCTCGGGTAACTGTGGTAAGGTCGCGGTCTGCCCCACTGCGGAGTAATCAATGCACACTGCACCAACCGAGCACACTGCGGCCCAATCTTCTTCAGCACCTCTTCTGCCGCGCACCGGCAAGGTCGCCTTCTTCCTTGTCACCGGGTTGTTCTTTCTCTGGGCCATCCCCAACAACCTCAACGACGTTCTCATCCGCCAGTTCATGAAGTCATTCGAGATCAACCGCCTTGAGGCTGGTCTCGTGCAATCGGCGTTTTATTTCGGGTACTTCCTGCTCGCCATCCCCGCGGCCCTGATGATGCGCCGCTATGGATACAAGCGGGGGCTCCTGACCGGCCTGCTGCTTTACGCAACCGGCACCTTCCTCTTTTATCCCGCCGCGATGGCGCGGAGCTACCCGCTCTTTCTCTTCGCCCTGTTCGTCATCGCCAGCGGTCTCGGCTTTCTTGAAACCGGCTCCAATCCTCTCATCGCTCAGCTCGGCGATCCATCAACCGCGGTGCGGAGGCTCAACTTCTCGCAGGCCTTCAACCCCTTGGGGTCGATAACCGGAGCGCTGATCGGAACCGTGTTCATCTTTTCCGGCATTGAACCCGGCGCGACCGATATTGCGCGCATGAAGGCCCAGGGAGTTTATGACGCGTTCCTCGACCACGAAACTCTGCGCGTGCTCACGCCTTACATGGTGCTGGGCGTCGTGGTCCTGGTGTGGGCCGTGCTCATCTTCCGGACCAAGTTTCCGGTCATCGAGGGAGACTCCGCTGCCGCAGACGGCCACAGGTCCGGCGGCTATCTCACTCTCTTTCGCTATCCGCACTTTCTTTCCGCCGTTTTCACCCAGTTTTGCTACGTAGGCGCGCAGGTGGGCACCTGGAGCTACTTCATCCAGTATTGCCAGGATTACACCCACGTCCCAGAAAAACTCGCCGGCTATCTGCTCACCACAACGCTCGGGGCCTTCGCCATCGGCCGGTTCACATCCAGCTGGGTGATGAAGCACTTCCATCCCGACAAGATGCTGGGTGTTTTCGCGATTGCCAACATCCTGCTCCTGCTGGTCGGCATCCTGTGGACGGGATGGGTGGGCCTGATCGCTGTGCTGCTCACCAGCTTCTTCATGTCGATCATGTTCCCCACCATCTTCGCGCTGGGCATCAGGGATCTGGGCGAGCACACCAAGGAAGGCGCATCGCTGCTGGTCATGGCCATCATCGGCGGCGCGGTCTTCACTCCGCTGATGGGACTTGCCTACCAGCTCACAAAGAGCATGGCGGTCAGCATGATCGTTCCGCTGCTCTGCTATTTCGTGGTCGGCGTCTTCGCCATGGTGGGCGCGCACGCCGCACCTTTTCCAAGCCGCTGGGAGCGCCGCCTCAAAGAACTCGTTCCGGTTCTCGGCCATCGCAACTGGATTGTGGTTGCCGATTCGGCCTATCCGGCGCAATCCAATCCGGGAATCGAAACCATCTACACCGGCGAAGATCACCTTCGGCTGCTCGGCAAGGTCCTCGACACAATCGCGGCGCACCATCATGTTCGCGCCAAAATTTATCTGGACGCCGAACTGCAGCACGTGCCGGAGAAGGATGCCCCCGGCGTAACCGGACTTCGTGGCGAACTCGATCGCCTTCTCGGCCAGAATGCGCGCGTGCTCGGGCATGAGCAGATCATCGCGAAGCTCGATGAGAGCGCCAGACTCTTCAACATCGTGATTCTCAAATCGACGCTCGCCATTCCCTACACTTCGGTCTTTCTGGAGCTGGATTGCGGCTATTGGAACCCCGATGCGGAAGAGCGGCTGAGGAACGCCCTGGCAGACATAACCGCCGTGGCGTCAGGCGACTGATGCCGGCGCCGCCCGGCAAGCGGCCGGCCCGTAACGAGTGAAAAAGGAGCATAGAACAATGCAAAGAAGAGAGTTTTGCAAGCTGATGGCGGCCGCTGCGGCGGCTAACGCAATACCCATGAAGGGGCAGGCAGGTTCGAGCGCGCCCGCCGGCTTCAACAAGCTGCATCAAACCTATGAAGAGTTCTGCGCGCTGCCGGATGCGGAGCGGGTCTTTTATGCGCTCGTCGACGGCAGGATTGTTGAAACCAAACTGAACGACGCCAACTGGTCGCCGACCGAATGGGGCGAGCCGGGCGAGTTGCCCGGCGGCTCGTGGGATGGCGTATCTATGCAGGCTCCCATCGGCGGTCTCAGCGGCGAAGGCCCCTACCAGGCGAACTGGGATTCGTTGCTGAATTACGACGCGCCCGAGTGGTATCGCGACGCCAAGTTCGGCATCTGGGCGCACTGGAGCCCGCAGTGCGTGCCCGAAGCGGGCGACTGGTATGCGCGCGCCATGTACGAGGAGGGCTCTTCCGACAACAGATTCCATAACGCGCATTATGGCCATCCCTCGCAGTTTGGCTACAAGGATCTGACCGCGCAGTGGACGCTGCTCAACTGGGAACCGGAAGCGTTGATCGAGCGCTACAAGAACGCCGGCGCGCGGTTGTTCATCTCGCTGGCCAACCATCACGACGGATTCGACTCGTGGGACTCGAAGCACCAGCCGTGGAATGCAAAGAATCATGGACCGCATCGCGACGTAGTGGGTGAGTGGGCCGCGGCGGCGCGGCGCCAGGGGCTGCGCTTTGGCGTGACCGTGCACCAGGCGCGCAACTGGTGGTGGTTCCAGACCTCGCACGGCGCCGACAAGAACGGCGCGCTGGCCGGTGTGCCCTATGACGGCCGCCTGACAAAGACCGATGGAAAGAACCAGTGGTGGGAGGGCCTCGATCCGCAGATGCTCTACGGCGTCAAGCATCCCAAGAACGCGCTGCCCGATGCCTCGTATGTGAAACACTTCTACGATCGCACCCGCGACCTGATCGACCAGCACGATCCCGACCTGCTTTACTTCGACAACGCGCTGCTGCCGCTGGGCTGGGGCGGCATGAATGTGGGCGCATACTTCTATAACCACAACCTGAAGACGCGCGGCAAGATGGAGGCGGTGCTGAACATAAAGAACGTGCCCGACAAGCTGGCCAAGTCGGTTGTCGCCGATTACGAGCGCGGCCTCACCAGCGGGATCATGCCTTATGCGTGGCAGTCCGAGACCTGCATCGGCGAATGGCACTATCGGCGCGGGCTCTACGAGACGCCCGGCGAATACGGCGGCTATCTGCCTCCGCGCGACGCCATTCACTGGATGGTGGACACCGTCAGCAAGAACGGCACCTTCATCCTGAATGTGCCGGGCAAGCCCGATGGCACCATCGACAGCAAGGAAATCGCTGTGGTGGTGGAGATTGGGGCGTGGCTCAAGATCAACGGCGAAGCCATCTACGAGACCCGCCCGTGGACCGTTTATGGCGAAGGTCCCAACAAGGTGGAGAGCGGATCGTTCAAGGGCACCAGCATCAGCGCGCTGAGTGAAAAAGACATCCGTTTCACGCGCAACAAGGCCGGCAACGTAATCTATGCGATCTTCCTGGGATGGCCGTTTGGCCCTGCGCAAATTGCGTCGCTTGGTTTATCGAGCAAGACAAGCCCGGGCAAGATCCAGAACGTAACCGTGCTCGGCACCGGGGAAAAGGTCAAATGGACTCAGGATGCCGATGCGTTGAAACTCGAAATGCCCCGCCAGTCGTGGCAGGCAAACGACTACGGCGCGGCGGTGAGGATTGCGCTAAGCTGATCGGGCAGTTCAGTCCCTTCCTTCCGCCCTGATTGCGGAAGGAAGGGACAGATTGACGCTCACGAGACCGGAGACTGCCCGGTCAATCGCATGAAGGACTTTCTGCACCCGATTCCAGTCCCGCACAGTACTTTGCGTCGTCCTAAGGGGCTGGTGGAGGTATGTGGGCCTGCTGACCCCACGCCGAGGCGCGGGTATCGTTCCAGTACAACGGCCAAAAGCTGTCCAGGAAGGTCGACTTCGCTTTGGCCCCTGCGTCCCAGAGCTGGTTGCATAAATCCCCCAAGCCGGCTGTACAACGTCCCTCAGGGCCTTTAGTGTCTGCGTGAAAACTGCACAAGGTACTTGTAATTCACTGCGGAGTTGGGCACAAGAGAAGTATGTCGCGATTCAAGGTTTACAGCCCGGAGCAGGCGTATTTGCCGCCGCCAAGCGTGCGGGACGAGTTGGGCTCTGGTCACCTTTGCTATTTCGTTCGCGGAGTGATTGAGCGGTTGGATATGAGCGTGTTCGAACAGAGCTACGCGGCCGAGGGCGGCGAGCTTTACGCTCCCGAGCTGATGCTGGGGGTGTGGCTTTACGTCTACGCTTTGGGCATCACCAGCGCGCGGCAGGTGGAGCGGCGGCTGGTGGAGGATCTGGCGTTCCGCTATCTGGCCGGTGGGGAAAAACTCAACCTCGGAACGCCGCTGCACAGGGGCCAACGGCGTTCTCACGCAGACACTTCAGGCCCACACTCGTTTTGGGAGCTTTATCGGCACGAGTAAACTCGTGCTCTGTTGCAAAGCCTGTGCCCGCGGCGTCTTGCTGTGACCTCGAAGGCGCGCACGTTTTCATGCTTCGCATCACACGAGCTGCTCTCGCGCAATCGCTAAAATTGAACTATGTTGGGCACTTTTCGATCCCCGCGCTGGCTGCGTAATCCGCTCTTTCTGCTTGCCCTGGCGGCCGCGCTCATCGCCATTGTGGTCCAGTCCGGCGAGCTCGGCTCGTCCGACACCCAGCACCGCGAAAACGCGGCCCACGCCCTCTGGACCGGCGACCCGCCCGTCTTTCCCTACGAATACCCCGAGTTTGGCATTCACGGCCGAAACGGAAAGCTCCAAACCTGGTACGGCATCGGCCAGCCGCTGCTGATGCTGCCGTTTGACGTTGCGGGAACGTACATTGAGCGCCTGCCCATCTTTGCCGACTACAACGGCAACGATCCCAGCGTGCGCAACATCGTCGTCAGCTACGGTGTCAACATTCTGCTCAACGTGCTCACGGCGCTGGTGTGCTTTCGTTTTCTGCGACGCTTGAATTTCTCCACGGGCCAGTCCGCGGCCGGCGTGCTGGCGCTGCTTCTGCTCACCACACACCTGCACTACACGCAGAACATGATGGAGAACAACTATATCTGCCTGCTCACGCTGGCTGGGTTCTGCTGGCAACTGGAGTGGGCGCAGACCGGCAGCCGCCGCGCGCTGCTCATCGGCTCGGCCGCGCTGGGGTTGAATCTGCTCACGCGCCTCACCACCGGCCTCGATCTGCTGGGCTGCGCGCTCTTCGTCGTGCTCGCGCTCCGGCTCAGCGGCACTCGCGGCTCCGCGCTGCGCGCCCGCGCCAGAAGTTACGCTGCCGTCACGCTGCCCGTCTATGCTTTCTTCATCCTGCTCGACCGGCTCTACCAGTTCTACCGCTTCGGCTCGTTCACCAATACCTACGCCGGCATCGCCGCGCGCGAGTGGCGCGCGCTCGACCCGAATCTGCCCGCGAATTTCCCCTTCAGCGCAACGTTTCATTCCGGCTTCTTCGGCGCGCTCTTTGCGCCTGAAAAATCCATCTTTCTATTCGACCCGCTTCTCATCCTCATGGCAATTCTCGCGATTGCCGCCTGGCGCCGCATCACGCCCGCCATCAAAGCCTACACAATCGCCACGGCAGCGATGCTTCTCGCCAGCATCGGCTTCTACGCGCGGTACTTTACTTTCGCCGGCGACTCGGCCTGGGGCGACCGCTACGTTTCCACAACCGTCGAGCTTGCGGCGCTGCTTGCGGTTCCGCTTCTGCTCGAAATGTGGCGCGAGGCGGGCCGCGCTGCCCGCGCGATCGGTGCAGCGCTAATCGCTGCAAGCGCCGTTGTCCAAGCCGCGTCGGTTGCCTTCTGGCTCTCGCTCGAGCTCTACCAGGAGGAAACGCTCGGCCATCCGACTTTCGTTGTCTGGCTGCGGCTCAAAAACATCGCTGCCTTCGCGCTGGGCAAGATGGACGCATGGGGCCTAGTCAACGCGCCCATGCACCGCGATCCGTGGGACTACGTCCACATCACCTGCTGGAACTTTTTGCCGTTTCTATTGCGCCGCGTGGGAGAAGCGCCTGCGTGGGTCTGCAACCTCACGCTGGCCCTGTGGTGGGCCGCGATCCTGGCGCTGGCGATTGTGCTGTGGAGATTGTGGCGAGTGTTAACGCACGAATTCGCGGTGAATCGGAATCCCTGAGCCGGCAGTTAACTCAGTCCGCCGACTCCAGAATGTGCCCCATAGTTCTGATGACTTGTAGAATCAATAAGTTACATGCTTTCGACGACCCGATATTGGCAGGAAGGTCACACAATTCAACAAATCAGCATTAGGTTCAGCAATTCTTCAGCAAAACAGAGAGCCCGGCTCAAAGGCCGGGCCCTTGCTGTTGGTGACCGAACGGCTAAGCTGCCAGTCGTTGGTGGACCTTTTCGGCCACGGACGCAGGGATCCGAAGACTCCGGTATCCCCGCTTGTGGCACCGCTCGGGCCGATCGATGCATAGTACGCCGGGTTCCTTGTCAAATAAGGTGCGGATTGTCCCGGCTGACAACCCCCACCTCTCGCCAAGCTCCGCCGGGCTGAAGTGCTTTTCCAGCGCGGTAGACGGTTCGTTCATGGTAACGGCTAAGCGTCCTCTTCCCGCCCTAGGGCGCTCTTGGCGGGCGCGATTGGGACCGCCGACTTTTGAATTTGGCGGTCCGCTGGTGTGCAGATGAAACGCCGCAGCGCCACGGCGTGATGTGCCCGCCGGCCCGGCCTTCATCAGATGATGGCCGACGCCCGCCTCGGCCGCTTCGATGTCGTCCTGGTCTGGGCATCCGACCGGATCGCCCGGTCGGCGAAGCACTTCCTCGAGGTACTCGATGAGTTGAGCCGGCTCAACATCGAGTACGTCTCGTTCCGGGAGAACATCGATACCGGCGGCCCGATGGGCGGCTATCTCCCCGGGTGCGGCTCCGGTGGCCCTCCGCAATCTCCGTGTGTAGGCCCGAATTGCAAGAAGAAGTACTGGATCACCGTTTCCTACTATCCACTTGGCGCGAAGATTTTCGGTGGGCACATTGGCGTTGCTATTGGCCAAGAGCCCGACGTGAAAAACAACGATACATCAGGATGGGCGCCAGGATGGGAAGGGTCACCATTACTTCGGAGGCAATCGGAACCAAATGGACTACAAAAGTTCTTCAAGACGATGGCGGCCATCCCTATTCACCCAGGAGTGCTTCGCGACGACAAACTGACCTATACTGGGTGGAAATCTCCTCATGTTGATCTCTATTATAAGGTCACTCAAAGTCAGCGCAACTTTGCTCAACTCGACTACGACATAAGGGCCACACAAAGCGGCTTGCCATCGAGTTGCTACGACTTGTATACGAGGAACTGCGCTCAGTTCGCAGAGGATATCCTGCACGATGCGGATGTCCCAGGCGGTGTCCCCGACCACGGGATATTCTGACCGCACGCAGTGTTTGTCATATTGCAGGGCCTCGCAGATGCCGAGGCAGCAAATCAATGATTCTCAAGTCGTTTTGAAATGGAGGTTTAGATGCGAAATCAAGCAATATTACTTGCATTTCTCCTGCAGATAGCGCCTATCGCGACTTGTCAAGGTCGCACAAATGGCGTGGATATGGTATTTCAGCTGAACAATGGACAATTGTTTACACCCGATTTCAGCCTGAAGAGCCATTGGTATGATATGAAACTCAACAGACGCTGGTACCTAGTTGATCTTTATATTGAGGCAGACGTTTCAAATGAGTCATCGTGTTGCCTAATCGATGTGGACAGGGCGATCGGCAGTGACAGGTCGCCGACTTGTGTTCTGAGCCGTGATCAGCGAGTGCATGTTAGCTGGAAGCTGTGGGATGGGGACGTACTCGTTGCGCGGGGACCGAAGAGTGGGGAATGCGTTTGTGGAACAATCTACATCGACAGAGGAAGAGACTTTACACTTGGTACTTTTCATGCGAAGGATGGAAAAGCATATAAATTAGAGCTAAATATCGACAATGTCAATCCGAATATTCACTTTACACAAGCACGTCTAGTTGTTTGGCCAACACCTGAAATGTGAACCAGGCAGAACAGAAGATGGCAGAAACGAGTCCGCGGTGGCTTGGACGTACGACAACACCTACCGGCTCACCAATGAGACCGTCAGCTACGATCCGGCGAACAAAAACGACGATGTGGGCCGCCTCGGGACCGTGGTAGACAACCGTCTGACCGGGTCGAACACCACGACGTACAGCTACGATCCGGCCAGCAATCTGGCCACGGCTGTCTATCCCAACCAATCTCCTTCGCAGCCGATCACTTTTACCTACGACACTCTGGACCGGCTGACGGCGCTCTCTTTACCGGTTTCCAGTTACACTTACCAGTTGAGCACGGTCGGCAATCGCACGAGCGTGACGGAGGGAACGGGGCGCACGCTTAACTGGACCTACGACAACATCTACCGGTTGACAAACGAGACCATCGGCAACGACCCCGCAAACAAGAACGGCAGTGTCGGTTATGGCCTTGACCCTGTGGGCAACCGGCAGTCGGAGACCTCCACGCTCAGTGGATTGGACCCTGGATCATTCACGTACAACGTCGACGATGAGCTCACTACGAACAGCTACGATAACAACGGGAACACAACCCAATCCGGCGCCAACAGCTTTATTTACGACTCCGAGAACGAATTGAAGACAATGAACGGTGGCGCGGTCAGCATTCTCTACGATGGCGACGGCAACCGCGTGGCGAATCTCGTTTCAATATGAGGTCAGCGGTATGCGCAATGATCAAGGCCTGCAAGAGATTGTGGCCCAGCTTGCGCTGGGCCACAGATTTCAGCATCCTCAGTTGAGATCAATTCGCAGTGACCGTGAAAGTCTGGTTCACCGCAGGAGCAGCCAGGTAGTCGGCGTTGCCTGCCTGAGTTGCCGCAATGGTGCATTTGCCAGCCGCAAGTGTGGTTGCCGTGGTTCCGGAAACCGAGCAGGTCGTTGCGGTCAGAGATTCGAATATCACTGTCAGGCCCGAAGAAGCCGTGGCAGACAGCGTAACATTTGCTCCAACCACCTGAGCCGGGATCGTGGGGAAGGTGATGGTTTGAGCTGTTTTCTGGACCGCAAAACTCCGCGTGACGGCCGGTGCTGCCGAATAGTCGGCGTTGCCGGTCTGGGTTGCCTCGATCGAGCATGTTCCGGCTGCGACCAAAGTGACCGTGCTCCCCGAAACAGTGCAGATTGAAGTGGTGGTGGACGCAAAGCTAACCGGCAGCCCTGAAGAGGCCGTGGCGCTTACGGTTATCGATCCCGTCAATAACGGCGTGGCCGGGATAGTGGGGAAGGTAATGGTTTGAGCTGTTTTCTGGACCGCAAAACTCCGCGTGACGGCCGGTGCTGCCGAATAATCGGCGTTGCCGGTCTGGGTTGCCTCGATCGAGCATGTTCCGGCTGCGACCAAAGTGACCGTGCTCCCCGAAACAGTGCAGATTGAAGTGGTGGTGGACGCAAAGCTAACCGGTAGCCCTGAAGAGG
>Ga0326728_10019297_pt1 | contig 13252 bp, 11 predicted proteins | sample MB3enrmetagenome_FD_207602 | JGI IMG/M metagenome (GOLD analysis project Ga0326728, IMG submission 207602) | Lab enriched peat soil microbial communities from McLean, Ithaca, NY, United States - MB31MN | ecosystem: Environmental > Terrestrial > Soil > Wetlands > Peat | place: USA: New York...
GTGGCCGGGCAACGGGTCGCGCTCGCATGGCCGTCATCCCCGATTTCCGAGGCGAAACCCTCATCGCGTTCCTGCGGCTGAACGTGGCGCCGGGCTCGGTCGTGTATACCGACGCCCTCAACAGCTTCTCCGGCTTGGAGGAGGCGGGGTTTCGCCACGTGTCCTGCACTCAACCCACGCGAGCCGAGCTACATAGAGGCGCGAAGTCCACCGTACCTTTGGCCGACCGCGCTATCGGCAACCTGAAGCAATGGTTGCTCGGAACCCATCACGGCGTTGGCCGCCATCAACTCCAGGCGTATCTGGATGAATTCGTCTTTCGCCATAACCGGCGGAAGCAACCTATGGCTGCGTTCCAAACCTTGCTCGGTCTGGGAACGGGGCACAAATCCACAACCTATAAGCAGATCCGAAGCGGGCGGAGATCTCCAGTCCGCTAAGCTAAGGCTGACCACAACATATCGTGGTTTGCTGAAACAACCGGATAGGCACGAGGCGACTAGGCAGGACCTATTTCCCAGAACCCCGCGGAGCCAACGTGTCATCTGGGGCGTGGATGGTCTTCAGCATGTGTCATGGTAAGAGACATAACCGTCAAGGAGATCGCGAGTTGCGGGGAAACCTAACAATCAATGGGTGGCGCATCTATCGCTTTGTACGTCACTCGCGACGACCGGCGCAAGACTCGAGGCCAGGATGGAGTCGCTGCTCCTTATCCCGTAGGGCTCTTGCATCCCCTACAATATGCCGGTTTATCCCGGCGCACCCTGTCCCCGTTTTCGCCCCTCCCGTTTTCCCCGTCCCCGTTCTCGCTCCCACAAGTTTCGTGCGGAAGGCGATCTTTTTCCATCAGACGTGCTTACTCGTGTCGGTGCGCGCTCGTCGTGCTACATAGAATCGAGGCGGCCCTTCCGCGTGTCTCCTGCTCTGCCAGCTTCTGCTCGGGGTCATGTTAAAGTCGCGTCGATCTGGCCGTGGGTGAAACCCACGGAAAGCATCGCGCGGGTGTGTTCGACCCCTGCGGGGTCGAATATTTTCTCGCTCCCGGTCCGTAGGTTTCACCTGGGGCTATTGACATTGTTCCCCTTCGGGGAACTTCGCGGACTTTGACGTGACCCTGAGATTCCGGAGATTCCGGGACTTTCCTCATTTTCTCTGTTCCGATTCGAGCAAGCGACGGTGATCTAAGGAGTTAAGGATTTGGGGAAGTGGAAGGGGACAGAATCTGTGGTATACATCCGCGTATAATTAAAGGGACATGAGGACTAACAAAAAGGCAACAGCCTGGGTCGAATCAGATCAGGGTAGGATTGCATATCGGTAAAAACACGGGTTAAAGTGAGGAGCAACTCCCCCGGGCTGGCGAAGTATCGATCATGGGTTCCGTTCTTGCGGGTGTATTGCCAGAGTCGCTCAGTGGGATTGAGTTCGGGCGAGTAGGGCGGGAGTTGGTGGACTTCCAGCCAGTGGCGGTTGGACTTGAACCAGCTCCACACCTCAGCGTTTTTATGATACGAGGCGTTGTCCTGAATGAGAATGGCCCCATGGCAGCGATAATGAGGGGCCAGGCGATGGAGGAAATCCGCCTCGCGTGTCCTAGCGAGTCGGCCGGAAGCGTCTACACGGTGGGGCTGGAGGGGGAGCCAACCCTGACCGCGACGGTGGAAGCGACGGGAGATTGGACGCAGTTCTCCGGCTGGCGAGCGCTGGGAACACTGCACATTCCGGCGGGACGGCACACGCTGGCGGTGCGGATCGTGTCAATGCCGGCCTATGCGGCCATGAACCTGGCGAGCGTTCGACTTGTACCCCTCTCTTAGCGGTCGATGAGCTGGCGCCATCCCCACCGTTTTGGTGGGATGTCTCGGACATCAATTTGGCGCTAACAGGAGTGTTCGCATGACCTCGCAATTCGGGCAGGACCTGTTCGTTCTGAAAGTGCTGGGAAATCTGCGGGGCGGCTTCTTCCTCGATTCCGGGGCGGCAGATGGTCTGAATGGAAGCAATACAGAGCTTTTCGAGAGGGCTTTGGGGTGGAAGGGGATCTGCGTCGAGCCCAACGAAGCATTGTTTGCTTCCCTCGTCCGGAATCGTTGTTGCTATCGCGTCAACTGCTGCCTCTACGACCACGATGGTTATGTTGAATTCGTGGAGCAGGGCGGTGAGCTTGGGGGCATCCTCGACGAGTATCATCCCGCATACTTGCAGCATACCCGAGCAACTTTCGGTCTTCCGGCCGATACGCGTGGAAGGCCGGCGACGGTGCGGAAACCCGCGCTCACCGTGCGCTCAGTGTTGCGCGAGTGCGAAGCTCCGGCGGTAATCGACTACTGGAGTCTCGATACCGAGGGCTCCGAGCTCAAGATCTTGAAAACCTTCCCTTTCAATGAATATTCCGTCCGCGTGATAACCGTAGAGCACAACTGGTTCCCCGTACGCGGCCAAATTCTGGAGTTCCTGGAGAGCCGTGGGTACCGAAGAATCGCCGAACTCGCAGTGGACGATTGCTACATACAAGACGGCCAGCATGGTATGAAGGGCCTTGCCAATTGGGGTTGACAGCGAAGCGGCGAAGTGTATAGTAGCGTTATCAGCAACGGTAGTACAAGAACTCAGGCCCGAAGACTATCTATGGACAGGGAATTGCTACTGACAAGGGGAAGCCTTTTTCGGCTTCCTCATGGGCTTTTGGCTGACATTCCCGGATCTCGTTTCTGACTCAGGCTTGTCCGTTCTTTTACCGTGTACGGTCGCGCACGACGCCTGCTCACGCCGAAGGCAGTCTTGACGGCGAGTCTGTAGTTCGAGACGGTCGGAAAGGACAAAATCAATGCCACCTACGCCGGCAGTCAAGGGTGCGAATGAAAAACCGAAAGCCAAGCCGGTGGAAGCCCCGCCCGTCGAACCGCCGGCAAAAATCGACCAGCGGGAGAAATGGCTGAACATCCCCCAGTGGGCTTGGGTGGGGATTGTGGTGCCGCTCGTGGTGGGAGCTCTGGTTCCCGTAGTCATCCATTTCCTGGGGAGAAGCAAGACTCCGGACAACACGACGGCCATTCACAACACCTATTTCTCGGGCGACATGTACTTCAAGAATGAAATCTCTATTGCCAATCAGTATCAACAGACGGCCGGCCAACCCCTGAATGACGCAACTCTGAAGCAGAAGATCGAGCAGGCGGCAAAGTTGGTAGCCAACAATAATTTCAAGGACGCCGCCCCGATTCTCCAGGAAGTCGCTCAGCAGGTGCCGGTGGGTGCCGTCTACAACAATTTGGGTGTCGCCTACGCCAATAGCAACGACCTTCCCCACGCGGAAGAAGCTTTCCGTCAGGCGGTCGAGAAGGACCCCGATGACCAGGCAAGCTGGGCGAATCTCGGTTTGGTCCAGTTGAAACAGGGAAAGCGGGCCGACGCAATGGCAAGCTTCGACAAGGCTCCCGACTTGGCGCCGAAACAAATAACAGGTCTCGTGGGCATCGATATTCTCCACCCCCAACCTCTCGAGCTGGGCACGACCGTTCAAGCCGCCGTGGTGTCGGATACGGAGAGTTACTTCGCTGTGAACACGCCGCCGAAATACCGGGACTGGATCGAGGTTTCGACTACGAACCAATCGACGACATTGAAGCCTGCGCTCGCTGTCTTCGGCCCGGACAAGAGTAACATCAGTGGCGACCAGTACAACTTTACGCCGGGGGGCAACCTCACCTATTCCTTCGTCGGCTTGCCCAGCGCAAAATATTACGTGAAAATTTGGGGGTTTGACTCCAGCGGGGGCAACTACGCGTTTCTCGTCAGGCCCACCAAGTCGTATGATCGCTACGAGCCGAATGACGACATTCAGCACGCTTCGCCGATCAGCCTTGCCACGATCGAAGCGAACATCATGGATGGCGGCGACGAGGACTATTACGAATTTACCGCGCCCTCGCGCGCTGGAAATATCGACGTGGTCCTGGCGAACCGCTCCACGACGCTGAAGCCTACCTTGAGAGTCTTTAACGCGGATAGGACCAACATCAGCGGCGACCAAACCAACTATACAGAAGGGGGCAACGTGAGATACACCTTCGCTGCTCAACCCAACGCCTCCTACTACGTCGGGGTGTTGCCATATAGCGGCACCGCTGGCGCCTACTCGCTGACGCTGACACCTCATTAAGACACGGCCGAAAAACCAGGTAGTGGCGGGCATGGCCCATGCTGACCACTTGCACAGATCCGTACGGGCGCTGCTTGTACTGCCGGCTATCATTCGCCACAATTCCGTGCGGCTTTGAAATCAACGCTGCTGGAGTTGGGATGAGAATCCCATCTATAACTTTGCCATTACGGTTGACCTGTCCCGACTCTTGTTCGGGGCACACCCCCGCACCTTTCGCACCTGCAATGGCTTCGTGCTAGAGAACCTGGATCTTAGTCAACAACTCGCTACGATTGATCAAGAGTAACGGCGTAGCGTTTACCTGGTTAAGTTCACTTGGACGGTTCTAACCCGTTCTTGTGACCTGAAGTTTACCGACGCTGAACCACAAGCGCGGTCGACCGTTGCACGACCAACTGAAGGGGCGCGCAAATCCAAACATCCCAGAAGCCCGTATCTCGGGAGTTTGCATGATTGCTGGGAAGGGTTGTTGAACAGCTGCCACGCAGCAGTACGGGGTCGATCTTTCGAACAGTGCACAAGATGTTCGAGCTGCAAGTCGTGATGTGCACACCTGGCGAGATTCGGGGAATAAAGAAACTTTGGACACCGACGGCATCGCTCGGTCCGTCGTGAACTGCATTTAATGCTATGCTAAGTATGTTCAGCGCAACCGGCAAGAGGGGAATCGGAGACGCAAGCCGGACGTGCGGCAACCGGGAACTCCGCTCTCATGACCGCTCAGTACCCGGAATTAGGAGGAGTAAAAATGCAACCGTTGTACGACCCCGAAGCAGTTCGACCCATGTGGGAGGAACTCGCGCAATGCGGAGTTAGGCCCTTGAAGACAGCCGCGGATGTTGATGCCGCGCTCGCCCAGCCCGGGACCACGATGGTGATGGTCAACTCAATCTGCGGCTGCGCCGCCGGCGGCGCCCGGCCGGGCGTTACCAAGGCGCTTCAAAATACCGTGATTCCCGATCATCTGACAACGGTGTTCGCCGGCGTCGACATGGAGGCCACCGCTCGGGCGCGCGAACTGATGCCCAATGTGCGACCTTCATCGCCTTCCGTTGCCATATTCAAGGACGGCGCTCCCGTTTACGTTCTCGAGCGTCGGCACATTGAGCGCATGCGCGCCGAGGAGATTGCCGCCGAGCTGGTGAGAGCCTTTAATGAGATTTGCACCCACCAGGGACCTTCTGTGCCTGCCGAGTTTTACAACAAGGTGGTCCATGCGCGCATGTGCGGGTCGCAGATTCCGGCTTTTCGAGGGTAAGGCCGCCTCGCACTCACTGGATAGATCGTAAGTAACGCCGTTGTTGACCAAACCTATCAAGTCCAGAATGCGCGGCTCGGAAGCAATTGTTTGGATGTCCGCCGAGGAGTTTTCTCGCTCGTCTCACTGCAATTTGCGAACCGCTCAATTATGTTCCAAGCTGACAGGGATTCGGAATGAAAGCCTCCTTTCCGTCACCTTTACGCCACTCCGTGCTAATGGCCTACCGGCAAAAGTCGAACCGCCTGATCTTTGGAAATCGCCTTCGAGTATCCGAACCCAGTATCCGGGGAGTTTCCATGATTGCTGGTGGTTTGGGCTGTTCCCAACATCTATGAGCAACCCTTGGCGACCAGGGCCGAGCAAACCAGGTGTGAAATGGGAAGTCGGGAGTGGCTTCTCTGATGGCGCTGCGCTGGCTCTTGCGATTGATGTAAGCTATTCATCGGTGGAGGAGCCATGACTCAGGCTGCGTATGATTTGGGCGAGTTGAAGCATTGCTTCGACCACGATGGATACGTCGCGATTCAAGGCTTTCTCTCGAAGCCGGAGCTGGCTGAGCTGCAATCGGAGCTCGACCGGTACATTCGGGAGCGTGTTCCGAAAATTCCCCGCACCGACGTCCATTATGAAGTCGACGGCGATCCCTCGACGCTCAAGCAGATGGCGCCCATTAAGTGCCATGACGCCTATTTCGCGCGACTCATGATGGATTCCAAGTGGATGGGATTGGCGAAGGCGCTGCTGGGTGAACGGGTTGTGCCCCATGAGGCTGAGTGGTTCAACAAGCCCCCGAGGCTGGGAAAGCCGACGCCGCCTCATCAGGATGGCTATTATTTCATGCTGGAACCAAACGAGGCTGTGACCCTGTGGCTGGCTCTCGACCCGGTGGACGAGTCGAATGGCTGCGTACGCTACGTCGCGGGTTCGCACAGGAAAGGACTGCGGCCCCATCTGCGCACTAATGTCCCGGGGTTCCCGCTAGGAATTTCCGATTACGGTGAGGGCGACCGCCAGGCCGAGATGCCGATGTTGGCGAAACCCGGCGATCTGCTGGTCCACCACGCCGCCACGGTGCACCGTGCGGACGGCAATCCCAGCGAGCGTCACCGACGGTCCTTGGGCCTCATCTACTACGCCGCACGCGGCCGGCTGGACGTCAAGCGGTTTGCTGCTTATCAAAAGCAACTAGCCCCGTAGGGTCCAGGAGACAGGACCCGCTGGAGGCGGTCTCAGGCCGAAGGGGACAGGGACAAAATGTCCTTGACTGTGCGCTGCCGCCCGCGCTAGTATTCGTGTATCGCAAAAAGTGACAAAATCGATCTTCCCACCCTGTAACACATGGCAAGAAGGGGCAGCATGCTGTAGTTCCCCCGGTGCGTGGTAAAAGCTATGACGATGGCCGCACTCAAGAAAAGGTAGTTTCCCAAAAGCGCATGCCGCTCGCCGCGGTGCCGGTAAACAATTTCGAAGGAGGAGGTCCCCGATGGAACAAGCCGAATACACGAGGAAAATGGCCAAGGTTTTCGCCAAGGCTTGGTTGGATGAGGAGTTCAAGCGAAGATTGCTTTCCGCGCCCGCGTTGGTCCTCGAGGAGGCAGGAATCACCTTCCCCCCAGGTGTCGAAGTTCGGATGCTGGAGAACACTCGCGAGGTGCAATATCTCGTGTTGCCCAACAAGCCCGCCGACACCGAACTGTCAGAGGAAATGCTTGCCGATGTTGCTGCGGGGGGGATAGTCGAAATGCCGATGTCTTGCCCGACGGTACCGCCGCCCAGGTTCTGACGAGCCGAGGAGTTCGGGAGGCAAGGCCGGAGCGACAAATTCGACCCTGAATGTCGCGGCGAACCAAGCGCGCCGACGTGGGTCTGGCGATTCTACGAGCGGCGACACAGGATCGTGGACCTCTATCGTATTTCCGGAATCACGGGCACCCATATAACCATTACCCTTTCCCGTCTTTCCCGTGGCCCAGCCTGCCAGCTAATTTGGATCAGGCGGCGACGAATACAGTGTCAGTACTAACGACTGTTTTGCAGCAAGTTCAGACCCAATACAGGTATATACTTCACCGACAAGCCGAGTAGGCATGAGGGCTTCGAATAGCTCGAGTTCTTCGGTTCGGTGTAGCTCATGCGAAGACCGGTTTTCAAAGCTCATCTGCATGTCAGCATTATACGGGGCGAAGGAGTACTTTTACTCTCCGAGACAGAAGCCTGGGCTTTGCACGGAAAGGTTTATGAATTACTGGCGCCATTGCTCGATGGCAGCCGCGGGATGGACGAAATAGTGGACACGCTTGCCGGGCAGATCGACCCCACCCTTGTTTACTACGCCCTCGCACAGCTCGAAAAGAAGGGCCACATCGCAGAATCTGTACCGGAGGTATCCAACGACACCGCGGCGTTCTGGCATGGATTGGAGATCGAGCCGCGGGCGGCGATTGAGATCCTCCGTACCAGGCGGGTGCGGGTGCGTGCGATAGGTCGGACAGATGCCGCCTGGTTGGAGATTGCTCTCGCCGATTTTGGGATGGGTCTTGCCAAAGGGGAAGCCGCGGATTTTGAGGTGGTTCTGACCGACGACTATCTGAGGCCGGAACTGGACGCTCTGAACACTGCCTTGTTAAGAGCAGTACGCCCTTGGTTGCTGGTCAAGCCGGTCGGACATGAACTCTGGCTCGGACCCCTGTTCGTGCCTGGTAAGACCGGATGCTATCGGTGTCTGGCTGGGCGCCTGACCCGAAGTCGCAGGGTCCACCGGTTCGCGGCCGAGAAAGACAACTTAGCTGGCCTCCCGACCACAGCGCGGGCTTCCGCCCCTGCAACTATTAGCGCTACATGTCAGCTCGCTGCCGTGGAGGTGGCCAAGTTTATGACCGGGGCCAAGGAGGGGCTGCAAGGCAAGTTGCTGAGTCTGGACGTTCGCACCTGGCGCGTTCTTGGCCATGATCTTATGCGGCAACCGGCCTGCACGGCCTGCGGAGACCCGACGCCGGCAAGACCTCGGCCCATCGAGCTCGTCAGTCGGTTGGCGACCTCTGTGCGGGATTGCGGCCACCGTACGCGGGATCCCGATCAAACCTTGAAAGACTACCAGCACTTGGTGAGCCCACTCATTGGCGTCGTAACGGCGCTCGTTCCGGTGCATAGGTCGAGTGGCCCGGTTAACCTTTATGCCGCCGGTTACAATGGCGCATTTGAAGTTGACGGGCTAACCTCTCTCAAAACCTGCCTCCGAAGCGTTAGCGGAGGTAAGGGGATTTCTGAAGTCCAGGCCAAGACCAGCGCGCTCTGCGAAGCGATCGAGCGTTATTCGGGTGAGCGTACCGGTGCGGAGTCAATCCTCACGGCGAGCTTTCGGGAAATTCGCGAGCGGTTCGGCACCGATGCGATTCACCCCAATGATGTCATGCGATACAGCGATCGCCAATTCGCGGAGCGCAAGGCTTGGAACGACAGGAAATCTAGGTTCAATCAGGTGCCTGAAGTCCTGGATGAATCTGTGCCGATTGACTGGACGCCGGTGTGGTCATTGACGCACTTACGACACAAGTATTTGCCAACCCAGTTCCTCTATTACTCCTCCAAGGCGAGTGCGGCATGCGAAACCTATTACTGCACGGGGTGCTCCAACGGCAATGCCGCCGGTAACAATTTAGAGGAAGCAGTGCTACAGGGATTATGCGAATTAGTGGAGCGGGATGCCGTTGCCCTTTGGTGGTACAATCGCTTGCGAAAACCGGGAGTGAGCTGGGAGACGTTCGGCGAGCCCTACTTCATCGATCTCGTCCGCCATTACCAAACCCTCGGTAGAGAAACGTGGGCGCTCGACCTCACCAGCGACCTCGGTATCCCTGCTTTCGCCGCCGTTTCCCGCCGGCCTGCTGCCCCAGAAGAGCGTATTCTCTTTGGCCTGGGATGTCATCTTGACCCTCGTATCGCGCTCCAACGAGCTTTTGCGGAAATGAACCAGATGCTGAGCCTTGCCCAGGACGACGAGTCCAAGCTCGTCATCGGGGACAGCGAGACCCTATGTTGGTTGAAGACCTCGACTCTCGCGAGCCAGCCCTACATGGCGCCAGATGGAACCATTCCGAACAAACGACGCGAGGACTACACATCGCTGTGTACCGGCGACCTGCTCGAAGATATCCGGCTGTGCCGGCGAATCGTCGAGGACCGTGGCATGGAAGTGCTTGTACTTGACCAGACCAGGCCGGACGTTAACATGCCTGTAGTGAAGGTCATTGTGCCCGGTCTGCGCCACTTCTGGGCCCGTTTTGCCCCCGGGCGGCTCTACGACATACCGGTACAGATGGGCTGGCAGAAGAGACCCTTGGCGGAAGAAGAGCTCAATCCCATCCCTATTTTCTTTTAAGTTTAAGGCGTTTTGCGCTCGGCGCGGAGAGACCATGACGCAAGAGTACGTGCTTTCCTTTGCTGAGGGGGTTACGGTGGACATGGGGTCCGTTGATTGTGCCGTCATTCGGACACCCTTCACCCCCAGGGAGTATGCCTTCAGAATCCGCGCCCGGGGCCTGAGGCGGGTGATTGAAGTCCTTTCCTCGACCGGCGAAATCGAAGGCGAACTAACTCGTCAAGTCGAGGAACGAGATGGGGCGGCCGGACTTCCCTCGTTTTACTACTGTCTCTTGGCTTTCGCCGAACGCAGTTTGCTGTGCTATGGCATCCGCTGCGGGGACCGGCGGCTCGCCACGCTTGTTCCCACCTCCATGGGTTTCCGTTTTTCTCCCGGCCCGGTGAAGCCGCAGTCGATCTACACTCTCTCAAGATTCGCCTATCTGCACCGGGAGCGCGCGGATCTAATCTTGGAGTCTCCTCTCACTCACTGCAAGGTAACGCTGCACGACGCGGCTGGTGCGACAATCGCAGCAGGACTTGCCAAGGCCCAAACTCTCAACTCACTGTACACCCTATTACCCGACCTTAGCTGTGACGTTATCGAGCTGTTTCTCCAAATGCTTGTTGGCGTCGGCTTTGCGTCAGAGCTGAAACCCGACGAGCTTGACGCGGGCGAAGACGAGGTTCTGGCTCAGTGGGATTTTCACGATCTTCTCTTCCATGCCAGGAGCCGTCTTGGAAGGCATGCCAACGCACTCGGTGGAACCTATCGCTTCCGCAACAAAGTCAAGCCGCTGCCGGCGGTAAAGGAGTTTGATGCAGAGGAGACTATCAATCTCTACCGCCCGGACATAAGCTCCCTTGAGAAAGAGGATCCTCCTTTCACGCTGGTCCTGGAGAGAAGAAAATCCCTACGGGACTATGGGAGACTCCCCATCACTGACCGTCAGCTCGGAGAATTCCTCTATCGCTCGGCAAGAGTGAAGGAGGATATCAAGATGGATCTCCAGGACCTCAGTCGAAGGCCCTATCCTGGAGGAGGGGCGATTTATGAACTGGAGCTCTATCTGAACATCCACGCCTGCGAGAATATTCCGCACGGCCTCTACCACTACTGCCCGAAATTCCATCGTCTTGAAAGAATCTTCGGCCCGCCGGGCGCTGCAAAGGCGCTGCTAAGAGACGCGGCACGCTCAGCACGTATGGTCGAAATGCCCCAGATCCTTATTACGATCGCCGCCAGATTCCAGAGGCTCTCCTGGAAGTATGAATCCATGGCCTACAGTGCGCTTCTGAAAAATGTCGGGGTTCTCTATCAAACCATGTACCTGGTGGCGACCGCCATAGGTTTGGCCCCATGCGCACTAGGAACAGGAGATTCTGATCTGTTTGCGACAGCGGTTGGGCTCAATTATTACGCGGAAACGTCGGTGGGAGAGTTCTTGCTCGGGAGCAAAAGAGAATAACATGCGTTTGGAAGGCGTTTCAAATCTGGTATTTCTTGGCGTAATGCCGGGAGGAGCGGCAGGACATGCTCAGCGGCGGCGCGGGCGCGAACGCCGCCGGCGGATTGCAGGGCGGCTTGCGGATACTCTTTTTCCATCTGTTCCACCTTGAGTTCAAAATCGATGCCTTCGTTGGGGATCTGCACCGTGCCGCCGCCCGTTATGGCGGTGCCGGTGATGGATGCCGGCAGGTGCGGCAGCCTCACCAGGCCATCGTGGCCGTCGCTGACCGCGTGTTCAATGGCGTTCTCCAGTTCGGGGACATTTCTGGGCCAGCTCCAGCGGAGAATTGGATCCAACGCTTCGGGATCAAAATCGTTCAAAGTCTTGCCCATTTACAGAGCGAATTTGTGAAGGAAACGGCGCGCCAGCGGCTCAATGGAGGCGGCAACTGTTGGGAATTCCCCTTCCCACGACCAATGGCCCCCGAAGTCTTAGGGCTGTATCGGAAGCGCGCCGAGGGGACCAGTCTCCGGAGTGGCAGAGACGCTGCACGGCGCGCTTTCGATACAGCGACTTGAACGGAGCCGCCCGTGTTTGCGGCGGACGCGGGCAAATTATGGGTTTTGGATGGGGTTCGGCGGACCCGCCGTGGGATAGAGAGAAAAGTGGAATGATTGTCTGCGGGCGAGAACGCGTGTGCTACCCGTTATCCCGATATCCTTTGGAGATAGTGTGAAGGGATTGGGTGAGGACGGATGGATTGACCGCATGTGACCAGGCACACGAGAGCGGGCGCGTAGTGGGCGGACGCGGTGTGATCGAATTGAAATGACGTATTTCATGAGAGCCTCGGGGGAGTGGGCGGTGGAGAGCGCGGGCACATTTCCGCCGCGGTGAGCCGCTCCAGAATAATCATGGGGCCGCCGCACTGGGGGCAGGACCACGTGGAAGGGGAAGGCGGGTGGGGCGATTCGCCTTCTTCCTCCCCGGTTTGTGGTTCTGGTGCGGGTGGTAAATCGGCTGGTCGGCCCAGGAACTGGAAGCAAAGTGGCAAGAGAGCGGCACGCCGTCGATGGGCCAGAAAGCCGAAGTGGCGGATACGCACGAAGCCCGGGGGAAGCACGTGGAGCAGGAAGCGGCGCAAGAACTCCTCGAGCGTCAGGGTCATCAGGCGCTGCTGGTTGCCGTGCGCAGAGTCTCTCCAGCGGAAGGTAACTTGTCTGCCCTCGAGGGAGACGAGGCGGTGATGGGAGATCGCCACGCGGTGGGTATAGCGGCCGAGATAACGGAGAACGTGTTCGGGGCCACCAAAGGGTGGCTTGCAGTAGACCACCCAATCCTGACGGAAGAGGGGACGGAGGAAAGAAGCGAATGTTTTCGCATTCCCTAGAAGCTTGAGGTCCCCGTAGAAGCCCCGTTGGCCTTCGGCGAAGGCCCGTTTGAGAGCGGCGACGAACTTGCCACGGAAGACTCGACCCAGCACCTTGACGGGAAGAAAGAAGCGATAGCGCGAGGGGATCCAGCACCGGTGATCGGGGGAGAGACCACCGGCCGGGACCACGCAATGGACATGGGGATGATGTTCCAACTGCTGATTCCAACTGTGGAGCACGCCGAAGAAGCCGATTTCGGCGCCGAGATGGCGGAGATCGCGCGCCACTTCCAGCAGGGTCTCGGCACAGGTGCGGAACAAGAGATCATAGATGACCTTCTTGTTCTGCAGGGCCAGGGGGGCGAGCCGCCGAGGAAGAGTGAAGACCACATGGACGTAGGGGATGGGCAAAAGTTCGCGGCGCCGCGCTTGCAGCCAACGGTCGCGAGCGGGGGCCTGACACTTGGGGCAGTGTCGGTTCCGACACGTAATGGAGAGCTCTCCATTACGTGTCTTGGACTAAACCGCTACGCGGTAGCTGAAGGCGACATTCCGATCAAAACCCACCACAGCGCATTTGCACCACCCAGCCACATGTAACTTCTCACGTAACGGCCTTTGCGAAACCATAGAGAGGCTGC
>Ga0326728_10019300_pt1 | contig 13250 bp, 13 predicted proteins | sample MB3enrmetagenome_FD_207602 | JGI IMG/M metagenome (GOLD analysis project Ga0326728, IMG submission 207602) | Lab enriched peat soil microbial communities from McLean, Ithaca, NY, United States - MB31MN | ecosystem: Environmental > Terrestrial > Soil > Wetlands > Peat | place: USA: New York...
TGGCCATCCCCGCCGGTGACGCGCTGGCCATCAGCGCGAAGAGCGGCCAGGGCGTGGAGGCCGTGCTGGATGCGATCGTGGCGCGAATTCCGGCGCCCACCGGCTCGGCCGATTCGCCGCTGCGCGCGCTGATATTCGATTCGTGGTTCGATTCCTACCGCGGCGCGGTGGTGTTGGTCCGCGTTTTTGAAGGATGCATCCGCCCGCACCAGCAGATCCGACTCTGTTCGAACAACGAAGTGTACGAAGTCGAGACACTCGGGGTGCTCACGCCCAAGCCCGTTGCGCTCGAACAATTGGCCGCAGGAGACGTAGGTTTCATCGTCGCCGGCATCAAGCGCGTGGCCGATGCGCGCGTCGGCGACACGATCATCGAGGCCGCTCGCCCGGCCGAGCCGCTGCCCGGATTCGAGGCGATCAAGCCGATGGTCTTCGCCGGGCTGTTTCCGACGCAGGCGTCCGGCTACGAGGTGCTGCGCGACGCTCTCGGCAAGTTGCAGTTGAACGATGCCGCATTCTTTTATGAGCCGGAAAATTCCGTCGCGCTCGGCTTCGGCTTTCGCTGCGGATTTCTCGGCCTGTTGCACATGGAGATCGTGCAGGAGCGGCTCGAACGCGAATTCGACATCGACCTGATCACTACGGCGCCGAGCGTGCGCTACCGCATCACGACCACGGGCGCGGGCACGATCGAAGTGGACAACCCCACGAAATTTCCATCGCCCGGCGCGATCTCCAAAATCGAGGAGCCGGTGATCACGGCGATGATCATCACGTCCGAGGAATCCGTGGGCGCCATTTTGCAGCTCTGCGAGGACAAGCGCGGCGTGCAGAAAAACTTCGAGTATCTCTCCCCCACGCGCGTGCTGCTGACCTACGACCTGCCGCTCAACGAAATCGTTCTGGATTTTTACGACCGGCTGAAGAGCGTTTCACGGGGATACGCTTCGCTCGACTACCACCTCTCCGGCTACAAAGAAGCAGATCTCGTCAAGCTCGACGTGCTGGTCGGCGGCGAGCCCGTGGATGCGCTGACGCTGGTGTGTCACCGCGAATTTGCGTACGAGCGCGGCAAAGAACTCGTTACGCGGCTGCGCAAGCTCATTCCGCGGCAAATGTTCGAGGTGCCGATTCAGGCGGCGATCGGCAGCCGCGTCATCGCGCGCGAAACGGTGGCGCCGATGCGGAAAAACGTTCTCGCCAAATGCTACGGCGGCGACATCACGCGCAAACGCAAACTCCTCGAAAAACAGAAAGAAGGAAAGAAGCGAATGAAGCGCGTCGGCCGCGTGGACATCCCGCAGGAAGCCTTCCTCGCCGTACTGAAAGTCGCCAGCTCGTCCGAGAACGAATAAGCCGCGCGCGGGCAATCAGGATTTAGGGCTGCGGGTCTTTTCGGCGAACCTCTGTACTCAAACGGCCGCGGGCGAGTTGCACGCGGACTTCATCGCCGAGCGCGACCTGCTCGGGCGAGCGAAGGATGTGGCCCGCGGCGTCGTAAGCGATGGCGTAGCCGCGCTCGAGAACACGCAGCGGGCTGCGCTCTTCAAGCTGCACTCCCAGGCGTTCGATGCGCTGGCGCTTCGCGGCGAGCAATCTCTCAACCCGCCGGCGCAATTCCTCCGAGCGCTGGCCGATGCGCAGTCGCATGGCCTGGATCCGCTGGCGCAAATCGAACGACGCAATGCGTGTCTGCGCGACGGTGAAGCGGCGGCGCACGAGTTCGAGCCGCGTTTCGAGTGCGTCGCCGAGGCGCATCAACAACTCATCAGCGCGCTGACGGTTCTGTCGCAGCAATTCCTCCAGCCGCCGGAATCCGGCGTGCGTGACCAATTCCTGAAGCCGGTGACGCTGCGCGTGCAACAGCAGCCGCATCTTGTCGGCCAAATTGCCGCGCAGCTCGCGCAAGTGCCGGTCGAACTCCTGCCGCGAGAGGACGACAAGTTCCGCGGCCGCCGACGGCGTCGAAGCGCGCACATCCGCGACGAAATCGGCGATGGTGAAATCGGTTTCGTGGCCCACGCCCGAGATGACCGGAATCGCGCACTCGGCGATCGCGCGCGCGACGACTTCCTCGTTGAACGCCCACAGATCCTCGAGCGAGCCGCCGCCGCGCGCGAGGAGAATTACGTCTGCGGCACGCTTGCGATCGAAATACCGGATCGCACCGGCAATTTCCCCGGCCGCGCCCTCGCCCTGCACGCGCACGGGATAGACCAGCAAATCGAGATTCGGGAAGCGCCGGCGCAGGATGCGAATGATGTCGCGCACGGCGGCTCCGCGCGGCGACGTGATGATGCCCACGCGCCGCGGCAACGCGGGCAGCGGCTTCTTGCGCGCCGCGTCGAACAAGCCCTCGGCCTCGAGACGCTTCTTCAATTGCTCGAACGCGAGCTGCAGCGCGCCGAGGCCGACCGGCTCGATGTGCTCGACGTAGATTTGATATTCACCACGCGGCTCGTACACGCCGATCGAGCCGCGCACGGTCACCTTCAATCCATCCTCGGGGCGGAATTTCAGGCGGTTCACCTGATTGCGGAAGGCCACGCAGCGAATTTGCGTCTTCGCGTCTTTCAGCGTGAAGTAGATGTGCCCCGGCTGCGAAACGTGACAGTTGGAGACTTCGCCTTCCACCCAAATGTCGGTGAATTCGCCGACGAGGAGATCGCGAATCCGGCCCGTGAGCTCGCTGACGGACCAGACCTTTCGCGCGGGCGCCAGGTTGAGTTGGAATTGCGTCTTTTCGTCTGATTTCATCGCTTCGTCGCCGTTCGTTTCATCCGTTCGCTAACGGCGCAACCAATTCACGAGCCAGAACAGCAGCGTGAGGCCGGCGCTCAAGAGCAGGCACGTGACAATCGGAAAATAAAACGAGCCATTCTTGCCGCGATAGGCGATGTCTCCCGGCAAGCGACCCAATCGAAACGGCAGTTTTCCGCCCAGCATCAGCAGCGCGCCCGCAACCGCCAGAATCACGCCGAAGAGCAAGAGCAGTTTGCCGAGTTCGCGCGCCGGCCCCACAGGCGCTCATTCTACCGGAGACCCGCCGCTTCGGTGCAATCGAGAGCGATTAGGGAAGGCGCGCCGGCGGCGCCGGAGCAAGAAAGAGAAGCGCTCTGGTGTTTACAGGAGTTCGTGGCCCGGGAAGAAATAGGCGATCTCGAACGCGGCAGTTTCCGGCGCGTCGGAACCGTGCGTGCAGTTGTTCTGGATGCTGGCGCCGAACTCCTTGCGAATCGTGCCGGGCGCGGCCTCTGAGGGATCGGTGGCGCCCATGGTTTCGCGCCAGCGCATGATGGCGTTTTCCGCTTCGAGCACGATGACGATGATTTTTCCCGAGCTCATGAATTCGGTGAGTTCCGCGAAAAATCCCTTGCCGCGATGCACGGCATAAAATCCCTCGGCTTCATCGCGCGTGAGCCGCAACGACTTGATCGCCGCGATGCGGAAACCGGCTTTATCCACGCGCGCAAGAATTGGTCCTGCCAAGCCGCGACTTACCGCGTCCGGCTTGATGATGGCAAGTGTACGTTCCGCTGACATTTCTCTCTCTCCTGTTAACGTCTCGCTGACTGCCCGAGGGCGGCGGCGAGCGTGCTCCCGATGTCGGCGGGGCTCTCGACGCAATGAATTCCCGCGGCTCGCATCGCTTCGTATTTTTCCCTCGCGGTGCCCGAGCCGCCGCTGATGATGGCGCCGGCGTGGCCCATGCGGCGGCCTGGCGGCGCGGTTTGCCCGGCGATGAATCCGACAACCGGCTTCTTCACGTTCGCGTGAACGAACTCGGCCGCTTGCTGTTCGGCGTTGCCGCCGATTTCACCGATGAGAATCATCGCGTGCGTACCGGGATCGTCGTTGAAAAGTTTGAGCAAATCAAGGAACGACGTACCGACGATCGGGTCGCCGCCGATTCCGATGCACGTGGACTGGCCGATGCCGAGCTTGGTGAGCTGGTCCACGGCTTCGTAAGTGAGCGTGCCGCTGCGGCTGACGACGCCGATGTTTCCCTGTTTGTGGATGCGGCCGGGCATGATGCCTATCTTGCACTGGCCGGGCGAGATGATGCCCGGACAGTTCGGGCCGATGAGGCGCGTATGCGAATCCTTGAGCGCCGCGGCGACGCGCACCATGTCGAGGGTCGGCACGCCTTCGGTGATGCAAACCACAAGCGGCAAGCCCGCATCCGCGGCTTCGAGAATTGCGTCCGCGGCGAACGGCGGCGGAACGAAAATCACGGACGCATTCGCGCCGGTTGCGCGAGCCGCTTCCGCGACCGTGTTGAACACGGGCACTCCCAGATGCGCCGTGCCGCCTTTGCCGGGCGTGACGCCTCCGACGATTTTCGTGCCGTATTCGATCATCTGCTGCGCATGGAAAGTCCCTTCGCGGCCGGTGATGCCTTGCACGAGGACGCGCGTCTCACGATTGACGAGAACGCTCATCGCGCGCCTCCGGCCAGGGCCACTACTTTTTCGGCGCCGTCCTTCATGTCGCGCGCGATGGTGAAATTCAGGCCCGATTCGCGAAGAATCTGCTGCCCCTGCTCGACGTTGGTGCCTTCCATGCGCACCACCACGGGCACTTTCACGTGCAACTCGCGCGCCGCGGCAACGACTCCGGTCGCGAGCACGTCACAGCGCAAAATGCCGCCAAAAATATTAATGAAAACGCCGCGCACGCTCGCGTCGCTCATCAGAATGTGGAACGCATTCTTCACCTGCTCCGCCGAGGCGCCGCCCCCCACATCCAGGAAATTCGCCGCCGCGCCGCCCGCGAGCTTGATAATGTCCATCGTCGACATCGCAAGGCCCGCGCCGTTCACCATGCAACCGACGTTGCCGTCCAGCTTGATGTAGTTCAACTTGAACTTCGACGCCTCGACCTCGAGCGGCTCCTCTTCGTTCAGGTCGCGGAATTCCGCGATGTCCTTGTGACGGTAAAGCGCATTGTCGTCGAAGGTCATTTTGGCATCGAGCGCAACCAGCTCCCCTTCGCCGGTCAGGACGAGGGGATTGATTTCCGCCAGCGATGCGTCGGTTTCGACGAACGCGCGATAGAGCGCCTGGAGAAACGGTCCCGCGGCGGCGACCGCATCGCCCGTAAGCCCCAGACCGAAAGCGATTTTTCGCGCGTGATAGGGTTGCAACCCCGTCGCGGGATGAATTGTCTCGCGCAAAATCGCACCGGGATTTTCGCGCGCAACTTCTTCGATTTCGATTCCGCCCGCGGCGCTCGCCATCACCACCGGCGCGGCAACCGCGCGGTCCACGAGGATGCTCAAATACAATTCGCGCTTGATGTCGAGGCCTTCCTCGATCAAGAGCCGCTTCACAACTCGTCCGCCCGGCCCCGTCTGCGGCGTGACGAGCGTCATCCCCAGGATCCGCCCGGCGATTTCCGCGGCCTCTGCGGGCGACTTCGCCAGCTTTACGCCGCCCCCTTTGCCGCGCCCGCCCGCGTGAATTTGGGCTTTGACGACGACCACTTTCGTCCCCAGCCGTTCTGCGGCGGCACGCGCCGCTTCGGCCGAAGTCACCATCTCGCCGCGCGGCGTGGGCACGCCGAACCGCCGGAAAATCTCCTTCGCCTGGAACTCGTGAATCTTCATGAGCCTTCCGTCAACCGCGAAACAAGCGCTGCATGCAAACTTGAAAGTGTATCTGTAATGCGCGCGGCGGACAAGGCGGCCAGGAGAAGAAAAGATGAGGAGAAGTTGGCGACGCCGCAGGGCGGGGCCGCCGCTAAGAAACACTTTCGCGATCATCGATCGGGAGGCGCGGCCGAAGAAGATAAGCGGGCGGAGCCTGCCTGCCGGCAGGCTCCGCCCCTACAACTGCAAGAACCGGGCCGAGACAACGCGCGGGAAGAATTCTCCTACTTCACTTCGAGGATTTCTTTCTCTTTGCCGGCGGAGAGCTCTTCGATCTTCTTGGTTTCCTGGTGGGTCAGCTTCTCGATTTCGTCGACGGCGCGCTTGCGCTCGTCCTCGCTGATTTTCTTTTCCTTTTCCAGTTTCTCGACGCCTTCCTTGACGTCGCGCCGGATATTCCGCACGGCGGTGAGATGATTCTCGCGCACTTTGTGCAGTTGCTTGACGAGATCCTTTCGCCGTTCTTCGGTCAGGGGAGGAATCGGCACGCGCACGAGCTTGCCGTCACTGGAAGGATTCAGGCCCAGGTCGGACGTGCGGATGGCTTTGTCGATCAGGGCCGCAGCGCTGGGATCCCACGGCGAAATCACGATCATCGTCGGCTCCGGCGCCGCCATCGTGCCGAGCTGGTTGATGGGCATCGGCGTGCCGTGGTAATCGACGCGAACGTGGTCGAGCAACGACACGTGAGCGCGTCCGGTGCGAAGTACGGCCATCTCCTTGCGAAAGTCGTCGACGGCCTTTTCCATGCGCGTTCTGCCTTGCGCGATAGCGTCCTTGCTACTGGCAATCGGGTTCATCTTCGCCCTCTCAGTCGCCCCGGATGACCGAACCCACTCGCTCGCCCAGCACGACACGCTTGATGTTTCCGGGCACGTTCAAATTGAAGATCAGGATGGGCATCTGGTTGTCCATGCAGAGCGAGATGGCCGTGGTGTCCATCACCGAGAGCTCTTTCTTTATCACATCGAGGTAGCTGATGCGCTCAAACATTTTCGCGCCTTTGACTTTTTCGGGATCGGCGTCGTAGATCCCGTCCACGCGCGTCGCCTTCATCAGAACTTGCGCCTTGATTTCCACCGCGCGCAGCGCCGCCGCGGTATCGGTCGAAAAGAAAGGATTGCCCGTGCCGGCGGCGAAAATGACGATGCGGCCCTTTTCCAGATGGCGCACCGCGCGCCTGCGGATGAACGGCTCGGCGACGTGGTGCATTTCGATCGCGCTTTGCAGCCGGGTGATGACGCCCTCTTTTTCCAGCGCGTCCTGGAGCGCCAGGCCGTTGATGACGGTCGCAAGCATCCCCATGTAGTCCCCGGTGGCGCGGTCGATCGAAAGCGCCTTCTGCCGGGTCCCGCGGAAGAAGTTTCCGCCGCCGACGATGATGGCAATCTGCAGGCCGAGATCGCTGACCTCTTTCAGTTCACGCGCAATGCCGGTCACGGTCTCGGCATGAATGCCGAAGCCTTGCGGCCCCTGAAGCGATTCTCCGGAAAGCTTTAGGACGATGCGATCGTAAGCCAGGGCGGGAGATTTCTTTCGCAACGTCGGCGGATCGGGATTAGACATACGCGCGCGACCTGGCGGGCATTCTAGCAAAAATTCCCAGGGACCGGGCGTTTGCCGTGAAACCGGCAAAGCCGGGCCTCAAAACTCCATTGCTGCCACGCCCGCTCTTCAAGCGGGAACCGGCTCGCTGGGCGGCTCGGGCTCCAGCGGCGCGGCTTCGCCGGCCGCTTTCTCCGCGCCCGGAACCTCGCCGACTTTGAATCGCACGAAGCGCCGCACCGAGATGTTTTCGCCGATTTTCGCGATCGTCTGGGCGATCAGCTCGCCGACCGTCACGGACTCGTCTTTGATGAAGTGCTGCTCGTAGAGGCACGCCTCGCCGAAAAACTTCTCCATTTTGCCCTTGATGATGCCTTCGACGATTTTCTCGGGCTTCCCGGTGGCGCGCGCCTGCGCAGCGTAGATCTCCCGTTCGCGTTCGAGCAATTCCGGCGTGACCTCTTCGCGCCTCACGAAGCGCGGATCGAGCGCGGCGATGTGCATGGCCACGTCGTGGCACAGCTTCTGGAAATCTTCCGTGCGCGCGACGAAATCGGATTCGCAATTCACTTCCACGATCACGCCGATCTTGCCGCCCGCGTGAATGTAGTGGCCCACCAATCCTTCGGTGGCCATACGCTGCGCCTTCTTTGCCGCGGCCGCCTGTCCCTTTTTCCGCAGAATGCTGATGGCGGTTTCGATATCGAGTTTCGCTTCGATCAACGCGGCCCGGCAATCGGCAAACCCCGCCTGCGTGCGTTCCCGCAGCGCTTTCACGAGGTTTGCGGGGACATTGACACCCTCCGGATTTGTGGTCATCGTTCCCATGTTTCCTTTACGTTCGATTGTTTCCATCGCAAGCGATTGCGGGCCTCACAGCCTCGGCGGGCCCGCCGTGCGGCCGATCTAGACCTTGGCCTCGCCCTCATCGGGCACAGGCTGTGGCTCAGCGGCCGATTCACCCGCAGGTTCGACCGGAGGCTCCGGAGCCGGTTCTACAAGATCCAGTTGCGTCGGATCGATGAAGTCGCCTTCCTGCTTCTCGTAGGATTCGTACGCGCTCGTGTCCACGTACTCGGCGTTTTCGCCGTCCGCGGCGCCGCCTTCCGCAATCTTTTGGTCGGCGATTTGCGTTTGCTCGAACGCCTGGCGGCCTTCGACCACCGCGTCGGCGATTTTCGACGTAAAGAGGCGAATCGCGCGCAGCGCGTCGTCGTTGCCCGGGATCACCCAATCCACCTGCTCGGGATTGCAATTGGTGTCCACGATGGCCACCACCGGCACGCCCATCCGGCGCGCCTCGCGCACCGCGATCGCTTCCGCATGCGAATCGATCACGAACATCGCATCCGGCAGCGCCGCCATGTTCTCAACGCCTTCCAGATTCTGCAGCAAGTGCTTCAGCTCGCGCTCGAGCCGCGCCGATTCCTTTTTCGAGAGCTGCGCCATGCGGCCATCTTCGATCATGGCCTTCAGCGTCTTCAGGCGCTTGATGGATTTCTGCAGCGTCGCCCAGTTGGTGAGCGTGCCGCCGAGCCACCGGTGATTCACGTAGTACATTCCGCAGCGGCGTGCCTCTTCGGCGACGGCTTCCTGCGCCTGGCGCTTCGTACCGACAAAAAGGATGGTTCTGCCCTGTCCGCTCAGCTCGCTGACGTAGCGGCTGGCGTCGCGAAACATCTTGAGGGTCTTCTGGAGGTCAATGATGTGGATTCCGTTGCGCTCGCCGAAGATGTACTCCTTCATCTTCGGTTCCCATCTCCGCGTCTGGTGGCCGAAATGGACTCCGGCCTCCAGCAGTTCCTTCATCGTGATTTCTACCGCCAATGTTCCTCCTGATGAATTAGACGTTTTCAAGCGGCTGCGAGTCGCCCCGTGCCGCCGAACGTCCTATCGCCGGCTCCTTGCCGGCCGTGAATTCGGTCCGGCCTTTCGGCCGCACCGGAGACCGTTTCTTTAGCGCTTGCTGAACTGGAAGCGCTTCCGGGCGCCCTTCTGCCCGTACTTCTTGCGTTCTTTCATGCGCGAATCGCGCGTCAGAAAACCGTTGCGCCGCAAACCCGGCCGCAGCTCTGCGTTGAACACCGCGAGCGCCCGCGACAACCCCATCCGCACCGCGTCCGCCTGGCCGCCCACACCGCCGCCGTGCACGGATGCGGCCACGTCCAGCTGCGCCGCTGTTTCGGTGAACGCCAGCGGTTGCGTGGCGCGAATGCGCCAATTCACGTTGCGGAAATATTCTTCCGGCGGGCGCCCGTTCACCGTAAATTTCCCGGAGCCCATCCGCACGTAGACGCGCGCGACCGCTTCCTTGCGGCGGCCCGTGCCGTAAAAGTGCTGCTTGGTTCCCTCGACTGGCTCTGCCGTCGAACTCAACGTTCCTCCTAAACCTTGCTCGATCGCTCCCGCATCCTGAGCGCGGGCCATTCGCAGAAACTCCGGCCTGCCCGGACGTGGCCCGGAGGCTGCCCCGCGGCCCCGCCGTTTCGGGGCCGAAAGCAAGCTCACATCGTGAGCGGCTGCGGCTTCTGCCCTGCGTGTCTCAGCAAACCTTTGTCGTCCAGATAAACGCGAAGCTTTTTCGCGCGGCTCGCGCGCAACTTGTTCTTCGGGAGCATCCCGAGAACCGCTTCCCGCACCATCCAATCCGCGCGGGTCTGCCGGAGGCGCTTCGCCGGCACTTCTTTCAGTCCGCCGGGGTATCCGCTGTGCGTGCGGTAAACTTTCTGTTCGAGTTTGTTCCCCGTCAGACGAATCTTGTCCGCATTGATCACGACGACGTGATCGCCGGAATTCAGAAACGGCGTGAAATTCGGCTTGTCTTTGCCGATCAGCACGCGCGCCACTCGCGCGGCCAGCCGCCCCAGCACTTGCCCGGACGCATCGATGACGAACCAGGAGTTCCCCTGGATCATCGCGTCCGCGTCTTGACCTCTCGGTACGTACGTGCGCATACGCTCAGCGACACCTTTCCCCCACTAGGCAAACGTTAAGGATAGAGGATGAGCGAACTGTTGTCAACGCGCGCGGAACGCTGTGTAGCCGCAAAGTGAGAATGTCCGGTTTGTGCAAAGTAGAAATGTCCGCTTTTCTGGGGGCCGGGGGGCCCGATGCGAGAAGAGCGGATCGAAATGAGCGAGCGAGAGCGAGATCGGCTGAAGGTGCTGCACGAAGTGGAGGAAGGTCACTTGAGGCAAGTCGAGGCGGCGCAGCGGTTGCGGTTGACCGACCGGCACGTCCGGCGTCTGCTGGTACGGCTGCGAGCGGACGGAGATGGCGCGCTGGTGCATGGACTGCGCGGACGCGCCTCGAATCGCAAGATTTCTGAGACCATCCAGCAGCGCAGTCTGCGTCTGTTGCGACAGCCGGACTATGCTGGTTTCGGACCCACGCTGGCCGCCGAGCATCTGGGCCGCCGCGGCATTCGGGTGAGTCGCGAGACGCTGCGAAACTGGATGGGCCGAGCCGGGTTGTGGCGGCCTCGGCGGCAACGCATGAAATCGGTGCATGTCTGGCGCCCGCGTCGTTCCGCGTTCGGCGAACTGGTGATGATGGACAGCTCGCCGTTCCGCTGGCTGGAGGAGCGCGGCCCGGCCTGTCATCTGATTGCGATGATCGATGATGCCACCAGCCGGGTCTGGGGCCGTTTCGCGGAGCACGATTCCAGCGAAGAAAATCTTCGCACCCTTGAAGGCTGGTTGGAGCGTTACGGGCGGCCGCGCGCACTCTACACCGATAAAAACGGCCTATTTGTGACTTCTCGGCCTGTACAGTGGCAAGAACAACTGCGCGATGAGCCCTCGCGGACGCAGTTCGGCCGGGCCTTGGCCGAACTCGACATCGCGTGGATCGCCGCGCACAGCCCGCAAGCGAAGGGACGGATCGAACGGTTGTTCGGCACGCTGCAAGATCGTCTGGTGAAGGAAATGCGCATCGCCGAGATCACCACTTTGGAAGAGGCCAACCGATTTCTGCAGATCCGTTTCTGGTCCTTCTGGGAGGAGCGCTTCACGAGGAAACCCGCCCAGAGCAGCGACGCCCATCGGCGTCTGGAGCGCACGCATCGTCTGGAGCAGATACTGAGTGTGCGCAAGGCGCGGACCGTCGCTTCCGACCACACCGTGAAATGGCACGGCCAGCGCTGGGGAGTTCCCCGCGAAGCGGTTTGCGCGGGACTGCGCGGCGCCCGCGCCGAGATCGAACGGCGGCTCGATGGGAGTCACTGGCTGCGCTTCCGGGATCGTTATTTGCCCTTGCGGCCCTGCCCGGACGCGGCGCCGGCATCGCTAAGTCCTTCCGGCCTACGGCCTCCAGGACTTACCGATGCAAAACCCAAAACCAAAATCACACTCCATCGCACCCCGCCTCCCGATCACCCGTGGAGAAAAGGTTGGAAGCGGACATTTCTATCCGGCGCAAAACCGGACATTTCTACTTTGCGTTGACACGCGCGCGGAACGCTGGCACGGTGTCAGTTTCTGTTTATCCGACTAGCCAGGCACTGGGAGCGGCTTGGGCATATAATCAGCGATATGAGGGGCTCTGAACTGCTCGGCGGAAGAAGCAAGAAAGCATATTTGCTTTGGTTTTTCCTGCTTTGCTTCGTTAGTCCCGCTGTTCCTCAGACTCAAGAGGCAACCGCGCCTCTTCCAAAGCAAACTGCGACTCCTTCCAGCGAGTACAGTGCGCCCGCCGCAGGTTCGACAGTTGACAACACGAATTTGTCGGTTGCAGAGCTTATCAACGACCTTGTCAACATCGACGCCCAAGCTCCCGGTCTTCACAGCACGGCTTGGATTCGCGCATTCATCGCTGACAATTCGCCTGACGAGTTTGATAGTGCCGTAATTGGTTCTGTCGCTCCCACAAACTTTCCACAGATGACAGAACTGGTTCGTCGCGGTGTTAGCTCCCTCCCGCTGCTCATCGAGCACCTTGACGACGAGCGACCGACCAAGCTAACAGTTGGCGGAGATTCATTCATGTTCGAATATTTCAGCGATGAGTACGACCCAAAGACACCAGATCCCCGAGAGCGGCGTGCCAGACTGGAAAGGAAGTTTGAAGGGAAGTACACGGTCAGGGTGGGCGATGTCTGCTATGCGCTCATCGGCCAGATTGTTAATCGCAACCTGCTTGCAATTCGTTACCAACCTAGCGCGGGCCTCGTCGTCAACTCTCCCATTGAAGCTCCCGTTCTCATCAAGGAAGTGAAGCAAGATTGGGGTGACATTGACGCCAACGAACACATGGCATCGTTGCTGGCAGATGCGCGCGCCGGCAACGATTTACGGGAATACGGGCCTGCCCTTCGGCGTCTCCGGTTTTATTATCCAGACGAGTATCGTCAGCAGGCGGTCGGCGCGCTGGGGAAAAAGATCAGAAACTTTGAGGCAAGTGAGAAGAAACAAGAATAGGCGGTCTAACTAATCGCTGCAACTGAGGGCTCAAGCGTCTGGTAAACGACTTACCAGGAGTTGACACCCGTAGGGGTCATTCTGATACTCATTTTTGTCAGTGAATGTCAGCTCGGTGCTCGAGGACGTATTTGTAGAGAAGCTGGTTCAGGTCTTCACTGCAGACCGCGTGCTCGTACCGATCATACTTGGCCCAGAAACACTCTCCCAAATCGGTCAGTTGCTCGCCCTTGTCATCCCCCCAGGTCTTCATGATTTTTCCCACTTCTTCCGGCTCGACGGGGATTCTCCTCCCCGGGAAAAAACCGATTATGTCGTTGAACCGTTTGGCCAGGCAGTTCGCGCCGATAGTCGACAGGTCAGCCACCGCCTCCGGGGCACGATCGCCGTGGTAAACAAAATATTGTTCATCTTCCCACGCGCTGTGTCCGAAAAAGCCCTGCAAATCCCAAAGATCCACCAGCAGAGCTTCGGTGCGACTCAGGGACGAATAACCCTCGTGTAGTTGCCGTTCTTTCAGTCGGTAATACAACTCCAACAAAGTTTCGCGTTGTTCCCGGAGATTGAATATGTCGTCCAGCGTTTCGGGGTAACCTAGGGTAAGAGGTTCGGAAGTTGTTGTCGCTTCCGTCGAACTC
>Ga0326728_10019302_pt1 | contig 13250 bp, 13 predicted proteins | sample MB3enrmetagenome_FD_207602 | JGI IMG/M metagenome (GOLD analysis project Ga0326728, IMG submission 207602) | Lab enriched peat soil microbial communities from McLean, Ithaca, NY, United States - MB31MN | ecosystem: Environmental > Terrestrial > Soil > Wetlands > Peat | place: USA: New York...
CTGGCCTCGATGCCGGCGACTTGCTCTTCATCGACTCCACCCATACCGTTCGCCCGGGCAGCGAAGTCAACCGGATCATCCTGGAGGTGCTTCCCCGCCTGCCCTCCGGATCCTTCGTGCATTTCCATGATATTTATTTGCCTTACGATTACCAGTCAACGGTTCTGACTGAACTCTTTTTCGCCGGGGAGAGCACGCTGTTGCACGCATTCCTGATTGACAACCGGCGCTACTCCATCGCGGTTTCCCTAAGCATGTTGCACCACGCCTGCCCTCAGGAAATCCAATTGCTATTTCCCAGCTACCGGCCCTCTGCAATGAAATACGGGTTGGAAACGGCGGGCCGTGGCGCTGGGCATTTCCCCACGGCAACGTATCTCTCCGTCCCATGATGACCTTTCCTGCTTCTTAGGGCCGGCGACTGAATTGCTCAAGGGTTGCCCGGGGCCGGACTTCGTGGGGGAAGCCTGAGATGCGCAGAGGAGTTGCATAGCCCGCTTGTTCGTCAGTGGATCACCTGAATGTTGAATGTCTACCGCAATCGACTGGGTCTGGGCAACAAGATCGGGCGCGTGCTGTGGAACTTTGCCTGGCACCTGCTCTATCGTCCCTCCCCGACGTTCTGCTACTTCTGGCGGCGCATGTTGTTGCGACTGTTTGGGGCGGTGGTGGAGCGGGGCGCCCACCCTTACCCGCGGTGCCGAATCTGGGCGCCCTGGAATCTGACAATGGGAAAGTACAGTTGCCTGGCCAATGACGTGGACTGTTACAGCGTGGCGCCGGTTAAACTGGGCGTCCACGCGACGGTCTCCCAGTATGCGTTTCTGTGCACCGCCACGCACGACTACGAGGACCCTGACTTCCCGCTGATTACCAAACCCATCGAGATCTGCGACTACGCGTGGGTGGGAGCCCGCGCTTTCATCGGGCCTGGCGTCAGAATTGGCGAAGGCGCCGTGGTAGGTGCAACGGCTTCCGTCTACCATGATGTAGCTGAGTGGACGGTGGTGGGAGGCAATCCTTCCAAAGTCATCAAGCTGCGGGTCATGAGGAAGCCTGAATCAATACCGGCGCCCGTTCAACCCAGCCCGAAACGATGATGACCCACTCCTTCCAGAACGGCGCCGTTCGGCCTCCCCATCGAGAAAACAGCCCATCATGAGCGCCCCCTGTGTAGCTGCGATTGTTCTCACCAAGAATGAGGAAGCGGACCTTCCCGCCTGCCTCGCAAGTCTGGCGACTGTAGTCTCGGAGATTTACGTCGTAGACTCCGGCAGCACGGACAGAACCGTGGAGATCGCCAAAAGTTACGGCGCCCAGGTGCTCACCCACCCGTTTATTAACCAGGCGACGCAGTTTAACTGGGCCTTGGCGAACGTCAACTCCGCCGCCGACTGGATCCTTCGAATCGATGCCGACGAGCGGCTAAGCGAGGAATTGCAGCAGGCAGTGCGAGACCGCTTGCCAAATGTGGGAAGTGAGGTCTCTGGAATCCTGATTCCCCGTCGCGTTCGCTTCCTGGGCAGAGATATACGCCACGGCGATACTTACCCGGTGTGGCTGCTTCGGCTGTGGAGAAAGGGTCTCGGCCGTTCTGAAGATACCTGGATGGATGAGCATATCGTGCTCTCGGCGGGCAATTTTGCGAAATTCCGCGGCGACCTGATCCACGACATTCCCAAGAACCTCTCCGATTGGACCCAAAAGCATGACGCGTATGCGGCCCGGATGTGCAAATCCATACTGAGCGCAGGAAGCAATGAAGGCGCGCCGCTGGCATCCCGGCAGGCAACGGTCAAGAGATCGCTGAACAAGCACCTGTACCTCCGGTTGCCCGCATTCCACCGCGCCTTTCTGTATTGGTTTTACCGCTATTTCTTCCGGCTGGGGTTCCTGGACGGTAAACAGGGATTGATTTACCACTTCTTGCAGGCCTTTTGGTACAGGTTCCTGATCGACGCAAAATTGTTTGAGCTGCGGAGGCGCGCGGCCGTGGGTTCCGAGCCTGGGCACGGTGAAATCGTGCCTCTGCCTCGGGATTCGGAGGACGCGGAATAGATGCGAATCCTGATCCTGAACGAATATTTTTATCCCGACGTGGCATCGACGGCGCAGCACTGCTCTGACTTGGCGCGGGCGCTGGTGCGGGAGGGCCATGAGGTGACCGTGCTCACCGGCCGCCACAGCTACGAGGCAGGAGGGCGATTGCTGCCGCGGCGTGAGACCTGGGAGGGAGTCCGCATCCTGCGGGTATCCAGCCTGAAGATGGGGAAGACTGCACGATGGGAGCGAGGCGCGCATTTCGCCAGCTTTCTGGCGGCGTGTTCATGGCGGCTGCTGTGGCTACGGTCGTACGACAGCGTGATCGCCATGACCACTCCTCCCCTATTCTCACTGCTGGGGGCGCTCTTTACACGAATCAAAGGGGGCAGGTTGTTCGTGTGGATGATGGATCTAAACCCTGACGAAGCAGTGGCCGCGGGATGGCTCAAGGCGGGAGGCCTGCCGCATCGGTTCATGGAAAGCCTCCTGAGGTATTCGCTGAAACACTCCGGGAAGATCGTCGTGCTGGACCAATTCATGGAGGAGCGGATTGTCGCCAAGGGAGTGGAAGCCGGTACGGTGATGGTGCTGCCGCCATGGTCCCACGATGGGGAAGTGAAATATGACCCCCAAGGCAGGAATGAGTTCCGGCAGAGAAACGGTCTGGAGGGCAAGTTTGTAGTGATGTATTCGGGCAACCACAGCCCGTGCCACCCTCTGGATACGCTTCTGGAGGCCGCCGACCGAATCCATCGTGGAGGTACCGGCGGAACGCCGATTGTCTTTTGCTTCGTGGGGGGAGGAAGCGAGACCAGCAAGGTTAAGGAGTTCGTCCGCGCGTACAACCTGCCGAACGTCGTCTGCCTTCCCTACCAACCGGTGGAGAAGCTGGCGGCCTCGCTTTCGGCGGCAGATCTGCACGTCGTGGTCATGGGAGATCCCTTCGTGGGTATCGTCCATCCCTGCAAAATTTATAACATCCTCAGAATTGGCGTTCCCTTCTTGTATATCGGACCGTCGCAGAGTCACATCACCGATATTTTGCCTCCCGGTGGAAGCGGCGGCTGGGCACACGTATTTCCCCACGGGAGCGCCGAGAGTGTAGCCGCATGTATCCAGCAGTGCGCTCAGGCAGGGAGGCGCCAATTCGAAGAAGAGATGCTCTTGGCCCAGAAGTTTTCGTCTGACCGGCTAGTGCCCCGCATGATCGCATCACTCGAAATGACCGCCGAAAGCGGCCAGCGAAAGACCAAGCGGTCAGCGTGTGTTCCTGAATTGCAACCGTCCGGCCGAGGAAGTTCGGAAGGCCCTTCACGGTGAAGGAAAGAAACGTCAAGTCCCCAAACTTCAAAATGGCCACGCCTGGTCGCACAATGTCTGCAAGTTGACAGATCATCTTACTCCCCGGGGCGCCGCGAAACCGGTGAGCGCACTGTTACCCACCCGTTAAACATCCGCTAAAATTGGGCTGATTAAAGCCGTCTTATCTGGTATAATGGCTTTGCATCGCCCTAATGATAAGAGTTTTCTAATAGGACGTTGAAAAAGTTGCCGGCCGAAGGACCATACTTCAGCAGCGTTCCAGAAGCCTCTCCATCACGCTGTTAAAGACGGGGTCCCCCCGAGGAATTATGGCAACATTCACCACCAACCTACGTAAGTCGGACGTTCCCGGGGCGTTTTCTACCGCTGAAAGCACCTCCCTCTATGCGCGCCGGGGGAAACGTCTCTTCGATATTGCCGCATCACTTGCCGCTTTGGCGGTCTCAAGCCCCCTTCTGCTTCTTAGTGCGCTGCTGGTGCACCTGACTTCTCGCGGCCCTGTGCTCTTCCGCCAGACTCGTATTGGTTATTTCGGGCGCCGGTTTACGCTCATCAAGTTTCGCACCATGGTGCAGGGAGCGGAAGCGCTTGGTTCCTCCGTGGTGGTCGGCCGCGATCCGCGCCTCACCCCCGTGGGAAGCTTCCTTAGGCGCAGCAAGCTGGACGAATTACCGCAGTTCATCAATGTGCTGCGGGGCGAGATGAGTTTTGTCGGGCCCCGGCCCCGCGTGCCGAGCGAGGTCGACATGAGCAATCCCGACGAACGCATCCTGCTGAGCGTTCGCCCGGGCTTAACTTCCTATGCTTCCATTCATCATCGGATGGAGGCTGAATACTGTGCCACCCATGCCAACCCACAGACTGTCCACCGCACGAACCTCCTGCCCCAAAAACGTTCTCTCGATTGCGAGTACGTGAAGCACCTGACCTTCCGGCTGGACTTCGAACTGCTTCTGCTGACCTTTCTGTTGCTTTTCGTTCCAGGAAAATCTCTGGCCAACAAGAGGGTACGCATATTGAGCCTGGAAGTACGCCCTTACGACCGCGGCGGGCAGATGCTGCTGGAGTTTGCGGTGTACGTCGTGGCAGCTTGGCTCGCTTATAGTTTCCGGTTTGAAGGCGGGTTTCCGACTTTCTATGGCCGCCAGATGTGGCTGTACTTAGCTTTCATTCCGCCCTTGCGGGTGGCGGTGAACCGCTGCCTGAAGGTTTACGATATGATGTGGCGTTACGTCACCATTGATGACGCTGCCTATCTGGCGGCGGCACTAGCCCCCGTCACCCTGATCCTTTATGCACTTCGCATGCGGCTACCCGTGAATGCCTGGGTCCCGGTTATGTACCGCGTTCCGTTGAGCATCATCAGCCTGGAATATATGTTCGCCTTCGGCGGAGGAATAGGGTTGCGCAGTTTGCGCCGCATGCTTTATATGCTGCACCATCACTACCAACCTCTTCCTGAAGGAGTCCGCCGCGTCCTGATTCTCGGCGCCGGCATGATAGGGTTAACGACCGCTCAGGAAATCCGTCCGTACCCGCACATCAATCTGGTGGGGTTCCTGGACGATGACCCCAACAAGGACGGAAGGTATATGGCGGGATGCCGGATTCTGGGAACCTCAGAAAAACTGGAAGAAATCTGTGCCCGTCATAAGGTGACCGATTTAGTGATTTGCGCCCAATCGATTGATCCCAATTACTTGCTGGACCTTTATCGCCGCTGCGAAATCCTTCGCATAAAGCTCCAGAAGGTACCCCGTCTGGACCAGATCCTTCGGGGCGAGAATGATCTACCGCTGACAGCGCGACTGCCGCTGTCCATGGCCAGTCACGGAAAGAGTGCGGCCGAATAAACCCGCCCTGCAGTCCTTCGTTTCCTCTCCGCGCATAATCCTTGCCGCAGCGCGACCAAAGGCGTGGGGCCCGCCCGTAGTTGTCCGTGCCGTTTATTCTCCGTCATCCGCTCGAAACCCTCCGCAAGTACCCACCGCTGCGCTTTTGCGAGTAAAGCGATGAGGAATCGCTTCCCCCCCACTCAATTTCGCTTCCCTCTTTTGATTCCTGGGACTAACAACCAGACATTCCTATAATTTCGACCTGAAACCAAGCCAACGTCCCAAGCCACGAAGGTCGGCTGATAATAACCGCCACGACCACTTCCAGATCAAGCGGAGGGGGCGGAGGACGAAGTACAGAAAATCCAGGGAGGCAGGGAGGTGAATGAACCTGCGGTCGGAAAGGTGTGGGACGAAGAGCGTCTCGACCAGCCAGCGGACCTTTTCCGAGGGCCGCTTCAAAAGCCCGGCGTAAAAAAAGTGTTCATTCCATGTTTCCTCGGGCGCGACTGAGTTTGGGAAAAGCCGCACTCCGGGAGGAAGCGCCTGGGAAGGAAGGCCGGCAGGAACCGGTGTGCCGAATAGCGTGGAACACACCGTGAGCGTGGGCACTAACGCCAAGTCGAGGTCGAAGCGTTTGGCTTTCTCCCTCACCAGCCGCCAATCCATGTTTGCGGCAAGGCAAATCTGGTGAATATCGGCAAGCCATTTTAGCAAGTCCCACTTGTGGCCAGCGGCGTGGCCCACCAGATAGAGAAACAGCCACTCTGGGGAGAGCGCGAAGGCCGGGGCTCCCAGGATTTCCTGGGGCTGTGCCAGAGACCAGATGTCCTGCAGGGCGGCTTTTTCCTGTGAAGATTGCTGGAGAAGGCTCGAGTGAACCTCCAGAATGTAATCGTGGAACTCCGACTGGGGAATGAGTGGACAGTCGGGATGGGGAAACTCCTCGGTGTAACCATTGGCCAGCAGAAGACGGCGCGCCCGCGCAGCCTGGTCAGCGGGAACCAGAATGTCAAGGTCGGTGCAGACGCGATAAGCCGGGTCACCATAGAGGGACTCTGCTAAGGTGACCCCCTTCAAGGGGATCACCTGCAAACCTGCTTCGCCAAGCAGGCGCATTATGCGGGTCAGTTCGCGGCACAGGAATACATTACGAAGCGCATTGGCACGGAAGGCGACGCTAAGTTGAGTACGCGGTCCTGATGGGACCCCCTGGAATTCCAGGGTTCGCAGGTTTCGATACACGAGTGGCAAGACTTGGTGCTCACGAACCCGCTGCAGGAGGATATCCCACCGCAGGGGTGCTTGCAGCAGTTCGGCCGAGCGGCGCCGCACTTCCGGTGGGAGGTCGCCGCGCGCGAGGCATAGGCAGAGCTCGTCTTCCGCAGAAAGGGCTTGGGGCATGGCTCCTCAGAAGTGGCTGAGCGTGCCGGTGATCTTGGCCCAGCGAACTCCCCAATAAAATGCCAGCAGGCTCAAAGGCAATCCCACCAGACCGAACGCGGCCAGGAGGGCAAGCTGCGGGAAAAGCGCCGCTGCGGACGCGTGTTCCAGCAGGGCCGCGCGCATGGCGATCAAGGCGTGGGTAATCGGCAGCAACTGCGCGGCGTCGCGGAGAAAGCGCGGGAGCACATCAATGGGGTAATAGACCCCTCCCAGCAACCAGGATAGCCCCCCGATCAGCCACAAAAGCGGGTCGCCGCGCTTGAAAACCAGGGTGAAGGTGGCGGAGAGGATTCCAATGCTGCCAAATGCGATCTCGGAGAGCAGAAAGACCAGCAACGCCACCGGTATGTTCACTTGGGCGATCGACAGGCCCATGAACATGCCGCCCAGCAGGTAGAGGAAGGCATCGAACGCGGCCCGCGCCACGGGGTAAACAGAGGAATACAAGACGAAGCCCACCGGGGAAGTGGGAGTCGCCAGGACCATTTTGAGCGTGCCCAGTGGTTGGCTGCCGCGAATGGCGTGGGAGTAACAGACCAGTGAGGTGGTCATGTAGCCGTTGACCGCAACTCCCACCAGCAGGAATGGAAAAGGCCGATAACCGTGAAGGGCGGCGGGACCGATTAATCGCGCCAGGAAATAGAATGCGCCGAGCCCGATCAGAATGTCCACGACCTGGAATCCAAAGGAGAGCTTGTAGCTGACATCAGCGAAGAAGTCGCGTTTGAAGAACGCCCAAGCTTTCCAGATTATTGGCATACGTCCCCCGTCACCACCCGCTCAAAAGCACTGGCCAGATCGGTTCCTCCCAGGCTGCGTTTGATCTCGTCAGGGGACCCGATCTTTACAATCTGGCCGCGATGAAGGATCGCCACCCGATCACAAATTTGTTCGGCCTCGGCAAGGCTGTGAGTGACCAGCAGGACGGTCTTTCCTAATTGTTCCACCAGTAGCTGACGAAGCAGTTTCCGGATGCCAGTTTGCAGTAGCGGGTCCAGACTTCGCGTCGGCTCATCAAGGAGCATGACGGGAGGATTTGTCAGGAGCGCTCTCGCCAAAGCCAACTCCTGCTTCATCCCTTCCGAGTAGTGTTGATAAGGAACGTCCGCTTTGTGGGAGAGTCCGACTTGCCCCAAGACCATCAGGGTTCTTTCTCGAGCTTCTTGCGGCGGCAGGTTATTGAGAAACGCAAAGAATTCCAGGTTGCGGCGCGCGCTTAAGCGTGGATAAAAATTCTCAAAGGCGGCGGAGCAATAACTAATGACTCTTCGAACTTGGGCAGCCTCATGAACGACATCGTGACCTAACACCGACGCCCGACCGCTGGTCGGGAGCAAAAGGGTTGAGAGGATCTCGACCAGTGTAGTCTTTCCTGCCCCGTTTTGGCCAATCAATCCCAACACCTCACCCTCATACACCTCCAAATTGACCCCTCGTAATACGTGAGCGGATCTATTCATGGCCTGGGAGTTGTTGTCAACCTTCTGGAGATGTCTGCGGAGAGAGTAGGACTTGGTAAGGTTGTGGATTGAGACGCTGACCTTTTGCACGATGTGGAACTCGCTGTCCGGCAGATTCAAGGGGCTACGATTCACTAACCCAAGGTCAATAGATCCAATGGAATACGAGTCGGGTCAGGCGCAGTTCTAATTTGCCCGCCCATCCCGGATCCGTAGCGGGGGCTCAGAGTAACTCACCCCAAACCCCGGCTTAAACCTCCCGGCCTCAGGCTTTTTTCCTGCTCGGGGAAACACTTGACCAGAAAGGGCCGCCAGACCTGCACAGAATGTAAACCATGCGGCGTTGGCGGGAATCTGCAAGTTGAAATCGAAAAAGCTGTGGATGAGTAAACCACAACAGGCGATCCCCGCACCCAGCTGAAGATATCCGGGCTCGCGCTTTAGCCGGGCAGTCAGATTCCTGAAAGTGATGGGGATAAACAAGAGCAGTGCCGCGAAAATCAGGATCCCGCCGGGCACCCCGGTTTCTGTCAAAGCCTCGAGATAATCATTGTGGGCGTGCTCAGTCACGAGGTCAGACGCCTCGGTTTGATACAACGGGTAAACCGTCACGTAGCTGCCCAGTCCAGTGCCTGCCAGCGGGTGGTCGCGAAAGATCTGGAGAGAATCCTTCCAGAGAATTGGCCTCCCTAATTTAGCCTCCGACACGTAGCTGTTCATTGTTCCAATCTTCGCGAGGACATAAGTGGGGACAAGCCAGAAGAAGAGCGCAGCCACAACCACCAGTGCCGACCCGATCATTGCAGCTCTGACTCGCCGGCCCGGGAGGGGATTACGCCAATTGATGATCCAGCCCAGGATCGCCATTTCCACCAGGAGAGCGACAAAGCCTCCGCGAGAGCCGGTCAGAAGCAACGAAACACCTTGAATTACAACGGAAAACCAGAGTATGCCATTCAGCGGATCGTGTTTCGGCCGCGATAGGGCATAGGTGGCGGAAACAGGAATGAGCATCTCCATTAATCCCGCGTAATGGTCACGATCAACATAGGGGCCGAAAGGCGCTCCAATGTCGCGGGCCATCAAGAAAATCCTGGCGGGGTTCCAGAAGGATTGGAGAATTGACAGAAAGCTGAATAGAAAACCGTAGGACAGCACCGCGATTCCGACCCTCCGCCAGGTTGTCTCGGAGGAACCGGAGAAAAGCTGGATCACAACGAAGAAGAGCACAAAGTACGTGCCGAGTTTGAAAATCGATTCCTTCGTGGCGGTCGGGGTAAGGGTCAGATGAAAAGACAACTGCATCCATCCCAATACCAACATGAGGGCAAGGGGCACATAGAGCGGAGAATAACCGAGTTTCAACCTCCCATCCTGGATGCATCCCACCATCCACAGGATCAGAACCAACAACGTTATGATGGTCAGAGACCCCCACGCCCAGGTGAAAACCGCACCAAAGGGGAGAGGCGCTGCAAAAAGCATAACCCCCAGCAGGATGCGCGCAAGAGGCAAAGTTCGGGCTGCCGCTCCATTCATGGGGTCACCAGGTTTTGGTAAGAAGGATGTCATGGTAATAAGAAAAGACTGTGCCCGCAGTTAGTGGCCGGACGCAGGACAAGCGCTCTCACTTGCCGGCCCCACCGCCTTAAGAACAACCGTGTCAAGCCAGAAGCTTCCGGTGATCTCCGTCGGGAATGTCCGGCTGCGTTCCCTTCCTAGGGAAAGCCGCACGAGTTTTGTTTCGGGTCCTGCACAGAATTTGAGGCTGACCTGGTGCCAGGGAGTCGTACCTACGGTGGTCTCACTTAACACGTGCGGGCCTGTCGAATGGGCCGCGTCCAGAACCTCCAACCGCGGTCCGCTGTCGGAAGTGATGTCCCGCGAGCGCACATAGGCCGTCAAAAGGTACGCCTGGCTTGGAGCCACCGGAACAAACTGATACAAAAGCATGCGGTCTTCGTTGCGGCTGACCGTAAAGTCCACCCGCGCGCAAAACTTCCCGGAGTGAGCCGACGGGTCGGAGAGATCCATGTTGACCGAAGGGCCAAGCTCATTTCGCCAATCCAAGCCGGCATTAAACGGCGTATGTTCGAAATCCCCGTTGTAGACTAGATTGCCCTCTTGATCGGGATCCGGGTTTGGGATGATTCCCAACTTTTCCAAGTCCCGCCACGCCTTTTGCGCCTCTTCATCAAGCCCGAAAGCCAGCAAATGCTCGATGTAAGGGGTTGCCAGGGGAAACGCAAAAGGCGTCTTTGATTCTACCACCTGCTCCCAAACCTTGTCGGCCTGACCAGGCATCTCATTGGTAATCAAGAAGTTCAAATATTCCAGTTTCATGCGGGGCTCATTCCTCATCGGGAGGACTTTCTGCAGAATGAGCTGAGAATCCCCCAACGAACCCAAGCACACGTGAAAGGTCGCAGGCGCATACGTTGGATCCAATTCCAGCAGACTGCGAAACTCTGCCATTGCCGCATCCCTTTGCCCCGTGCGCAGAAACGTGTTTGCCGCAACCCAATGTAATTGCGGCGTCATGGGACTGAGTTTTATCGCTTGCTGCATCGACTGCGTGGCGCAGGCCGTGTCGTTGGACAATTCACATACCCAGGCTAGGTCAGACCAGTAGCGAGCAGCCAGCGGATTCAATTCTATGGCGCGGCGAAGTTGCTTCAAGCCTTCGGCCCTGTCGGCATCTCCAAAAGAGTCACAAAGAATCATCGCCAGGCGGTGATGGAATTCCGGATTGCCAGGATCCCACGCAACTGCCCTCTGCACCGTTTCAACCTGGAGAGATTCCCCAAGCTCCGAGATAAAGATGGTTCGCACCGCCTCACTACCCATGAACCCTGCGAACAGGACCACCCCAAGGAAGAAGATCCAGCTCCCCCACGAGGGCCGCAACGCCATTTCAAGCGTGCGAAAGCGCAACCACCAGGGAGCAGGGGTCAGGGAAGATTCGCCCCCCACCTTCAGATGTCGTTGATTCTGTTCCTGAGCCAATTCGTGCAGACTCCTGGCCAAACGCGGCAAATCAAGGAAGTACTCGACCTTCGAAATGGATTATTGCACACTTGAAGCAAATCAGTACCGTATTATATAGGTCCAGCACCGGTGCGACAACTGTTTCATGATCAGTGCCGATGCAATTTGCCAGAATAAGGCATTCCACGCATATTCGATGGATGAAATTTCCCTCTATTTCCATCCATTTTCGCCCTAGCTTTCAGTTAAACAACTGGTTTTCTTGATGTTATTCGTGTTCTGCGAGAAATTCACATAATCAAATTATTTTCAGTAACCTGCACACATCGCCCGATTTGTGGCTATTTGAGGGATACTGGACTTTAACCTTACTCATTCCTTTTCTTACAGCGATAGCCATTTCACGCCTGATCGACATAAGTCTTTCTTTTCTGTAACTCATCAGGAGCACTCGAAATTGCCATTTTCGATCCCCTGTTTTCAGTAACATTCCGGCTTTGAATGTCGAAAAAAATCTTTTCGCTACTTCCAATGCATGCCCTTCCAATGGCTATCCGGGCATTGCGGCGCGGGGAATCGAGCAAAGTGGGAGCGAAGGTGGGAGACTTGCGCAGAGACATCGCACCGCCTGCCATCAATACATACTACTATGCTATTCTTGTCAAGAGTTAAAACAAGGATTGGAGCCTACAAATGGCCGGGGCGCCGCAAGGGACGGGAGATACAACCAGGCTGCCGGAAGAAGTGTCCCTCGGAGCAGGTAGCGATATCATTTGCCGTCGCAGGGAAGGGCGGGGCGGTGAGCGAGCGGCGCGCACGCCATGGCGCCCCACGCCCCCGGTGCGATAGTGGTGGTCAAGGTGGCAGGGGGTGGCTGCGGCGACGGTATTCAAAGGCGCTTCCCGCCAGCCTAAACCACCCAGCCTAAACCACGCCCTATCCTGGATGCGGGAGCCCCTAAAACGGCCCAGTCCGGCCCGTATATCACCTATCATACTAGCCCACTATCTAGGCAGCGTTCCGCCGGCGGCTTGCGAGCTAGCCGCGGGTGAAAATGGGAGGAGCCGTCGAGCCGCTTCCCACTGGCACGAAATACCGGAAGAAAAATTACACTTTTTGTCACAAAGCTATTGATGTAGGCAAGATTTTACTTGACAATAGCCTCCTGGTTACGGTAAGATGGTGGAGTAATGAGCGAGGCATCCACATTCCGCCGCCCGCCCAGCACCCCGGCGGCCCCCCAGGCTGCCCGCCCCTCTTCCCTGTCGCCCGGATTCAGATCCATGACCATGTGGGCACGCCCTGCGGGGAGATCCGGAAGTCCTCGTTTCTCCAAGTGCGCCGGCTGGCGGGCGCACCATTGCGCGCGGCCATTGCTCTGGGAATTACCCACGGCACGTTTGCGCGCGTCATGGGCCGTCTCGGGCGGCGCAGGGGGCGGGCCTTTGTGCATTCCGGAAGCCTGGCCGATGGCGGCGCCCGGGCGGCAGCCGGCGACGCAGCTCGGCACAGCGGCCGGCCGGCTGAATCCTTCCAGCCGCTTCGCTGCCGACCCCAGGGCCGATTCCCGGAACGGTTCGAAGCAAACGCTCCCGAGCACGCTGACAGTAATAATGTTACAGGCCCAGACGATGGCTAGGGGAGTAGCTTTCCCCCCGGCTTCCCCGGGGCGCCACGCGGCGGACCTGTCCCGCCGCTTGGAGGAATGAAAGTCCGCCGATGCCGGCGGAAAAACTGAAGGGTTTGCCCTGATTCCAGTTTACTTGCGCCTGATCAGCGCAAGTGAGGGCGGCGGCGGGTGCACACGCTGCCGCTGCCCTGTATGCCAACTGCCCACAAGCCAAAGACCCACCACGAAACAGACTATCCAGAATTCCAGGGTGTGCACAGGGCCCCGCGCTGGCTCCTTGAACGCTCCGGCGGAGAGAACCAGTTCATATATCAGAATTCTCGATAAAGGTATCTATTACATTCTGTATTAGTACTACAAATAGAAAGGGTAGATTCGATGAACATAATCATAGATGGCAAACAGCCGCGAACTAGCCGGGTAGGGCTAAGGCGAATGGTGGTTTATTCTTTCCTGTTTACTGTCTGCATTCTACCGCTTCCGGCCCTGGCCCAGATCAAGACCACGGTGACGGACAACCTGCTG
>Ga0326728_10019304_pt1 | contig 13249 bp, 16 predicted proteins | sample MB3enrmetagenome_FD_207602 | JGI IMG/M metagenome (GOLD analysis project Ga0326728, IMG submission 207602) | Lab enriched peat soil microbial communities from McLean, Ithaca, NY, United States - MB31MN | ecosystem: Environmental > Terrestrial > Soil > Wetlands > Peat | place: USA: New York...
GCAGTATGGCCGCTTTGACCTCGTTGTTCATCGTCAAGCCTTCTTTTTACCCTGCTTGGCCATCTTCTCGTAATCGCTCCGGTCGACTTCTACGGGCAGGCCTTCATACCCGCATTTCGTGCACTCTATCTTGGAGGCTATCCCGGTGGTATATGCCTCTGAGAATTCGTCCTCTGCGAAATCCGCTTCGCCGACAAGGGATTTGCATCTGGGGCAGATGTAGACGACTTTCTCATCCTTCTCCTTGCCTTCCGCCGCCTCATCTTCCCGTTCCTTTTCCTCACGGTCCTCCTCGTCATCGACTTCCTTCACTGCCCTGGCTATATCTTCGTCTTCGGTCATGTTTTCAACCCGGTGCCTGTTTTTTATACCTTCAGGAAACGACTCTTTTAACCCTTTCCTTCGCGCTCTGCTCGGGCAACGACGGTTAGCGTCTGTACCTCAGAAGACGGCCGATTCTGTATCCCCGGTGCTCTGGTTAGGCCACTCTGACCTGGCCTAGGACGTCCGGGTCCACGCCGGCATGTTCCAGGTCTGCGCGTATCTCCGGTATCTTTTTCAGGTTGCGCAGCAGCTTTTTCGGGTACTGCACTCCGTTCATCCGGGCTATGCGCAGCACTTCCGCTTCGTCATGCGAGGCGAGGAACATCACGACGTCATCCGGCGTCGCCATCCTTTTGCCGATGAGCTGTCCCGCCCTCTGAGACGTGCTCAGGCCGGCGCCGACCGCGTACAGGTCTTTCTGTATCAGCCCGTGCACAAGCAGGTATGTCCTTATCTCATCGACGAACTGCTTCGCCTTGTATCCGCATGAACTCGGGTCTGTCATGGAGCCCGCTTCTGCCTGGTGGGTAGGCAACCATGCCCGGATATCATTCTCGGACGGTTGTTTGACTCCGATACATCTGGACACCAGTTCGACCGCATGGAAGCTCATCACTCCGCTGTTGAGAAGGGTTCCGTCGACCTGCCCTCCCAGTTCAAGATACCGGCTCGCCAGAGACTTGATGTGGCCGATTCCGGTCTGGATTACAAGCTCCTTCCAGGTCTTGCCATTTGCCTTCTGTTTGGCTGACCATGCCACGACCCGCGTTAAGCAGTCCGGGCCAGGGAATTCAGGGGCGTCTCTTACTAATTTCGAGTCGTCATAGGATGTGGAACCATGCTTCGAGAGCCTGCGCTTTACCGGGCTCGTGCTGCGATTCCTGGCCCGTTCAATCAGTTCCAGCCGGTCTTCTCTCTCCCACCTTTTTTCCTTTTCCTTCAGTGACATGGAAAGCCGCTCAAAGATGGAATTATTCTCAAGAAGCAGCAATTTATTGAATGTGTTGCCGTTGATTCCTGCCACCTGGCAGGTCGACGGGCTGGATTTGATGCCCGGGGCTATGTGTGCGGGCTTCTTCCGGTCCGGTGCTTTCCTCAAAACGTGCTGCATAAAGACCCCAATCAGATGATTGGTGTATAAAAGTCTTTATAAATGTATGAGAGGCGGTTGCGGCGCCGCTATGCCCATAACTGGCGAAAGCAGACGATGATATCGCTCACCGGATTTCCGGCCAATCATTGCGTCGAGGGGTCGTTCACCACGCCCATGAAGAGTATCTCGCCGGTGTTCTCATCCACTATCGCATAGAAGAACGGCCTATCCACTTCCATGTAGAACGGCGGATTACGAGGCGCCACCGCCGTGGTTTCTACTACGCCCACAAACGTGACCGCCGCGGCTTCAGTGCCTTCCTCGTCCGTGGATATGTACGCCTTGTGCAGGACGGTGCTGATTTTGAGCGGTATGTCGCTCATGTTGGTGAAATTGGCCGCATTCGAGAAGGCCACGCCCATGCCCAGGCCGGTGAGCTGCGGGACTAAGTCGGTTCCGTATTCATAGGTAAATTTGGGGAGCAGGATGGTGCCGTCGTCAGCGCTGAATTCGTCCATCATTCCGTTCCATGTGCTCTCATTCAGGCCCTGCAGGAAGCTGTTCATGTTGCCGGGCAGGAACACGTACATGCTGATGCCCGGGCCGGACCCGTTGCCATACGGCAACATGATGGCCTGCAGGGTGCCGGAGCTGTCGTTCTCCTGGAAATACATGTAGTTCCCGCCCTGGCTCATCATGGGAACCTGGACCTGCGAGCCGTTGCCCGCCGTGAATGCCATGTCCTGCGTCAGGTTCTTGTCGAACGGCGTCGTCCATTTGCCCTTGAAATATACCGCATCCACTAGGGCGGCTTCACACGTGGACAATACATCCGGGGAGACGATGCTGGTGATTTTGCCGTTCGTCTTGTCGCCCACCCAGCCGTTTATCGCGTTTGCGGATGCCGGCTCATCGCTGAAATTCAGGGCCTGGGCGGTCGCATTGTAATACGCGGCCATGTTGGCCTGGTAGTCCTGCCTGAACCGGAAGCCCATGGCGCTGTTGACCCAGAGGGAATTGGCTATCGAGAGGTTGACGTCGCTCCTGTTGGAGAGGCTTTGCATGAGCCCGAAGCTTTCCTGGTTGAGCATGTCCGGGCTGATGTTCCCGAGCGCAAGGGCGCTGCCCATCGCATCCCGGGTGGTGCCTGCCGAACCTGCGTAGACCATGGAGAGCGCGAGCTCGATGCTTGCCGGCGAAATCAGTATGTTCTCGTCCGGACCAGACCCGTTTGAGAGGATGCTGAAAAGATTGAAGCCGAACGTATTGTGCGACACCGCGAGGTCTGAACTGCCCTGCTGGGGCTGCGGATTGACTACGGGGTTGCTGACATTCTGGGCTGGCAGGGACTGGTTGACTGTCGCGTTGGCCGCAGGATAAGCCGGCTGGGCAGTGCAGCCTGCGAGAACCAGGATGCCTATCAATAACGCGGATAAGAGCAGTCCCTTCACACCATCACCGGAAATGGAGTTTCAGATAACTTATATAAATCCGGCGGAGTGCAGCATCGATGCCATGCAACGCGTCTCCGGGTGCGGACTATTTTTTCCGTTTCTCCACTTCCGCGAGGACCGCCTGTGCGTGCCCTGCCGGGTTCACATCATCCCATATCTTCGCTATCCTTCCCCCGGGGTCCACAAGGAACGTGCTCCGCACTGTCCCCACGACTGGTTTCCCCATGAAGCTGTGCGGCCTCCAGACGCCATACAGCTTCTGCACGGCCATATCAGCGTCCGAGAGCAGGGTTATCCCCAGGTTCCGTTTTTTGGAGAACTGCAGATGCGATTCGCAGCTGTCCCGGCTTATGCCCAGGACCATCGCCCCTGCCCTGCTGAAGTCCGCCTCCAGTTTCGTGAACTCCATGGCCTCCATGGTGCAGCCGGGCGTGTCGTCCTTGGGGTAGAAATAGACGACCACCCACTTGCCGCGGAAGTAATGCAACGACACCTTCTTTTCGCCTGCATCCGGAATTGTGAAATCCGGCGCCAGCTCAGTCTCTTTCAATGCCATAATTACACCTCAGGGAAACGTCGTCAGGTTGGTCTGGGCGACGAACCACTTGCCGTTGAGGCCCTGGCCCTTCGTATCGCCCGGGGCGCTGTCCGACTCATAATAGTATAGGGGCATGCCGTTGTAGGTCACCTGGATGGTGCCGTCCTTGCGGGCTATCGCACCGAAGCTGCCCGGAAGCCCGCTCGGATAATTTATCTGGCCGTTGCTGACCAGCAGCGGAGGCCATACCGTCGCGCATGTCCCTGCGCAGTTGCTCTGGTTTACCGCATCGGCGGTGAAGACGTAGAGCGTGAGCCCGTTCCCGCCGGTGAGTACCTGCCCGAAACCGGTCAGGTTGGCCGTATTCACGGTGTACGCTGGGGAAGGCACCGTCGCACCCGTGCATCTCCAGTTGACTCCGGCACTGCCGTTCGCCTCATAGACCACGCAGGCCGGGCTGCAGCCGGCTTTGACCGTGTCGAGGTCGAACCACCATGTGCCGCTGATGTTGTTGTAAGTGTAACTGCCGGTCAGGTTGCCCACTGCCATGCACGGGCTGCCCTGCGCAATCGCCTGCGCAGCCGCAGCGCTCAGCGCGCCAGAATGGGCCGAGCCGACTATCATCCCGGCAGAGCCGGAGGCGTTGGCTGGCGCCTGAACTATCGTATTCGTGGGGGGGTTCTGCGCTTGCTGCGTGCACCCGATGAGCAGCACCATGCCAAGGAATAATGCCAATAGAAGTCCTCTCACATCATCACCGGAATGGTCTGTCCTGCAACTTATATAAATACTGCGGGCAGATGCGGCGAAAGGGGCGGGATTCATTCGCCTGCTTTCCTCATGGCGAATTCGATGAACTGCGCGAGCGTCCCCTGCGGGTTTTCGCGGTTCCATTGGCCGGCTATCGCGCAGTATTTTCCCACCTCGCGGTAATAAGAATCCAGGTCAGTGCGGTATGCCTTCTCGTCAGCCGGCTTCCATGCGCTGGGGCAGCTCCGCGAACGGACGTCAGCCAGACTGCCCCCCTTCATAACGAACGGGTAGGTCCTGCACAGGGCTGGCCGCGCGGAATAGACCGTGCAGCCTGCGCGGGAATAGAACGGGCAGACACGCTCACCCTGCATGGCGCTGCGATGCGCGGAGGCACTGCGGGCTTCCCCGGCTTCCGGCGAATTCCACCTCAGGACTATCAGCGACCGCTCGCCTGCGAGCATGACCGCGGGCTCGGTCCGCTCGCGCCCCGGCGGTTCAGGTGTGCTTATCACGAACTCGATGGGCTTCCTTCCTGTGGCGGAAGCGATGCGCAGGATATCGAACGGGCTGATGCACACGCCAAAGCTCGTGCAGCACCTCCCGCAGCGTTCGCAGTCTCCCATGCTCAAGCCGCCTCCAACTGAATCATTCTCTTCGCGAACATTTCAATCTGGAAAGGAATTTTTGCTATCTGCCGGATTCCTGCCTCTCTCGCCATTTTCAGTATGTATTCCTCCCGTTCCTGCATTTCCGGATATTTCCCGAACAGCTCTTCAAGCTCTTTGAGCCCTGCCTGCGGATTTTTGCTCAGATGTACGATGGTGCGTGCGGAGTACCTGTCCAGCCCATAGTCGCACAGGTTCTTCTCGGCAAACCCCTCCCGCATGGCCAGTTCCCTGAGTTCGCGGCGACACTGGCTTTCCTGTGCCATGTAATAGGCCTCTTCGGGATGCTTGATTATCCATTTCTTGAATGATGCTTTGAGCGCTTTGGCCGTGAGTGCTTCGGATTCGGTTAGTTTCAATCCGATCAGTCTCAGCAATATCATCACTGCGGGGACAGACACACCCAGGTCCCGGGCCAGTTTCATGCGTGTCGGTTCATCGCGGTACAGATAATTTTTAACACTCTTGTTGCCGATTCCCAGCTGTTCTGCTATGCACAGGTTGGATTTCCCCTGGCCATGGAGTTCCAGTACCCTCTCCCTTATGGACCTGGTTCCGTTCCCCGAAGCCACAACCGCGGATTTGCCCGGGCCGGATTGTTTCCCTTCGTAGTTGCGATTTATATCGCGCAATTTCTTCTCCAGTTCCGCATTCAGTTTCCTCTCCAGGTCCTTGAAGAATACGGGGATGGGAATCTCGCTGGAGCCTGTCTGCGGCTCTGCTAGGGGTTTTGGAAGCAGTTTGTGCGGGGACGCCCCGGCAGAAAGCCTCGGCTTCAGGGTAAGTTCTGTCTGTGACATCAGTTCGCCTCCATTGTCAAGCATCCCTCTTGTGAGGCGGTTTAGTGACTAGTCCGGCCTCGTGCAGATATCTGGAAACGGTTTCCGGGCAGAGTTCCATGCGTTCTGCTATAGTCTTTATGAGTAGTCCCTGCCCATATAGGGTCACTATCCTCTGCTTCAGGATATTCTCCTCTGTCTCAAAAGGAGAGAACAGGGCGACCTGTTCGTTCCGGTCGGGCCGTTCCTCCTTATTGTGATCGTGGTTTATCTTACGCAATTTCATTTCCAGCTCCTGGTTCAGTTTCCTGCCCAGGTATCCAAAGAGTTCGGCAGGGGAGCCCAGGGATGGTTCGTATGGAATGTGGAATTTGTGCGACTCAAGCCTCTGCACCGGAAGCTCTTGCGACCGCGGAGCGCAGCCGCCGGCACCGTGCCTCAGCTTCCTTATGGGTCCCAGGCGTCCCATCAGGCTACCTCCCGCCTCAGAGTGGACCGCATTGCGCTGGTCTTGGCTAGAAACGTATCGGTGAGCACTTTCATATCGTGTGCGAGCCGTTCGCCGTTCCGTATCCTGGCGGCTTTGCGCGCCTCTTTCTGCCGGCTGGGAATAGAACGGATGAACTCGCTTTCGAAGGGGTGGATTTCTGCACCTGGCTGCCGTGTTGCCTGCACTGGCCTGATTACCATGTCGAATCTGGGACTTCGGGGATTCTGAGGTTTTTGCATGCCCTGAATGTGTAAGAAAGTAATTATAAATGTAACTGGCTGGCTTTTGCAGGGCCCTGCGCAGGCTTTTTATCTTGACAGGAGCACGTCTGGGGCTTGAGTGCTCGGCGCAAGCAGGTTATCATCAAGCGGCAGTCTGTCATTGAGCAGTTTTGCCAGATTGCTTTTACGAATGCCGCAGGTCCGGGCTATGTCCGCATCATCGACATTGGCTGCTTTGAGCCGCTGCGCCACAATCCTGACCTGCTTCAGCCTCATCCTGTCCGATTCGTTCATCATTCCACCATTTCTCCTATGCGCTAATCGGTGCATGAAAGTATTTATAACTGTAAGCGACTTCAGCCGGGTTAAAATCGTTTCCTCTGCATTAGCTGCCTATGGATGAAAAAGCGTTCCGGGACTGGCTTTCGCAATATACGGATTGCGAGGCTTGCATGCAGGCATTCCGCAGCCAGGGCCAGTTCTTCCGGGTGAACACGCTCAAAATGCCCGTAGAGCGCTTCCGGTCCGTGACAAGGCTCAGATGCGAACCGAGCCCGTATTATGCTGCTGCATACGAGCTGAAAGAGGAACTCCAGATAGGGAAGACCTGGGAGTATTTCCTCGGGCTCATCCATCCGCAGAGCCTGCCCTCCATACTCGTATCGCTGGCGCTCGGCCCGCAGCCGAAGCATGAGGAGGTGGTGCTCGATGCCGCGTCCGCGCCGGGCTCCAAGTTCTCGCATCTGGCCATGCTCATGGAGAACCGGGGCGTGCTGGTCGGCAATGACCTGAAGACGGAGAAATTATCAGCTCTTTATTCCACTATAAACCGACTGAACGTGCTCAACTGCATAACCACCCTGAAGGACGGCACGCGGCTGGGATGGAAGCGGAGATTCACGAAAATCCTGCTTGACGCGCCCTGCACCGCCCTGGGAAGCGGGCCTGCGGCGTATCTGCGCTGGAATCCCGAGCACTCGAAAAAGATATCCTACACCCAGAAGAAGATGCTCTTCAGCGCATACGATGCGCTGCTGCCCGGAGGCGAACTGGTCTATTCCACCTGCACTTACGCGAAGGAGGAGAACGAGGACGTGGTCGCAGACCTGCTGCGGAACGTGAACGGGGCCGAGCAGGTGGAGATAAAACTGGGCGCATCAGGCAATCCGGCTTACGGCGCCATTGCCGAAGTGCCGCACGGGAAGGGCCTGGGCGAGTTCGGGGATAAGTGCTGGCGCATCTATCCGCAGCACCTGCGGAGCGAGGGATTCTTCATGGCAAAGATAAGGAAGAGAGCGGGCGCGCACGCGGAGCCCGCCGCCTCAGCGGATGGAGGCGGAGGCTAATCATGGCATTCATAGCAGGCAAGGAGAAGAACTTCAGGCGCTACATAGAGCGGCATTTCGGCATCGTCCTTCCGCAGGGCGTGTCCATCTTCTATGCCAAGGGCGTGCGCGTCGGCAACAACGACATAATAAAGAGTCAATTGAGCGGCGAGCTCGGATACGCTGCGTGCGATTTCGGGTTCAATCCCACCAACCCGTTCATACAGAACTTCGGGCACCTGGCCACTCGCAACGTGGTGCGGCTGAAGCAGGAGTCAGAAGCCAGGGATTTCGCCTCGGGAAAGGACATTGTGATGGACCTGGGGGGCAAGAGCAAGCAGCTCATAATGAGATACAAGGACTACACCGTGGGGCTTGGCTACTACGACGCCGGGCAGAAGAAAGTGAAGAACCAGATTCCGAAGAAGCGCACCCGCGAGATAGTGGATGAGCTGGGCTGAGAAGGCGAATGGGGAAGAAAAAATCAGAGATGTATCAAGGACGCCGGGACCCCTGCAGTGCTTACTACATAGGTTCCGTGTACTAAACCGAACTTCACAGCGTCGCCGTTTCTGAGCTTCAAAGTGCGCAGTAGTTCCCCGTTCAGGGAAACGATGCGCACATCGTGGAATTTCTGGTCAGCGAAACCGAACTGGTACAGGGAACCCAGCTGGGTGAGGAATTTGGGCGGGGCTTTTGCCTGCTTGACGCCCTTCCTCGCCGATACGCTCGTCTCCTGTGTAAGCGTGGCTACGTTACTGTTTGTTGCCGGGTATATCGTAAGCAGATACGGCACCCTGTCAATCATAATGGTCGCTGTGTCCTCCGTTGTGCCCAGACAGGGTATCAATGGTATGCTGAGTATGTCGGCACTGCTGGTGTCGGTACTGTCGCTCGGACCCGGACCAACAGCCACCGTGTATGTTAAGTCCCATACGGTATCGGGCGCTGAAGGGAATGCGAACCTGGTGAACCTCATCTTAGAACCGCTGTCCGCCCAGCAATTGCTGTCCCACGGGCAGTTGCCGAAACTGCCCATGGTGAAGGTGGTGTCCTTGCCGGGAAACGCGATTAGCTCAACGATTGCACCCGCTGAGTCAGACGGCTTGCCAGTGGCTCCGAGAACAGCAGTTGCCGGAACGCTGTCATTTGGTACGACGCCATAAGTTATAGTCCTACCTAGTATCGTATCACCATTTGCGCTATAAGCGGTGTATGTATCTCCTACGCACGTGAAGCCAGTTGCCCAGCAGCCGTACGGAAAGAACATGGGCTGGGCAGTAGTTGAGTCAGTCGTGTCAGCCGGGTTAAAGCCGGACATGGTTGTTGCGGCTGAGGTGTCTGAGATGGGTCGCGGGATTATGCCGACAGCAGCTACTAGGTACACTGCACTTCCAGCACATACATAATCACCCATATGGACCCAGAAGGGAGTATTCCCTATTGTGAGGTGAGCGCATGCCTCTCCGCCTGTTTCCGGGATGGCGACCACAGAATCCAGTCTGACCAGATTGCCCTGCAGCTGCATGGAATTCCCTGTCATGAGGGTCGCGTGAGGAGCGGAATAGAGCTCGGCCGCTGTAGTATCAGGCCCGCCATGTGTCACGGTCGCAAAGATGGAATCGTTCCCCACGACAAAGCCGGACACCGAGAGATCGAAACAGCCATAATTTTTCGTATATGCCGCTTCCGTGTCAGTTGTCCCAATGCCCATGGGATACATGCACACAAAAGGAGACATCAGCGTATCCGTCTTATCCGTACAGACTAATTTGAATACCGCATCGGAGGACGGCCATTCAAACGTGTCCGATAGAGCGAACCGCCTCACAGGGTTGAACCAGCCGGTATTGCCTTCGAATATGACCTCCAGCCCGGTTATCTTCATCGTGTCGCCCACATGAACCCATCCTGATGCGCTGTCCACGGCGGCACCTGGGACGCTGGCCACTGTTTTCTTCGTGCTTTTGGCAGACGGCGTCTTCGCTGTTACCGAACCCATGATTGTTTCTATGCCAGGGGGCCGGTGTACGATTTGCGCCTTTGGCGGGGTGGCAGTTCCTACGTTGGCCGTGAGGGCCGCCGCAAAAAGTCCTGCACCTAAGAACATGTTTTTGAATTTAGACATAGTGTTACTTTATGATAAGAAGGGTTTATATACCCGCCAGATTTGCCTCAGAGCCCGGCTTCGGACCGGAGCTTCTGCGCCATGTCGGTCTTCTCCCAGGTGAACTCCGGCTCGTCCCTGCCGAAATGGCCGTAGGCCGCGGTCCTGCGGTAGATGGGCCGCAGCAGGTCCAGCTTCCTTATCATGTCAGCCGGCTTGAACGAGAAATTGTCCGCTATCACGGATTCTATCTTATCGACGGGTACCTTTTCCGTGCCGCGCGTATCAAGGAAGATGGAGAGCGGCTTCGCCACTCCGATGACGTAGGATATCTGGACCTCGCACTGGCTGGCAAGGCCGGCTGCGACCACGTTCTTGGCGACGTAGCGAGCCATGTACGCTCCTGAGCGGTCCACCTTGGACGGGTCTTTTCCGGAGTTGTGGCAGACAAAGCCATTGGCTGTGAAAGTATGCGACTGCGGGATATTCAGGTCATACGTGTGCGCAAACGACGGGATTACCCTGGTCAGGCACGTATAATGATGCCGCATGAAATAGAGCGACTTAAGATACTCGAAGTCCGGCTCTCCGCGCAATTGGTTCTCATACGCCGCTATGAATTCTCCCAGCTTTTCATAGGTCAGTTCCTTGGTGGCTTTTCCGGCCCGGCTGCGCGTAAATCTTCCGATGCTGCAGATATCCGCCTGCCTTTCAGCCGAGGAAAGCTTTTCGAATAAGCGTTTTATCCTGCCTGCCTGGTTCGGTATGCCCAATAGGTCTCTTTTGCCATCGGAAGAGAGGGATGCAAGGATGTTCTGCTTCCTTGGCAGCCCAAAACCGATTTCATTTTTGAAAATACGGCTGCTTTCGCTGCCTTTCAGGACGACCTGATATCGGACGTGTTTTGAAATTACAGTCCGCCCTCTGATGGTGCTTTTATTCCCGCGTACATCAACTACGTAGATTTTTGAGATTATGCCGAAGTTCAGCAGGAGCAACTGTACCTCGCCTGCAAGCGCCCTAGAAGTTGTGGTCAGATGGATTTTTGGCGACGTTTGATTTCTCCCTTCCTTCCTTACGCAACCGTCCGTATCGAAGAGGCCCCTCAGGAACGCAGCCATCACCGGCTTGCTTGCAGTAAAGATGCTTTTCGGGACTTTTTTATCGAAGGATTTTTCATATCCGAGCCCGAGATGCTTCAAAAACGCCCTCAATTCAACTCCGCCCACATAGAGCCAGTGGCCGAAGATTTTGGGTTTATCCCCGAACAGGCCTTCAAAGAGCAGCCCGAAAGTCTCTTTCTCTTGGGGGCCGCAAGCGCATACCTTGATGCATCCTTCGTCCGTGCAATCGCCATCGCCAACAAGCAGCCCGAGCAGATACCCATAATCAACAGTAAGTCTTTGCGGGTATGCAAACTTGTTTTTCTTCCCATCAGCGGTTCCTTCCCTGTAAACGAACCTGAATTCCGGGATTCCATCGTTTCCGAACAGGCGGTTCCTTGTCTGGATTGCCAGCTGGTCCGTAGTTTTCAGTTCGCCAAGCATGCGCCAGGCATAGTTTCCGTCTTCATCAATAACCCTTATCCTGTGGTTGGGTGTACCTTCCAGCGAAAAACCGTCGCTGGTTTCTATTTTCACGGTTTCCCTGGTGCCATTATCATACCATTCCCCTGCATTCATTGGATGAACGTCTGTTTTTACCAAAAGACCTTTCCTGCCAACTTCATCGCACTCTTCAATAGGCAATAATCCCGTTTCGGTGTTCACGAGGGAACTTCCTTCAAGACAGAAGCAGCCGCCTCCGTGGTGCCCCTTGCCCCCGTAAGTATCCACTATTATCTTCCTGCCGGTCACTCCGGTGTCCCCGGCAGGGCCGCCGAGCACGAACCTGCCCGTGCCGTTCACGTGGACTATGGTGTTCCTGTCGAAGCGCTCGCCGCACACCGGCTTTATGACGTGCTCGAGCACGTCCTTGCGTATCTTATCGAGCGGAACGTCCGCGTCGTGCTGCGCCGCAATGACCACCGTGTGGACGCGCAGCGGCCGGTGCTTATCATCGTATTCTATGGTGACCTGGGTCTTGCCGTCCGGCCTCAGGTATGCAAGCGTCCTGTCCTTCCTCACCGCGGCGAGCCTGCGCGCGAGCTGGTGGGCCAGCATTATCGGCATCGGCATGAGCTGCGGCGTCTCTTCCGTCGCATAGCCGAACATTATGCCCTGGTCCCCTGCGCCCTGCTCCTTCTTTCCGTCGGTGTCGACTCCCTGGGCGATGTCCGGGGACTGCTCGTGTATTGAGGCGAGCACGCCGCACGACTGGTAATCGAAAAGGTAGTCCGGCTTTGTGTAGCCTATGTCGCGTATGACCTCGCGCACGACTTTCTGGAACTCGCAATAGCCTTTCGTCGTGATTTCGCCCATGACTATTGCCAGGCCGGTCGTGGCCGCGGTCTCCACTGCGACGTGCGAATGCGGGTCCTGCCTCACCAGCTCATCCAGTATCGCGTCCGATACCTGGTCGCACAGCTTGTCCGGATGCCCTTCCGTCACTGACTCTGACGAGAAAAGATAGTTCTTTGCCATAGGATGCACCTGCCCTTGCGTCTCATGCCCCGGGCCCTCTCGCTCCGGCGGCGTATTTGCATCCTTCGCCCGTTTTCCTTTATAATCTTTATTGAAAGGAATATTCCTTGCGGAATAACCAGCTCTTGGCCCGGCTGCTGCGCCAGCCTCAGCGGCGATGGGGCTGGAGAAGGTTCACCCGGTTGCCTTCCGTATCGAAGAACGAAACGAACAGGCCGGTGCCGGATAAGGGTATCTCCATCGGCTCTCCGGCCAGTTTCCCTCCCGCAGCCGCTATCTTCTTCATGTACGCCGCTATGTCATCGACCTGGATGGTCAGCGTGGTGGTCTGGGACGCATCGCCAGTTTTCTGGTAGAACCCCCCGTTGATTGCGCCCGGTTTCTTCGGGACGCCCTTGCCGGACTCGGCGGTGGTGACGGCTACGAAGTTGCCCATCTCCGGGCCCAGCTGCTCGGTTTTCCAGCCGAATACGCTGGCATAGAATCCCATCATGCGCTTCCGGTCTTCTGCGGGCATCTCGAAATGCACCACCGGATTCATTTTCATTGCATCACCCCTCCGCTCATCGCAAATCTGGCCTAGCTTTTCGTCCAGCTCCGGTATTCCTCCAGGGTCATCTTTATCGGGAGCCCGTGATAGCCGCACTGGCAGTCTATCATGGGCATGACGGACTCGAATATGAGCAATGCCGGGTTCATGTAGTCCTTGGCTTCCACCGGCCTCTTGCAGGACGGGCAGCAGAGGACTTCTTTTTCGTCGACCATAAGGTTTCACTCGGGCCTCATGCGGCCCCATTTGGCGAGCGCGTCGCGCAGCTCCGGCGCCCGCTTGGCTTTCTCTTCGAGCGAGTCGCCCGCCTCCCATGCGTCTATCGCCTGCATCGTGGCTTTGGCCCCTGCACGCGTGCCCTTGGGGTG
>Ga0326728_10019305_pt1 | contig 13249 bp, 13 predicted proteins | sample MB3enrmetagenome_FD_207602 | JGI IMG/M metagenome (GOLD analysis project Ga0326728, IMG submission 207602) | Lab enriched peat soil microbial communities from McLean, Ithaca, NY, United States - MB31MN | ecosystem: Environmental > Terrestrial > Soil > Wetlands > Peat | place: USA: New York...
CTCGCGGCACACAGCGCAAAACTCGGGGCCGAGTGGATCGCTACTCCTTTCTCGTGAGAATCTTTCATTCTCTGCTTCCTGCCGGTTTATCCCGGCGCACCAGACCTCCACCGCTGAGGTCTGCGGCTCTTGCTCAGAACCGGGGACAAACCGCGGACCCCAAAACCAGGGGTCCGCGCTACCAGAGACCGATGGCCACGCAGGAGATACGCAATCAGCAATCGACAATCGGCCATCGACATTCGAGAAGAGCCCCGGACCCCAAGGCCAGGGGTCCGTGCTACCGGGGGTCCTGGAAAACCTTTACCGGGGCATGACGGGCTGGCGGGTGGCTCGGATTTCGAGGTTGGTCGACCTTTTCTCGGACTCGAGCCAAGCCGGGGAGCGGCAGAAAGGCGCGACCCAGCAGGCGCGCGAGACCGAGCTCCAGGAACTTCTCCGTCTGCTGGATGAGGAAATCGCTGCCGTGCAGCAGGAATTCGAATACGCCGAGAAGGTGAACGCGGAGAAAGCCGCTATCGAGCAGGACGCCTGCCTTGCTCCGGAGGGCGAGACGTGGCGCATGATGCTGCGCCAGGAGAGCGCCCTCGACCGCTCGATTGACCGCAAGGTGAAGATCGTATTGGGCCTGCGCAAACAGTTTTTGGACGACTCGCTTCAGTCTCTGATAGTGCGCACCGCCTCCGACGAGGGCAATGACCCCGAAAATGACCCCGAAATGGAAGATATCGAACCAACGCTAGGCATTCACATTCCGTACGAGGACCCAGGAACACTCGCACCGCCAGAACTTGAAAAATCAGGGAACAAAACGGGAATGTCTAAGAAAACAAAGGACAGCTCGCCAGAGATAGAGAGCGAACCCGGAGCGTACCAGACAGCCACGAACTTGGACGGTGAGGGCGGGAATGCTTCTCGAAACGCAGCTTAGTAGCGCGGGCGTCGACGATTTTTTCTTGACATGATGTCGTGCCCTCTCGTATGATTTCTTGGACAATTGAATAGTTGATTCAGTAACCCTGAATCTCATCTAGAGTGGCCGAGGGACGGGCCCGATGACGCCACGACAACCGCCCCGATAACAGATCGGGGGTCAGGTGCCAACTCCCGCCCGGATATGGGGAAGATGAGAGGGGCCTAGAGATTTCTAATGAGCCTCTTCCCAGCCGGAAGGGGCTTTTGATTTTGTTGCCTCTTCGACGACCTTCCGTTATTTCCCCAGCCACAATCGGGCCAACTCAGGTGAGCAGGCGAGCAGCTTCTGGGAGCTGATCGGAGGGTCATTCCCAAAACCAAAACGAAACCAAGAACAAAGGAGAAACCAACTTGTCAAACGACACACCCGCATACAGACTTGGCACACAGGCGTTGCACGCCGGCCAAGTCCCTGACCCCACAACCACCGCCCGCGCTGTCCCCATCTATTCGACCACCAGCTACGTGTTTCACAACACGGAACACGCAGCCAACCTGTTCGCCCTGCGCGAGTTCGGCAACATCTACACCCGCCTGATGAACCCCACCACCGACGTCCTCGAAAAGCGCCTCGCGGTGCTCGACGGCGGCGCCGCAGGGCTGGCGTTTTCCAGCGGTCAGGCCGCAGAAACTGCGGCGATCCTGACGATTACGCACGCGGGGCAGAACTTCATTTCCGCCAACAGCCTCTACGGCGGGACGTGGACGCTGTTCACGCAGACCTTCGCGAAACTCGGCATCGAAGTGCGGTTCTTCGACCCAAAGCGGCCCGAGGACATCAGCAAGCTGGTGGATAAGAACACCCGCGCGGTGTACGTCGAAACGCCGGGCAATCCGAAGAACGACGTGCCCGACTACCGCAAGATTACAGGCATCGCCCACAGCCATGGATTGCCGACGATTATCGACAACACGGTGCTTACGCCGGCGTTGTTTCGCCCCATCGAACACGGTTTCGATATCGTCGTGTACTCCACGACGAAATTCATCGGTGGGCACGGCGTGCACATCGGCGGTGCGGTCGTGGACAGCGGCAAATTCCCCTGGGCCCAGGACCCAAAGAAGTGGCCGGAATTCAACGCCCCCGATCCCGCCTACCACGGTATGGTGTTCGAGGAAGCGCTGCGGCCGATCGGCAACATCGCGTACATCATCTACATGCGCACTCACTGGCTGCGCGACACGGGCGCCGCGCAGAGCCCGTGGGGAGCGTTCCTGACGCTGCTGGGCTTGGAAACGCTGCACCTGCGGCTGGAGCGGCATTCCAAGAACGCGCTGGCCGTGGCGGAGTTTCTCGAGAAACATCCCGCCGTGGCGTGGGTGAATTACCCCGGCTTAGCTAGCCACCCTGACTACGCGAGTGCGAAGAAGTACTTGCCCGACGGGCAGGGCGCCATCGTGGGTTTCGGCATCAAAGGCGGCAAGGACTCCGGCGCCAAACTGATCAACAGCGTCAAGCTGTTCAGTCACCTGGCGAACATCGGCGACGCGAAGTCGCTGATCATCCACCCGGCCACGACGACCCACTCGCAGCTCACAGCCGAGGAACAAGCCCAGACGGGCGTGACGCCTGAGTATGTGCGCTTGTCCGTGGGCATCGAAGATGTGCGGGACATCATCGCTGATCTCGATCAGGCCCTGGACGTTTCGCAAAAGTAAGACGGAGCTGGTTTGGTATCCCAGAAATATGTGGACAGTGCGTTCAACGTAGGGCCGGACTTATGGCCGGCACCTGCCGACCCCGCCCTGCGGGGTCGGCGCTACACTGTCCAGCTAAGCGCGGGACACTAGACCCGCAGGCCTGCGACCACGTGGGCGTACCACGCTGAGGAAGAGCGCAATATGGATAAACCCGGATCAGTCGGAATCGTCGAAACCAAGTACCTCACCTTTGCCGAGCCGCCGAGCGAAATGACCTTGGAATGCGGGCGGACCCTGGGACCCATTACGCTTGCCTACGAGACGTATGGCGAACTTAATGAGGCCAGGGACAATGCCATTCTCGTGGTTCATGCGCTCTCCGGGGACGCCCATGCCGCCGGATACCATCATCCGCGCGATAAGCATCCGGGTTGGTGGGATATCATGATCGGGTCGGGAAGGGCTTTCGACACCCGAAAGTACTTTGTCATTTGCTCAAACATTATCGGGGGATGCCAGGGCTCGACTGGACCCAGTTCGATCAACCCTCAAACCGGGCGACCCTATGGGCTCTCCTTTCCCATGGTCACGGTTCGCGATTGGGTTGACACCCAAAAGATCCTTATCGACCACCTGGGGATCAAGCGGTTGCTCTGTGTGGTGGGCGGATCAACGGGGGGGATGCAAGTCTTGCAGTGGGTGGTCAGCTACCCTGACATGGTGCGCCTCGCCATCCCGATTGCCACGACGAGCAAGCTCTCCGCCCAGGCGATTGCCTTCAACGAGGTCGGCCGCGTGGCCATTCAATCCGATCCCAACTGGCGGGAAGGAGAGTACTATGGGAAGGCGCTCCCCCGTCGGGGTTTGACCATTGCCAGGATGATCGGCCACATTACCTATCTTTCTGACCGTTCGATGCACCAGAAGTTTGGCCGCAGGCTGCAAGACAAGTCGGCTTATGGTTACGATTTTCGCACCGATTTCCAGGTCGAGAGCTATCTGCGCTACAAGGGCGACCATTTCGTGGATCGCTTCGATGCCAACTCCTATCTCTATATCACCAAGGCGATGGACTACTTCGACCTGACCCAAGGCAACGGGAGTCTCGAAGGGGTTTTTGCCGGGGTCAAAGCCAGGTTCCTTGTCATCTCGTTTTCGTCGGACTGGTTGTTCCCGACCTATCAGTCGAAAGAAATTGTCAGCGCTCTTCGACGCGTGCAAGCCGACGTTATATTCACCGAAATTCAGACGGACTACGGGCACGATGCCTTCTTGCTGGAGTCTGAACAACTAAGTTCGCTCATCACCAACTTTCTTGGCCACGGTTGGAAGGAGAAGTCGTAGCTTATGGGTGGGTCAACCGAAGAGATCCGACTGTCTGAGACCGGGGCGGTTGTCCGCCTTACGCCCGAACACAAGCTTATTCTCACCCTCATCGAAGCGAATACGCGCGTCCTGGACCTGGGCTGCGGCGAGGGCGACCTTATGCTGGCGCTCAAGGTGTCGAAAGGAGTCCGGGCAGAGGGAGTCGAGTTGTCCGAGGCCTGCATCCAGGCCTGCGTGGCCAGGGGTCTCGTCAGCGTTCACCATGGTGATTTGGACGAAGGATTGGCCGACTACCCGGACAAGTCGGTAGACTACGTGGTCTCGACCAACACCATCCAAGCATTGCATCGGCCCATGGTGCTCATCCGGGAAATGGCGCGGGTGGGCAAGCGCTGTATCGTCAGCTTTCCCAATTTCGCTCACTGGCGGGTGCGTTTACAGCTTCTGCTCAAAGGTCGCATGCCGAAGACCCTAAAGCTGCCTTATGAATGGTACGAGACGCTCAACATCCACCTCACCACCATCCATGACTTCCGTGATTTCTGCCGAAAAGCCGGATTAAAGGTCCTGCGAGAAATCCCGCTTCGGTCTTCCGCCCCCGGAACGTACACCGAGGTGAGATTTCTCCCCAACCTGCGGGCGGACGCCGCCATTTTCATCCTCGAAGATGCCCTGCCCCCAGCCGACTAGTCGCGGCCGGGAATTGCCTTCAGAAGGGCGTCCTGTGTTACAATCGCTGGTTTCAAAATCTCGACTAAGGATCAATCTAATGGCCAACATCGATCTAATTCAGGCAAGAGAAATACTCGATTCGCGCGGGAATCCCACCGTGGAGGCGGAAGTCTACCTTCGCGACGGTTCCTTTGGGCGCGCGGCGGTGCCCTCGGGGGCATCCACCGGTGAGCACGAGGCTGTGGAGTTACGCGATGGCGACAAGCGGCGTTACCTGGGCAAGGGTGTCTTGCATGCCGTCGAGAACGTCAATACGGTCCTGGCGCGGGACCTGGGCGGCCAGGAAGCCAGCGATCAGGCGGGAATCGATGAGCGTATGATCCACCTGGACGGCACGCCGAACAAGGGCGCGTTGGGCGCCAACGCCATTCTCGCCGTATCGATGGCTGTGTGCCGTGCCGCGGCTCAATCCGCGCGCATGCCGCTCTATCGTTATCTCGGCGGGCTTCAGGCCCGCATACTTCCCGTGCCGATGATGAACGTGCTTAACGGCGGAGTACACGCCGATAATACCGTGGATTTCCAGGAATTCATGATCATGCCCGTGGGCGCGGAGAGCTTCGCGCAGGCCTTGCGCATGGGCGCTGAGACTTTCCATACCTTGAAGAAGGTCTTGAAAGAACGCGGTTACAACACCTCCGTGGGCGATGAGGGCGGCTTTGCGCCTAGCTTGAAATCCAATGTCGAAGCCGTGGAAGTCTTGCTCGAGGCCATCGAACAGGCGGGTTATTCGGCCGGCCATGACATTTGCCTGGCGCTCGACCCGGCGGCGAGCGAGATGTTCCAGGACGGCAAGTATGTCTTGTTTAAGTCGGACAAATCGAGGAAGTCCTCCGATGACATGATCAAGCTGTATGCCGACTGGGTGCGCCAGTACCCGATCATCAGCATCGAGGACGGCTTGGCACAGGATGACTGGGAGGGCTGGAAGGCGCTGACAAAGACCCTCGGAGACAAAATCCAAATCGTCGGTGATGACGTCTTTGTTACCAACACCGAGCGGTTGCAACGCGGCATCGAGGAAGGAACGGCCAACTCCATTCTGATTAAGTTGAACCAGATCGGCACGGTTACAGAAACCATCCGGGCGATTGAGTTGGCCCGGCGCCACGGCTTTACTTCGGTGGTTTCGCACCGCTCAGGTGAAACTGAGGACGCCTTCATCGCCGATTTCGTGGTGGGCCTCGGCACCGGTCAAATCAAGACCGGCTCCGCCAGCCGCAGCGACCGCATCGCCAAGTACAACCAGTTGCTGCGCATTGAAGAAGAACTGGGCGATGCCGCGGAATTCCTGGGCCGCGCCGCCGTGAAGTGCGCGGGGTAGATCGGGCAGACGCCGAATTCACATTGACACACTTCGTTGCCGGATGTAATCTTAGCTGTAATGTTACGCCCACTGGCACGCTCACATCCTCATTCCAGAACCAAGGTGGCGTGTCGGTGGGCGAATCGATAGGTTTTGATGCATTGACAAAATGGTAGCCCGCTGGCGATGGAGCTCAGCGGGCTTTTTGCTTTTCACAGACGGGGAGCGCTGAGCTATGGATCTGAGATATCAAGATGGGTTGATTCCAACAATTATTCAGGACAGGCGTAGCGGAAAGGTGCTGATGCTGGGCTACATGAATGACGAAGCTTTGGAGAAAACCCTGAAGTCCGGTTACGTTACCTTTTTCAGCCGCAGCCGGCAAAAACTCTGGACCAAAGGTGAAACCTCCGGCCACTATTTGCATGTTCGTGAAGTCCGGGTGGACTGCGACAGTGATGCTCTGCTTGTCCAGGCGGACCTTACGGGTCCGGGATGCTGTCACCTGGGTTACAAGTCTTGTTTCTTCCGTAAACTCAGCGCCTCCGGCGAGGAGGTCTTTCTGGAACGGGAGTTTGATCCAGCCAAAGTGTATGGCGGCGATAACCCGGAGAGCCAAACATGAACCGATTGAAACTGGGACTGCCCAAGGGAAGCCTGCAAGAAACCTCGCTCCAACTTTTTCGGCGGGCTGGGTACGAAATCACGATCAATCCGCGCTCCTACTTTCCCGCCATTGACGACGAGGAGATTGAGTGCATGCTGATCCGCGCCCAGGAAATGGCGCGCTACGTAGAGGACGGAGTTCTGGACGCCGGGCTTACGGGCAAGGATTGGATTCTCGAGAACGAGGCCGCGGTGGTGGAAGTTGCGGACCTGATCTACGCCAAGCAGACCTTCGGGAAAGTCCGCTGGGTGCTGGCGGTGCCGGAGAAATCACCTTTCCAGAGTGTCAAGGATTTGGAAGGGAAGGTCATTGCCACGGAGCTGGTGGGGGTGAGCAAGCGTTACCTTGCGGAGAAGGGAGTGAAGGCCAAGGTAGAATTCTCCTGGGGGGCCACAGAGGTCAAGCCTCCGGTGCTGGCGGATGCCATCGTGGAGGTCACGGAGACCGGCTCCTCCCTGCGGGCCAACGGCCTGCGCATCCTGGAGACGGTGTTGGAATCCAACACCAAATTCATCGCCAATTCCGCAGCTTGGGATGATCCCTGGAGGCGCCGCAAGATCGAAATGCTGGTGATGCTTCTCCAAGGGGCGATTGAGGCCACGGGTAAAGTGGGCTTGATGTTGAACGTGCGGCGCCAGGATCTGGAGAAGGTGCTGGGGGTTCTGCCGGCTCTGAAACGACCGACGATTTCGCAACTCAGCGACCCGGAATGGGTCGCAGTGAACACGATCGTTGAGGAGAAAACGGTGCGCGAGATCATTCCGCGCCTCAAAGCCGCCCAGGCCCAAGGTATCGTGGAGTATCCCCTGAACAAGATCGTGCTGTGAGCGCTTTGGAGTGCGGCAGCTTGCTGCCGCTTTCGTCCAGGCCAGCTTGCTGGCCGCGTACCGGAACGCTACTCGGACAGGTGAGGCGCGAGCAAACTCGCAGGAGAAAAGCGGCAGCAAGCTGCCGCACTCCAAAGCGCCTGCGTTGTAATTCCCTATGCTTGACATTATTCGCAACGACGACAAGACGAGCATCAGTCGGCTGTTCAGCGCTCGGGCGGCAAACCTCAGCAGCGCCGAGCCGGTCGCGCGGCGTATCATCGCCAATGTTCGCCGCCGGGGCGACCGGGCGCTGGTCCGCTATTCGCGGCGGTTCGACGGTGTCGACCTGCGGAAAGTGGGCATGACGGTTACGTCCGAGGAACTGGATCGCGCCTTCACGAACCTTCCGCAGAATCTCATCGAGGCCTTACGAGTGGCAGCGAGAAACATCCGCGCTACCGCGCGCCGCCAACTCCCGCGCGCCTGGCAGTTTCAAACCCTGCCGGGAGTGAAAGTAAGCCAGATAGTTCGGCCTCTCGAGCGGGTGGTTTGCTACGTTCCGGGCGGGCGTTTCCCTTTGCCCTCAACCGTCCTCATGAGCGTCATCCCCGCACAAGTCGCGGGGGTGCGAGAGATCCTGATCACCTCGCCCAAACCTTCCCCGGCGGTTCTTGCAGCCGCTCACATGCTGGGCGTGCAGCGGATCTACCGGCTCGGGGGAGCCCAGGCGGTGGCGGCATTTGCTTACGGAACGGAGAGTGTCCCGCGCGCGGACAAGATCGTTGGTCCTGGAAACCGTTACGTGGCCGCAGCTAAGAAACTGGTGGCCGGCGAATGCGGGATTGATTTCGTCGCCGGTCCGTCCGAACTGGTTGTAATGGGCGCCAAGGGCAACCCCGAGTGGATCGCGGCTGACCTCGTGGCCCAGGCAGAGCACGACCCGGACGCAGTGGCCATGCTCATCACACCCTCGCGTCGACTGGCTCTGCGGGTTCGATCCTGTGCTGCCCAAATCGTCGCCCAGCTTTGCCTGCCGGTCGCACAGCAATCGCTGGCCGGGCAGGGATGCATCATCCTCACGCGCGATTTGGCGGAGGCTGCTGAGATCGTCAATCGTCTGGCTCCCGAGCATCTCACTCTGCTCGAGGATGCCGAGGGCTTGCTCGATCGAATCCAGTCTGCTGGTTCGATTTTCCTAGGGGGTTACAGCCCGGTCGCAGCGGGGGACTATGCTTCCGGGACAAATCACATTCTGCCCACCAGCGGGGCGGCGCGTTTGCGTGGCGGCTTGAGCGCGGCGGACTTTGTGAAGTGCATCTCGGTTCAGCGAATCACCCGCCAGGGCTTGGCGCGCCTACGCCCCTCGATTGTGACCCTGGCGCGCACGGAAAGTCTGGAGGCACACGCAGCATCTGTGGAAGCAAGATTTCAAGCCTCCGCTGTCATTCCGAGCGTAGCGAGGAATCCCGCACTGCCTCGGCGTGGCCCGCAGATGAGAAGGGCAGGGCGAGATTCCTCGCTGCGCTCGGAATGACAAGGTGAGGTGAAGTTTATGGAGCTGGAGAAGTCATGATTCGACCCCGCAAGGCAGTCGAGCGGCTGAAGAAATACCGCCCTCCCATGGAGGGGCGGGCGGGCAAGCTGCGCCTGGACTTCAACGAGAACACGGTGGGGTGCGCCCCTCAGGTTGTCCGCGCCTTGCGGCGCGCGCTGACTGCGGAAATGCTCACGCGCTACCCCGAGTACGGCGAGAGCCGGGAGACCCTGGCGGGTTATTTCGGCGTCAAGCCGGAAGAGATGCTGCTCACCAACGGCACCGACGACGCGATTAAGGCAATCTGCGACGCCTTTGTCGATCCCGGCGACGTGCTCCTGGTGCCTGCCCCGACCTTCCCGGTTTATGAATACTTTCATAACGTGGCCGGTGGCGCCATCGAGCGCGTTCGCTACAACGAGCAGTTCCAACTTCCGGTGGAAAGCATCGTGGCCGCGATTAACAAGAAGACTCGCTGGCTGGCTCTGGCCAGCCCCAACAACCCCACCGGGACCGAGATTTCCAAACCCGATTTGCGCACTATCCTGGAGGCGGCGCCCCACGTCCTGGTGCTAGTGGACGAAGCGTATTACGACTATTCCGGCCAGACGGTTCTGCCCTGGATTACGAAATATGAAAACCTCCTGGTGACAAGGACGTTTTCGAAAGCCTTTGGACTGGCGGCGTTGCGGATGGGCTTTATCTTCGGCAACCCGGAACTCGTGGAACTGATGCACCGCGCTCAAAACCCTTTCCAGGTGAATTCGCTGGCACTCGCGGCCGCAGCGATTGCCATCCAGCACGAAGGGCATGTGAAGAGGTATGTTGCGCAAGTTCGCGCCAACCGCGAGCGCGTCTATCGCTGGCTCGAGTCTCGGGGGATTCCTTATGTGCGGAGTTCGGCCAATTTCATCTTGACTCGTGTCGGGGAGCGCGCGCCGGAAATCGCCCAGCGCCTGCGTGCGCAGGGCATCCTGGTGCGCGACTGGAGCTACGACCCGCATCTCAAAGGTTACTTGCGGTTCACTGTCGGCTCGCGCGCTCAGACGCGCCGCTTGCTCGAAGAACTGGAGAAGCAGGAGCAGTTGATCGAGACCCGGAACGGGACAAAAGCCTGGCGGGACTTCGTCACCTATTCCCAGACAGGATGGTTTGCATGAGGGCGCGGCAAGCAAGCATCCACCGCAAAACCGCCGAGACCGACATCCACATCCGCCTGAACTTGGACGGGCGCGGGCGCTACAAGGTTTCCACCGGCATCCACTTTCTCGATCACATGCTCGAGCTGTTCGCCCGTCATGGCGGATTCGATCTCGAGGTTGCGGCACGCGGCGATCTCGAGGTTGACCAGCACCATACGGTCGAGGACATTGGCCTTGTCTTGGGGCAGGCGCTACGGCAGGCCCTGGGAGCAAAGAAAGGCATTAACCGCGCCGGTTACTTCCTGATGCCTATGGATGAAACCCTGGCCATTGCCGCCATTGACTTGAGCGGGCGGCCCTACTTGGTGCTCGATGCGCCGATCAAGGCAAGGTACGTCGGCGACCTCCAGACAGAGCTATTGGAAGACTTCTTCCACGGCTTTGCCTCGAGCGCGGGTGCCAACGTGCACCTGAAACTGGCCTATGGGCGCTCCAGCCATCATGCTGTCGAGGCCTTGTTCAAAGCCTGGGCGCGCGCTTTGCGCTATGCCTGCGCGCGCGACCCGCGCCTCAAGGCCCAACTCCCCAGCACCAAAGGATTGCTGTGATCGGATTGCTCAACTACGGGGCCGGCAATGTGGGCTCGGTGCTCAAAGCCATCGAGCACCTCGGGCACTCGGCCGAGGTGATGGACAGTCGCGAATCGCTCCGCGCCGCCGAGAAGATCATTTTCCCCGGCCAAGGTCACTTCGGCACGATGATGCGATCCCTCGAGGAGCGCGGGCTGCTCAAACCTTTGCGCGAATTGCTGGCCGGCGGCACGCCCTTCCTGGGAATCTGTTTGGGTCTCCAGGCGCTCTACGAATCGAGCGAGGAAGCACCGGAGGTTTCCGGACTTGCCTTGCTCCCCGGCCGCGTGACTCGCTTCCAGGGCGTCTTCAAAGTTCCACATGTGGGCTGGAGCCAACTCGAGATACACAGCCCCAGCGGGCTCTTTCGGGGCGTTGAGGATGGAAGTTTCGTTTATTACTGCCACTCTTACTACGGCCCGGCTACTAAAGAAAGTTCCGCAGTAACCCGCTATGGACAGACTTTCGCGGCGGGCCTCGAGATGGAGAACATCTGGGCCGTACAGTTTCATCCGGAAAAGTCGGGAGAAGTAGGGCTGAAGGTTTTGGAGAATTTCCTGACCTTTGGGTGATGAAATTGTAAATTGTAAATTATAAATTATGAATCATGAGGTGTCTCGATCCTTGGCCAAAGCCGGCAGAAACCGGGCACCCCTGTTTTTGTAATTCATAATTTATAATTTACAATTTAGTGACAGCTTCTTATGTTCGCAAAGCGCATCATCCCGTGTCTCGATTGCAAGAACGGCCGAGTGGTCAAAGGCATCCAGTTTGTGAATCTTCGCGATGCCGGAGACCCGGGTGAGCTGGCCGAGGCGTACAATCGCGAGGGCGCAGACGAACTGGTTATGCTGGACATATCGGCTTCCCGCGAGGGACGCGCTACGCTCATGGATACAGTGCACCGCGTGGCGCGTCGGCTTTTCATACCGCTGACGGTGGGTGGGGGCGTGAGGACCGTCGAGGATGCACAGCGATTGCTCGCCGCCGGGGCAGATAAGGTGGCCGTGAATACCGCTGCGGTGGAATCTCCTGAAATCGTGAATCAGATTGCCGAGCACTTTGGGCGGCAAGTACTGGTGGTGGCTATAGACGCCCGGCGGAGAGTGGCCACGACTGGCCAGGATTCCGCGCCTCGAGAGGGCGGGGCCGCGCCCGCTCCAAGATGGAGAGTATCGACTTACGGCGGCAGCAAGCTAACCGAGCTGGATGCCGTGGCCTGGGCTCGAGAAGTTGAAGCCCGTGGCGCTGGTGAAATCCTTCTGACTTCCATGGATGCGGACGGCACCCAGGCGGGCTTCGATTGCGAGCTGACGAAAGTTATCGCCGATGCCCTCCACATTCCTGTTATCGCTTCCGGCGGCGCGGGCGGCCCCGAGCATGTCGCCGAAGTCTTCTTGAAAGGCCATGCGGATGCCGCCTTAGCCGCCTCGATTTTCCATTTCGAGACTCATACGATGCGCAGCCTCAAGGAGTACTTGCGGTCACAGGGCGTGCCCGTGCGGCTGTGAGAAAGGTTAAAGGGTAAAGGCCCGTTCGAGAGTCCTTTTTAGCCTTCAGCCTTTAGACTTTAGACTTTAACCTTTAGACTTCACAATGATCATTCCCTGCATCGACTTAATGGGCGGAAAGGTGGTTCAGCTCGTCCAGGGGCGGGAGAAGTTCCTGGAGTTGGCCGACCCGTTGGCGGTGCTCGAGAAGTTTGCCTCCTATCCCCAAATTCAGGTCATCGACCTTGATGGGGCGCTCGGTCGAGGAGACCACAGCGAGATTATCCATCAACTTTGCCAGCGAAAGCCCTGCCGCGTTGGGGGAGGAATCCGAACGGTGGAGAAAGCGCTAAGCACGGTGCAGGCCGGCGCGCACAAGGTAATTGTGGGCAGCAGCGCATTTACTTCCGACGGCATCAACACCGAGTTCCTCAAGACTCTCCTAGCCGCCGTCCCGCGCGAGAAGCTCATGATTGCGGTGGACAGCCTGGGTGACCGCGTGGCCATTCGTGGCTGGCGGGAAACCTTGCCGCTCACGTCGGCGCAAGCGCTAGCCCTGCTCGAGCCTTATTGCTCGGAGTTCCTCTGCACCTACATTGACGCGGAAGGTCGGCTTCAGGGAACCAATCTGGCGTGGTTTAGGAGCTTGCGCGCCGTTACGCAGTTACCCATCACCGCCGCCGGTGGCATCACCACCGGTGAGGAAATCAGCGCCCTGGAAGAGATCGGCATGAATCCCGCCCTGGGCATGGCCATTTATCGCAAAGTCTTCCCCGAATTGTTCAAAAAGCTGGCGGACGCGTCGTAACCCCTGCCATGCTCAGTTCGGCGGCCGACTCAGTAATACTACCCTCTCCCTTGGGGAGAGGGTGTCCCGCTGCCGGCGCTTTCACCAGCCGGAGCGGGACGGGTGAGAGGTTGGTTTTGGCGGGGTACTAAGCGCCATGTCATGCGCGAAGGCGACGCCGCCGATCAGTAGATCGCAGACATGCCAAATT
>Ga0326728_10019306_pt1 | contig 13249 bp, 6 predicted proteins | sample MB3enrmetagenome_FD_207602 | JGI IMG/M metagenome (GOLD analysis project Ga0326728, IMG submission 207602) | Lab enriched peat soil microbial communities from McLean, Ithaca, NY, United States - MB31MN | ecosystem: Environmental > Terrestrial > Soil > Wetlands > Peat | place: USA: New York...
GATCCAAAGTGCTGCCGGCGTCCGCGACCCGGCGGCGGGGCTTTTCGCCCGCTCGGTTTCCGCCGGGCGGGACGGCACCGCGGCCGTGCCTGCCCCCGCGGCCTGCTCCGGCACGTCCACGAAAGCGTCACAATGCGGACACGTCTCGACGTGCCCGCCGCGCTCCTCCGGCAGCACAATACTCTTGCCGCACGCATGGCAGGCGAAGCTGATGTTCCCCCCGGCGGGCTCGCCGTCGGCGCCCGGCTCCTCCTCGATGCTCCAGTCGAGCACCCCGCAGCCATGCTGCTGGGCCAACTCGGCCAACCCTCGGATCCGCCCGGCGAACGAATCGGGGGTGTGGATCCCCACCTCCGAGAAACGGACCTCGCGGCGGCTTGGGTCTTCCTCTTGGGGCACGACCTCGATGGCCGCGAAACCCTGCTGGCCGATGGCCTCCTTCACGGCGTCCACTTGATCCTCGCGGAGCGGCCCGAGGACATAGCCCCACGCCAGTGCCGACGCCAGGTCCAGCTCGCCCTCGTCCCAGACTTCGTTGTAGAACCCAACCGCTTCGGCCGCGATGTCCGGCATGGTTTCACCGCGTCTGGCTAGTATTACTGCGCAGGTTAGCAGGAATTGGCTTCCCTACGTTACCCAGACTCACAAAAACGGTACCCCAAGCTACCCAGATCCACATCCTGCACAGTAACACTAGTGGTCCGACATCTTCAACGTGGCACCCGACTTCCCTCAACAGCAACTACCTACCGCTACTGGCAGCAGCGGCTGACCGTCTCGGAAGGCACCGCGCCGGGCATGTCCATCCGCGGCGTCTTCCGCAGCATCTCCTCGATCGGCTTGAACAGCGCCAGGATGGCCTGATAATCGGGATCGCTCGTGTCGGCGAACACCGCCTTGCCGCACTGCTGGCTCCCGCCGGCCGAGCGGGCCAGCGGCGCGACGAGGAACGGATTGTACTGGGCCTCGGTGATGCGGACCCACTCGCGCTCGGGAATCTTGCCGCCCTGGTGGCACTCCGCACAGCGGCGCCGCGCCACCACGGCCAGCGTCTCCTTGAGCCGCGGCGGCAGGATCTGCCGGCAGCCCGGCCGATCCGGATAGGCCGTCTCGCTCGTGCCGTAGTAGGGCACGTTCAGGTCGATCCAGGCCAGCACACGGCGGCGGTGAGGCTCGTCCATCTGAAAACGCGGCTTGCCGTCCTTGTCCGGATGACCCGAGAGCACCGCCTCGGCCAGCTTGCTCTGCGGCGAGCCCCAGGCATTGGGGGTGATCTCCAGGATGTTCCACTCCTGTCCGTTGTAGGTCGGGATCCAACTGACGTAGGCCGTGCCCCGCCGGCCCTGGCCTTCGCGGGCGAGGCACTCGTAAGAGACGTTGAAGAAATCGGTCTTGCCGCCCGTCAGATCAATGCGCTGGGGAGGCGCGAGCGAGTTGTGGCAGCGGGTGCAATACTGGTCCAGCACGGGCTGGACGATGCGCGCATAGTCGAACCCGCCCGGGCCCCACTCCGGCGGCTGCAAGTCGCGCGGCGCGCGGTTGTAATAGGCCGTGCCCACCTGCGGCGGCGAGGCGTGCAGGCGGTGCTCGTGGCAGCCGATGCAGCCCTGGACCTCGCCGGGCATGAGGTGCGTGAAGCTCCGCATCCGCTGCACCGCCCGGCCCTGGGCGTCCAAGGCCATGAAGTAGATCGGCACGCCGGCCGGCACGCGGAAGCAGGCCGAGCCGTCGGCCTCGACCGGCGCTTCGCCCAGCACGTCCTTGGCGGCATAGGTCGCGCCGCAGGAGATCACGGGGAACTGGAAACCGAAGGCCCGCAGGCCCGGGTCGATCCGCAGCGGCTTGTGCAGCTCGCGGACCACGCGGATCGTCTTCACCGCGCCGCGCTGGACGTAAGGCTCCAGCCCGTTGTACACGTCCTGCAGGAAGACCGTGGCCATGTCGTCGCCGGGCGGCGGGAGCGTGCTGGGGATGACGGGCGGGCGGTGCCGCGGCCGCACGGGCTGGGCGCTGAAGTACTGCATCCCGCCGGCCGGCGCCGGCAGCACCGTCGACTGGCAATCGCCGGCCATGGTCCGCGCCAGAATCGGCCCGCGGGCCGAAACCAGGAAGCGGAACTTGTCCAGCGGCAGCGGGCCGCTGTAAGGCTTCGAGCCGCCCGTGTTCCCGTCGCCCTGGTCGAGCCGCGGAACGGGCGTATCCGGCGTGAGGTTCTCGATCGACTCCTGCGCGTTCATGCCCTTGGCCCGGTCGATCAGTCCGATGGCCCCGCGCGTCGGCCCGTTGTGGCCGGTCATCGTGCAGAGGATCTTGGTCGTGCCCGGCACGGACCGCGCCTCCATGAACGTGGCCGGCGAAATCTTGCGGTTGCCGAAATAGCCGGCCAGGTCCGTGCCGTCGGGATGGATCGTCCACTGGCTCTGGATGGGGATGGCCGGCCGGTCCACGTATTCCCAGCGGGTGTAGATGATCCGGCCGTCGTCCAGTACGTAGGGCGTAAAGTCGTTGAGGTAGTTGCCCGAGAGCTTGCGGACGTCCGACCCGTCGGCTTGCATGCGGTGCAGCACGCCCACCGGCGCGTGCCAGCAGTAGGCGAACTGCGGGTTGCGGGTGCTGAGGAAGGCGATGCCGCCGTCGGGCAGCCAGCAGGCGTTGTAGTCGTGCCAGGCGCCGTCGGTCAGTTGCTTCAGGCCGCTGCCGTCGATATCGACCGTCCAGACGTGGTAGCCCTGGCCCGTTTCGTGCCGCCAACTGAAGAGCACCGTCCGGCCGTCGTAGGACAAGTCGCAATCGAGGATCTGCCCGGCGGGCGACGCCACCAGCTCGCGCGGGGTCGCCGCGGGGTCGCGAGCCGAGATGATGTACAGCCCGCCGCCGTTCTGCTGTCCCTCGTAGTGATACGTATAGACGTGCGAGGCGTCGATCTCGTGCCGCCTGATCACGAGCAGCCTGTCCACGTCAAAGGTGAGCACCTCGCGCTGCAAAGCGATCAGTCCGTCCTCGTTGTCCGACTTGTCGAGGCGGGCCAAGTGCTCCGGCCCCCGCGGATAGCGATCGCCGTGCAGCTTGACGAGCTCCACGATCAGGGCGCGGAGCTTTGCCCGGTCCACCTGGTCGACCGGCGGGGCGTAGCCGCTGGTGGCGTAGCGGTCGTCCTGTCCCGCGACCTTCAGCGTCATCGCCCGCGTGATCGCGGCCAGCTCCTTGCGGCTCGGGCTCTGGGCGAAGACCATGATCTCCGACGCCCCGGGATTCATGCCGCCGTAGGAGTTGAGGAACTTGATCGTAATGCGGCTCAGCCTCGTTTTGAGAAACGAGATCCGCTGCGGTGCGTCGGTCATCTGCAGCGTGCCCTTGGCGGCCGGCGTCTTGGCCTCGTCCAAGTACACCTCGTAGTCCTTCCAGCATTCCTCCATGAACCAGGCCGTGCGGCCGACATAGACGATCTCGGCGGCCTGGACGGGCTCTTTCCACCGCAGGGTGAAGTCGGCATGGTCGCCCGAGCGGGCCTTGAGCACGCACCAGGCCGTGCCGAGATCGGCGCCCTGGCTGCCGCGCGGGGGAATCTTGCCGTCGATGGCGAACTTCGCCAGGTAGCTGGAATTGTGCTCGGAGGTGGCCGTGGCCGTGGCCCGCAGCGCCAGGTTCTCCGGCTCCGCGGCTGTCGCCGGGCGGGACACGCTCCACGTGCCGATCAGCACTACACACGCCAGCATGACAGGACGCAATCGCCGGACCATCTCATTTTTCCCTGGGGCGCGAAGGGAGCCAGCGCAGTCTGGAGGCATAGAAGCTGCCTCTTATCATAGCCTGGAACGCCGATCCGAGCAATCGGGTGCCGCCGGCCGCGAAACGCCTGCCCTAGTGTCCCGCGCGCGTCGGAAATTACGTAAGGCTACTTAGAGGCCCTAACAAAACGCGGGCCCCCTCGCCCCCGGCCCCTCTCCCGCGAGGGGAGAGGGGAGTATTGTTAGAACCTCTTAATAAGCCAGTCGAAGAGCCCCAGCCCTTGGCAACCGCGTGGCCTGGTTGCCAGGGTTGGGACGGTGGGCATGGCGGCAGTAGCGTCGGCCGGGGATCGGCATGTTATGGACCTCGTTCATCAGAGCGCGTAAGCCGAGCGGGAGTACCAGGCTTCTGAAAATCGCACGGAACATAGTCCGCTTCCTTCGACGCCCGAACCGAACCGCCACAAACGACACACACTTTTTCCGGTGGGCCGCTCCAGCGGTCGACGAATAATCTCGACACGCGGCAACGGTGGGTGCAAGGTCGCTTTCCACGGCCCAGCTTGCCTTGGCCGACCTCCCGGGGTTATGATACCGGCCTAGGCTCCGCTACCTCGGCGGTCGATCCGGTGATCGCCATGCCGACTCTGGGAGATAGGATTCATGCTAAACCGCCTTCTGCGATCACTGTTGCTACTTGTTGTCGTGCTGATCTCGCCGCTCGGACTGCGGGCTGTTGACACAAAGTTGGGAGCGGCAATCAGCTATAGCTTGCCTGCCGACGGGCCGTTGCCCAAGACTTATCGCGTGACGCTGGCCATCATCGACGCGAAGAACCCCAATTGGATTATCAGCCAGTTCCTTGCCGGAGAGCCGCGCACGGTCACTCCGGAGAATGGCGGCAAATTCAGCGACACCTGGGATGGCCTCGACGACAACTTCATGCCCGTCCCGCCAGGCACCTACGCGGTGAAAGGCATCTTCACGCCGGCGAAAAAGTGGCAGGTCGACGGCGAGTACCACGCCATTGTGCCCCGTTTCGTCACCGGCATTTCCCCCTGGATTCCGCGTCCCGAACAGTGGAAAGACCGCGCGCTGCTCTACACCGCTGATCCTGCGAGCGGGCCGTCACATATCACGGATATCGACGTTGGGGCCAACGGGATCGCCGTCTTCTATTACGGCTACCTGGAAATCGTTGCGAATAACGTGCAGGTTGATTTGAAGCGGCCGATCGGCTTTGAGCAGTTGCTGCGGACCTATGATTCGGGCGGCGCCGGCGGAGGGCCGTGCACCTGCACGGATGGCGATGCGATCTGGGGCTTCAGTACCGACGGCGGGCCCAAGTTCATTTACCGCGCCGATGGGAAGCCGTTCGGCAACGACGCCGGCACCAACCGCCGCCATGTCACGCTCGCCGAAGGTTGGGTGAAGTCGTTGGCGTGCTATCGGGACCAGGCGGCTGGAAAATCCTACGTCTATGTGGCGGAAGGCGGGAAGGTCGTCGCCAACAAAAGCGGATGGCCGGATTACTATGAGAGCGGCAAAGAGTATATTGATAAGGTGCTTGTGCTGGCCGGCGAGAACGGGCAGAAACTGGCAGAAGTGCCGGTCCGTCGTCCCCTCGCGGTGGTCGCGCGCCATGGCACGCTCTGCGTCCTGCACCAGAACGCGGACGGGGCCTATGTGGTCGCCGCCGCGGCATTGGCGGCAGGCGTGCCGCAAGGCCCGCTCGCGCCCGTGTTCACCGTGCCGGCAGCTATCCAGCCTTTTGACCTGGAGCAGGACAGCCGCGGGCGTTTCTACCTCAGCGACCCCGGGGCGAACAAGGTTTACCAGATGGATCGCGCGGGGAAGGTTCTGCACACGTTCGGACGGCTCAGGGTCCAGAAACCCGGCAGCTATGATCCGGAAACCCTCATGGCGCCGGGCAAACTGGCCACATGGCGGGACCCCGCGGGAACCGATCGCCTGCTAGCGGTCGACCAGGCGGGGCCGACGATGACCAGCGAGTGGAGCGCGGATGGCAAGCTGCTCCGCCAGTTCGTCGGCCTGCAGACGAACTCCAATAATTACGGCTATGCCATCGATCCTGAACAGCCGGAAGACCTATACATCATTGGCGCAAACGGCTGGCTGACGCGCTTCAAAATCGATTACGCCCATGCAGCGTTCAAAGTGGACGCGGTATGGCCGAACATCGGCACCGATCCCCTGCTGCCGGAGTATGGCCAACCGCGACTCGTCAACTTCAAGGGCCACAAGTACCTGTGCTGCTCTTCACGCTCCCGTACGTGTGCCGTTTACCGCCTGGATGGCAACCGCTGGCTGCTCTCCTCAGGCATTTTGCGGAAGACGGTCAATAACCAACCGCAATGGTTCTCCTGGCACGATGCCAATGGCGACGGCAAGGTCGAACCGGAGGAGTGCCAGCAGCCCCCCATGACGTTGCCGGGCGCCGTACTGAAATACTTTGGCGAGCAATGGCTGGACGACCTGTCTCTCCTGGCTGTCAACCAGGGAGGACGGGATATCTGGCGACTGGTTCCCGCGGGCTTCGATGCCCAGCAGAACCCGATCTTCACGCGCTGGGAAAAGGTGCTTAGCGACCCGGTGTTCGAAGCCCGCACGCAGAATGCGGCCGATGCGGTCCACGGCGGCAACGAGTTGGACGACCGCTTCAGCAGCGACTGGGCCATGGCGCGCGGCTCCGTGAAGGACGGGTTTTACGTCACGGCGCGGGGAGGCCCGCTGTTCAGCGCCAACATGAGCGGGCAGGACAAAATCTCGCGCTATGTGCCGGACGGCAAAGGCGGATACGCGCTCAGGTGGCGCACCGGCCGCCAAGCCCTCAGCGGTCCCGCGAAGCAAGGAGAACTGGTAGGCTCCATCTATATCGAACCGCCCATCAACGGCTTGCTGAGCGTGATCGATAATTCTCGCTGCGGGGTGTTGCTCTACACCGAGGACGGCCTGTATGTGGAGAGCCTGTTCCCGCAGCGTCCCGCCGCGGAAGTCGGCATCTTCGCGCTGCCCGGCGAATTCTTCCAGGGGATCGTCTACGCGAACCGCAGTGACGGCGGCATCTACTTCGGGGCGGGCAAGGCAACGCCGCTGATCTTCAAGATCGAGGGATGGTCGCTGAGCCGGAACCCGGTCCGCCGGTTGACCACGCTGCAGGACACCGTCACGATCGCCGCCAGCCAGATCGCCGATCCGCCGGAAATCGCCTTGGCGATGCGTGGCAATGCCGGCATCCAAAGAGTGGTTCGCTTCGCGCCGGCAACCGGCGGGGCCGTTCTCGACGGCTCGCTGGCGGGTTGGGAGTCCTGCGAGCCGGTGCGGTTCCAGGCCGATAAGGATCATACGGTCGAAGTGCATGCCTTGTACGACCCGGAAAACCTGTACCTCCGCTGGCATGCGCGATTGGCTACAGCGTTCGACGCCAAGCCGCTGGCGCCGGCAGAACGGATTTTCTCGCATGGCCGCCTGGCGGACACACTGAGCTTCTATATCCAGGGCGATTGCAACGCGAAACCCAACGGATCGGCCGACGGCCGGCCCGGCGATGTCCGCATCGTGTTCGGCATCTTCAAGGACCACGACATGCTACGTCCGGTGGCCGTGGGCATGTACCCCGTCTGGCACGGGAGAGGGCAGCCCGCGCCGCAGAGCTACCAGTCGCCGACCGGTAAAGTCGCATTCGCCCACGTCGGGCTCCTGACCGATGCAAAGCTGAATTTCGTGATGGACGGGGATGGCAAAGGTTTCGTCCTGGTTGCCGGGATCCCGCGGAGCGCAATCCCCGGCCTGCCACGGCTCAGCGGCGACGCGCGCACGATGGTGAATTTCGAGGCCACTTTTGCGGGCCACAATAAGTTCTGGTGGGCCAACAGCGACGGCTCGGCAAACCGCGAAACTTATGACGAGCCCTCCGAGTCGCGGCTCTATCCGGGCAGTTGGGCGCCGGCGCAGTTTCAGAGACTCGACGATCGCCTCGTGGTGCGCAACTGGCTCGTGTGCGGTCCTTTTGGCGGACCAGGGGCGGAGAAGTTCGCCCCCGACCTCCTGGACGATGCCAAGGGGGCGGCACGCCAGTTCTGCGACGCCGCACAATATCCGCCTGATAGCGGGAAGGTTGACACGCAGGCTGTCTACCAGCAGGAGATGACCCGTGGTTACTGGCCGGATCGCAGTCCGGTCCGCTGGCGCCCGGCAAAGACGGCGGACCTGGATACCCGCGTCATCTGCGGTCCGGCGGCCCAGGTGTGGTATGGGGCCACGTGGATCCATACGCCCGCCAGGACAACGGTGAAGTTCCAGTTCCAGGGCCATCCGCAGACTTTCTACCGCTGGTTCCTCAACGGCGCAAAGCTGCTCGCGGGCGAAATCGTCGGCGAACCCGGCAAGGGAGTTGCAGAGAAGACGATCACCCTGCACCAGGGGTGGAACCAGGCCTTTTTCCGTGCCTATTGTGTCGGCTATCCGCCGTTCCGGGCCGGGTTGGTCATCGCCGGCCCGCCTGAGACGTTATGGACGCTGCGGTTGTCGGCTGTTCCGCCCCCCTGAGGCCAACCCTGCGGCGACTCGACCGTCCCCGCAAGCGGTTCCTTTCCGCTTCATGGCGTCTGCTTGGCTTGCAATGGTTTGCCTTTGGCTTCTGGTTTGCCCTGGGACTGGTGCTGCACCCGGCGGGGGTAGGGTTTCACGTGTGTCCGCTCGGCCCAGGCGTCCCATTTCGCGGCCAGCTCGCGGACGAGTTCCGGCCTGGCGGCGGCCAGGTCGTCGAGTTCCGTACGATCGGCCTTGAGATCGTAAAGCTCCCAGGGGCCGCCGCGCTCCAAGCGGACCAGTTTCCAGTCGCCCACGCGAATGGCTGCGTTGCCCTCGTGCTCCCAGTACAGCGCGTCTCGCTGGATGAGGCGGTTATCCAACGCGGGAACCAGGCTTTGGCCTTCCAGGGGCAGAATGGGCTTGCCGCGGAGATTGCGGAATTGCGGCAGCTTGCGGCAGGCGGCAAGGTCTCCATATAATGGAAGTCCGCGCACATGGACACACCCGTCGCGTTCATCCCCACGGCAGGAGATTGGCATGGAAAAGACCTTTGGCTTCGCATTTCTCGTAGTTCTTGCCGCCAGTCCGCTGGCGGCCGACGTCACCCTCCCGCCGGTATTCTCGAAGAATATGGTACTGCAGGCCGATATGTCTGTGCCGGTTTTCGGCACGGCGGCCGACGGCGAAGAGGTGACCGTCGAACTGGCTGGCCAGAAGAGGACCGCAACCGCCCGGGGCGGCAAGTGGAGAGTCGTTCTCGATCCGCTCAAGCCCGGGGGACCAACGGAACTCAAGGTTGCCGGCAAGAACTCGCTCGCCATCAGCGGCGTGCTGGTCGGTGAAGTGTGGCACGTTTCGGGCCAGTCGAACATGAAGTTCCCGCTGAGCAAGGCGACCGATGCGGTCGCGGAGATCGCCAAGGCCGATTTCCCGGAGATCCGCTATTTCGTCGCGCCGAGCGGCCCCTGGGTACCCGTCACGCCGCAGACGGCGGGCCCGCTCTCGGCAGTGGCCTATTTCTTCGCAGTCGATCTCCATACCCGTTTGCGGCGGCCGGTGGGAATCATCGACAGCTCGGTGAGCGGGGCCGTCGGCCAACAGTTCATCAGTCGCCAAGCGCTGGCGAGGGACCCGGACTTGGCCCGTATGCTCAAGCCCCACGGGATGCCGTGCTCCGACATCTTCAACGCAAGCATTGCCCCGGTCGTCCCCTACGCGGTCCGCGGCGCGCTGTGGTGCCAAGGCGAGGGGAACCGCGATTATCCGGCCACTTACCGAAAACTCATGGTTGCGCTTATCGCCGACTGGCGGCAACAGTGGGGGCAAGGCGATTTCCCTTTTGTCATCGTCCAGTTGGCCAACTACCAACAGCGCAAGCCGGAACCCTGGGAAGGCAGGGACTGCGTGATCCGCGAAGTGCAACTCAACACGGCACAGACGGTTCCCAACACCGCGCTGGTGGTGACGATCGACTTGGGCCTGGACAGGGACGTGCACTATCCGAACAAGCAGCCTGTCGGTTATCGCTCTGCGCTGGCGGCTCGGGCGCTGGCCTATGGCGAGAAAACCGAATATTCAGGGCCGATGTTCGCGTCGGCTGAGTTCAAGGACGGCAAAGCCGTAGTGTCGTTCACGCATGTGAGTGGCGGGCTGGCGGCCCCGGCAGGCGAACTCAAGGGGTTTTTGCTTTGCGGGCCGGACAAGAAGTTCGTACGAGCCAACGCGACGATTGAGGGCGACAAGGTGGTGGTGAGCAGCCCTGCCGTCGCTTTGCCGATCGCGGTGCGCTACGCCTGGGAAAGGAACCCCGACTGCAATCTGTCCAACCACGCGGGGCTCCCCGCCTCGCCATTCCGCAGCGACGAGTTCGTCAACTACTTCACCCGGGATGAGGGAAGCCGGTGATCGCACGCGATCCGGCGGCCGGAGCCATACAGTGCTTCTAGGGACGACCAAGATTCTTCTAGCCGCTGGCCGCTGCTGTGTACCGGTTGTGGTAGCGAAGCGACGCCGGGCAAGGGCGACTTTTGCGTGGTGGACCCCAGAGCCGAGATCGAGCGGCTGATCAATCGCATGCGGGAACTCTCCGAGCAAGAGTTGCTCGACCAGGTCTATCGGCGGCTCCTTCTCCATCTGTGCGGTCCGTGCTACCGGCGATGGATCGAGGAGCCGGTGGAATGAGGCCGATCACCAAGCCATTGCTGACCGGCCTGCCCGGCTGCGGCGAGCCGCCGCAACACCGAGCGGGGTCAGCGGACCTTGACCGTCCTCGGGACCAGCCATTCCGGCACCACCAAAGAACAGCCCAGCTCGATTGGTTCTCAATCCTCCGCCGTCAACCACTCGCAGCAGGCAAGGATACCTCACCCGTTGCGTGAGCGGCGGAACTCGATTCCCCGCCGCATGGCCGCACGCGGCGGAAACACCAGGCGGCAGCGGCCGCGCCCGATCCCCGCGAAATAGCCCAGATCGGTAAAGCCGAGCCGGCGACAACTGCGCAAGGCCGCCCAGTTCGTCCAGTGCACGCTGGCCAGCACGTGGCGCACCCCGCCGTCGGCCAGCGCCCGCAGTCCTCGGCCCATGAGCGCGACATAGAGCCCGCGGCCGCGAAACTCGGGCCGGGTGAAGCCGTTATAGAAGTAGGCCGCGCCGGCGGGCAGCGACAGCCCGACGCCGCCGCAGTGACGCGCATCGACGGCCCCCAGCGCATACCAGCCATAGGCTGCCAAACGGCCCCCGGCCAAGGCGGCAAAACAGCAGTTCTTGCCGTTCCCGTGCTGCACAAGTTCATCGGCCAAGGCCGCGTTCAGGCAGTTTTCGGCGTCGGCCGCGAAACAGCGCACCTCGTCTGCGTTGAGAAAGCGAAAGGTGAATGGCTCGTCCGGCCCCGCCGGCACCATCGCCGCGGCGTCCAGCCACAGCAGCCGGCTGACGTCCAAGGCCGCCACCCGCTGCGTGAAGCGGTCCAGCAGGTGTTGCAGCACGGCGCCGGCGCCGTAGCGGCGCCGCATTTGGCGAAGTCGTTCGAACCGGCCCTCCGCACAACTCATGCTAAAGCATAACCTACGCTGAGCGTCCGGGCATGGACAAAAAACCGTTACCGGTCGACTTTTCACGGAATTTGCTGGCGCCACGATTCGACGTGCTGCCGTGCGATCCATCTGGCCTTCAGTAACGTCTGCGATCGCACGGTTCTCCGCGCCGGCTCACGGTCCACCTACCGCCAGCGGCAGCAGGGCATCGTGATGGAGCGCTTGGACGTCTACGATCTCATGGAGGACACCTGGCAGGAAGTACTCGTCGAAGCCCGCCGCTGCGGGCCGTTCGACATCGTTCGCACCAAGCGCGACTTCGCGGCATGCTTGCGGTCGCTTGACCGTCGCCCGCAGGCCCGCGGAATTGCGGCCAATTTCTTGCCCAGCCGGCGGGACGCGCGGCAAGATCGGCAAGCATTGACGGATGGGCCGGCAGCGGCCCGGGAGAGATCGACTGGCCGGTCCGTGGCTTGGCAGGCTCCGCCGCTGGAGTCTGGGGACGGATCGGTGGCCCAAAAACGCAGAGTTTCGATCCGATGGTGTAGAGATGCCCGTATTCAGGATCGTAGAACAGCCGGTCGGCGCCCACCTCCCATGCCGGACGGCTCGCAGCCAGCGTGACGGTCCCGGTCGTCGGATCGCGATTGAATCGCCCGATATTATCGGCGTGCCAGCCTCTCGATGAAATGAAATAGCCGCGCCTGCCGTCCTGGGAAGCGACGAGAAGCTCGCTCCCGGCGAACTCGCCGTAGTAGGGATTGGGACACGCGATGCGGCCTTTCTCGACCGGAGCGCCGTCCGCAGCGAACTTGAACCAGCCGAAGGACTTCTCGTCGAGCGGCGTATGCACGTAGTAATCGTTCTGGTCTGGCGTCAGTTCATAAGCAATGTTCACCTTTGCCTTATCGGGGCGGCTCTGCTTCGCCAATTCCCCGGTCGCCATGTCCACGCAGTACCAGTTCGACAGGACCAGGGCGTGATCGACCAGGCAGAGGTAGAGCATCGCGCCGCCGCCCGGCAGCCGCCGGATGCAGAAGCTGCGGACATATCCGAGCCGCCGCCCGTCCACGGCGTGGTCGAAAGCCGTGGCCCCGAGGTATTCGAGTCTCGCCGTCGCCGTGTCCCGCCTGAAGCGGAGGACGTAGCTTGCCGACTGGACCGCATAGACCCACGGGCCGCAGGCGACGATCCCACAACTCCATTGCCCCTTCGGCTGCGGCACGAAGGCGTTCTTCCCGGGCTCTAGCTGCGGAAAATCGGCGGCGGTAAACGTCTGGACCGGAGTGAGGACATTCGCCGCCGTCGGCTGCTCCGCCATGGCCACGTGCGGTCTTGCCCATACCGACGCGACCAGGACCGCCAAGACTCCTATCGCTCGCATTTCATGCCTCCTTTTCGGCAGGTCAGGGTTCCGGGAATCCCTTCCCGCCGGGATTGAGCGCCAGGTTGCCCGGGGGAACACCCGGTTTCTCAGCGGGGCGGGTCGTTGGCGGAGGCGGCGGGGTGCGGGACGCGAAAGCCGCCGTCACTTTGCCAACTTTCGGCGCCTGGGCAGCCTCGATCCCGTCAATCAGTACTCTCAAACCGGGACCTTTGCCATACCGAGTGCCGGTCCGGTCGTAGAAGATGGTCACCAGCCGGCCGTGATACGGAGCACCATCCAGGCAGAAGAACTCCCATGATTCCGGCACGAGCGGATTGATCTCCAGCGTGTCATCGGCGCGTGGACGCAGACCTGCCAGCCCGGTGATGATGAGATCGCAGTAGCGGGAGTGGTTGTAGTCCGCCCCCTGGGCCAGCCAGCGGTTCTCGTCGGGGTGATGGTCTTCGCGCACCATGGGTTTGCCGCCCGGGTCGTGCTGGGTGGCAGCGTATTGCTGGAGGAGGGCGAGGTAATCGGCCCGGGTGACGATATTCTGGTGATAGTCGTTC
>Ga0326728_10019307_pt1 | contig 13248 bp, 7 predicted proteins | sample MB3enrmetagenome_FD_207602 | JGI IMG/M metagenome (GOLD analysis project Ga0326728, IMG submission 207602) | Lab enriched peat soil microbial communities from McLean, Ithaca, NY, United States - MB31MN | ecosystem: Environmental > Terrestrial > Soil > Wetlands > Peat | place: USA: New York...
AACGGAACGTCCAGCAAGGTCCGCGCGAGCTTCATCCAGGCCGCTCGCCGCAATGCGAGGCTCACAACCTCTTCCATCGTCGCCCATGAGCTTTGGTACGGCGTGGCCAAAAGTGAACTGGTCGCCCTCAATGCGCGCGCGCTGGCCGTGTTTCTGAGCCGTGACATTGCTGTGCTCGACTACTCCGAGCAGGATGCTCGAGCTGCCGGGGAGATTCGCGCTGAGCTGGAACGGAGGGGCAAGCGCATTGGCGAGTACGACACGCTGATCGCCGGGCAGGCGTTTTGTCGAAACCTGATTCTGGTTACCGCCAACACACGGGAATTCGCACGCGTGAAGGGGCTGGTCGTGGAGGACTGGTCGGTGTAAACGATTGGGAGAGGAATACAGTCTGGTTATGAGCGTGGACGAATCGAAGTTTGACTGCACCTATGTGCCGGAGCACATGAAGGAGAGGGTCAAAAACTGGAGAAATCTTTCGGTCGGCGAACGGCTCGAACTGACGCACGAGTTGGGCGTGGCGGCATGGGCTAAGATCGGCGTTGTCCACGATCCGAACAAGCCGATGGATAAGACGATTCGAAAGGTGACGAGGACCGATTGGGTGGGTTTATAGGTTTCGCTGCGCCCCTACTGGGCGCGAGGGTTTTGATGGGCTGCTTTCCCAGGATTACGCTGCGCTTGATCCTGGGCCATTTTCACCCACTCCCTCCGGGAGTGGCAGACGATAGGCAAGAGGCCGAGGAGTTGCGAAATCCCAGGTATCGGAATCGAGACCTGCGCACCCGACAGCCGGCATCCAAGCATAGATGCACTTGGGCACCAACAATTTTCTCCTATAGCAGAGGAGCTATTTCTAGAACGACCATCCCAAGTTTCTCCTTATCCGGCGGATAGATATTTCTTAATAGTTGAAGGACTGCTTCCTTCGAAGAGAGATCCGGCGCAATTTTAGCCCACGGCTCTTTCTCGATTAGTTGAACAATTGTCGGATAGCGACGAATATCATTGACGCGGACATCAAGCGTGCTTTCGTGCGAGACGAACTTGATGCGTTCACCAACCTGGATGCGGTTGATGCTATCGTATCCAACCCGCACCTCCAGAGGCTTTCTTCCGGAACGAATCAGATTGATAAACCGGGGCTTTACTCTCATGTCCCTCATGGTCGAGGCTCCTATTTCCAGACTCCACTGGTAGGTGATGATTCCGGGGCGATAGGCAGACGGCATTGCCGCATCCAGCTTCCAACCAAACCGCTCAAGAGATACTACTTCGTTTGCAGTCGGGCTGATGTGAATATAGAGCTTGTGTCCATACTGAACAAGCTGGTGAGGAAGATCTATGAGCAGAGCATCGAACGCCGCCCTGTTCATTGCAATGAATGGCATCACTTTGATGGGTTCCCCTTTCTTTGGCGTCATCCCAGCAATGCCGACAACTTCGCCCGCACTGGTTACGGCGACGTATATCAGCTTAAACTTCAGATTGATATCGCCGCTGTGCCGTCGTTCATAGCCTCCATAGAGGGCCTTGACCCAATTCTCATCTACCCCGCTAAACGACTCTGGCAACACGGCAAGGAGCAACTTAGTAGCCTCGGCTTCATACCTTGTCTCGAAAGGCACCACAGAGATTTGGATTCCCTCGTAGGCGGCTATATCTTCCGCCTCGTAGAGTATCTTATAGAGCATCGTTTCCACGATGCCTGCTTTGTAGTGGCTATCCGAACTACCCGCACGAATAAATCCTTTCCGGAGAAAGAACTGCATTGCCCCAATATTCTGCTCAGCTACAGTGCAATAGAGTTCACGCGCATGATGAGCGCGCACATACTTTTCTGCGTAGTTGAGCAAGGTCGTTCCAATGCCAAATCTGCCGCGAAATTCGGGAGCAATAATAAGCGGGCTTATTTTGTATGTTTCCTGACGCTTCCCGACGAGATGAATTAAGCCAGCGCGAACGCCATTCACTTCAGCAATGAACATCCGCTGTTCGAATGAGAAAAAGCCAACCAAATCCATTCCTCCGCTCAGATGAGCTTCAAGAATGCGCTTAGCATGAGCGCGATGATCTCCACCGTAATACGGCTCAAGTGCATCTTGCATGAGGTCAGAAACCCACTGTGAATCACTTGCAGCCGCTTCACGGAGCGTAACGTCGGTCTTTTCAGTTCTCATAGCATTACCTCCGAAGATCACGACACATCAACATCTAGATTTGCTGTGTAACCCTAACGGCTGTTTAAGAATTCTCATAATACCACTGCCGGATGCCACACGCCTCATGTCTTGCTTCTGAGACCCCGGCGTATCTCCCGACGCGCAGCCCTACTGCAGCAGCCCCGGCTCGTCGTGGTTGTTGCCGTTCAGCTCGTCCGGCGGGATGATCACGGCGGCGGCTACCTTGTCGTCCTGCTCCAAATTCAGCAGGCGCACGCCCTGGGTGGCGCGGCCGGCGGCGCGGATGGTCCTGGTATCGATGCGGATGATCTTGCCGAACTGGCTGATCACCATCAGCTCCGAGGTGTCGTCCACCAGTTGAATGCCGTTCACGCGGCCGATGCGGGCCGTCACGTTCATATTCTTGACGCCCTTGCCGCCGCGCGTCTGCAGGCGGTACTGCTCCACGTCGGTGCGCTTGCCGAAGCCGTTTTCGGTGATGGCCAGAATGCGGTACTCGCCCGGCGCGTGTTCTTTAGGAGTAACCGCCACGCCCACCACGTAATCGTTCTTGGCCAGGTCGATGCCGCGCACGCCGTAGGCCGGCCGGCCCATGGAGCGCACGTCGTTTTCGTCAAATCGAATGGCCATGCCCAGATGCGTGGCCAGAAAGACGATTTGGTTCCCGTCGGTGATACGCGCCTTCACCAGCTCATCGTCGCTGTCGATGCCGATGGCGATGATGCCGCGCGACATCACATTCGAGAAGTCCTTGAGCGGAGTCTTCTTCACCGTGCCCTTGCGCGTGGCGAAGAAGATGAACTTGCCCTCTTCTTCCAGATCGCGCACGGGCAGAATGGCGCACACATTCTCACCCTGCTGCAGGTCGAGCAGGCTCTGCATGGACTTGCCCTTGCCCGCCGCGCTCACGTCGGGAATCTCATACACCTTGAGCCAGTAGACGCGCCCGGTGTTGGTAAAGCAGAGCAGAAACGCGTGCGTCGAGTCGACGATCAACTGCGCCACGAAATCCTCTTCGCGCGTCTTCATGCCCATGCGTCCCGCGCCGCCGCGCCGCTGCTGGCGATAGATGCTGATGGGCGTGCGCTTCAGGTAGCCCTGGTGGCTCACGGTCACGGCGACCTGCTCGTCGGCGATCAGGTCCTCAAGCTGCAACTCGGCGCTTTCGTCCACAATCTGCGTGCGCCGCGCGTCGCCGTACTTGTCGCGAACCTCTTCCAGCTCCTTGACGATGACCGCGCGCAGCTTGGTCTCGCTGGCCAGAATCGTTTCGTACTCGGCGATCTTCTCGCGGATCTGCTTCAGCTCGGTCAGCAGCTCGTCGACCGAAAGCTGCGTCAGCCGGTAGAGCTGCAATTCGAGGATGGCATCGACCTGCTTGAGCGTCAGGCCTTTCTCCTCCTGCGGCAGCCGCGCGCGGTCCAGGTTGATGACGATCTCCCGGCCCTTGCCCCACGCATACAGGTTTTCGCGAGCCTCGGCCCGCGAGCCCGAAGCGCGGATGATGCGAATCACCGTATCCAGATTGTCGAGCGCAATCTTCAAGCCTTCCAGAATGTGCTCGCGCTCGCGCGCCTTGCGCAGCAGGAAGACCGTCCGCCGCTGCACCACGTCGATGCGATGATTGATGAAGCAGCGGATGGCCTGGTCGAGCCCCAGCTCCCGCGGCTGCCCGTTCACCACCGCCAGGAAGATCATGGAAAAGCTCTCTTGCATCTGCGTGTGCTTGTAGAGCTGGTTGAGCACAATCTCCGGCTGCGCGCCGCGCTTCAGCTCGATGACGATGCGCATTCCATCGCGGTCGCTCTCGTCGCGCACGTCGCCGATGTCGTCCACGATCTTGTCGTTCACCAGTTCGGCAATGCGCTCGATCAACTTCGACTTGTTCACCTGGTAGGGAATCTCGGTGACGATGATGGCCTGCTTTTCCTTGGTCAGGTTCTCCGTGGCCACACGGGCGCGCATCATGAACCGCCCGCGCCCGGTCCGGTAGGCCTCCGGAATGCCGGACTTCCCGTACAGAAAGCCGCCGGTGGGGAAGTCCGGCCCCTGCACGTGCTTGAGCGCCTCGGCCAGGCCCGCATTCGGATTCCCGACCAGCTCGATGGCCGCGTTCACCACTTCGGTCAGGTTGTGCGGAGGAATGTTGGTCGCCATGCCCACCGCGATGCCGCTCGACCCGTTCACGATCAGGGTTGGGATCCGCGTGGGAAGCACCGTAGGCTCGTCGGTGGTCTCATCGAAGTTGGAGGTCATATCGACGGTCTCCATCTCGATGTCGGCCATCATCTCTTCGGCGATGCGCTCCATGCGGCACTCGGTGTATCGGTAGGCCGCCGGCGGATCTCCATCCACCGAGCCGAAGTTCCCCTGCCCGTCAATGAGCGGATAGCGCAAAGACCACGGCTGCGCCATGCGCACCAGCGCGTCGTATACCGCCGAGTCGCCGTGCGGGTGATACTTCTTCAGGCACTCGCCCACCACGCCGGCGCACTTGGAGTACCGCTTGTTGTGCTGCAGACCCTCGCGGTCCATGGCCGTGAGAATGCGCCGGTGCACGGGCTTCAACCCGTCGCGGGCATCCGGCAGCGCCCGCCCGACAATCACCGACATGGAGTAGGCGAGATACGAGCGCCGCATCTCTTCTTCGATGTTCATCGGAACGAAGGTTGTGCCGCTGTTCGGCGGAGTGCCGCCTTCGAGAGGGAGGAGGGGATTCTGATCGTCTGGCATAGGGGGCTTTTCTAGCCCGCTGGAAGGCGGCGGGAGGGTCCGGTAAGAGCGGGGCCGGGGTCCACGGGCTGTGCTTCTATTTTATCCCTTCAAGGCGGGTTTCAGCAAGGCAAATGCGGACAAATAAGTCCTTATTTTACTTTACTTTATAGCACCTTATCGATGCCCGTTCCAAAGCCCTGAAAAGCTCAGGCCGCACGACCCCTTTTGGCCTTGGATTTGGAGCCGTTCCCGGCCTTCTTCTTCGCCTTTCCCGCGCCCCGGTCTTCACCCAGTCCAGACAGAAGCACTGGAGGACGATCAGGCAGCTCAACAACCAGCTTCAGCTTGCCTCCCACTCCCTCCACATAGTTCCGAAGCGTGGAGATATACAGGTCGGAGCGCTTCTCGATGCGCGAGATCCCCTCCTGCCCGATCCTGAGCTTCTTTGACAGCCGCTCCTGGGTAAGCTCGCGCAGACGGCGCACCTCGCGCAAGTTCAGCTCTTCGGCAATCAACTCCGCCGCGCGCAGCTCGATTCGTTTCCGGCGCTCGACCGGCAGGCTTTGCAGAATCTCCTCTAGCGAGACTGTCATTTCCCTTTCCTCTCCGCTCTCATGGTCTTCAAGTGTTGCCCATAGCGCGCATCGGCCACCCGTATCAGCGAGGAATAGAATCGGCCCTTTGAGATACCGGCCTTGTTCCCGCCTGTCAGAAGAATTGCCCTTCGCCTCGGGTCGAAGGCAAACGCGATTCGCCACACTCCGCTTTCCGCATCCACGCGGAGTTCATTCATGTTTGGGTAGTCGGACCCCCTGAGCGTGTCCACGCTTGGCCGTCCAAGGGAAGGCCCAAACACGCGCAGCTTGCCAAGCAGACTGAGAACAGCATCCTGAACGCCCTCGGACCAGGCGCCGAACTCAACGAAAAAATCATCGTGGAAGCGAACCTCCCATGGCCCGTCTCCATTATGTCTCAGAATGCCTAATGTCTTCAAGTGCATTTCTCTTGTCGATCTCTTCCAGGGAACTCCTGAGGGACGAACTTCTCAAGCCGGCAATCATAGCCCAATTCCCCAGCGCACTCACAACCGCCCGTGCTCACAGCAGCCCCGGCAGGCTCAGCACGCAGAACACGGCCTGCAGCAGCACAATCGCCCCCGCCGCGGCCATCGCCAGCCGTCCTCGCGGCCCCTCGTAGGCATCCGCGAAGACCCCGCCCACGAACGTGAGCAGAAACGGCAGCGCCCACAGCCACGGGCTTCCCGGAACCCCGGTCATCACCAGCGCCATCAACACCAGAAAGCAAAGCAGCGGAGCCGTATTGCCAAAGTAGCGCGACTTCCCGATCCCCAGATACAGCACCGAGGCGGCAGCGGCAGCCACCGTGATCCCGGCGTTCGGCAGCGCTGAGAAGAACCGCCTGGCGGGGCCCAGCGAGACCCACAGGAACCCAGCGGCGGAGCGAAAAACGTAGCTGAACGCATCCGGCGAAAACCCGTAGCAGGCGAAGACCAGCATCAGGGCCCCGGCCGCGGCCGCCGCCACCACCGGCAGCACTTGGCTTCTGCGCCCCTCGGCCACCCACAGCATGGCCGCCAGCCCCAGCAGCGCCACCACCGGCAGCGCCGCGATATGCGCGGCCGCGGCCAGCCCGAAGGCCGCCGTCAGCATTACCATGCGCGGCCGCCACTTGCGCCGCGGTCCCTGCATGGCGTGGGCCACGCCGATGCAGGTGTACACGCCGGCATAAACCCCCAGCGCGGCCAGAATCTCGGAGTTGGGCGTCACGCAGGCCTTCAGCGCCGGGGGAGAAAAGCAGTACAGCGCCAGCGCCGTGTAGCCGCCCCGGTTGCCGTAGAGCCGCCGCGTCACCCACCACAGTCCGGCGCCCAGCACGGCCCCAGCCAGCAGGAACGGCAGCCGCTCCAGCAGCAGCGCGTGGGTAAGCTGGTGGCGCAGCTCCCAGGTGCTCAGCTCGCCCCCCGTTTGCGCCACCCGGTCCTCCGGCTTGCGCAGCAGGTCCAGCCCCCGCTCCAGCTCCAGGTCGAGCGTCAGGGGCAGCCCCGCCAGCCGGTAGCCCAGAACTCCGTCGCGAATGTTCCCGCAACTGGTAAAGTAGCCGGGCACGGCCCCTGGCCGCTCCCACATCTCGCGCCCGCAGCGCGCATACTGGTAGTCGCGATCGCTCATGGTCTGGCGGCCGGCAAGCCACAGCCCCTGGAGGAGAAGAACCGCCAGCAACCCCGCCGCAATGCGCTGCGGCGGATTGAACTGAAAGCGGCGGAGGCGGCTCAACCGGTGGGTCATCGCGTTCCAAGGACAGGTTCCAGTCTAAACGGCCCAGCCCGCTTCTCCGGCAATCATCGCCGGGCGATGCGCGCGCAGACCGCCCGCACCCCAAGGCCGCCGCCAACCTGGCGGCTCCCGGCGCCCGCCGGCGCCAAAACGTCGATCCTCGACGCATCGCGTCTGCTCCCCCACGCGGCGATTCCGGCGGCGCAGACCCCGCGCCAACCCTCAGCCTTGCCCCCAAACGCTAAAAAGCCGCCCCGGAGGGCGGCTTTTCGCTGGCGGGGTCGAGCTTGCCCGGGTTAATGGATCGCGATCGCGCAGTTCGTTGCCGCGTTGGTGCCGTTCGCGTCCTTCGCAGTGATAGAGAAGGAACCGGCGGCCGTCGGCGTGCCCGTCACCGCGCCCGTCAATGTATTCAGCGTCAGCCCCGTCGGAAGCGTGCCCACCACCGAGAAGGTGTCGGGAGGCGTACCGTTGCCCACCGTGATCGGGCCGCTGGTGAAGGGATTGTTCACGGTGCCGCTCGCCGTCACCGAGGTGCAATCCAGCGTCAGTCCGTAGAAGAGAGCGCCAGCGGATTGATCGCCGACAAGTCCCGAGGTAGTGGAGTTATTGGGAAACGTGCAAGTGTCGCTCAGATTTGGCGTGTAGATCGGCGGGGCACTGGTATCGCAGTTCGCTGTCCAACCGCCAAAGGTGTTGTCGGGAGTTACTCCAGCCAACGATGCAGTCAACGTCACCTGAACGCCCGCGGCATACGTTCCCGTGCAAACAGAGTTCCCATAGCCGGCGGTCACCGAGCCCGGACCGCAATGGATCAGGCAGCCAGTAATAACATCGCAGGTTATTTGGGTGTCGGAGGGCGCCGTAATCAGCCAGTTGGTGTCGTTGCTGCCCGCGTTAAAGACGGTCAGCGTCGCCAGCAATGAAGGGGCCACTTCTTGACTGCAAATGGGAGGAGTGGTGCCCGGCTCTATGCACGTAAACGTAACCGGATTGGAGAGGACGAGAGTGCCGTCGGGGTTCGCGGTCGTGTCTTCGGCATAGATGACGCCAAGCCCCTCATAACCCATGGCCGTAGCGAGCCCGGCTGGTTCCCCAGGCGTCCCGGCGGAGTTGATGGACACAAGGTTCGGTTCGAGGGTAATCCAGGTGACCGAGTCTGTGATATCCCGAATGGTCGGAATGGTCGTAAAGGTCCCAAAGGCAAGGAATTGCTGGGTCATACCCTTATTAGTAACTTGGGTACTGGCAGGCACAACATTGATCGAAATCAGAGGCTCCGGCGATGCCCCGATGGTAACCGAATAAGTTGCCGGCGCCACCAGCTGGCTGTTGTCCTGATTCGTCCACGTCGCTGTGATATTCGTAGAACCGGCCGTAATAGCCGTCACCAGACCGGGCGTAGTTCCGCAGGAGATCGGGGTGACTGGGTTGACTCCGGCGACAGCGGTGCAAATTGAGGCCACCGTAGAAGTGTTGGATTTCCATACAACCAGGCTGGTCACGTCGTACTGCAGGCCACTACTGTCGGTGGCCAGCGCAATGAACTGGTTCTGTTGGCCCGACGACGTAGCCCCGATGGAGCCTGGAACGATGGTCAGAGCGGTGTACTGCTCTATGCTGCCTCCCAGCACCGAGAAGGAGGTTGTAGCAGGCACCAAGGAGCCATCGGGATTCGCTGAAATGGAGGTGATGGCCGCTGTTCCCTGGCCAACCGAGGTGACTGTGCCGATCGGAGTCGCGGGATTGAGGGTAGCGCAGGATGAACCGGCCGCGGAGGTGCCGACGGGGCAGGTGGTGCAGGTTGCGCCGCTGGATCCGGGAGGGCAGGCGGAGATGGTGCAGGATTCAGCGGTGAGGCCGGTGGGGCAAGCGGTGGTCACGGTAGCCACCCCGGTATTGCTGGAGTTCCAACTGGTGGTGATGGCGGGTTTGGCGAGGCCCGCGGTCACATCCTGGGTTATTGGAGCAGCGGAGAAGGTTCCAATGGCCAGCAACCGGCTGGTCTGTTTCGGCACCGATAGCGAAGGACTCGGAGGATAGATCGTAACGGAAAGCAAAGGCTCCGATGCCGGAGCCGCAACCGTCAGGGTCGTCGTCGCCGTCACCACGCCCCCGGTCGCGCTGTCCGTCACGACGGCAGTGATCGTCGTCGTGCCCTGGCCGATGGCCGTGGCAAGCCCGGCGGAGCCGGCCGCGCAGGGGGAGACAGCGGAGGAATTGATCGTAGCCACCAGCGGATTGGTGGAACTCCAGGCAACCGAGCAGGTAACGTTGGTCTGAAGGCCGGTGCTTCCATTGGTTCCGATGGCCATAAACTGGACGGTTCCAGCTCCAGGGGTTGTCGTTGTAGACAGTGGCAATGTAACCGACGGAGAGCCGGGGAAGATGGACAATGCCGAGACCGGCAACACCTGGGGCCCCGTTACCGTGAAGGTGGCCACGGCTGTCGCCCCGCTCTTGTCGGCATTGTTGGTGGCGATGGCCGTAATGGCGGTCGTGCCCTGGCCCACCGCCGTTACAAGCCCGGGCGTAGTTGGGCACTGGACGGCTGGGGCAGGTTGGCCCGGATCGGCGGTACAAATCGTGGCTACCTGCGGATTGCTCGAGTACCAGTCAACCGTGTAGGTAGAGACATTCGCCATGTTCTGCGTGCCCGACGCCGAGAAGTCTCCCATGGCTAGGAACTGGGTGCTTTGACCCACCCCCGCAACCGATTGCGCATTGGGCAGGATGGAGAGCGACACCAGCGGCTCCACCCCGCTTGTCACCGTGACGGTCGTCACCGCGGTCACCACGCTGCCGTCGAGATTCGCAACGCTGGCCGTGATGGCGGTCGTACCCAGGCCGACCGGTGTGACCAAGCCGCTGTTCCGACCGACGGTGGCCACTGCCGTGTTGCTGGACCCCCAGGTTGCCGGGGAGATCGTATTCGGGGGCGTAATTCCCGGCACGGTGTACGAGGTGTTCATGCTTACGGTAGCGCCCGATGGGGTGGTGCCGAGGGCAATGAGCTGGCTTGGCAGACTCGACAGGGAAATCGACTCCGAGCCTGGAAAGATGGCCAGCGAAAGCAGCGGTTCCGCTGCCGAACCCGCAACCGTCAGCGTCGCCGTAGCCGTTGCCACGCCGCCGTTGGGATTGGTATAGATAGCCGTGATCGTGGTCGTGCCCGCGCCAACCGCAGTGGCAACCCCGGCAGCAACACTCCCGGTGGCGCCGACGAAGGTGGGGCAGGGGGAACCGGCAGAGGAACTGATCGTGGCCACCTGGGGATTGGAGGAACTCCACACCACCGCGCAGGTCTCGTTCTGCTGAAGTCCGGTGCTCCCGTTGGTGCCGATGGCAATAAAATCGGCGGTTGCAAGAGTCGTCGATCCAATCACGGGCAACGTGACCGACTGCGAACCGGGCGTGATCGCCAGCGACGTGACTTGCTGCGTCGATGGGCCGTTTACCGTGAAGGCCGCCGCCGCCGTCACCACGCTGCCGTCCTTAAGGTTGGTCGCGATGGCGGTAATGACGGTCGTGCCCTGGCTTTGCCCCGTGACCACCACCGGTGTACCCGTGACGACGGCCCCTTGCGTCGCCGAGCAGGGCGCCGAAGTGGCGCAGACCGTGGCCACCTGCGGATTGCTCGAGTACCAGTTGACCGTGTAGGTAGAGACATTCGCCATGTTCTGCGTGCCCGGCGTCGAGGAAGTTGGCGAGAAGGTTCCGATGGCCAGGAATTGGGTCGACTGCCCGGCCGCCGCAACCGACTGCGTACTGGGCAGGATAGAGAGCGAGAGCAGAGGCTCAGCCGTGCCGGATATGGCTACCGTGAGCGATGCGCTCGCCGACACCACTGTGCCGTCGGGGGGATTGGAGCCGATGCCTGGATTCGGAACCTCGGCGGTGATGGCGGCGACGCCGTTGCCGGCTGCCTGGGCCACCCCATTGCTGACGATAGCGGCTACTGCATTGCTGCTGGAAGTCCACTTCACCCCGGGCGCATTCGTAAGGTCCACTGTAGTGCCCGACCCGGTGGTGCCGATGGCGATGAACTGGACGGGTTGACCGACCGCCGTGGCCGTCTGCGACACCGGCACGATGGCCAGCGACACATAGGGCTCCTTTACGGAGGGAACCGTCACTGTGTACACCGCGCTGGCCGACACCACCGTGCCGTCGGGATTGGTGACGACGGCCGTGATGGCGGTTGCGCCGCCGCTAAGCGGTGTAGCGACGCCGCCATTGATGGTAGCCACCACCGGGTTGCTGGAAGCCCAGGCTGCCGCGGGGATGATCACCTTGGGCGACGTTCCGGGAATGGTATACGGGCCGTTCATGTCTACCGTAGCGCCCGTGGAAGTGGTGCCGATGGCGATGAAGTTGACAGCGGCGCTGGCGCCGGTTGCCAGCGAGGTTTGCGTTGCCGGAACGATGGCCAGCGAAACCAGGGGCTCCGCCGCGCTGGAAACCGATACGGTATAGACCGCGCTGGCCGTTACCACGGTGCCGTCGGGATTGGTGGCGATGGCCACGATGGCGGTTGCCCCGCCGCCGACCGCCGTGGCAACTCCGGTGGCCGAATTGACGGTGGCCACCGACGGATTGCTGGAACTCCAGACGGCCGCGGCGACCGTCTTGCCATTGATCGTTGCCGGCTGATTGGTCAGGTTCACCGTGGCGCCCGATGAGGTGGTGCCGATAGCGATGAAATTAGCGGTTTGATTCACCGCCAGGGCCGTCTGGGTTGCCGGAACGATGGCCATCGATGCCAGCGGCTCAGCGGATGTCGTGCTGGTGCCGGACACCGTGAGGGTCGCCGCGCCCGTCACCACGGTTCCGTCGGGATTCGTGGCAATAGCGGTGACAACGGCCGCTCCCGAGCTGACCGAGGTGGCAACTCCGGTTGCGGAGTTGACGGTCGCAACCGATGGATTGCTGGAAGTCCACACAGCGGCGGGAATCGTCTTCCCATTGACCACCGCGCTTTGATTGGTCACATTGACCGATGTGCCGGTCCCGGTGGTGGCAATAGCGAGGAACTGGGCCGTTTGACCGACAGCCGATGCTGTCTGCGCGTTCGGAGAGACCGTAAGTGAAGTCAGAGGCTCTGTTGAAACGGAAGCAGTCACCGTAAGGACCGCGGTTCCGACTGCCCCGCTGCCGTCGGCGTTGGTGAACGTAGCCGTGATGGTGGTTACGCCCGATCCGACCGTGGTCGCAAGTCCGGCACTCGCGTTGATCGTGGCCACAGCCGAGTCGCTGGAAGCCCATTTAAGCTGCAGCGGGTAACTGCTCAGTGCTACCGTGCCGCCGCCGGCTGTGGTCCCAACCGCTTCATATTGGATGGGAACATTCAGCGATGCGACCGTCTGCGAAGCAGGTATCACGGAGATCGAGACAATGTCGGTGCTTCCATAGTTCGGCTGGGTAACATTGACGGTCATGCTGCCGGAGATCAAACCGTTGTAGCCAGGCGCGCTGGCGGTGACCGGTATATTGCTGCATACGTTGGCACCCGAGGTGATGAGCCCTGTGCTGCTGACCGTTACACATGCGGGAGTGGAGCTCGCCCAGGCAACTTGATCGGTGATGTTCTGGGTCTCGGCCGCGTGGCCGGGGTGGGTGTAATACCCCGTGGCCGTCAACTGCGTGGTCAGGCCAGGCCCCCCAAAGTTCATGGTGCTGGGAGTGACTACAATGGAGGTCAGCGACGGCGAGCTCGTACAGCTGGCGATGGGCAGGGCAATACCGATCAGCATCAGTGCCTTGAACAACGAACGATCGAACATCGATGGCCTCCAGAACTTCCGACTGGCTCCGGCTCCGCCGCCTTGCGGCAAAGTCGCACACTCTTTTCCACCGTCCATTGTATATCCTAAAGTTGCCAATCCGGCAATTCCCCCAAAAACCTCTTTCCCTTTCGGAATCAAGACGGTAAATAAACTTGGGCAGGCTGCGGCGGGGCCAGGTCCATGTCCAATTTGCAGTGCCTGGCAGAGCGCGCGACGCCGCGAAAGGCAGGGCAACCCGGCGGGAACCCCTTCAAGAAGCCGATTCGTCCA
>Ga0326728_10019308_pt1 | contig 13247 bp, 9 predicted proteins | sample MB3enrmetagenome_FD_207602 | JGI IMG/M metagenome (GOLD analysis project Ga0326728, IMG submission 207602) | Lab enriched peat soil microbial communities from McLean, Ithaca, NY, United States - MB31MN | ecosystem: Environmental > Terrestrial > Soil > Wetlands > Peat | place: USA: New York...
ACTTGCTCTTGTAGCGTTTTGCATCGTGCTGTTTCTATATTGGCGTTATGTCTGGTTTTTCAGGAATCCGCCCAGAAGTGTTCCCGCAGAGGGTTCCGGCATCCTCAGCCCGGCCGACGGCACCGTTGTTTACGTGAAGGAAGTCTCGCCAAATGAAGAGGTCCTCACGATAAAACAAGGTGTTAAAGCCACTCTCAACGACATAGTCAGGGAGGATGTTTCCCGCCCCAAGATTCTCATCGGGATTTTCATGAGCCCATTCAACGTGCATTTCAACCGCGCACCGGTTTCGGGCCCAGTCCGGTTCATCCATCACTATCCCGCCCTTCGGGGAAACGCATGCATGGCGGCCATGCACCTCAGAACGCTACTCAAGTGGCTGCCACTTTACAAAAACAGCACCCATATCATCGGCAACGAGAGGACCGTTACCAAGATTGACGGGGAATATAGGGAAAAGCCACTCTCCTGTTACGTCGTCCAGATTGCGGCGAAAAGCGTGAGCGGGATAGACAGCTACGTCGAACAAGGGGCGCGTGTCAAAGCCGGGGAGATATTCGGAATGATACGCATAGGATCTCAGGTTGACCTGTTGGTTACCCCCTTGGAGGGGATGAAGATTAAAGTCTGTCCGGGCTCCAAAGTACGGGCGGGTGAAACCGTTCTTATCGAATAGGGAGGGAGAAAATGAAAATCGATTTGCATGTCCACTCGAAATACTCAATTCGCCCGTCGCAATGGGTACTCCAAAAGCTCGGCTGCCCCGAGAGCTTCACCGAACCGGAGACACTCTACAGGATAGCCCGTAACAAAGGTATGGACATGGTCACCATCACCGACCACAACACGATCTCCGGGGCGCTCGAGATCGCACATCTGGACGGCACCTTTATCAGCGAGGAGATAACGACCTACTTCCCCGAGGATGGCTGCAAGGCGCATGTGCTTGTCTACGACATCGACGAGAAGATCCATGCCGACATACAGAAGGTTCGGGAAAATATCTACGATCTCGTTCAGTATCTCGGAGAAGCCGGACTCATTCACATCCTGGCGCATCCGTTGTATTCGGTAAACGACAAACTCACTCTCTCTCATTTGGAAAAATTCATCCTGCTGTTCAAGAATTTCGAACTGAACGGAGCGAGGGATGAGTATCAGAACCAAACTGTCAGGCTCATCGTGGAAAATCTCACACCCGAGTTTGTCGGCGACCTGATCGAAAAGCACCAGATAACACCCGCATTCCCCGAGCCGTGGCATAAGAACCTGACCGGCGGTTCCGACGATCATAGCTCGCTGAATATCGCCCGTCAGTATACTGAAGTTAAATTCGTTAAGGATTTGGAAGAATTTTTCCTTGGGCTACAAACTCATCAGGCGGAGGTTGCAGGCAAGGCGTCCAGCCCAGTGGTACTGTCCCACAACCTCTATGGTATCGCCTACCAGTTCTATAAACGAAAATTCAAATTTGAAAAAAGTGTGAACAGGGACCTTGTCTTGCGCTTTCTCGAGCGCTGCCTGCAATCCGACCCCGAAGAAGCGACAGGGCTGGTCAGCAGGGTTTTGTATTCCTTGAGGAAGAACAGGACTCCCAGGCAGCAGGAGGGAGCCAAGGTTGAAGACATGCTCCGATTTGAGGCAAACAAGCTTCTGCAGGGCGACCCTGTCCTCATGGACATTGTAAAAAACGGAAACGGCAACCTCGAAAACAGGGCCGAGAGGTGGTTCCACTTTGTAAACCAGGTATCGAATAAAGTTCTCCTCCATTTCTGGAACTCTCTTCTCGGCCACCTCTCCGGCGCCAATTTTTTCAATATTTTTCAGAGTCTCGGATCTGCAGGTGCGCTCTCGACCGTCTTGGCCCCATATTTTGTGACCTTTACAGTTTTTTCCAGAGACAGGGCATTCAGCAGGAGCGCTTTGTCGCACTTCAATCCGACGAATTCGGACCTAAGAGATGGAAGGTCCGTCAAAATGGCTCATTTTACCGATACTTTCTACGAAATAAACGGGGTCGCCCTGACCCTCCAGCACCAGCTCAAGCTCGCAAGAAACAGCGGTAAGGATCTTACCGTGATCACCTGTGATGCTGAAAAGCGCCCTAGCATCGAAGGCGTCTTGAATTTTGAGCCCATCGGAGTTTTCGAATTTGCAGAGTACCCCGAACAAAAACTGTTTCTGACACCTTTCCTGGAGATGCTCAATTACTGCTATGAGAACCAGTTCACCCAAATTCATACCGCAACCCCTGGTCCTCTGGGCCTCGCTGCTCTTGCAATCGGAAAGTTTTTAAAGATCCCCGTCAGCGGCACCTATCACACAGCGATCCCGCAGTACGCTCACAGGCTTACTGGTGATGGAGCCATCGAGGATCTCGTCTGGAAATACATTATCTGGTTTTACGATCAACTCGATTTCATCCTGGTTCCCTCAAAAAGTACAGGCGATGAACTAATCGGCAAAGGAATTAATCCCGAGAAAATTCGCCTCTTTCCAAGGGGTGTCGACACTCAGAAATTCAACCCGTCAAAGCGCAATACCGCGCGTCTCAGCGGATCTGTGGGCGCCGCTCAGGGTTTAAAAATCCTCTACGTAGGCAGGATATCAAAAGAGAAGGACCTTCTTCTCCTGGGACACGCTTTCAAGAGTTTGATAAAAAAGATCGAAAATGTTGAGCTGATTCTGGTAGGCGATGGGCCTTACCTGAATGAGTTAAAGGAATTCATGGACGGTACGCCCTGCATATTTACCGGTTACAAAGAAGGCGAAGAACTCTCCGGCATCTATGCCAGTTGCGATGTATTCGCCTTCCCAAGCGCAACCGACACTTTCGGCAACGTGATCCTGGAAGCTCAGGCTTCGGGGCTGCCGGTAATTGTCACAGACTCCGGCGGGCCTCAGGAAAACGTCATCCCCAACAAAACAGGTCTGATAGTGAAGGCCGGAGATGCAGAGAGCCTGCTCCATGCCCTTGAAACGCTTCTGGCTGATGCCGCATTGCGAAAGAAAATGGGCGTAGCGGCACGGCGCTACATGGAGAATCGGTCTTACGAAAAAGCTTTTGAGCAAACATGGGGGATGTACCAGGGAGACTCGGCGCCAACGGAGTCAGAACCAATACTTGTTGCGGAGACCGATAAAAGGAAGGCAGCCTGATATTGCCGGGGTATATGGCAAGGGAGGGATGAAATGGACCAAAATACTCTGACGATTTTCAACGGTATTCTCGTTGCGCAGCTTCAAAAGCTTAAGCCCGGCGCGCGGGACCAGCTATCTGCCGTGGATAACAGAGGCTCTGTTGATCCGATGGATGATGCCGACTTGGCCTGCGAGCGTTCCCAAAAGGAGTATCACCTGACGATACGGCAGCACAACAGCCGGACAGTTCGGGAGATTCTGGATGCACTCCAGCGATTGGAAGCAGGCCTGTATGGCATTTGTGACGAGTGTGGAGGTCGTATTGATTTGGAAAGGCTGAAAGCACAACCTACTGCTTCCGTATGCATCGCTTGCAAAAAGGAGCTGGAAGCAGAAGAAAGAAAAAACTTTCAGGCCAGCTAATTCGTGCAACCCTTGGAAGATCTTGCTCTCCCATCTTTGGAGGCATTTCTTTCAAGGCGTTTTCATCTCTTGAAATGCCAATGCAGGATCGCATTTCATCTGCGTTTATCGACCATGCCAAATGCCATGAGACAAAATATACCCGAACTAAAAATGTAATAATACGCAGGCAGGAGATGAATCACCAGTCCCGGCAACTGGTGCTGTCTTTTTTATGCAGGCTGCATCCTCGGACGGCAAACTGTACCGGAGTCAGCCTCGATGCTCGAAAAGCAGGCACTCGAGGTCCCGGAGGCAGAGGTCGAAAGAAACCGCCAGTGCAGTCCAGACACTGATCGACCCTGCCTTTGACGATACCCGCAGCTCGGCCGGGAGCCGGCCCATGCTTCCGGATGGGCAACTGCTCTAGCTCCCTGCCAATTCCTTGTGCTCCAGAAGCGGGCGGGCTTTTTCCATTACCAGGTCGTACTGCGTTTTTGTGAAGTCGTTCCATACGGCATCGTTCGACGCCTGGACCCGCTTCACTTCCTCCACCATGTTCGGATCGACGAAGTCCATCTGACCAAGCGCCACGGCTTGTTCGGTCATAACCGTCATGCCGTAGGCGCACATCTTGATAGTTTCATTCATCGTCTGGCTAAGAGCGGCGAGAAGTTGCGCCCCCTTGAGTCCGCCGGCCTGGGCGTTGATGATGACGATGGCTCGCTGCTGAATGGGCCGCGTCACTTTTAGAAAGGCATCCAGCATAATACCGATTGCGTTTATAGCTTTATAAGTTACGGCCAGTTCGCCTATCTGGACTTCAGTGAGCTTATAGCCGTCTTTTGTAGCCCGGAATTCCTGAGTGGTTGTCTGCAGTGTGACTTCCCTTTCGTCGTCGGTGGCCATGAGTTCGGTCCGCCTCTGCAGCAGTTTCGAATATTCCTCGGAACCGAGCATGGATTGTCCTTCAGGCAAAGGTTTGCCTTCCCCCACAAGTTTTTCCAGTTCATCGTTTTCCTTGAGTTTCTGTTCGATCTCCGCCAGCTCTTTGCGGCAGGAATCGAAGGCTTCTCTTGCCTTTTGTGCTTCGTCCCGATAGCGAATAATATCATCTCCGAGCTGGCGAAACTGTTGGTCGGCCTCCACTTTGGACTCGGCCAGCAAGGTTTTCTGCACCTGTATCCTGTCAGCCGCCTTCTGCGTTACATCCCACTGCTGGCGCAGAAGATCGGGCAGAATTTCAAGAATGTTCACTTCAATTTCATGATCGATTGATTTTTTTGCCCTGTCGCTAAAAAAGGGAATATGAGCCGAAGCCAGCTTTTGCTTGAAGTCGGCCGCACTGCCATCCTCGCGCGTGGCCAGAGCGGCCAGGACTTGCGTCCATTTCTTCTGGAGATCGTCATTTTCCGCCAGCAGTTCGTGAATGGCGATTCCCAGGCCTCGCGATATTTTCAAATAGTTCTGGCTGGCCTCGGTCATCTGGGTCGTGGCTTTGCGCGCTTCGACGTCAGCGGCGCTATCCTCATGGAAAACGGACTTTATTTCATCTACCGACATGTCTTTGGCCTTTTGCAACTGGCCGACAGAAATCGGGAGGAGGGTCAATGCCTTGCTTTCTGCAGGTTGGGTTTGATTATCCATTCTTCAAAACCTCCATCTATTGAGATCTTTCAACCCTGTTTGATAGCCTGGTCGTTACTGCTCACCGCCACTAATGTTTTCTCGATTGCCGTTGCCGTCGACGAAAGGGTGAGCTGAATTTGATCCATAATTTCCTTCTGCCGGCCAGGATCGGCTTCAGCTTCCGCAATGGAAGCGTCCAGCGATTCCAGCGTGGCCTGGATGGTCTCCAAACCGTTTCGTATGACAGGTTGATTGCTCACCATTCCTTCCAGCCGGTGAAGGGTGGACTTTTTTTCAGTCAGCATTTTGTCCAACCCTTTTTCGCCGTCTGCTATACGTTTTTCGAGAGTCTGCACCTCCAGTGCCAGGGAATTAGGGTCCGTGCTTTTAATAAAAGCCTTCGCCCTGCGATATTTTTTGGCAAAATCGGCCGCCCCTTCCAGGTAATCCCTGACAAATCCGCTGTAGGCTTTGAGAATTTCGGCCACCACAGGGCTGTTTTCGGCGTCGTAATGGATAAGCCGGTCGCCGGTATCCAAAATCGAGCGAAGCTTCATCGTCAGTTCATCGGCCATGCCCGTCTCGGCCCTGAGTTTTTTAAGCGGCCCTTCTTTAGCCGCTTCGGCCGCTGCTCCGGTCTCTGCCGCCGCTTTGCCCTCTTTTTCCATCCTGTTCTTCAAACCGGTGCGCACGGCCCAGTAAGCCAAAGCTGCTCCGGCGATCAGAACGGCTATGCTCAATGGCGGCCGTTCCAAATCTATGGCTACAAACATTGCCGCGACCATGATAGCGGCCGGCACCCAATAAATCTGTTTCGGGATTTTCTTCGATTCCATTTTGTCAACTCCCTGAGTCAGATCCTGGAAAGAAGAATTTGCCGCAAGACGTCGAGTGATTCCTGTATGCCCTGGTCACTCCAGTTTCTCCGGCGCATGGTCTCGTAGTACTCCGAGGCAAGATCTTCAGACATAATGGCGGCCTTGAGGCCGTCCCGGCTGATCGTGTCCTTGCCGAACCAGTCGCCGAAAATGCCATGGGCCTTTCGAGACAGTTCATCAAGCGATGGCCCGATGTTTCCCAGAACATCCTGGAATTTCTTTCTGGCATCCGCCGTATGCTGTTTCACTTTCTCCATGATATCTTCCATCCGAACTTCTTCCATGCCCTGGAGAAGCTCGATAACCTTTTCTTTAAGCTCATCGATCTCACTGCGCAGCCCGGGGTCCGGCTCGGCGCTTTCCAATCGGGCGATCACGCGATCCACTAGTTCGCGGATCTTTTTCGCCTCATCGAGCAAAATGGACTTTCTTTCCTTAGGATCGGACATTTCCTTTTCCTCTTGTTTGAATCGCAGGCTACATGGTGTTGGCAATGAAAACAGCCACACTGATTTGTATGCAGGCCGCGAGAATGGCTACGGCCTCATTACGCTGCTTATCCATTTCATCTGCATAAGAAACCCTGGGCATAAATATCTTTTGAGCCAGATACTTAAATATAAAGAGAGTCAAAAGACCAAGGGCCAGGTACATTCCAAATCCTTCAAGCCCCGGTATCCATCCGGTAAACGGTCCGATGATACTGGCCCTCAAAATAATCGAGATGGCGATTAATACTCCGGCAACATCAACTCCTTCGGCAATGTTACCCTTTAACTCTATCTCCTCCTGAATATTGCGTCTTGAAATGGCCACGTCCAAATAGAAAGCAATTACCAGAGCTATTTGACCGAGGAAAAAAAACACTCCTGCCGCCCAAAGGCCCCCGCCTTCGCCGCTAAAGGCGCCATTCATTATTATGCCTGTACCGACAAATATAGAAAACTCCACGGCCCCGACAGCCACATTACCTTTGGACACCGCATCATCGTTATTAACTTTGCGAAGGATTATCCATTTGTTGATCTCAAAAGTTATGAAAAGAAAAATCACGACCATAATCGTCGCTTTGAAAAAATTCAACAAATCAGCCAGGATGCTTGGCGATCTGCCCGAAAGAACGCCGGCAAGGGCCAGAAACAGACCGAGACATGTCCCGGCCTTTCTCAGCCCGACAGCCAGATTGCTTTCCAGGAGCATTGCCTTATCCTCGTCAAAAGGCGCACGCTTGTCGTCGGCCAGTTTGACGAGCCATACCACCAGAATGCCCAATAATGGATAGACGGTCATCTGAACTACTATATTCCAGAAATCCACTCCGATCTCCTTTCGTTCGTCAGTGTTGATTATTCGAATCTGTGCGGCACAAATGGGCTCAGGTTATTGGTGACAACGCTCTGCGATTCGCGGATGCCCATGCCGGCGCTGTGGCCACCGATCACCCAGCAGCCGAGTATCGGATAATTTCCATCCAGGCAGGGAATAGGAGCCAGGGCCTGGTAAATGTAGCCCTCTTCGCCGTAAGCGCCCGTGGTATGAAATCCTTCTTTGCCTTCGCGGTACACAGTGATGTTGGCGCCCTCCCTCGAGAGCAGAGGTTTTCTCACGAATTCTTTCATCCCCCTCGGCCCGTCGAAATAGGCTTCGACGAGATTCGGATGTCTTGGATTAAGTTCCCAGAGAACAGGCAGGATTCCTTTGCTGGAGAGGATAAGTTTCCATACGGGCTCGATCCAGTTCATCCTGTCAAATGTTTGAACCAGGTACTCCCCGTACTTGTCGGCCAGGAGCCACTCCCAGGGATAGAGCTTGAAGATGTTTTCAATAGTGATGTCATCCAAAGTGGTGAATCGAGCAAACGGTTCAATCCCGAGGCCAATATCACTGATGAAGATAATCTCGGCCTTGATTCCGGCGTCAATGGCCGTATCCATCAGATAAGTGGTGGTAACCAGATCTTCCATACTGTCTGCGACACAAGTCAGGTAGAGTTGGCTGCCCTCTTCCCACGGCCGGGATATTTTCGGCCAGGTTTCGAGAAGTTTTTCATGAATGGAGTTGAACTGATCTGATGCGGAACCAAAGAGCTCCTGGAGCCAGAACCACTGAATAACGCTGGCTTCAAGCAAGGCGGTGGGCGTGTCGGCATTGTATTCCAGCATCTTGGGCGGGTTCACCCCGTCATAGGCGAAGTCGAAACGGCCATAAAGCGTAGGTTCTTTTTTTGTCCATGACTTCTTTATGAGAGGAACGGCTTCTTCGGAAATGCCAAGTTCAGCGAAACGACCGTTGTCAATAACATGCTGAACGGCTTTCATGGCCAGTTGATGAAGATCGTTGGCTGCATCGTCCAGAACGTCTATTTGTTGGGAATTAAACAGGTAATAGGCGCTTTCATTCCAGTAGGTCCCTTCGGGATTGTGATGATAAAGCAATCCGGAGGCTTCCACCTTGTTTTGCCAGTTGTCGCGGGGCTGGATCTTTATTCTTTTCATATTTTCTCCTTATCCTCCAATCCCGCCGCCGCCGCCATGAGCGCTCGCACTGCCGCCAAAACCACCTCTGCTGACGGACCCGCCAACCGAGCCCGAACCGCTCGAAACGTTTCCACCTGAAGAGCCCACACCGGGGGAACCTGAAAAACGGCCACCCCCTGAATAGCCGCGGGGCGAGACGTAAGTGCCACCACTGACAAAACTTCCCGGACCATATCCGCCCCAGCCGCCAAAGTACCAGAAGAACATAGGGGGACCACCGCCATAATAATATCTGGTTTCTGCTTCCCGGCACTGATCTTCAGCGACTACCTTCCCGGTGCTGTCTACACATCGCCGCCGTTGAGACGGGTCATCACAGCCGGTCACAGTCGCTACGAGGCTTAACATAGCCACGCCCAGCACAATTTCTTGTGACTTTCTTATTTTTCTCCTTTTTTTACCGGCCACTATTGACCTCCCTGCTATAGGAAACGATTGCGTAAATCGAGCATTCCGACTTCTTTAAGTGCTTCCAAGGTACCGGTATTGCCGATTATTTTCGCCGGAGAACCATATTCTGCTTATTCGAATTTGTCAAACGATTATATATTACATTTTAGTTACGACTATACTTATGATTGTTGGATTCCTTTACTGGCTTAATAACAGTTTGCATATATAATCTGATCTCTAATCGATCATTTACGAAAGTTCATTTTATTCCATGAAACCTTAAAGCCGATAGAATTCCAGTTTATAGAACACACACATATATTGTCCTGAATACAAAGAGAGGATGGGGGCCTCACTGCAAGGCGTCCACAAAAACGCGAAGCGTGCGAACTATGATATCGGTTGAAGTGCGACCGGTCATGAGAGCAAAGATGCCGGGCTGTCCGGCCGAGAATAACACAGCAACAGTTTACCGCATAGTATCAGTGATCACCAGACGGCTGAAAAGTAAGGCCCGGACATCCGCCACGCACTAGCGCGCTCAGCCATCCCGTACGTCTTCCGTATACCGAGACCCCAATGCCGCCAATAATGGGGACTTTAAGCCAACCGGCCGGGGCGGGCCAAATGCGTTCTATGGCTTCGGTTTCCCCGGAGATGAATGCGCCGTTCAGGCGTAATGTTTCCCCAGTCGCCCGTCCGGCGCATCTCCCTTGCGATTGGGGAAACATTGCCTCATTGGCTTCGATACGATTCCCCCTTTCCGAACCGTATAGGACGGCTTAGCGTTACTATTTAATGCATTATATTCGGCATCTTACAGCTAACGGGAAAATAAATGTCAAGGCGATGAGGGATTTATCCGATCAATAAAGCAAGGAGGTAGCCCTCATGTTTGATGCAACCGTCCAACTAAAAGATTTTGCCCACCGGTATTTCGGGATGCTCGCAGAATCCTGCAAAGTCCCAGCCGCCCCTGAGTTCGCGACACCTCATCGCGTGATTCGCGAATCATCAGCTTACCGGCTCCTGGAGTTCGCATCTGATCCTTATAGCGTCCCAACTCTTATTCTACCGCCGCAGGCCGGCCATCATTCCGCCATTTGCGACCTCTCCAGGGAGAACTCGCTTGTCGGAACGCTGCTGGATAACGGCGTTAAATCGCTCCACGTGGTTGATTGGAAGCCGGCCACTCACGAACGTGCAAATGAATCCCTGGATGATCTCATTTCCCAGACAGACCAGTGCATTTCAGCCATCGGCAGGCCCGTGAACCTGATCGGCCTCTGCCAGGGAGGCTGGCAGGCGGCGATTTACGCGGCTTTATTCCCTGATAATATGAAGACTCTCACAGCCGCAGGGTCCCCGATAGATGCACATGCCGGGGGTGGGAAGATCCAGGAAGCGTTGAAGTTCACGCCCCTTTCATTTTTTGAGACGCTCGTGGATGCGAACGGCGGGACCTATCCAGGGCAAATGCAGCTCCTGGGATTCAAGCTGCTGAATCCACTCGAGAGGTTCTGGGGCGATTATCTCAAACTATTTTCGGCATACGGTGATTTCGGATTTGTTGCGCGCAACCATCTCTTCTCCAACTGGTATGAGTATGTTCAGGACCTTCCCGGGCGATGGTTCATGCAAATCGTGGAAGGCTTATTTTACAAAAACGGCCTTTGTAAAAATAAGCTAACGGTCTTAGGGCGCCAGGTAAATCTGTCTAAAATAGCGTGCCCCGTGATCATGATTGCCGGGACGAAAGACGACATTACCCTGCCCGAGCAGGTGTTCGCACTCGGTGGTTGCGTCTCGACCGCGGTGCGGTTCCAGCATCGTTTCGAGGTGGATTCGGGACATATTGGATTATTCATGGGGTCAAAGGCTCTACGGGAGGTCTGGCCGGACGTGGCAAGATTACTCGTTGAGTATCATGAGACGTCGGATGTGCAGGCGGAGATGATGTGGTTGTAACCGGTCATTATCGCCTGTGACCACAATCAGTGACCGAATCCCGGCAGTGAACGATTGCCGGCATAAGGAAACCTGGACTATTCAATAGAGTTGTGTGAAACTTACCCTCTAACTCTAAACAGCGTAAGGCATCCTCTTATAGTCTGATCCAAATGATCCAGGATGCGCCCTCCGGGGCAGGAGCGTCAAGTCATCCATAGACTCGATAATCAGGCGGTTTGTAAAGGTTAGCGCAAAAGTAGTCTACCATACCTCGCGGAGCATGGAATTCTCTCATGTTGCCCCGGTTTTTCCTCTCACCCGTTACTATCGCTTCACTTTCGCATGAGCACTCGCAAGTATGCCGTGGCAAGGGGACGCATCTTCAACTGCGGAGATGGAGGCTTGTCCTGAAATTGCAAAAACAGGTCTTATTCGCATAACGCTCATTAACATATCGCTTGCATGTTCGATTAGAAAATCATAAGGTTTTATGGGCCTTGCAGTTGTTCCGGAAGTTTTTTCGGGCAAAATCCGATTCCAAGTTGCGGTTCAGATGCACAGCGCACAAGCCTAAGCATTAATTCCGGTCAAAAGTATCCACACGCAAATACTCGACAGAAACCGACGGCGGCCCTCATTCCGGGCATTCGATCCTCCTGGTGTCAAGGCTTCCGAACTACGCGGCAACGTTATTCCTCGTCATGATAAGAGATTTAGCGATCGATCGGCTTTTTCTTATTTCAGAAAGGGGAAAAAATGGACATGGAAGTATTCTGGGCCCAGAGATGGAAGGCACTTGGATTTGTTACGGCTTTGGGGTTTGTTTTTTCCGCTAACTATACCAACCATGGCCCGTTGGTACCGACACTGATAAAAGAGCTGAGTATCACCCTGGCCCTGGCGGGGGCTCTGACAACAGCCATCTTTCTCACGCATGGCGCCTTGCAGATACCCGGCGGAGCGCTGGCCGACAAGTTTGGGGCCAAGAGAGTAGCGCTATGGTCACTGATAATAATCACCGTTGGCAATTGTCTTATCGGCCTCTCCGACTCATATTATCAAATTGTCGTATTGAAGTTCATCATCGGCATCGGGACAGGTTCGGCTTTTATCGCCGGGGCCCGCTATGTTCCAACATTCTTTGCCGGCAAAGAAATCCAGCGGGCTCAAGGATTTTATGGCGGTTCCATTCTTCTGGGGTCCGGATTCGTCATCTACGGTGTCCCCCAGCTCCTGGCTGCCGTGGGCTGGCATGGCGTTTTCTTCGTCACAGGCGGCATGGCGGGGGTGTTTACGGTGTTGTGGCATTTTTTTGCTCCCGATACTCCCAGCCATACCACCAGCCCCCGGATCAACTGGACCAATGTCTTCGCCAACCCCAATATCTGGCTGCTGTCATGGGCGCAACTCGGTAGCTTTGGGGTCATCATTGCCGCCGGGGTATGGGTAAACACGTTGTTGATCAAAAGCATCCACCTCGATCCCAAAACCGCCGGCATGGTGGGCTCCGCCGTGTTGTTGCTGGGCATTATCTCAAGGCCCCTGGGCGGTTTCATCCTCGGGCACAAGATTCTTTCTACCAAATCACTGCTGGTATCAGCCAGTGCGGGCCTGACTCTGGGGTTTGCCTGGATAGGTTTGTCCACTACCATGGGCATGGCCACCCTGGCCATTATCTTTACCGGTATTATGGCCGGCTTGCCTTTTGCCGGCATTTTTAACAGTGCTAGAGACAATTGTCCGGCCACCCCCGGCGTGGCCATGGGATTCGTGAACACCTGGGGCGCTGCCGGCGTCATGATATTGCCTCCCGTCATCGGCCGGCTGGTGGATATAACCGGTACCTTTGTGAGCGGTTTTTATCTTCTGGCGGCCGTGGCTCTGGCCGGCGGCCTGTGCTGCCTGGCCCTTAAGCCGCCCAAGGCGGCGGTGCTGACCGGGCAGGACCTGGCGGCTGTGAAACAACGGTAGTTGAGAACATACCACAGGTAATTTCGAGGAGAGCCAGTCATGTCCATACTTCTCGCATCACGAGCCGAACAACATGCGGAGCGCACGGCGATCATTGCTCCTGAAGGCAGTTTTTCTTACCGGCAACTCCTGGACGCTTCGGGCAAGGTAGCGTCCTTTCTCCTTGACGGAACCACGGACCTGCAGGAAAAACCGGTGGCTTTCCTGGCCCCTCCCGGGTTCCACTACGTGGCCTTGCAGTGGGGTATCTGGCGAGCCGGAGGAATCGCCGTGCCGTTGTCTCTGTTCCATCCGCGGCCCGAATTGGAATACGTACTCGATGACACTATACCCGTTGCGACAGTGG
>Ga0326728_10019309_pt1 | contig 13247 bp, 11 predicted proteins | sample MB3enrmetagenome_FD_207602 | JGI IMG/M metagenome (GOLD analysis project Ga0326728, IMG submission 207602) | Lab enriched peat soil microbial communities from McLean, Ithaca, NY, United States - MB31MN | ecosystem: Environmental > Terrestrial > Soil > Wetlands > Peat | place: USA: New York...
TGGTCACGTGCCGATGCACAAGATCAAGGCCAACATGGACAAGCAGCTCGCGGTCTGCGGCGAGGCGCCGTTCTACACCCTCGGCCCGCTGACGACCGACATCGCGCCGGGCTACGACCACATCACCTCTGGGATCGGCGCGGCGATGATCGGCTGGTTCGGCACCGCGATGCTCTGCTACGTGACGCCGAAGGAGCATCTCGGCTTGCCCGACCGCGACGACGTCAAGACCGGCGTCGTCACCTACCGCATCGCCGCCCACGCCGCCGATCTCGCCAAGGGCCACCCGGCGGCGCGCATCCGCGACGACGCGGTTTCGCGCGCGCGCTTCGATTTCCGTTGGCAGGACCAGTTCAACCTGTCGCTCGATCCCGACACGGCGCGCAAATTCCACGACGAGACCTTGCCCAAGGACAGCCACAAGGTCGCGCATTTCTGCTCGATGTGCGGGCCGAAGTTCTGCTCGATGAAGATCAGCCACGACCTGCGCAAGGAGTCCGAGGCGATGGCCGGCATGGCGGAAAAGTCGCGCGAGTTCCTCGAGCACGGCGGCAAGCTCTACGTCGACGCGGCGGAGTAGGGGGCGGCGATGAGACTCGTCGTCAACGGCGTCGAGCAGGAAGTCGCCGCCGACACGCTCGCGGCGGCGCTCGCCAGGCTCGACTACGGCGAAGCGCGGGTCGCGACTGCGCTCAACGGTGATTTCGTGCCGGCGCGCAAGCGCGGCGAGACCGCTCTGCGCGACGGCGACCGGATCGAGATCGTCTCGCCGCGCCAGGGCGGCTAGAGCAGGCTGTGTTTGGATGGGCCGACCTTGTCCGTCATTGCGGGCGCAGCGAAGCAACCCAGGGTTCGTAGGGCTGAGGTCTTTCACCTGCTGGATCGCTTCGTCGCTTAAGCTCCTCGCGATGACGACCCGATGCAGGCGACCAAGGAGACGCGAAGTTGGAGCCGCTGAAGGTCTATGGCGTCGAGCTGAAGTCGCGGCTGCTGCTCGGGACGTCGAAATATCCCTCGCTCGACGTGATGGCGAAGTCGGTTCGCGCCGCGGGCGCCGAGGTCGTCACGGTCTCGGTGCGGCGCGAGTCGGCGCAGTTCCGCGAGGGCCAGGAGTTCTGGCGCATCATCCGCGACCTCGGCGTGCGCGTGCTGCCCAACACCGCCGGCTGCTATACGGTCAAGGAGGCGGTGACGACGGCTGAGATGGCGCGCGAGATCTTCGGCACGAACTGGATCAAGCTCGAAGTGATCGGCGACAAGGGCACGCTCGCCCCCGACGTGTTCGGCACGGTCGAGGCGGCGCGCATCCTCAGCGACGAGGGCTTCGAGGTCTTCCCGTATACGACCGAGGACCTCATCGTCTGCGACCGCCTGCTCGAAGTCGGCTGCAAGGCGCTGATGCCGTGGGGCGCGCCGATCGGCTCGGGCAAGGGGCTCAACAATCCGTTCGGTCTGCGCGTGTTGCGCGCGCGCCATCCCGACGTCCCGCTGGTCGTCGACGCCGGCCTCGGCCTGCCGTCGCACGCCGCCGCGGCGATGGAGCTCGGCTACGACGCCGTGCTGCTCAACACCGCCGTCGGCACGGCCGGCGATCCCGTGGCGATGGCGGCGGCGTTCCGCCAGGCGATCGAAGCGGGCGTCGCCGCGCGCGGCGCCGGTCCGATGCGGCCACGCGAATTCGCCGACCCCTCGACCCCGGTCGTCGGCAAGGCGGCGCTGGCGTGAAGACGCGCGCGCGAATCCCTTCCCCCCTTGCGGGGGAAGGTGTCGCCCCGCAGGGGCGACGGATGAGGGGTCGCGCCATCAGGCGCGTCCACGCCACTTTCGACTACGATCGAGTTCATCATTCTTGTCGCCGCCAAGATCGCGTCGCGTTGTCGAGGAGCGCGCGTGGCGGCGCGACCCCTCATCCGGCCAGACTTCGCCTGGCCACCTTCCCCCGCAGGGGGGGAAGGGGAGCGCCGTGACCCTCGATCCCTTCTACCCGATCGTCGATTCCGCCGACTGGGTGCGGCGGCTGGTCGGCGTCGGCGCGCGGCTGATCCAACTGCGGATGAAGGACAAGGACGACGCGGAAGTCGCCGCCGAAGCGAAGGCCGCGCTGACGATCTGCCGCGACGCCGGCGCGACTCTCGTCGTCAACGATTATTGGCGCGTCGCGATCGATGTCGGCGCGCCTTGGGCGCATCTCGGCCAGGGCGATCTCGATAACGGCGCCGACGTCGGGGCGATCCGCCGCGCCGGGCTCAAGCTCGGACTGAGCGCGCACGACGATTTCGAGTTCGCCCGGGCGTTGGCGCTCGAGCCCGATTATGTCGCTTTGGGGCCGATCTATCCGACCATCCTCAAAGCGATGGCCTTCGCGCCGCAGGGACTCGAGCGCGTCGGCGAATGGAAGCGGCGCGTCGGCGCGCTGCCGCTCGTCGCCATCGGCGGACTCAATGTCGAGCGCGCCAAGCTCTGCCTCGCCGCCGGCGCCGACGTCGTCTCGGTCGTCACCGACATCACGCTCAACCCCGATCCGGAAGCCCGCGCCCGCGAATGGATCGCCGCGACGCGCGCGCCGTGAGCCGCCGCGCGCCGATCGCGCTGACGATCGCCGGCTCGGATTCGGGCGGCGGGGCGGGGATCCAGGCCGACCTCAAGACCTTCGCCGCGCTCGGCGTCCACGGCGCCAGCGCGGTGACGGCGCTGACCGCCCAGAACACGCGCGGAGTGAGCGCGATCCACGTCGCGCCGCCGGCGATCGTCCGCGCCCAGATCGACGCCGTGCTCGACGACTTCGAGGTCAAGGCGATCAAGATCGGGATGCTGGGCAGCGCGGAGGTTGTCGAGGCTGTGGCGGAATGTCTCGGCGGCGGCGACCTCTCATCCGGCGCTTCGCGCCACTCCCGGGTCTTCGCCCGGGGGCAGGCTCTTCTCCCGCAAGCGGGAGAAGGGGATCGCCCCCTATCCCGCTTGCGGGAGAGGGCTGGGGCGAGGGCCTTTCTGGTCTACGACCCCGTCATGGTCGCCTCCTCCGGCGACGCGCTCGCCGGGGCGGGGTTCGTCGCGGCGGTCAAGGCGCGGCTGCTGCCGCTGGTCGATTGCCTGACGCCCAATCTCGCCGAGGCGGCGGCGCTCGTCGGCGCGCCGCTCGCCAGGAACGAGGACGAGATGGCGGAGCAAGGGCGGGCTCTCGTCGCCCTCGGCCTTCGCGCCGTGTTGATGAAAGGCGGCCATCTCGCCGGCGACGAGGCGGTCGATCTGCTCGTGACCCGCGCGGGCGTGCGCCGCTTCGCCGCGCCGCGGGTCGCTTCGGCGAACCTGCACGGCACCGGCTGCACGCTGTCGAGCGCGATCGCGGCGCGCGTCGTCCTTGGCGCCGATCTTCCCGAGGCGGTCGCGGCGGCGAAGACCTTCGTCGGCGCGGCGATCGAGCGGGGGCGCGAAGTGACGCTTGGCGACGGCCCGGGGCCGCTGATCCAGATCTCGCTCAACGCGGGCCGCGGCTAGGGCGGTGGACAGCGCCGCGCTCGGCCGTGCGCCGTCGGCGGCGGCCTGCTAGGCTGAAAGACGATGAACCAGGCGACCACAGCGGCGGCGCCCGCGACGGACGAGGCGGCGGGCGAAGCGGCGCGCGCGCCCGAGCCCACACGCGCCTCGCCGATGATGGCGCAATACCTCGGCATCAAGGCCGCCTATCCCGACTGCCTGCTGTTCTATCGGATGGGCGATTTCTACGAGCTGTTCTTCGCCGACGCGGAAATCGCCAGCCGCGCGCTCGGCATCGTGCTGACCAAGCGCGGCAAGCACGAGGGGGCGGACATCCCCATGTGCGGCGTGCCGATCGAACGCGCCGACGACTATCTGCAGCGCCTGATCGCCAAGGGCCATCGCGTCGCGGTGTGCGAGCAGCTCGAAGACCCGGCCGAAGCGAAGAAACGCGGCGGCAAGTCGGTGGTCAAGCGCGACGTCGTCCGCCTCGTCACGCCGGGGACGATCACCGAGGAGCGGCTGCTCGAGCCTGGCCGCGCCAACGCGTTGCTCGCGGTGCAGCGCGCTCGGCCGGGCGAGGGCCGGGTCGCCTACGGCCTCGCCGCGCTCGACATCTCGACCGGCGCCTTCAGCCTCGGCGAGACCGACGAAGCAGGGCTCGGACCGGAGATCGCGCGGATCGAGCCGAGCGAGATCGTCGCGCCGCAGGCGCTGTTCGACGATCCCGCTTTCGCCCGGCTGATCGGCGAGACCGGCATATCGGCGACGCCGCTCGCGCGCGAGGCGCTCGACGCCGCTTCCGCCGCGCGGCTGGTCGAGGAATTCTACGGCGTCGACACTTTGGAGGGGTTCGGCGCGTTCAGCCGCGCCGAGATCGCTGCCGCGGCGCTGGCGCTGGGCTACCTCAGGCGCACCCAGATCGACGCGCTGCCGCGGCTCGAGCGCCCGCAGCGGCGCGCGCGCGGCGCGGGGCTCGAGATCGACGCGGCGACGCGCGCCAATCTCGAACTGACCCGCACGCTCGCCGGCGAGCGCGCCGGCTCGCTGATCGCGACCATCGACCTGACGGCGACGCCGGCGGGAGCGCGGCTCATCGCCGAGCGGCTCGCGTCTCCGCTGACCGGGCCGGCTGCGATCGACGAACGGCTCGACGCCGTCGCCTTCCTCGTCGACGCCCCGCCGTTGCGCGACGCCCTGCGCAAGGCGCTCGCCGCGACGCCGGACTTTCTGCGGTCGCTGGCGCGGCTGGCGGTCGACCGCGGCGGCCCGCGCGATCTCGCCGCGCTCCGCGACGGCCTCGACGCCGGCGCCCGCATCGGCGCGAGGCTCGTCGAGACGCAAGACCTGCCGGCGGCGCTGGCGCGCTGCCGCGGCCGGCTCGCAGCCGACGAGGGCGCGCTGGCGCGCGACCTCAGGGAGACGCTCGCCGACGAACTGCCGCTTCTCAAGCGCGACGGCGGCTTCGTGCGCGCGGGCGCTCTTCCCCCGCTCGACGAGGCGCGAGCTTTACGCGACGAAAGCCGGCGCGTCGTCGCCGAGATGCAGGCGCGCTACGCCGAAGAGACGGGCGCGCGCCAGCTCAGAATCAAGCACAACAATTTCCTCGGCTATTACATCGAGACGCCGCAGGCGCAGGGCGAGGCGCTGTTGAAGGCGCCGATGAGCGCGACCTTCATCCATCGCCAGACCATGGCGGGGGCGATGCGCTTCACCACCAACGCGCTGATCGACCTTGAAGCGCGCATCGCTTCGGCCGCCGACCGCGCGCTGGCGCTCGAGCTCGACGCGTTCGAGCGGCTGCGCCGGCAGGCGCTGGCCGAGAACGAGACCCTGCGCGGAATCGGCGCGGCGCTGGCCGAGATCGACGTCGCCGCCGGGCTCGCTGAGCTCGCGACAAAACGCGCCTGGTCGCGGCCCCGCGTCGACGACTCGCTCGCCTTCGAGATCGAAGACGGCCGCCATCCGGTGGTCGAGGCGGCGCTCGCCGCGCGCGGCGAGCCGTTCGTCGCCAATTCCTGCGACCTCTCCGGCGCGCTCGACGACGGCGGGCGGCTGGCGCTGGTCACCGGCCCCAACATGGCGGGCAAGTCGACCTTCCTGCGCCAGAACGCGCTGATCGCGGTGCTGGCGCAGATGGGCGCCTTCGTGCCGGCCAAGCGCGCCCATATCGGCGTCGTCGACCGCCTGTTCTCGCGCGTCGGCGCCGCCGACGACCTCGCGCGCGGCCGTTCGACCTTCATGGTCGAGATGGTCGAGACGGCGGCGATCCTCAACCAGGCGACGCGGCGCTCGCTGGTGATCCTCGACGAGATCGGCCGCGGCACCGCGACCTTCGACGGCCTGTCGATCGCCTTCGCCTGCGTCGAGCATTTGAACGCGGTCAACCGCTCGCGCGCTCTGTTCGCCACCCATTTCCACGAGCTGACCCAGCTCGCCCAGACGCTGCCGCGGCTGTTCAACCTGACGATGCGGGTCAGCGAGTGGAAGGGCGCGCTGGTGTTCCTACACGAGGTCGTGCCCGGCGCGGCCGACCGCTCCTACGGCATCCAGGTCGCCAAGCTCGCCGGCCTGCCGCAGACGGTGATCCGCCGCGCGCGCGGCGTGCTCGCCGAGCTGGAGGCGGCGCGGCGCGGTTCGGGCGCGGCGGCGACCCTCGACGCGCTGCCGCTCTTTTCCTACGAGCCGCCGCCTCCGCCCGGACCCGATCGCTTACGCGAGGCGCTCGCCGGTCTCGATCCGGACGCGCTGACGCCGCGCGAAGCGCAGGCGGCGCTTTACGAACTCAAGCGGCTGTCGCAGGAAGAGAAGCCATGATCGATCAGAAGATCCTGCTGGCGACCGCGCTCGCCGCCTATCTCTATGTCGTCGCGCCGGGACCGGCGTTCCTCGCGTTGTTCACCCTCGCCGCCGCCAAGGGGCGCCGCTCGGGCGCGTGGTTCATCTGCGGCCATCTGGTCGGCGACGTCACCTGGGGCGGGCTCGCCGTCGCGGCGATTCTCGGCGCCAATCGGCTGGGGCCGACCCTGTTCGAAATCCTCGGCGCCGGCTGCGGGCTCTACCTCCTCTATCTCGGCGCGCGCGCCGTGATGACCCACAAGGACGCGCCGCCGCGCACGATCGGCGCCCGCCGGCCGCTCGCCACCGGCATGGCGTTCGGCCTCACCAATCCCAAGTCCTATCCGGTCGCGCTGGCGATGTTCTCGGCGATCGTCGCCCCCTATGTCGGCGAAATCCGCTTGAGCGACGCGCCGCAACTGCTGCTGGCCGCCCTCGCGGGTTTCCTCGCCGCCGACGCGACGCTGATCTTCGCCGCCGGCCTGCCGGCGGTGCGCCGCTTCTTCCTCACCCACGGCGTCGTGGTGACGCGGGTCGTCGGCGTGATCTTCATCGCCTTCGGCGCCAAGTCGCTGTTCGACGCCGCCAACGGCGCGATGCGGCGGACGGCGTGAGGGGGGCGTGGACGAAGATGGACATGCGGAAAGGGCGCGCTTTCGGCCTCGGGCTGCTGCTCGTGACGCTGGTCTCCTGCGCGGCGGTCGCGGCGCAGCAAGCGGGGGTCGGCGGCGCCTCCTGCGACGTGGTGCTGGATTATGTCGCCACGAGCCCTCCTTACACCGCGCTGTTCGCGGCTTTCGTGGAGGGCTACCTCGCAGGCGAAAAGACATCCTCCGGGCTCGCAGATGACGATCGCGACGTCGCCGCCCTGATGGCCAAAGCCATCGACTATTGCAAAACGCAGCGGAGCGCGGACTTCGAGTCGGCGATTGCGGCTGTCGCGAAAAAATGACTCGCCAGAGACCGTCCCGCCGTGAATGAGCCCCCGAGTTCGAAGAGCGCGGATTTCGGGGGGTCGCGCTGACCGGCGTAGCCGGCGCGATCGCCATCGCCTTCGGACTCAAGCCGCCGCTCGACGCCGCCGACGGAGCGACGCGAAGGACGGCGTGGCGGGGCGCCATTTCCCGGCGCGACTTAATCTTTGCAGTCTTTTGCGAGGAAATTCTCCGCCGCGTCGGCCGGCGCGGGCAGGGCGAGCGCGGGCGCCGGCGCGGCGAGCGCCCGCGTCGCGCCGGCGGCCGGCGCGGCCTGCGCGGCGCCGAGGCCGTGGTAGCGGTCGAGTTCGCCGACGATGCGCAGCACGCGGTCGAGGGCGCGCATGTCTCCCGCCATCATCGCCGCGTGCGCGACCATCATCGCGTCGCCGAGGCGCCCGATCTGCAATTGCACGAAACCAGCCGGTGGATCGACCTCGCGTCGCCCCAACATTCCCTCAACGAGTTCTCGCGCGCGTCTGACCGAAAGCCCCTCCTGCAAGGCGATTTCGGCGATCGGCACGCCCGCCTTGAGTAGGTTGAACAGCCGGACGTTGCGCTCCGCCTTCGCTTGTCGCGCCTCCAGGCGTCGGCGGCGAGAGCGACCGAGCTTGGCGCGCCTGGGCGCCGGTTCTGGCTGGGCGGGTGTCCCGGACAAGGGGTGGCTCCAAGGGCGGAGGGGTGGCAAATCCAAGACTAGCACGAATTTGGTTTTTCAGAATGACAATGCCAATTGTCGTTGAAATGTCGAGAGAACTGGCTCTGGGTCTCGTGTCAGTCGTCGTCGGAGTCGCTCAATTGCGGCAGCGGCCTTCCGCAGGCATGGCCGTTCGGCAGGTGGTCAAGATCAAATGCTTGGCGCCCGCCGACAGCCCCCGGGTCCGATCGAAGTCGGACCTTCCGCCAGCCATGCCCGCACGACCGGTTTTGGCCTGGAGCGGACGGCCAGCTCTGGACAATCAAAATGTCAAAGCGGGCGTTCGCATTCGCGCCGATCCATCATTGTGCACGCTCGCGCATTACGGGTGGCCTCAGAGCGGACTACGCGCGGCGTCTCGTTCGTCAAACATTTTCCGCCGTGTAGATTTCGAACGGCAGAACGCGCTGAATGGCCTCGCCTTGGCCCGTGTTCGTCGTCGCGCTCGCCATCGCGTCGAGCAGGGTCTCCGCCAACAATTCAAAAGGCGTGGAAATTACGACTTTGACCAAGCCGTCGACGAGTCCGCTCCGCGCCTCCGGCGTCAGCTCGCGACCGACTACTATGGGCCTCCGCGAAGCCCCAGCCTCATCTTCGCGCAACGCGCGGATCACCCCGGTGGTCCCGCCGCCAGCCACAAACAGACCGACGAGATCCGGCGTGCGCCGCAACAGTTCCAGGGTCAGTTCGTAAGCAATGCGAGGATCCTCAAGAGTCGACACTGAGTCGAGCAATTGAAAGTCCGGCGCTCGCTCTCGAAAGTACGATCGAAAGCGCATCTCGGCGGCGTCCTGACACAAGAAGCGGTGGCTTCCAACATACACGCCGACTTTGCCAGGGTGCTGACACATGCTTGAGACGAAGAGCGCAGCTGTGCCGCCGACCTTCCAGTTGTCCAACCCGACGTAGCCCGCGCAGTGGGCAGCAGTCAGGTCAGAGATTACCGCAAAAACCTTGACGCCTCTGTCATGCAATTCGTCAATGGCCCGCGCGACTTTCGGATGGTCTGCGCTTGACACGGCTACCGCGTCAGATTCGCGGCCAAGCTCCAACAATCGCTCGGCCGTATGGTCTGGCGACAGATCGTCACGGTACTCGACGACAGCGCGCGCCTTTACCGCGTCCACGGTGTCCGTCGCTCCCGTCAAAGCCTCTCCCAGCAATCGATAGAAGGTGCGGCTCCGCTGCTGAAGGAGAAAGCCAAATGTGCGCGCAGGACGATCGCGACCCATTCGATGCCGGATCAGCGGGGTTCCGTAGAATCCGATCGATTCAGCGGCGCTCAGCACCTTTTGCGCCGTCGCTTTTCGAACCGCATGTCGGCCGCTCAACACGCGGTCCACGGTCGAAACGCTGACGTTAGACGCCTTGGCGACGTCGGCGATGGTGGGCCGGTTCATGCGATTGCTCCGTGACCGCTTTCTTTCATTTCTCACGGCCACCTTTGACAGTTTTGACGCAAAATAAGCCTTACTCATTGAAAGGTGTCTGTCAAGCTGTTAGCGATTCTCCGTGACGCCGAGCCCTGGACAAGAGGCGGACGGCGGGGAGGAGCCACCGATGGCCGGGGCGTCAGACATGTGTCTGTCCTGTGCTTTCAACACGCCGCGAGAAGTCGGCGCCGTCTGTCCCCCGTCGGCGATTGCCGGTGATTGGCGGTCGGTCTCCGGCGAAAGCGACGCCGCCAACTGTCGTGTCCGGCTCCGATATCCGAACGGGTCCGTCGAGAACTGGAGGGCGGCCGCGTGAACGCTCCCCAATCCGACATCGTGCTCGAAATGCGGGGCATCACGAAGCGCTTCCCCGGCGTTCTCGCGCTCGATCGGATGAACCTGAAAGTTCGCAGGGCGACCGTGCACGTTCTCGTCGGCGAGAATGGCGCCGGAAAATCGACGCTGATGAAAGTGCTGACCGGCGTCAACTCGATCGACGAAGGCGAAATCTATTTCCGCGGCGAGAAGCTCGAATTGCGAGACGCGACGACCGCCCTCAGCCGCGGCATTTCGATGATTCATCAGGAACTCAGTCCGGTTCTGGACATGACAATCGCCGAGAACATCTACCTCGGGCGCGAACCCACATTAGGCAAGGGCATCCTGTCGCGTTTCGTCGACTTCAAGACGATGGTGTCCGACACGCAAACGCTGCTGAACCGGCTCGGCCTCAAGTACGATCCCCGCACGCGCATGCGCGATCTGAGCATCGCCTCGATGCAGCTGATTGAAATCGTCAAGGCGATTTCGCGCGGCGCTTCTCTCATCGTCATGGACGAGCCGACATCGGCGATCAGCGACGCCGAAGTTGAGATGCTGTTCCGTCAGATCGCCGATCTCAAAGCGCACGACGTCGCCATCATCTACATCACCCATAAGTTGGACGAGATCTTCCGGATTGCCGACGACATTACGGTGATGCGCGACGGTCAGTTCGTCGCCAGCGATCGCGCGAGCAACTACGACGAAACGAAAGTCATCTCGCAGATGGTCGGCCGCACGATCTCCTCCATCTTTCCGAAGGAGAACGTGCCGATCGGCGAAGAAATCCTCTCGGTGCGCAACCTGACGCGCGCAGGCGTGTTCGCCGGCGTCGATCTCAATGTGAAAAGCGGCGAGATCGTTGGACTCGCTGGTCTCATCGGCGCCGGGCGGACGGAGGTCGCAAGGGCGATCTTCGGTCTCGATCCGATCGACGCCGGCGAAATCCGGCTCAACGGCGAGCCGACCCATTTTGCCTCTCCAGCCGACGCCATTCGATTTGGAGTCGCCATGGTCTCCGAAGATCGCAAGGCCGAGGGGCTCGTGCTCTGTCGATCTGTGCTGGAAAACATCTCTCTCGCTAGCCTGCACAAGTTCGCGCCGGGCGTATTCATCAACGACGGCGCCGAACGGTCCGAAGCGCAGCGGATGATCAATCTGCTGCAAATCAAGACGCCCAGCGCAACGGTGGTGGCCGACAACCTCAGTGGCGGAAATCAGCAGAAGATCGTCATCGCCAAGTGGCTGCTGGGCGATCTGAGGTTGCTGATCCTCGACGAGCCGACGCGCGGCATCGACGTCGGCTCCAAGTCGGAAATCCACAAGCTCATGGTTCAGCTGGCGCGCCAAGGCATCGGCATCCTCATGATCTCGTCTGAGCTCCCGGAGATTCTCGGCATGAGCGATCGCGTGTTCGTCATGAGCGCGGGCGCGATGATGGGCGAGTTGAAGAGAAGCGATGCGACCCAGGAGAACATCATGCGCCTGGCGACGGGAGGGTTGTCGTGACCACAGATCACGCCGTTCGAGACGTCGCAAAGGCGCCCTCGCGATTCGACGTCACCAAATTCGCCGCGATCTACCGACGATTCGGGACCATCCTGATTTTCGGCGGCATCCTGATTCTCGCCTCGCTGGTCAGCCCAGACTTCCTGACGCAAGCCAACCTGACCAACGTCTTGCGCCAGGTCGTGGTGGTCAGCCTCCTCGCTTGCGGCGTGACCTTCGTCATCATTCTCGCGCAGATCGACGTCTCGCTTGGCTCGGTGCTCGCTCTATGCGGCGTCATCGCGGCGAGCGTGATGGCGATGACCGGAAGCGTGCTTCTGGCCATCGCAGCGGGCCTGCTGGTTGGAGCGCTCACCGGACTGATCAGCGGGCTCGTCATCACGATCTTCGGCATTCCGTCCTTCATCATGACACTGGCGATGACGACCGTCGCGCGCGGTCTCGTGCTGCTCTACACCGGCGGCTCGCCAGTCACAGGCCTCGGAGACTTCAAGATCGTCGGCCAAGGTTCGCTTGGCCCGGTCCCGATTTCCGTGATCATTCTGGCTGTCGTTGCGGTTGCGTCGTGGGTCTTGCTGAACAAAACCAAGTTCGGCCGGTACGTCTATGCCGTGGGCGGCAATCCGCGCGCGGCGTTGGCCTCCGGCGTGAATCCCTCAAAGATCATTGTCAAGGCGTTCGTCCTGAACGGCGTGCTGTGCGCAATCGGCGGCGTCGTGCTCATGTCGCGCATCAACTCCGGCCAACCGGCAGCCGGCGTCGGCTACGAATTCGACGCCATCACGGCGACCGTGGTGGGCGGCACCAGTCTGATGGGCGGCACCGGCAACATTACCGGGACGATCATCGGCGCGATGATCATCGGCGTAATCAACAACACGCTGAATCTCCTCAACGTCAGCTCGTACTGGCAGCAAATCATCAAGGGTCTGATCATCGCCGTCGCGGTCATTCTCGACGTATGGACGAAGCGTGCAGGCAAGGGGAGGTCATGACGGCGCTTGCGCCTCGCGGCGGAGGACAGCGACCGCTGGAGCTTCCGCTCGGTCGCCGTTGCTGTGGAGGGCCTCACGAGGTCCTGCGAGCAATCCAAGAGAAACTCCAACAGGGAGGGCGCGTGACGATCATCTGAGTTGCACGAGTGCGTCCGGCAGGGACGAAGAGTGCGGAAAACCGTTTGAACAGGGAAGCGAATACCAAGGGGAGTCTCACATGAATAGAAGAACATTCGGACTAATGCTGGCCTGCGCGGTCTCAATGAGTGCGATCGCGTGCGACGCCGCTTACGCCGCCGATAAGTTCGTCGTCGGTTACGCGAACATGGCGGACACGGACGTTTTCGTGATGGCCCGCAAGACCGCGTTCATCGACGCGGCCAAGGCTGACCCGAACCTCGACATCCGATTCTCGGACGCGAACAACGACATCAGCAAGCAGCTCGACCAGATCGACAACTTCATCGCCCAGAAAGTGAACGCGATCGTCGTCGTGCCCGTCGACTATGAGGGCATCGTGCCCGGCGTCGAAAAGGCGAACAAAGCTGGGATCCCGATCATTGCGCTCGGCATTCAATCGGCGGGCGGCAAATACACGTTCGTCGGCTCCAAGAATATCGACGCCGGTCGGATGCAGGGCGTCTTTATGAAGGAAAATCTGCCGAAGGACGCCAAGATCCTCTACCTTCAGGGGACGCCAGGGCTTTATCACTCCGCTGAACGCCTCAAAGGCTTCACCGAGGCGCTGCAGCGGCCGGACGTCAAGATTCTCGCCACGCAAACCGGCGACTACGACCGGGCTGAAGGTATGAAGGTCACCGAAGACTGGATCCAGAGCTTCCCGAAGTTTGACGCCATCGTCGCCGCCAACGATCAGATGGCGCTCGGCGCTCTTCAGGCGCTAACGGCGGCGGATCGCGCGAAGGGCGTATTGATCTCGGGCATCGACGGCGTGCCCGACGCTCTGAAGGCGATCGCCGACGGGGAAATGGCCCAGTCGATCTTC
>Ga0326728_10019310_pt1 | contig 13247 bp, 13 predicted proteins | sample MB3enrmetagenome_FD_207602 | JGI IMG/M metagenome (GOLD analysis project Ga0326728, IMG submission 207602) | Lab enriched peat soil microbial communities from McLean, Ithaca, NY, United States - MB31MN | ecosystem: Environmental > Terrestrial > Soil > Wetlands > Peat | place: USA: New York...
TCCATGTTATGGAAGTTCAAACCGGCGCTCCGCAACAACCAGCCTGTCACGAGCGAGTCGATCCTGGAGTTCGTCTTCAATCCGTGATCGGGATGTTGCGATCTGCCCCGTCCTAAAGGGTACAGGGCACATAGGCAATTCCGTTTTGAAAACCCGTCAGGCTCTGTTTGCCGTCATTACGCGCACCGGCTCCTCGGATGAAGGGGGGAATGAGATAACGTCGTCGTCGACGCCCAGTTTCTTCATCTTGTAGAGCAACGCTTTGTAATCGATTTTCAGAAGAGTCGCCGCCTGCTTGCGATTCCAGCGGGTAGAATTGAGCGCTGCCAGAATTGCTTCCGTCTCCGCCCTCTCTTTGGCTTTCGTAACCTGTTCCAGAATAGGGGTAACTTCCGGAGTGGCCTCCACGCCTACCGTTGCATTGACATTGGTGGCCGCCAGCGATCGGCGAGCTCCTTTGGCAGTCAGCTCCCGGACGATATGCCTGGGATCCCGCAGAACAATCAGCCTCCGCATCACGTTTTCCAGTTCCCGAACGTTGCCCGGCCATGGATACGCGAGCATAGTCTCCCTAAGGTCGGAGGGAATCGAGATGCCCTTGCCGGGGACGGCGTGCTTCTTCAACAGATAATCCGCCAAAGGCAGAATATCCTCGTTGCGTTCGCGGAGTGGGGGCAATTCCAGGTTAATTACGTTCAGCCGGTAATACAGATCTTCGCGAAATTTTCCTTCCTCGATCGCCTTTTCCAGATCCCGGTGGGTCGCCGCCATCACGCGGACATCGACCTTGATCACATCCTTGCCGCCAATTCGCTGAAACTCCCGATCCTGGAGGACTTGGAGAAGCTTCGCCTGGAGACGCACGTCCATGTCGCCGATTTCATCGAGCAGGATCGTCCCGCCATCCGCCGCCTCAAACATGCCGATCTTCTTCTGGAAGGCGCCTGTAAACGCTCCTCTTTCATACCCGAAAAGTTCGCTTTCCACCAGTTCCGAGGGCAGCGCGGCGCAGTTCAGCTTCAGAAATACGTTCCCGGCCCGCGGCGAATTGGCATGCAACTCTCGCGCGAGAACCTCTTTACCGGTTCCCGTTTCGCCCTGGATGAGTACCGATGCCTCGGACCAGCCAACGTGCCCAATCAAGGCTTGAATCTCCTGCATTTTCGGGCTGGTGCCCAAGAACACCTTGGTCCTCGGAGAGGGCGGAGGTGGCAGTGCAGGCGGCACCACACCCTTGTGATCGAGCGCCTTGGTGAGCGCATGAAGAAGTTCGTCGTGCCCTACAGGCTTACACAGGAAGTCGGCGGCGCCGCACTTCATTGCGGTCACTACGTTCAACGTTGACGCCGCGCCTGAGATGATGATCACCGGCAAATTCGGAGCGATATGGCGAATTTCCTTTAGTACTTCCATCCCGCCCCGCCGCGGCATTACCAGATCCAGTAATACCGCTGAAAAATCCGATGGGGCCGATGTGAGTTGACTCATCACTTCTTCCCCATCCTGCGCCAGTTCTACCGAGTAGCCCAGGCATTTCAGAGCCATCTGGAGATAGCCCCTGACTTCCTGCTCGTCTTCCCCGACAAGGATCTTTAGTCCGTATCCCTTTGTTTGCATTTAACTTAACGTGCCTCCGAAACTGTAAGTTGAATTGCGTCTTCAATGCGTGGTCCTGCCGACTTCGCGGAATAGATCGGAAGTACAAACGAGAACCTGGGACCGTAATCTGTATTCTCCATCCACACGCGTCCCTCGTGTGCTTGGATGATCATGCGACAAATCGCCAGACCCAGACCGCCGCCGGACCGGTCCTGGCTGCCAACGTAGGAGGTGTACTCCTCAAAAATCTTCCCGATGTGCTCCGCCGGAATTTGCGGACCGGAATCGCGGATATCGATGCGATAGCAATTGGGAGCACGGCTGTCCCGGTACCGCCGGTCCGTTACCAGAGCAGACGAAGAGTGCGGTGCCCGCCGTTCCCAGAAAAAGGGATAACCGCGAATTTCGATGGCTCCCCCTTTGGGCGTAAATTTACACGCGTTGTCCAACAGATTCATCAACACCTGTTCGATTTGTCCCGGCTCCAGGTACGCCTTGCCTTCCTCAGGGGCCAACTCAACGGAGATCGAGATATTCTTGCTGTCTGCCGCTGGCGTAATTTCGTGCAGTGCCTGCTCCACCCTCTCTCGGATGTCTGCTGGACGAAGGTCGGGCCGTCTTTTTAGCTGGCGCCCAACGCCTAACTCAAACATCGCGGAGGCCATCCGGGAGAGCCGCCTCACGCTTTGCCGCATCCGTCCTAAAACTTCCTTCTGTTCTTCCGTCAACGGGCCTAGCGCCCCATCGAGCAGGAGCCCGCAGTAACCTCCGGTGGCCGTGAGCGGGGCTCGGAAATCATGCACCGCGCGGGTTAAGAAATTAGTGCGATCCTGCTCATATTGCTGGAGTTGGAGATTCGTCTGAATGAGGCACTGGAGCATTTCGTCGCGATCCGAGCGCAGTGAGTGCACGGTCGCGGTGCGATCCTGAAACGCCGACGCGGCGAACTCCATAAAAGCCGCCAAACACGCCTGGGTCACTGGTTTCAAGAGGATCGGCGCCCCCGCCGCTCCCAAATTCTCTTGAAATTCGGCCACTTCTCGCTGGTGCAACAAAAACAAATGCTTGCTGAAGGGGCGCTCGATTTCCAGGTTCCGGTCAATTGCCGCCGCCCCATCCCATATATACAGATCCGCAGCCGCCGGAGTTGTTCCCGGTTCCGAGGTTGTGAGCCGCCAATCGAGATCTTCGTATTTATTGAGAATTTCGCGGCACGTGCTCAACAAGTCGGAATCGTGGGAAATCAAAATTACTTTCATTCATGCTCCGAATGTCGCGTGCCCATAGAATGGATTGAGCATAACTCAAAATACCAAGAAGTCAATACATCCCAATAGTTGGGAAGTCCTACAAGTTTTAGTACTGGTACCGGACGACAAACATTCAGAATTTGTGCAACTAACTGGCAGCATGGATTTTGTGGCTTTTGGGACCGCCTGTGCGTGGCAGCCAAAATGCTGTTAGTACAGTACAGTTTGTATGGCATCGCTACCTATCAACCGGCTACCGTCTGACGTGGAGATGCCGGAATCGCCCGAGAAGGCGCGCATCCTGAACCGCCGAAAGCGGACTCGGGCGCAGTTGCACTGGCCCCTCTCCTTTCCGCTCACGGGCACCACCGAGACGGTTCAGACGATCACTCAAGACCTGAGCAGTGACGGCTTCTATTGCATTGCAAACGCAAGGTTTGTACCCGGTGAGGCGAGGCACTGCACGCTCCTCGTGCCAACCCATCATCCGGGCGGTGAAAACAGCCCGCTGCATGTGCTCTGCAAGGTCCGCATCATCCGCGTGGAAGTCACCGGGGAACGTGGATTCTATGGCGTAGGATGCCAAATAATGGACTACCGGTTGGTTAATTCCGCTCGCGGGATGGAGCTTCAGGGAGCCTTCAACGGTGCCGATACGGAGGAATCCGGATTAAATGTCTCGAATCGGGACCTCTGAAATGGGATTTTTACAGGTTGTGCAGCATTCCAACACAGGTCGTCCGATTTTGGCCGGTGGGCAGAGGGCAACTTCGCCCCCAACAATCCTCGTCCAGTTCAAAGCCGCTCCTCCCAGCACCTCCATGACCGGCTAATGCTTGGGCGTGCCCTGGCCGGTAAAATATCGCCGCTCACATAAGAATGCTGGGCAATTCTTCCAACGTATTTTCCCTTTGGGAAACGTAAGTCGTTGCGGAATGCGGTGCGCTAATTTGGCTTGCCGATTGCGGAGAGCTAACCGGAAAACCATGGATCGGGCAATTCTGATCATCGAAAGAGACTTGGGGCACGCGTTCTGGCTGGGGCGAACCCTGGACCATGCCGGTTTCCAAGCCTTCCCCGCCCGCACCGTGGTTGACGCCGCCACCCTCCTTCGCGAACTCCACCTGACGGTAGGCATTTTGTTGCTGGATTGCCTCCAGCCGGGAGCCGTGGAGTTTGTTTCGACCCTCCGAAGTTCCCGTAAATCTATCAAAGTGATCTGCTTGAATGGAGATCGTGACCACAGATGCCGAGGGGGCTCCGGTGCGTTTTGCCGGAAGCCCGTTGACTTGAGCGAGCACTGCCGGATGGCGTGGGCAGAGGAACTCCGCGAAATGTTGTCGTATGCCCCCGATCTCAATTAGCCAGGGCAGACCGTAAATCATGCCCCCCGAGGCTTAAGCTCCAATGAAGAAGGCTGTGATTACCGGACTGGCCGGCCACGATGGCTCTTATCCGGCGGAATTACTTCGGTCGAATGGATACCAAGTTTCACCGGCTGAAGCGTCGGTCGTCTTCTTTCGACACCGACCGCGTCAACCAGCCCTGTGAAGGCGATCTGCGAGATACCGGAGCCTACGGGAGACATAGGAAGAGCCGATCGGTCTGGGATTGGGGCTGCTCCCCCGCTGTTGGCGTCGAGCCTGTTGGCGCAGAGCCCTGGGAAGCGGGCTTGGTCCCTGCAGAGCGGTCCGCCCCCTTTAGTGGCGTAGAGCCGATGGTGGGCGGTCGCGGGCTCGAACCGCGGACCTCCTGCTTGTAAGGCAGGCGCTCTAACCGGCTGAGCTAACCGCCCGGGCTGGCATCCGTGGAATTCGCACGAAGCCACATCCATGACTCTAGCACGGTAGGCCGCCGGGCCTCAAACTACGGCCGGACGATGACCTTCATCAAATTCGGTTCGCGCCGGTAGAGGCGGTCGAACCAGTTGGCTGCGTCTTCGAGCGATGTGTAAGCGCTAATCAAATCGTCCACCCGAATTCGGCGGCTGGCCATCAGATCGATGCATTGGGGATATTCGCCGGCGGACGCGCAGGAGCCTTGGAGGCATATCTGCCGGGTAACTACCTGCTGCAAAGGCAGGTCGATTTGGCCGCTGAAATTGCCGATCAACGTGACGGTGCCGCCCTTGCGGACCGCGGAGATGGCGGTTTGAATGGGAGCCGTCATTCCGACTGCTTCGAGTACCGCATCGGCGCCGCGGCCGTTAGTACGCGCGCGAATTTCGGCGGCAACATCGCACGTGCGCGAATTGAGTACGGCGTCTGCGCCGGCGCGTTGCGCGACGGCCAGCCGGGCATCGTCCACATCCACGCCCACGACGCTCGCGAAGCCGGCTGCCTTGGCCGCCTGAATCGTCAACTGGCCGATCATGCCGCAGCCCACCACCACGGCGGTATCGCCGGCAGCGAGGGGCGTGAGATGAACGGCGTGTACGGCCACCGAGACCGCTTCGATCATGGCCGCATGGTCGAAGGAAAGCGATTCCGGCAGACGATAGAGGATCCGGGCGGGTACCGCCACGTATTCCGCGAAAGCGCCGTGCCGCCGGTACTCGCCGCACGACACGCCCAGAACCTCCCGGTGGTCGCACAAATTGATGTCGCCGGTGCGGCAGAAGGCGCACTCCCCGCAACTGACGGTGGAATCGAAAGTGACCCGGTCGCCCGCTTTCCATTGGCTCACGTCGCGGCCCACTTCCGCAATCGAGCCGGCCGCCTCATGACCCATGACGAGAGGGGGGATGCGCCGGCCGGTCGATCCGTCGATTCCATGGACGTCGCTGCCGCAGATCCCGCAAGAGCGGACGCGGATCAGCACATCCTGCGGACCGATCGCCGGTACCGCCATGTCGGTCAGCGTCAGATGCAGGTAGTCGGTGAGCAGTAGGGCTTTCATTCACCACCCATCATGCCTCACCGCGGACGGCAGCCGCCACTCATCCGACTGACGGTCCCCCGCCGCACACGGCGCAGCACGGCCGGGCGGCGGAGGGCCGCAATTGGCTTCTCCTACGGCACATTGGTGTTGATTAGCGCGCCGATGCGGGTGAACACGTTGTTCACCGTGGTGCTGAGCGAAGGCATGCACGCCACCGCCGCCACCGCCACCATGCCCGCCGCCAGGGCGTATTCCACCAGGTCCTGCCCGCTGGTATCTCTCCACACCTGGAGTTGAAGCATACGGTTCTTTAGCCAGTTCATTTTGGTTCTTCCTTTCTTCTGCGGACGTTCCGGTAAATTGCCGGGGCGTCTTTAGGGTCAATAGTGCATGAGAAAGAAGCCCGACGGCCCTTTCGTAAGTTCGGGCGTCCGGGCACTGCCCCGGGCCCGTCGCGTCGTTATGGCACGCTGTTCTGAATCATCCCGCCAATGGCGTTGAAAACGTTGATCATGATGCCGCTCAGCGGAGGCATCGAGGCCACTGCAGCTACAGCCACCATGCCCGCGGCCAAGGCGTACTCCACTAAGTCCTGCCCTTGCGTTTCCCGCCACAAAGTTCGAATCGAGCGTTTCATCGTTGAACCTCCGCCTGGGAGGCGCCCACGGTATCTGCGTAATCCAAAGTTACCAACCGATGGATTTTGAAGATATTGGTGCTCCGGCTGAATAAGTTGGGTTTTATATCTTAGAAGAGGCACGCTAACTTCTCCTCGGTAACAGGCCGAGCCAGGCCGGTTTCTTGATCGCCGGGGCTTCGTTGCCGGTCAGCCGTGCCGTGAGCGCGCGCAATCCCCGTTCGAAGCGTGTGCCGGGCCCCACCGGTTTGCCCTCCAGAACAGCCTGCTGGACGACTTCGTATTCGTTGGCCAGCAGGACGTAGGGCTCCAACTTCAGCGCGGACTGCACCTCGTCGCGCTTGAGCCCTGTGGCCGGAGAGTAGCGGTTCACCACCAGCCGCAGGCGCCGCCGGTCGATGGCATTCTTCTCCAGGTACTCCACCGACCGTCGCGTGGCGTGCAGCGCCACCAGTTCATTGGTCGCCACCAACAGGACCTGGTCGGCCAGACGGATGAATTCCACGGCGTCCGGCTGGGCGCCGGCGGTATCCACCACAATGGCTTCGTATTGAGCCTGCCAGAAGTGCATCAGATCGGCGGCGGCCGCACGGTCGATGGCCACGCTGGCTGCCGGGCTGTCAGGCGCCAATAGCACGTCCACTCCGTGGCAATACACGGTCAGCCGCGCCCACAGATCGGCGTCCATGCGTTGCCGGTCGCGCACCGCATCCCCGAGGTGGAAATCGGCCTTGGCTTTCAGGAGAAACGCGATCGTGCCGCCGAGAACGTCGGTATCCACCAGCAGGACCCGGGACGCGCCGGCCCGTTTGAGTTCGATGGCCAGGTGGACGGCCAGGGTGCTGGCGCCGCATCCCGGCTTGCCCGGAACCGTGCAATAGACCGAGGACGGTTTGGGGGAGGCCGCCGGTCCGCGCGAGCGGCCGAGGCGGTCGAGCGCCAGGCGCAATTGCTGCGCCGTCGGGTCGGCCACGAATTCTCCCGCCCCGCGATGCAGGCAGCGCAGAATGAGATCGGCATCCTTGCGGGGGCTCAGCGCCACCACCGGCATCGCCATGGCCGCTTCGGCGATCAGCAACATGGCGTGCTCCACATTGGAGGCAACGTCCAAAAAAAAGACATTGCACCCGCCTTGTCCGGCCAGCCCGGCGAGCGATCCCAGGCGCGGGTACTCCGGCAGAGTGGCCGCCGCGGCCATCCCCAGTTCCGTGAAAGCCATGCTGAGACGGCTGGAAAGATCGCGCTGCGGGCATACTACCAGCGGTTTCCAGATGTGCTGCGTCGAAGGTGCGGCGACGGGTGCCAGCAAGCGACTCTTCCTGCTGTTTCACATCGGCAGAGATGAGCGAAAGCTACAACCTCGCGCCGGCGCTTCCTTGCCGGACCCTGCAGGAAACGCCCCCGGCTGCCGATCTGTCTTATGGAGCTAATGGCAGCGGCTAGTTCACCTGCGATCGCGTACGCCACAAGCCGGACGTTTCGGCTGGCGCCCACCCTGCCCGATCTGTTTTTCGCGCTGCTGCTGCTGGCCAGGTTCGGACGGCTGGAATCCTGGCAGGCGCTGCTCGGCGATGGCGACACGGGCTGGCACATCCGCACCGGAGATTACATCCTGGCCCACGGAGTCCCGGCGCACGATCCGTTCTCCTTTTCGCGCGCGGGTCAACCCTGGTATGCGTGGGAATGGCTCTCGGACTTGATTTTCGCGCAGATCGATCGCTGGTTCGGGCTGTCCGGCGTCGCCGCGCTGGGCGCGCTGCTGGTTTGCCTGCCGGCAGCCCTGCTGTTCGCCTGGCTGCTGCGGCGCGGAGCTGGCGCCTGGCTTGCCCTGCCGGCGGCATTGGCGGCCGCCAGCGCGGCCAGCGTGCATGATCTGGCGCGGCCGCACCTGTTCTCGTTGGTCCTGCTGGTGGCGGGGCTATGGTTGCTCGACGAAGACCGGCGGTCGCCCACGCCCTGGCTCTGGACGCTGGTCCCGATGACGGGTTTGTGGGCCAATCTGCACGGCGGGTTCGCCGCCTGGCTGGCCATTCTCGGGCTCTTGGCGGTGGGGAGCGCGGCGCGCCGCGATCGTCGCGCGCTGGCGCGCTACGGGTTGCTGGCGGGGCTATCTTCGTTGGCCACGCTGATCAATCCCTACGGATGGCAGCTGCACCGCCATGTTTTCGAGTTTCTGGGGTCGCGGTGGATCGCGGATCACGTGGCGGAGTTTCAATCGCCGCAGATCCGCTCGGAGAATATGTGGGTTTTTGCCTTGCTGCTGTTCGCCGGGGTGGCGATCGCGGGCAAGGCGTGGCGGCAGCCGCAGTGGTTTGAGCCGAGTCTGGTAATGCTCTGGGGCTTGGCAGCGCTGCGTTCGGCGCGCTATGTTCCCTTGTTCGCGATGGTAGCGGCCCCGCCGATCGCCGGCTACGTCGCCGCGCGCTGGCAAGCGCGCGCGGAACGGGAGCGGACGCGTTCGCCATGGCGGGTGCTGTGGGAGTCTTCGCAGGCGCTCGGGGCGCACTGGCGCGTCACGCCCTGGATGCCGATCCTCGGCGCGCTCGCCTTGGCGGCGGCGCTTCCGGCCGGCGGGCTATCCGACTTCCCCGCGTCCACGTTCCCGATGGCGGCAGTAAATCGGAATTCGGCCGTGCTCACCTCCCCGGCCGGCGCGCGCATACTCACCTCCGATCAGTGGGGCGACTATCTCATCTACCGGCTCTACCCGCGGACACGCGTGTTTTTCGACGGCCGAAGCGACTTCTACGGCGAGACCGTCGGCGAAGACTACCGGGTTCTCATGCTGGCCGAACGGACAAGCCGCGACGTCATGGCACGGTATGGTTTTACGGCGGCGCTGTTACCGCTGGACTGGCCGCTCGCTCAAATTCTGGAACGCGATCCCGAGTGGCGGACGGCGTACCGCGACAAGCAAGCCGTGCTGCTCGTGAAGGCCGTGGGGGAAGGAAAATGAGCCCCCCGATGGCCACTGCGATGGTACTCGGCTGTGTGGCCACGTGGGACGATCTTCGCCGCCGCTCCATCGCCAACCGGATCAACCTCGCCGGCTTGGCTGCGGGGCTTGTCTGCCACACGGCGGGCCGCGGGCTGGCGGGTCTGGCATGGTCGGCGGGCGGGGCGGCGGTGGGTTTTGCGGTGTTCCTGGTTTTCTACTGCCTGGGCGGCATGGGAGCGGGCGATCTCAAGCTCATGGCGGCTTTCGGGGCGCTCCTGGGGCCCTCCGGTATTCTGATCGCCGCGCTGCTGGCGGCGCCCATCGGCGCCATAGTGGCGGCTGCGTGTCTGGTTGGGAATTGGCGCGTGCGGGCGATTCCTTACGCGCCCGCGCTGACGCTGGGGGCATGGCTCGCCCTATTGGGGAAAGGTTGACGCATGCATCTGGATCGCAGATTCGTGATTATTGTGGGGAGCAGTCTTGCCTGGGGGATGATCGTCTCTCTGCTGTTCTACCGGATGGCGCTGGGCTCCCGGCGTCCGGCTGCCGAAAAGACTCTGGTGGTGGCGGCCGAGCCGCTCTCCCCGGGCGCATCCATCGCGGCGAACGAGCTCAAAACCACTCGCGTGCCAGTCAACCTTTTTCCCAGGGGCGGCTACTCGCGCATGGAGGACGTTGTGGGGCGGCCGGTGATCAACACCATCGGCGCCGATGAACCGGTAGTGGATTCGCGCCTGGGGGTGCGCGGCAGCGGCTTCGGAGTCGCCCCCATGATTCCGCCGGGGATGCGGGCCGCGTCGGTACGCGTCAACGACGTGGCCGGTGTCGCGGGTTTTGTGCTGCCCGGCATGCGTGTGGATGTGCTGGTGACCGGCAAGCCCCCCGGGGCCGACGACACGTTTACTGCCACCGTGCTGCAGAATGTGACGGTGCTCTCGGCTGGTCAGACCGTACAGACCGATGGCAAGAGCCAATCCATGAGCGTTACGGTAGTGACCTTGTTGGTGGATCCTCTGCAGGCCGAGAGTCTGACATTGGCCGCCAACGAGGGCCACCTACAGCTCGTCTTGCGCAATTCCAGCGATCAGAAAGTGGAAGCCACCGCCAGACGGGAATTACGGGAACTCTACGCTCACGGCGCCGCGCTCAACTCCGAATCCGCGCTGGCGCCCATCGCGCCGCCGATGCATCCGGCAACGGTCTGGCGCCCCCCGCCCGCACCGATACGGGCAGCGGCTGCTGTACCGCCGCCCGCGGTCTCTGCGCCCCCGCAGGTGGACACCATCGTCCTCATCCGCGGCAATCAGAAGACCGTGGAAACCTTCCCGGTGGAAACGAGGAAGCATGAAAGCTCCAAATAGCGCTCGTCCGGCGGGGCGCGCCCGATGATCGCCGCGGAAACGGAATGGGAGCAGCGTCTGCTGCGTCAGCCGGCGCGCAAAAGCGCCTCGCGGCCGGAGTACCAGGAGCTCAAATTTACCCTGCATCGCAAGCTTCTCGAGCAAATCAACCTGGACGCGTTAGCCGGTATCGAAAACGATCGCATCCGGGCGGAGGTAAAGCAGGCGGCTTTGACGATCGTGGAGCAGGAGCCTACGCTGCTCACGGCCAGCGAAAAAGAGGAAATCAGCGAGGAAGTTCTGCACGAGGTTTTCGGCCTCGGTCCGCTCGAACCGTTGCTGCAGGATCCGACCATTTCGGACATCCTGGTGAACGGTTATACGCAGGTCTATGTAGAGCGCGCCGGAGTTCTCGAGGCCACCGGCGTGCGCTTCCACGACAACGCCCATCTCCTGCGCATTATCGACCGCATCGTGTCGCAGGTTGGCCGCCGCGTGGACGAATCCAATCCCATGGTGGACGCGCGTCTGCTCGACGGGTCGCGTGTCAATGCCATTATTCCGCCCCTGGCTGTGGACGGTCCGCTGCTTTCGATACGGCGCTTCGGCACCGATCGCCTGATGCCGGCCGATCTGGTCGATCGGCTCTCGCTCACCGACGGCATGATGAAGCTGCTGGAGGCGGCGGTACGCGCGAAGTTGAATATTGTGGTCTCGGGCGGCACCGGCGCCGGCAAAACCACGCTCCTGAACGCTCTTTCGGCATACATCTCGCCGCGGGAAAGAATTGTGACGATTGAAGACGCCGCCGAGCTGCAACTCAAGCAGCCGCACCTGGCGAGGTTGGAAACGCGGCCGGCGAACGTGGAAGGCCATGGCAGCGTGCGGCAGAGGCAATTGCTGGTGAACGCGCTCCGCATGCGGCCCGACCGGATCATCGTGGGCGAGGTCCGCGGCGAAGAAGCGCTCGACATGTTGCAGGCCATGAATACCGGGCATGACGGTTCCCTGACCACGGTTCACGCCAACAGTCCCCGGGACGCTGTTTCCCGGCTGGAAGTCATGGTGTCGCTGGCCAATGCCAATATGCACCTTTCCGCCATCCGCCAGCAGATCGCTTCGGCGGTTCACATCCTGGTGCAGATATCGCGTATGAGCGATGGCACGCGGCGGGTGATGAACATCACCGAAGTGACAGGGATGGAGACCGACGTGGTGACCCTGCAGGACATCTTCGTCTTTGAAAAGCTGGGGCTGTCGCACACGGGGAAGGTGATGGGGCGCTTTGCGGCCACCGGCATTCTTCCCAAGTTCAATGAAAAGCTGGTGGCCGCGGGTATCCGGCTGCCGGTGGAATTGTTCGATGAGATCGTGCTGGTGGAGCCGAAATGATCGCCCTGTTTCTGCTTACAGCGGGGACCAGCATGGCGACCATGGTGCTGCTCTCCCTCTGGGTGACGCGCCGCGAACATTCGAGCGGCCTGCGGCGTCTGATCGGACGGAAGGATCCCTCGCGGCAGCCCTCCCGGGCGGGCGCCGGCCCGGCTCTGATGCAGGCGCCGATTGACGAGCATAGCCGCATGGCGGCCAGTCTACTGGCGCGCTTCAGGCTGCGCCAGCGCGCCGAGCGTCTGCTCGAAACCGCAGGCCTGAAATGGGGGCCGGTGGGGCTGATTCACCGCTCCGCGGCAGCCGCACTAGGGTGCTCGTTAACGTTTCTGGTGGCCACGCACAACTCTATGCCCCTTTTGACGCTGGCGGCGGGAATATTGGGGGCGGTGGCGCCAGTCAAATGGGTGGAGCACCGGGCACGCGCCCGGGTGGCCCGATTCGAAGAGCAGTTTCCGGAGTGCCTGGAGTTTATTTCACGGTCGATGCGCGCCGGCCATGCCTTTTCGGTGGCGCTCGAAATGGTGCACCAGGAATTCAGCGAACCGCTGGCGGGCGAATTCCGCCGCACCTTCGAGGAGCAGAATCTGGGACAGCCGCTGGACATCGTCCTGCGGAAGATGGCGAACCGCATGCCCCTGTTGGATACCCAGTTCTTCGTTTCGGCGGTGCTGCTCCAGAAACGCACGGGCGGCAATCTCGCCGAACTTCTGGATAAGCTCGCGGATATCATTCGCCAGCGGTTCAAGCTGCGCGCGCGCATCCGCGCCATCAGCGCGCAGGGTCTGATGTCGGGCCGGATCCTGGCGTCCATTCCGGCGGCGGTGGCGTGCCTGATGTTCGTGGTAAATCCGCAGTACGCCCGTTTCTTCGTCGACGATCCCGCGGGGCACGAGATGCTGGCGGGGTCGCTGGCACTACAGATTGTCGGCTACATGATCATCAAGCGAATCGTGACTTTCGAGGTGTGATGTGCTGGTATTGGCGGCTATATGGGTGTTCGCAGCGGTAGCCGGAGGGACGGCTCTGCTGCTCCTGCGTTTTGGAAGCGGGCGGATTCGTCCGCTTGACCGGCTGCAGTCTCCGGGGCCGGTGGTGTCGCCGTTTGTCCCCTCCCCCGCCTTGGTCTGGAAAGAACTCGTGACCTGGGCCGGGTCGCTCGTGCCGGCCACACCCAGAGACCTGCCGTTATTGAAACGGAGGATGTTACGGGC
>Ga0326728_10019312_pt1 | contig 13246 bp, 10 predicted proteins | sample MB3enrmetagenome_FD_207602 | JGI IMG/M metagenome (GOLD analysis project Ga0326728, IMG submission 207602) | Lab enriched peat soil microbial communities from McLean, Ithaca, NY, United States - MB31MN | ecosystem: Environmental > Terrestrial > Soil > Wetlands > Peat | place: USA: New York...
CACATCCAAGGAATACGCCGATCCGGCCAGCGTGGACTACAGCAAGGTCGAGGTGCCCAATGCAGTCTGGCACGAGAACCACACCTTTACCTGCTTCGCCTACCCCTCCTTTACGGAAGAGGACATGCATCAAATCGCCGCCGCGCTGGTCAAGGTGATCAAAGCGTATTCGAAGTAGTGCGGGATTTTCACAGTCGAGGGCATGGACGCTGGCCGCGCGCCGGGATGGATTGTTTCCTGCAGGTGGCCGCGTCCTTCCCCGGGAGAAAGTGCGATGAGCGGCTTGAATATTGGACTGGCTCAGGTGGACTACACGCCGGAAATCGGTCTTCCCTTGATGGGGAATTTCCGCGACGACTACAGCGCGCGCGGCGTACACGACCGGCTGTATTCCCGCGCCCTGGTGTTTCAGGATTCGGCAGGCATGAAGGTGGCATTGCTCTCGATCGACATTTGCATGGTGGATCGGGATAACGTCGCCTTGATGCGCCGCTTCATAGCCTCCCGGACGGACCTCCCGCCTGAAAACATTATCGTTGCGGCTACGCATACCCACAGCGCGCCCGCGGCGATGCGCCTGGGGTCTCTGCCCAAAGCCGATGACGCAGCCATCGAACGTTTTTTGACGAAGGCCGCGACCGCCGCAGTGCTGGCCAACCAGCGGATTAAACCCTCCCGGCTGGCGTTCGGCACAACCCGGGAGGAGCGCGTTTCCTTCAATCGCCGGTTGCTCTGCAGGGACGGCAAGACACACATGAACTGGGAAGGATTGGACCCGGAATTCGTCACTGCACCACTCGGGCCGGTCGACCCGCAACTGATCAACTTGACCATCGAACAGGAGGGGCGGCCCGTTGCGGCTCTGGTGAATTTTGCCTTGCACCCGGCGATTCTAGCCGGTGACAACTGGCTTTATTCGGCGGACTATCCCGCCTACCTGGCCGAGAGTCTCTCGCGGCTGAACGGGGATGGGTTCATCACGGCCTTTTTCAACGGCTGCTGCGGAAATGTGAATCACGTTGACTACAAGGACACGACTCAGGGACGTGGCTATCAAATGACCCAGCGGGTGGGCTACATGCTGGGCGTTGCGGCCGACGAAGCCGGAAGGCGCAGCGTACCGGTCGAGGGAGAGGAACTAGCTCTTTCGAGCGAGAAGGTCCGGCTGAAGCGGCTCAAAATCAGCGAAGACCAGCGGAAGTGGTCGGAAGAGGTTCTGCGGAAGGCTGAGGAGCACCCGCCTAGCGGCCAGGTGGACGGCCTCCCCGACGAACATTACGCGCTGACCTGGCTGAAAATGCAGGAGCAGCAAGGGGCCGATGATTTCGTGGAAGTTGACGTCCTGCGCATCGGCAATCTGGGGATCGTGACGCTGCCCGGTGAAATTTTCTGTGAGTTTGGCTTGCAGATAAAAAAGGCGTCGCCAGCCAGGCACACCCTCGTCATCGAACTCGCCAACGACGAAATCGGGTACATTCCTACGCGTGAGGCTTTCGCTCAGGGTGGCTACGAACCGACCACCGGAAGCACGTTCTACGAAGCGGGCGCAGGAGAAGAACTCGCGGCTTCAGCTTTAAGGCAGCTTCACAAACTCTTTTCCAAATAGGGTGAGGGGAATATGGCAAAAAAGATCAAGTGGGGCGTCATCGGTTCAGGCGGCATCGCTCGCCGCAGGACCATACCGGAAGGGATCGCCCGGGCTAAGAACGCGGAGTTGGTCACAGTTTTCGACATCGCCTCCAAAGTCAACGCCGAGGTCGCCCAACAGTTCAAAGCCAAAGCCGCCGGCAGCATTGATGAGTTACTGGGCGCGGATATTGACGCGGTCTACGTGGCCACGCCGGCGAACAGGCACCGCGAACACGTGCTCGAGTGTTCCCAAGCCCGGAAGCACGTTCTGTGCGAGAAACCTCTGGGCATGACGGTCAAAGAGGCGGAAGAAATGATCGCGGCGTGCCAAGCGGCGGGCATCCGCCTGGGCACCGGTTTCATGATGCGCTTTCAATCGCAGAACCAGGAAGCACTAGCGTTCATCTGCGAGGGAGGACTCGGCCAATTGGTATATGGCCGCGCCCAGCTTTCCTGCTGGTACCCTCCTATTGAAGGCGCATGGCGCCAGGACCCCGCTCAGGGCGGTGGCGGCTCCTTGATGGACATGGGCGGCCATTGCATCGACCTATTGGAAATGTTCTTCGGCCCCGTGAAGAAAGTGAGCTGCTTTACCAACCGGACCACTCATGACTACCTTTCCGAAGACAGCGCTATCGTCATGCTTTTCTTTGCCAATGGAGCTCTGGCCACAGTGGATGCATTTTTCTGCATTCCTGATGATAGCAGCAAGAACGTTCTTGAGCTTTACGGCTCGCATGGAAGCATCCTGGCGAAGGGTACGATTGGCCAAGATAGCGCGGGCGACATGGTAGCTTTTTTGCAGGAGGCTGCCAAGGGTTACGAGGCCCTGCAAGGACGTGCGGCGGCACGCGGCCTGAGAATTGCTCCAGAGCCGGTGAATACCTATCGCGCGGAGATCGAAGAGTTCAGTCAGGCGCTGCTCGACGGGCGGCCGACAACCCTGAATGGAGAAGCCGGGCTGCATAGCCAGAAGATTCTCTCCGCCTGCTACGAATCAGCGAAGACAGGCAAGGCAGTCGAGATCAGTTAAGGAAACCATGAAGATAACTCAGCTTCGAAGCACGCGGAGGGAGTGTCTCCTTGCGCTGGCGGCCCTGGCAAGCCCGATGCCGCTGAGCGGGACGGCAGAAGGGGCAAGCGGCGAAGAATGTGTTCTTCAAAACGCCGCACTCAAGTTCTCGCTTACAGTCAGCAAGGGCCGAATCCAGGCACGTTGTCTTACGAATAAGTTTGCTGATGAGACGGTGCAGTTACCCAACACGGATTTTGCCATTGAGTTTGAAGATGGGCTTGTGGTGGATTCATCGGCTTTCTCGGCCCGAGTGGTACGGAATGATCCGGAACGAGCCGAGATCCTCTATTCCGGCACTGCCGTAGCAACGCGAGGCCTCGAGGTCAAGGCGGCCTGCCATCTGCCACCGGGTAAACATTACCTCCGAAAACAGATTTCGATTCGCCAGACGGGTGCCGGCCGCAGGTTGATGCGCGTCGACCTGGACGTATGGAAAGGAGTGAGGCGCGACTGGAAATCGGCTCAGGCCGACCGGATGCGGTACGGCAGCCATCCGATCTTTTGCGAGACCCTGTGGGCAGGTGTCGAATTTGTTGCGGCGTTTAATGAATGCGACAGGGACGGCTTCATCTTGCGCAGCCGGCCCGGCGGACCGAAACTGACTTCTGAGTGGCTGAAACTTCACCCAACAGTGGTGGGAGTCGCCCCGCCGGACGAAGTGCGCGAATCCTTTCTGAACTACATCGAGGATATCCGCCTGTCGGCGCCGCGCTTTGTGGCTAGCTACAATTCATGGTGGACCTTGCCCGAGATCTTCAATGAACAAGAATACGAGTCCCTGGTCAAAACGCTTGGCGATGCTCTCCACAAAAAGCACGGAGTATTCTTCGATGTTGTGGCGCTGGACATGGGATGGAGCGCCCCACAAAGCATCTGGCAAGTGGATACAAGAGATTTTCCGCAGGGTTTCGACAAGGTTGCAAGCGCCGTGGAGGCAGCCGGCGGAGCGTTGGGCCTGTGGATGTCACCCAGCGAGGTTTACGAACCGGTTATCGATTACCCCTGGGCCGAAAAGAATGGCTATGAGGTCGTCAGGTTAAGAGGCAAAGGCTCCCACGGCCCCAAAGTTGGATTATCCCTGGCCGACCCGAGATATCGAAACGCGACCGAGAGCCAACTGCGCCGCCTCATCGAACAGAACCGCTTACGCCACATCAAGTACGACGGCTTCATTGCGCGGGAAGAACACGGCCATGGGACACTTCTGCCTGGGGACGATTCCGTCGAGCCACTGGCGGAGTATGCGCTGGAATTGATCAAGGCGTCAAAGGACGCGAACCCGGACGTGTTCACCGAACCCACGTTCCTTAATTCGTGGGCGAATTACATCAGCCCATGGATTATCAAGTATGCGGATTCCGTGTGGGGGAATGCTGGAGGAGACTGTCCCGCCGGCCTTGGTCCCGCGCCGGACTACCGGGAAGCCCAGACGACTGCCCGTGAGTACTTCATATTTGCGTCTTTGGATGAAGTGTGGCTCCCGCAAAACGCTCTGCAATATTTCGACATCGTGCATTGCGACGCGGCGGGCGGCTTCCCGAATCACGCCGCCATGGCCGTCGGGCGCGGAAGGTTCTTCCTCCCCACCTATGTGAACCCCAAGTTCATGTCAGAAACCGACTGGCAGGTCTATGCCGGCTTGCTGAAATGGGCGCGGGCAAATCAGGAGATCCTGAAGAACACGACGATTCTGACCTCGCGAGTCGAACTTGGAGAACCCTATGCCTATGCCCACTGGACAAGCTCTCGCGGCGTGATTGCTGTGCGCAATCCTTCAAACGAATCCCGGGCGTACGAGCTCGACCTTGAGAAGGCCGGGGCTCCCGAAGGACTGGCAGACGCGGTCTGCTATTCCCAATATCCCTACCGGAGCGGAGTAGCGGAACACATAACCAGCACCAGTAAACTTCCGCTTCGACTGGCTCCCTGGGAGCTTGTTTTTCTCGAAATAGCCCCCAGGGCCAGCCTTCGCGAGCCCGTTGCGTTGGGCGCGCGATGGTACCGGACTGCGGGTGGCCAGATGGAGGTGGCCTCCGAAATCAGCGACGTGGTTCGTATCTTGCTTCCGGGTGGCGGCGAGCATACGGTAACAATCAAACCAATGTCCCCTGCGGCGCTCGGTGGCGAAATCCTCTCCCAGCGGCTGGAGCGCCTGCCCGAATCCGACTGGCTTCGCTTTGGGGATCGGCGGCTGGCAACGGCTTCGTTTCAGCAGGAGTGCCGGATCTCAGTCCCCGAAGAGGCAAGCCGCGCTACGGCCCTGCTGCTTTTGGAGTTTCCGGGCGAAGCGCACCTGCCAAGCACCTGCTCGTGCACCGTGAACGGGAAAACCATACGGCTGACTGAGAGTTCCTCAGACAGCCATGTCGGGTCAAACGGCGCCGGCCCAGCCACTCCCTGGAGAGATCTCGTGCCGTACTTGAGCCAGTGGACTTGGTACGTGGGCGAACTCGGCCCCGGCACGGCAACCGTGTCATTCAACGGGGCGCTTCCCTATGAGCGGTGCCGGATAGGGCTCTGGGTCTGGGCTGAGGGTGATCTCGCGAATCGCAGGGTCCCGGCTGGCGTAACGTGTCCTGAGCCGGAGATACCACAGTACCAGGAGCACAGGGTACGCCAGAGCATTTGCCTTGTATCGCCTGCCGCCCCTCAAGGTCATCCTTCGCCTGAACGGGGATGGAGGAGCTAGTGTCGCGTTTCAGAAGGAGGGAGGTTTTCCTTCTCTGTGACCCTCTGTGCTCTCCGTGGTGAAGGCATCTATAGGGAAGATCTCCACACCCATCGGACACTGCCAAGGAGAAGGCTTGAATGCAATCAATTCCACGTCTTTCCGCAAAGTCTCGCCAGTACGTCAATGAAGTTCTGGATTTTGGTTTTCACAATGCGTCGTCGGCAGGTTTTCATGGCCGGCTGGAAAAGGCGTTTGCCGCCAAGTTCGGCGTGAAGTACGCAATCCATCACGTCAACGGCACCGCGACCATGCACTCTGCGCTCATCGCGGCAGACGTCGGCGCCGGAGATGAGGTCATCGTTCCCACACAGAGTATGGCCAGCACCGCACTTGTCGCTCTCTACGTCAACGCGGTGCCCATCTTCGCCGACGTGGACCCGGAGACGTGGACGATCAGTGTCGAGGATATCCGCCGTAAGCTGACACCCCGTACGAAGGCCATCATCCCGGTATCGATTTACGGCTTATCTCCGGATTACGACCCGCTCATGGCGCTGGCGCGCGAGCACAACCTGCCGGTCATCGAAGACAACGCGCAATGTTTTCTGGGTTACTACAAGGGAAGAGTCGTGGGATCAATTGGCGATCTTGCCAGCTTCAGCTTTCAGGGTTCCAAGCACATGACGTGCGGCGACGGAGGCATCCTGATCTCGAATGATGAGAAGCTGGCGCTGAACGCGCGGCGGGCGGCGACGATTGGCTATGCCGCCATCTCGGCTACGCCTGGCGACTCGGTGATTCCGCAGGAGCTGCGCTGCCACCCCACTTTCGCCCGCCACATTTCACTCGGCTACAACTTCCGCCTGCCGGAGATTGCCGCGGCGATTGCGCTGGGTGAGCTCGAACGACTGGAAGAGCTGGTGGAGATGCGAAAACTGTGTGCACGGTTCATGGACGAGGTGGTCCGGGATTGCAAGTGGCTGGTTTCCCAGAAGACGCCCGAGGGTTGCATTCATAGTTACTGGACCTACGCCGCACGCATCACCAATGATGATTTGGATTGGGCCGAGTTCAGGCGGAAGTTTGTCGAACTGGGAGGCGACGGGTTCTACGGCTCGTGGTTGCCCATCCACCGGGAACCGGTCTTCCAAAGTTTAAGCGCGGAAATCGAGCGTGTTCCGCAGCGTTATCCCCAGTGGGCCGGGCTGATGCCGGACTACCGCGAAGTTCACTGCCCAGTGTGGGAGAAAATCCAGCCTCGCATTATTCAAGTGAAGACGAATAGCCTCGACACGGATACCGCTCAGCGGCAGGCCGATATCCTTGCACAGGCCATTCGATTCTTTTCATAAAGGCAGGGACTGCAATGAAAACAACCGCGCCCAGCGTCAAGCAATTGTTCGATCTCTCGGGACAGGTGGCGCTCGTCACTGGAACTGCCATGGGGATCGGGCGCGAGATCGCTCAGGGACTGCTTGAGGCGGGCGCCAAGGTGGCTTTCACAAGCCGCAAACCCGATGGCGCCGAGCGCGCAGCCCACGAAATGTCGGCCTTGACGGGCGGTGAAACACTTGCGGTAGTCCTCGATGTTCGGGATGAGCAGAGCGTCGCCTCTTGTTTTGGCTTGGTCCGAGACCGATGGGGAAGGCTGGACGTCCTGGTCAACAACGCCGGCGGAGCCCCGCCGGCAGAGAACTACCACCTATGGGATCGAAAGCTGGAAGATTGGCGGTTTGTCATCGAAACCAATTTGACCGGCACGTTTCTTTGTACGCAGGCCGCAGCCCGGTTGATGATGCCTCAAAAGCACGGCTCGATCATCAATATTGCCAGCATCGCGGGATTGGTCGGGCGTGATCGCCGGATGTACGAAGGCCTCAATATGCGCCCGAACCTCGTTGACTACGCGGCCTCGAAGGCGGGTATTCTTGGATTCACCCGCGATGCGGCCGCCGAGCTCGGCGCGTACGCAATCCGCGTCAACGCCATTTCGCCCGGTGGCGTTTTTCGCGATCATGACCCGGAATTCGTCCGGCGCTATTCCGAGGAGGTGCCACTCGGACGGATGGCTCGTGAAGGTTTCGACATGAAGGGTGCGGCCGTGTTTCTGGCCAGTGAAGCCGCGGCTTACATCACCGGCGCAAATCTTGTGGTCGACGGGGGCTTCGTCAATTTCAAATAAGATCACCTGTGGACAGATACAATTCCACCCAGTGTGGAGGAATAAATGAATAATGTGACCTTAGGCAAGAGTGGGATCCGCGTATCCCGCATCTGTCTTGGAACGATGACCTTTGGCAACCCTGTCGAAGAACACCAGTGCCGCCGGCTGGTGAGTCACGCGCTGGATAAAGGAGTGAACTTCTTCGACACCTCCAATTCGTACGAAGGGTACAACCGCACGTTTGGCTCGCCCGGAGGCCTTGCCGAAGAGATGCTGGGGAAGGCTCTCGAGGGACAGCGGCAGAGAGCTGTGATTTGCACGAAGTTTGCAAATCCGGTCGGTGTCGGTCCGCTTGAGGCGGGGTTGTCGGCTCGTCACCTGGAAGTTGAGCTGGAAAACAGCCTCAGGCGGCTCCGCACGGATAGGATCGACTTGGTGCTGGCTCACCGCGCCGACGCCTCGGTCCCCACGGAAGAAGTGTGGCGCGTCTTCGAGCGATGGGTAAGCTCAGGCAAGGTGCTGTGTGTCGGAGTCTCCAATTGGGCGGCCTGGCGCATCGCCCAGGCCAACGAGATCGCCAGCCGGCACGGCTGGCCTCCTGCTTGTGTCAGCTCGCCAAAGTACAATCTGCTCAGCCGGAGCGCCGAGCTCGAGCAGATCCCTTGTGCAGTCCACTACGGCATGGCGGTCGTCGCCTACCAACCTTACGCGGGCGGGCTGCTGACGGGAAAGTACCGCCGCGGGCAAGCTCCTCCCGAGGGCACTCGCGCATCGGAAAAGCCCGCGTGGCTCCCCACGCCGGACCCTGCTCTCTTCGACAAGCTGGAAGCTCTGGAGAATCTCGCTCAGAGCGCCGGCATGGGAGTTCCGCAGTATGTCATTTCATGGATTCTTTCCCAGAGAGGCATCGCCTCCGTGGTCGTCGGCTGCCGCACGCCGGAACAACTGGATACCGTGGTCGATGGACTTCAGAATCCCATCCCCCCTGACCACTTCCCCAGGATTGACTCTGTTTTCCCTCCACCAAAGGCCCAGAGCGGCGAGCAGATCCTGCAGTGGCGGGAGGGGGCCTGGCGTTTGGAAGATATTGAGAGGTGACCGGCGAGAGCCGCCATTTTCATGACCCGCTCCCCGCGCGCCGCGGCAGAAGTCTATTTCCTTCTTAACCGGTCGATGGCCTTGTGCGTGCAGTCGAGCAGGTCATCGATGGTGTCATCCGGTATTCCGCACCACCACGGCCAGGAGAAACTGCTGTCCCAGTACGCCTCAAGGTTCGGGCAATCGTGTTTGGCGAATCCCATTTTCTGAAATAAAGGGAACCGGTAAAGGGGGTAGTACTGCACGATCATCCGCAATCCGAATTCACCGGTCATGATATCCATGAAATCTTCGCGTGTGCAGCCCAGTCTTGCGGTATCAAGCTTGGCGATGAGGACGTGATAGACGTGATAGTGACCTTCCAGAACCTTCTGGAATGAAATCTCCGGAATGTCCGCCATGCCTTTCATCAGCCTGTCGGCTTGAGAACGAAGGATGTTGTTAACGCTGTCGAGGCGTTTCAACAGAGCGCTGCCCAAGGCGCACTGCGCTTCGCCGATACAGAAATTATTGGGCCATACGCCTTCAATATCGATGTCCACGGTGCTCATGGCGGGCACCCAATAGCGGGGTCTCGGACCTGGCAGCGCACGCACGCCGTTGTGCCGAATTCCCGGCGTCAGTGCGGCATCCGCATCATCTTGCACGGTCAGCATGCCACCTTCGCCCAATGTGGTCATGTTCTTGGCGCCGTGGAAACTGTAGCAGCCGTAATCGCCGATGATCCCGACCTTCTTACCTTTGTAAGCAGCCCCCGGCGCTTGCGCGCAGTCCTCGACGACCTTGAGCCCGTGCGCGCGGGCGATTCTCATCACGGGGTCCATATCCACCGGCATGCCAAGAAGATGAACGACAACGATGGCCTTCGTCCGCGGGGTAATCTTGCGCTCGATGTCCTCGGGGGAAACCACGCGCGTGTCGGGGTCGATGTCAGCCCAAACGATCTTGGCGCCGGTCCAGCCGAAAGCAATCGCAGTAGCGCAGAAAGTGTAGGCCGGGATGATAACCTCGTCGCCAGGTCCGAGCCTGCACAGCGTCGCCGCCAGCCGCAGCGCATTCGTGGCGTTGTCCACCGCAAAGGCGTGCCGGGCTCCGCTGTAGTTCTTGAAATCCTGCTCGAACTTCTGCAGGTAAGGCCCTTGCGTCAGACTCTTGGCATTCCGCATCGCCTCCACGACGGCGGCGATCTCTTCTTCGTTATAGGGGTACATGACGCCCGGAAAGGGCACCCTGAAATCCCCGGTTAATCCTCGCCCTGATGCATCCAGCGGTTTGTTAATGTCAGTCATTTCTTTCCCCCGTTGGCGTTCCGTCCATTAAGTCCGCCCTCTCTTGCCTTCACTCCTGCTTGAGTCCCGTTTGAAACCCTTCGAGCCCTGCGTCCCTCGCTTGCGAGAACTTCCGGATCGCTTCCTTGACGGGTTGTCTGCCCTGTCAGCAAAGAGTCTGGAGGGATATAACGCCAAAGCACCCTGATGATGTCTTACGAGCGCCTGCACTGCTCCTTCAAGCGACCGGTCCTTCAGCGCTCCAATGATGGCTTCGTGATCCGTCAGTGTCTGCTCTTCCAGGGCGCTGTCAGGCGGCAAGTTGAATTCCTTTATGCGGTAAAAGGCGAAAATGGGGACGACCAGGGCCTCCAGGATCTGGCACAAACGCTCATTCCCGGTCAGCCTCCACAACGCCTGATGAAACTGGAGGTCGTGGGCTGTCAAAGCTGCGGTGTCACCACGCCGGTGGTCTTCTTCCATCTCCGCGAACAACTCATCAGGTCCGTCAAAGTCCGGTTCTTCAGTTCCCGCACGCTCAACGATAAGCTCAAACGCAAGGGTTTCCAGTGCGATCCGAATGCGATCGATCTGCTCGGCGTCAGCACTGTTGATCTGGGTCACATACGTGCCTTTGTTGGGGACGCGCTCGACGAAACCCATGTGCTCAAGCTCAATAAGCGCCTCGCGCACAACGCTCTGCCCCGTCCCCAGATCTCGGGCAATGCGGAGTTCCACAACCCGGTCGCCGGGACGAAGCTCCTGGCGAAAGATCTTGTTCTTGAGGATTGTGCAAACCTGTTTGGTCAAGCCGACCGGCTTCACAATCCGGGAACGGGAAGGTTCACTTCCATCTTCGATTTGTCGCCACATCATAGCCATCTGCTGAAACCTATCGGAGGGGAACCCTGGTATTCGAACCGGCAGGCATGGCTGCCAGCCTTCCGCAACGGACTTTAACTGTCCCTTGGAAGTTGCCGCGAACCGTTTGCGAAAAATCCAGGCTCGCCCGTTGACTGAGGCGAGAGCCTAATCGATAATCGTTAAGCTGTCAACGTTAATCCGTCCGCGCTCGTCACCTTTGCATCTGCGGATGCCCGGAAAGGCGTGGAGAAGCCCACGCCGCACATCCTAAGCCCCCCAGCAGCAGCGGAGTTGGTAAATGAAAACGGCGCCGTCCTCCCGCCGCGCACTACGACTGGCTTGAGGCCAGCCAATGCAAGACCCACGCCGTTTTCAATCTCAGGGATTGCCCTGCCATGCCCAATACCGCGGCTGGTATGAAACACCGGCCTACTGTGGCCACAGGGGTTTCACGAAGTTCCTCGTTCCTTTAATCGAGGAGCAAGCCAGGATGACTCACCAGGCAGGCGAGCTGTTTGGCTACTTCCTGCCCGAAGGCCACGGCATCTATGCTGAAGGCCATCGCTCCTCGGATGCTGCGCGCGGGCGATTTGCGGGATTTGTTCAACAAGCTCGGCGGCGCCAAAAGTTTCTGGGGAGGCGTCAACGCGGAGGTGACGCTTCTCGGCGCAAATCCTGAGGAGATCGATCAAGCCGTGAAGTACGCGATCGAATCTCTTAACGGCAACAACGGTCTGATTCTCTCTGCCCTGGTCTCAGGCCTCCTGGCGCCGGAAATCACTTACAAGTACAGGGTAGCGGCGTGGGAGAAGTATCGGGAGATCTAGCAAGCCTTGGGCTGGTAACTCAAATGCCCGGCCTCGTGAGTTGGCGCCGCTGGCCTTGCGAAACAAGAAGGATATCGATGATCTGCTGCACCGCGACAGTGCGGAAACACACCTCGAAGTCGCCCGCGATCCCAAGAAATTCGGCGCGGAGGCAGGCATCTTCAGTGTGCTGCACATCTAAAGGAGAACTGAGGGAGGAGGATCAATCGGATCTGTAGGACTTGGGGGGAAGCAGGAGTTGAATGCCGAAATAACCGATGAAATAGGACTGATTGGGGTGGGTGGGATCGAGGCTGCGTCCGGCCATGAGGAGAAGGATCACCGGGCGATGGATTTTGTAGCGAGCGCCAAAGTCTATAGTGGGCTGGATGTTGGAAGAATGGAAAGCACCCTGGGAATAGAGCTCCATGTTTATTTCGAGTTTCTTTGTGAGATCGTGGCCGAGGACAAGGCCGCAGATCCAGCCGTCCTGTCTCTTGTGGGCAAACTGATAACCGATTTCGTAATCCACACCAACGGGGCCGAATTTCTTGGAGAATTCGAAGGGCAGGAGGAAGGTATCGCTCGCGGGGGTGATCCCACGCCGGACTGCATCGTCGGGATTGTTAAGGAAGAGCTGGGGGAAAGTCGAGACGGAGAGGCCAGACTCCCTGGCGTCGTAGAACCGCCACTTGACTCCGGGATTGGATTGACCCAGGCCAAATTTAGTCGCGGAAGAGGGATTATGGACGCGTAACCAGGCATTTTCGTAAGTGAGCTGGATGCGATCGCCAACGCCGAAATTGATGTCGACGTCAGGGGTGTGTGAAACGGACTGATTACTGTAGAAAAAGGGCATGTAGCCGAGATTGATTTCCCAATTGAGATTCCCGGGGGTGCCCGGATCATTGGTGTAGAAGGGTGGGCCGCCTTGGGCAAAAGCTGAGGCAGCAGCAAGAAAGAAGAGGACGAAGATACGGATTAGGCTCCGCAACATGGCTACGAGGCCGAGCGTGGAGAACAGAAAGGGCCCGAAGAGATCAAGGGGAACTCCGCTTGTCTCAAAATTTGAGATGGCGCAGAAAACTCATTTTACCACGAGGAGTCGGGGATAAGGAGGAACGGGTAGCAAAGATTCGGATCAGGGCGCAATAATGTGGCCCACGGGGCAAGCCGTGGGATCGCGCAACGCATCAGAGCAGGGCGTGAGCCCCAATAAGTGGGACGATATAAGAATCCCGCTCGGTCCGTGGTGATACCGACCCTCGCGGGGCTTAAGAAGTCATTCCAACTCCTTCCGTCGGATTGACCTGACTCGCAGCGGGTTTGTCAGCGGGCCTTTCGGACTTCCTCATCCGCTCCTCAGCCTTCTTCCTTGCCTCTTCCTGAACAACCTCGGCATCCGCGTCGGTCTCCGCCTTCGCTGCCGCCGGTGCAATTTGCGGCAATTCTACGGCAGGAATTGGTCCCCCCAAAGCCCCTAAATCAGCCCAAATCGGGAAGGCGTCTCTGGTCACGTTGTCTGGCTGCAGATTGGATTTGGTCCTGAACTTCGACCATTGGAATATCTGGCGGAGAGGCAGGGATTTGAACCCTGGGTACAGCTTTTGACCGTACAACGGTTTAGCAAACCGCCGCCTTAAGCCACTCGGCCACCTCTCCGTCGTTTTG